>OBLU010004977.1_pt1 | contig 11964 bp, 7 predicted proteins | sample 1518681 | NCBI WGS metagenome assembly OBLU01 (sample SAMEA3539304, study PRJEB22396) | soil metagenome | biome: tundra; feature: field; material: soil | place: USA | collected 2010-05 | depth 0.15 m | reverse complement strand
GCACATTATAACCTTCCGCTTCCATCACCACCATGAAATCCCCCGCGCGTTCCACATCGAATAACACCCGCGCCTCGCCCTTGTGCTCCTTGAAGAGCGCGTGAAGATCGTCCACTGTGGCCTCACCCGCGGTTTCCAGCGGCACGCGAATGCGAATCGCGCGCGGCAGCGGAACCTTGGCTTCTTCCAACGGCATAATCTCAGCCGCCGTAATCTTGGGATTGGCTCCCTCTTCGATTCTCACTCCGGCTCTCACCAGAACCGGAACTTCCAGCTTCACCTTGTCCTGCAGACGCTTGTACGCCTCCGGGAAGACGATCATATCGATCGAGCCTGACATGTCTTCAAGCGTGCCCTGCGCGTAGAACTCACCACGCTTGGACTTTTGCACGCGCAAGTTGCCGATGATCCCCGCTGTCGCGATGGTCTCGTCCTTGCCCGTGGACCTCGTCATCGCGCCCAGTTCCACGATGCTCAGCGCCTGCAGATCTTCCAGCTTGTCTTTGTATTTCTCCAGCGGATGCCCAGTGATGAAGAAACCCAGGATTTCCTTTTCCGACGCTAGGCGCGTCTGTTCATCCCAAACTGGCGTATCTGGAAGCACGTCGCGGTCATATTGGGTTTCGTCCGCCGCCGCCATGAACTCCAAACGAAGGCCATGTTGTCCCGCTTCCTCGTCTCGTTGCGCCTTCTGGGCTAGTCCGATCCCCTTATCCAGCACCCGCATCAGTTGCGCTCGATGCCCCAGAGAATCCATCGCTCCACTCTTGATCAACGACTCCAGTACTCGCTTGTTGAGCAACCGGAGATCGACGTTCTCGCAGAACTCGTAAATCGACTTGAAACGCCCCAGCTTCTTCCGCGCTGTGACAATCGACTCAATCGCATTGCCTCCGACGTTCTTCACCGCCGCCAGCCCAAAGCGAATGGCCTCTCCATGCGGCGTGAAGTTCGCATCCGACACGTTGATGTCCGGCGCTTCGACCGCAATGCCCATTTCGCGGCATTCGTTGATGTACTTCACGACATCGTCGGTACTGCCCGTGACCGACGTCAGCAAAGCCGCCATGAACTCGACTGGATAATGCGTCTTCAAATACGCCGTGTGATAAGCCAGCAGCGCATAAGCGGCCGAATGCGACTTGTTGAATCCGTATCCCGCAAACTGCGCCATCAGATCGAAAATCTTCTCGATCTTCTTCGCCGGAAACTTGCGCTGCGCCGCGCCTTCCACAAAGCGCTCGCGCTGCTGCGCCATCTCTTCGGCCTTCTTCTTGCCCATGGCGCGCCGCAGCAGATCCGCTTCACCCAGCGAGTAGCCGGCCAGCCGGTTCGCGATCTGCATTACCTGCTCCTGATACACGATCACGCCCAGCGTCTCTTCGAGAATCTCTTTCAGCTCCGGCAGTTCGTACTCGACTCGCTTGCGCCCGTGCTTGCGGTCGACGAAGTCGTCGATCATACCGCCCTGGATCGGTCCCGGCCGGTAGAGCGCATTCAGCGCCGTTAGATCTTCAATCGAATTCGGCTGGTACTTGCGCAACACGTCCCGCATCCCGTGCGATTCGAACTGGAACACGCCTGACGTCAATCCCTTGTGAAAGACTTTTTCATAAGTCGCCCCATCCTCCAGGGGAATCTGTTCGAGCGTGATCGGCGTTCCCCGCGTCTGCGCGATCAGCTTCAGCGTGTCGGTGAGAATCGTAAGCGTGGTCAGCCCGAGAAAATCCATCTTCAGCAGGCCCATCTTCTCAATGGCCACCATGTCGAAGGCGGTCACGATTTCGTCGTTCTTCGTCTTGTGCAGCGGGACGAGTTCTGTCAGAGGACGCGGCGAAATCACCACGCCTGCAGCGTGAACTCCGGAGTTCCGCACCATCCCTTCCAGCTTCTTTGCCGTTTGGATCAACTCTCGAATCTGCCCATCCTTCTCCATCGCCTCGCGCAGTTGAGGCGAGTCTTCGATGGCTTGGTCGAGGGTGATGTTGAGTTGCGTGGGAATCATCTTGGCGATGCGATCGACATCGCTGTAAGGAATATCCATCGCGCGTCCCACATCCTTGATCGCCGCCTTGGCCGCCATCGTGCCGAAGGTAATGATCTGCGCCACGTTGTCGCGGCCGTATTTCCGCGTGACGTAGTTGATCACTTCGCCGCGCCGGTTCATGCAGAAATCGATATCGATATCCGGCATGGAAACGCGCTCCGGATTCAGAAAGCGCTCAAACAGCAGCTCGTGCTGCAGCGGGTCGAGATCGGTGATGCCGAGCGCGTAGGAAACCAGCGACCCGGCCGCCGATCCGCGCCCTGGCCCCACGGGAATCTCGTGCTCTTTGGCGTAGCGGATGAAGTCCCACACAATCAGAAAGTATCCGGAAAACTTCATCTGCTGGATGATCGCCAGCTCCCGCTCCAGCCGCTGCTCGTAGTCTGAAATCGGGTGCTTCAACTTGCCTTGCTCGTGCAGCGGCCGCAGCGCCTCCAGCCGGCGTGCGAAGCCCTCGCGCGTAGCGTGCACGAAATAGCTGTCGATGGTGTAGCCCGGCGGCACGTCGAATTGCGGGAACGGCGTCGCCACTTTTTCCAGCCGCAAACTGCAGCGTTCGGCGATATCGAGCGTGCGCGTCAAAACCTCGGGCGAGTCCTTGAACACGCGATACATCTCGTCGTGGCTCTTGACGAAGAACTGCGTCCCCTCAAACTTCATCCGCGCCGTGTCGCGAATCGACTTGCCCGTCTGAATGCACAGCATCACGTCCTGCGCGTGCGCATCGTCCTCGCACAGATAGTGGCTGTCGTTGGTCGCCACCAGCGGCAGCCCGAGATCTTTCTCCAACTGGAAGAGCCCCGGATGAATCCGGTGCTCCATCACCAACCCCTGATCCTGAATCTCGAGATAGAAGTTTTCCTTGCCGAAAATGTCGCTAAACCTTCCCGCGGCGGCGCGGGCGGCGGCGTAATTCCCTTCCATCAACCGCTCCGCGACCTCCCCTTTGAGGCATCCCGAAAGCCCGATCAGCCCGCGGGAATGCTCCGCCAGAAACTTCTTGCTCACCCGCGGCTTGTAGTAAAACCCGTGCAGCGAGGCTTCCGACGTAATCTTCATAAGATTGCGGTAGCCCTCTTCGTTCTCGGCCAGTACCAGCAGATGGTTGTAGGTATCGCCATCGGGCGGCGTGCGCTCGATGTTGTGATCGTCTTTCTTGCAGATGTAAAGTTCGCAGCCCACGATCGGCTTCACGCCGTACTTGTGTGCCGCATTGACGAAATGCACTGCGCCGAAGATATTTCCGTGGTCAGTCATGGCCACGGCAGGCATGCCCAGCTCTTTCACCCGCTGGCAAAGTTTTTCGACGTCGCAGGCGCCGTCCAGCAGGGAGTAATCGGTATGCAGGTGCAGGTGGACGAATTGGGACATAGGACTCAGTTTGATTTTACGTTGGCGTCATTCTAACGGGAAACGCGCTCGGGCCGGCGCCAAGTTATCCACAGAGCGGCGTTACACGCAGGACTCGCGTAAGAGACTACTGGCCTTCATGCGCGCCGGGCAGCCGGAAGTCCACGCCGCGCTCGTCGTTCGCCTTGGTTGTGGCCGGGAGGTCGAGGTCAGATAGCGGAATTTTCTCGGTATGCTGCGGCGCGAAGTTCCACAGGGTCTGGCCCACGATGGCGTAATTCTGCACTTCCCGTTTGCGTTGGTCGCGGAAAACCAGCACCGTGGCCGGCGCAGCTTCCGTTCGTTCTTCTTGGCGCAGTGGCGCAGGCGCCGACCGCGCATAAACATCTTGATCGCCCTGCTCGCGCATCCTCTGCTGATCGAGGCTCTGCGCGTTCATCTCGTTGGCCAGGCCAATCTCGCGTTCCCGATCCGCGTCGTACGACGAACCAGAATCCCACCACCAGTACGGATCGAACGCACCCGCATACCCCCACGGATATCCGTAGCGTCCGCGACAGCCGTAACCGTAGCAGTTATTTCTGAAACCGTAGGTCCGGATTCGCACACCGCGAGAACGGTTGAAGCCCCGTGAGGAGAGTGGTTGATGGGAAGACGAACCGCGCGCGGGTGGACGCGCCGCGAAACCTGAGCCGGAGTGCGCACCGCTGAAAGCGTGACCGCCCGAATGGCCGGCAAAACCGCCGTGCGCGACCGCTCCACCGTGCCCGCCACTGGACGCATGGCCGCCATGCTGTGCCGAGAGCGGCGCAGACGCCAGCACGAGGAGCACGAGCACCGCAATGAGCGGGCGAGACATACCGATATTATATGCCCGATTGAGGCCGCGCAATTTGGAAATTACGCCTAACTGGGGAGACTATCTCTTCCTCTTCTTGGGCTTGGGCTTGGGCTTTGCCTTTTTCTGAGCCGCCTTCGTTGCCTTTGCAGGACGCTTCGCGGCCGGCTTGGGCGTATGCTTTGCAGGTTTGTTCTTAGCTTTGGCCGGCTGCGGCTTCGCCTCGGGCTCCGGCTTAGGGGTCAATTTCGCTTTTGTCTTAGACTCTGGCTTGGCCCCCGGACTCACAACTACCGCCACCGGCGCGACCGCGGCCGCCCCTTTCCCCTTGCCCTTCGCGACTTCGCCCTTTTTGCCCAGCCCTGCCGTGGCGGGAGCAGCCGCCGCTGCCTTAGGCGCGCGCCCGCGCCTCGGCGGCGGCGGCGGCGGTGGTGGGGGCGGCGCAAACGGCTTCAGGAATTTTAGAGTCTCCGTCTGCGAGCGAAGTTTTCCGTCGAGCAGCAGCATGAACACGTCGCGCGCAATCTTCGGATATTCCGGTAACTGCGGAGTAATCAGCAGTTCCGTCATCTCCGGCAGTGGAATCCGTTGCTGGACCTGCCGCCACTTGGTCAGGAAGTTCTTGATCTTCTGCGCCACGGTCTGATGCCGCGCCGTCACTGCCAGAAACAGGATCATCTCCGGCCGTGCCGCAGAGAGCAGATTCCACGTCCGTGACGGCGTGGCCGCTTCCTTCCCCGTCAGCCGCTTGGCCAGTTCCTTGGCGTGATCCCCGATGTCGCGCCAGGCCTCGGTCAAATCCTTGCGCGGAATCTGCCGCCGCAGATCGGAGATGTCTTTGTCAGAAAGCCGCGCCGTCAGGAAGTGCATCACCGCCGGCGATGGATCCACGGTGTAGCCCAGGTCCACCATCTGCTGGCGCGTTTTCATCAACTGCCCCAGCCCGTTCGTGTCCACTTTGGCCGACGACCAGTGCGGATGCAGCACCTTCAGCCAATCTTCCTTCTCCAGGGCCCGCACCACATTCAGTGGATCGTCTTCATGCGCCAGTTGTGCAATCTCATGCCCCACCGCGCTGCGCGAGATGTGCTCAATGTAATTGTTTTCCTTGGCCGCGTTGTAGCGCTGCTGCGTGCGCTCCTCCATCGGCCAGTGAAACCGCGCCGCAAAACGCGTAGCGCGAATCAGCCGCGAAGGATCTTCCACGAATGAGTAGTTATGCAGGATGCGGAGCAGCTTGGCCTCAATATCCGCCACGCCGTTGAAAGGATCAAGCAGCAGCCCCCGCGACCCCTCATTCAGCGACAGCGCCATGGCGTTCACCGTGAAGTCGCGCCGCCGCAGGTCTTCCTGAATGCTGGCCGGCGCAATCACCGGCGGTCTGCCCACCTTCTCATAGACCTCTGTACGCGCCATGCCAAGCTCGGCGCGCACGTTACCGGGCAGCACCAGAAATAGCGTGCGCACGTCTTCATCGTGGCCGGCCAGTTGCGCGCCCGCCCGTTCAAAGTCTTTTTGCAGTTTGAGAGGATTGCCCTGAACCGTGAAGTCCAGGTCGCGGATGGTGAACCCGCTGATGATGTCGCGTATCGCGCCACCGGTCAGGTAGAGAGTGATTCCGGCGTTGCGCGCTACTTGTTGCACCAGATTGACGCCTTTCAACTGATCCGGCGTCAACCGGATTTCCATTGTGTAAATATAATCAGCCATTCGTCTTCAAGCGATCCACGTCAAGCGACCACCGAGCCGTCGTTTCCTGCGCATCCTGGGCGGAGTACGGCCTGCACTAACGTTTTCCACAAGATTTCCACAGGATGACCCGGCCCAACCCCGCCGTTTCCACTCCAAACCAGACACAAGCCACTCAATACAAAACACTTATACAGACTCGATCCGCGCCAAGGCAACTTAAAGGAATAACACAAGGTTAACAATTTGGCTACTGCCAACGTGGATTCGCTCGTTTTCCTCCCAATTAGTGCGAGAATGAGGCGGGCTTCGGGCTTCAGGCTTCAGCCATCGGGCTTCGGCTGAATCGCCGTCATATCGTAGGTTTGACCTTGACGGGACCGTTTTATTGCCGAAGCCCGAAAGCCGAAGCCCGAAGTCCGACTCATGCCCTCGACCCATAAGAAAGTGATCGTCCGCAAGATGGACCGCGATTCCGTCTCCGGCTACGTCTCCCCGGCGCAATTCGTAACCGAAGGCAAACTCGAATTGCTCAACACCGCCGGCAACGTGGTTGCCATGGACCTGCGCGAGATCAAGGGCGTCTACTTCGTCCGCGAGTTCGGCGACTCCGAATCGCTAACCCGCAAGACCTTCACTTCCCGCCCCCGCTCCGAGGGCCTGTGGGTCCGCCTGCGCTTCAAGGACAACGAAATCCTCGAAGGCCTCATGCCCTCCGACCTGACCCAGAACCTGCCCGAAGGCTATCTCGTCAACCCGCCGGATCAGCGCTCGAACACGCAACGCATCTTCGTCCCCCGCACCGCCCTGGAATCCCTGACGGTTCTAGCCGTAATCGGCGCCACCCGCCGCCCCCGCCGCGGCCCCACCGGCGACCAGCGCCAGGTTCCCATGTTCGAAGAGTGAGTTTCGAATTGTCATCCTGAGGAAGCGGAGTCCTGCGCGCCGCGCACAGGACTCCCGACGAAGGATCCCTGGCAGGCTGGCCCACCTTTGCCCTGTCATCTCCGCAGGAGGCAAAGGTCTCGGGCGCGTTGCCTTTTTTGTCGACCCGGGAGACGGATGGAGTTTTGGCACGGACAACGGAGCGGCGAAGGTGACACCCGCCATTCTCGCAACGCGGCGCGCGGGCGGACGGCTTGTCTGATAGCTCACGACGTGAGCCATTCTGCACAGTATTACGCTCGTAAATGAGCGAACCTATTGACGCTCCAAGAGAGCAGTTTTGCGCGTGAACATTTAAGGAGGAGAATCGAATGAAATCCAAGAAGCTATTTGCTGTTGTCTTCGGGTCGCTCGTCGTGCTTGCACTGTCGCTGCCGGTAATGGCACAGGACACCACGCAATCCACCACCACCACGACGACACAACCTCCCGCTCAAACGGAGAGGACCACCACTACGACGACACAACCTCCCGCTCAAACGGAGAGCACCACGACTACGACGACTCCGGCAACTCGGCCGCAAACCCAAACCACTCAGACGAGCGAGAGCACCACGAAGTACAAGCACCATCACAAGAAGGTGAAGACGGAGAAGCAAACAACGACCACTACCACGCCTCCGCCGCAGTAATTCCGGGAAGTCGGTCTGAAATGCTCATGGGTGAGATTGCACACCGATGCTCAGACCGACAACCTTGCTAGTCTAAGAGCTTGTTGAAAGTACCCCCTCGCGCGGTATTTTGGGCCGAGGGGCCTAGCCCAGCTTTGCCCACCAATCATGGGGCCGTCCCACCCTTCGCGCTGTTGTAGAGTCCCGGGACATCCTTTACATTTTGTCCCTAGACATCCTTTACAGTGGTGGAGAGGACTGGGCCCCGGAATCCAGCGCTCGATGATTTTCGAGCGGTGGGTGGCCCACATCTGCGATCGCTAGGTTGTTGGGGTGCCCCATATCTCGCCTCTTTTGCGAGATGTGGGAATGTCAATCCATTGAATTTTCCCCCCAGATTTTCCACAGCCTATCCTTGTGACATCTGACCTTGCGCCTCACAAAAAACTCCTTCATTATTGCCCCAGCGGAGGCAGCACGGATCGCCGGGACGCAGCCGGCCCGCAACTCCTTTGTTATCTAGATTTTGACCCGTAAGTCCTTTGTTTGACGGATTTTGCGGGCCAAAACATGCCTAACCCCATGATTCTAAAGATTCAGGGGGGAGGGGGAGGGGGTACCCTCTTATAGAAAAGTAAACATGCTCTGGTAAACATGGTCTGATGGACCACTTTGGCTCTGGTGTACGATTTACTCGCGCCATCCATCGACCATGAACCTCTCTCAAATCGCCTCCGTCCTCAACGCGCGCCTGGAAAATGGCTCTCCCGATACCGAAATCACCGGCCTCAACGGCATCGAGCAAGCCGGCCCCGGAGAAATCACCTTCGTCGCCAACCCTAAGTATGCCGCCGCAGCCCGGCTTACCAAAGCCGCAGCCGTGATCGTGGCCGAGAACTTTCCTGTCATCCCAGCGGCCACGCTGCGCGTCGAGGATCCTTATCTCAGCTTCGCGCGCGCCCTTGAACTCTTCCACCATCCGCTGCGCTATGTCCCGGGAGTGCATCCCACGGCGATCATCCATCCCTCGGCGAAAATTGGACGCGACGCCCATGTCGGCCCGTACGTGGTTGTCGACGAGAACGTCGAGATCGGCGACCATGCCGTGCTGCTGGCGCACGTGGTCATCTATCGCGGGGTAAAGATCGGCGACAATTTCTTCGCTCACGCCCACGCCGTGGTCCGCGAGAACTGCCGCATCGGCAATCATGTCCTGCTGCACAACGGCGTCGTGATCGGCTGCGATGGCTTCGGCTTCGCCAAGACGCACGACGGACGCTGGTACAAAATTCCCCAGCCCGCCCCGGTAGTCATCGAAGACGATGTGGAAGTGCAGGCAAACTCCTGCATCGACCGCGCCAGCGTCGGCGAAACCCGCATCCGGCGCGGCGTTAAGATCGACAATCTCGTTCAGGTCGGCCACGGATCCCAAGTCGGCGAAGATGCATTGCTCTGCTCCCAGGTCGGCCTCGCCGGTTCCACGGAGATCGGCAATCGTGTGATTTTGACTGGCCAGGTCGGGGTAGTCGGCCACTGCAAGGTCGGCGACGCCGCCATCGTCACTCCGCAAAGCGGTGTTGCCAATGACATTCCCGCCGGGGCTCTGGTCAGCGGCGCCCCCGCCGTCGATCACAAATTGTGGTTGAAGTACTCTGCAATCCTGCCCAGATTACCGGAGATCGCGCGCGCGGTTCGAGCGAAGGCTTCAAAGGAGTGAGGCAAGAGTTCGTTTCTTGCGAAATCAACTCTCCGCATTTCCTCTCTGCGCCTCCGTGACCTCTGTGGTTGCAGAAGTCTGCCGGTACTCCTCCGGAAGCCCGCTATCCATCACGGCCCGCACTTTCTCCATCAAACATTCCCGGCTGCCGAAATTATTGGGCTCAATCGGCGGATGAAAAATCACCGTCGCGGTCCCCGGCTTGATCGCGAACCTTGCCTTCGGCATCAAGTAATGCGTGCCTACAACGGTCACGGGCACCACCGGCACTCCGCACTCCATCGCGAGATAAAACGGCCCCTTCTTGAACGGCAGCAGCTTGCCATCCGACGAGCGCTTACCCTCGACGTAAATCGTCATGTTGAGCCCCTGCTGCACGACCTGCTTGGCGATCCGCACCGACTCAATCCCAGCGTCACGATTTCCGCGATCGACCGGCACCAGCGACCCCATCCGCATCGCCGGGCCCATGATCGGATAGCTGAACAACTCCTTCTTCACCATCACTGAAGTGCGCCGCGGAATCAAAGGAATCGTGATCGGCGGGTCCAGGTTCGACACATGGTTCGACATGAAGATATAGGTGCGTGCCGGGTCCAGTTTGTCGAGCCCGACGGTTTGCACCCGCACCCCGGTCAGACGGACTCCATTCCACGCACCAAACATGAACATGCGATACAGCAGGCTGACGTCTCCCGTAATGAACGTCCAGGGGAATCCGATCACGGCCGCCACGGGCGCGGCCAGTCCCCAGAAAACCAGCATCGCGATGGTGCGGATCATTTTGAGTTGCCCCTAGTGTGAGTGCGCCTCTTGCGGAATCTGCGCCTCGCCCTTCAACCACGCTGCCCGGCGCGCCCGCTGTGCCGCGGTAACGTTCTCCAGGTCTTTGAACTCGTATGAGACTTCTTCGCGGCTTCCCGCTTTCCACTTCAATTCACGATCGCCACTGCGCCGGCTATGTACTTTCACCGTGATCGTGTCGCCCGGGGCAAGCCATGCCATCTCCTGCGAGAATTCCTGTGCGGCCGTCTTGCCGTCGACTTCCAGAATCGTATCGCCCGCTTGCAGACCTGCTCGATCAGCCTCGCTGCCCGCCGTCACCGCCACCACGATCATGGGACCGTCAAAGTTTCGCGACGCCACAAACCCGGCATCCGCTATCGTGTTCGTTCCCTCCACCAGACGCAGTCCCACGCCGCGGAAGAACTCATTCCACGGGATCTCCTCCGTTCCCGCGACATACTTCGCGAAAAACCATCCCAGATCCGCATGGCTCACCGCCTCGGCAGCCTCGCGCACGCCGTCCGAGTCAGAAAAGAACCGTCCCTTCTTGGCGTAATTCTGGTTCATCCATTGAAAGACCGCGCGCAGCGACGCCTGTCCGTGGCTGGCCTCGCGCACCGCCAAATCCAGCATTACGCCCAACAACTCGCCTTTGTTGTAATAAGAAATGCTGCGCTCCGGACGCCGGTAGTACGCGTCGCCCTCCAGCCACGCATCCAGACTCGACTCTTCCGCCGACTGCGTCAGATGCGCTGGACGATGCTCGAGTTCGCCGATCCCTGACGCCAACTCCTGCTCGAAGTGGCGCTCGTCGAGCAGCCCAACCCGCAACTGGATGATGTCCGCCGCCGTGCTCGTGCATCCCTCACTGAACCAAAGCGCCCGCGTGTAATTCTCTTTCGCGTAGTCCACCGGTTCAAGCGTCTGCGGACGGATGCGCTTCACGTTCCACAGATGGAAAAACTCGTGCGCCGTCACCGCAGCCAGTACCTCGGGAGCCTTTGCCAGCACCTCCGCATTCACCGCAATCGCGGTCGAATAAGCGTGCTCCATGCCGCCGCCCGCCGGTCCTCGCGGAAAGTGATAGAGAAACATGTAGCTGTCGAAAGGACGATCGTCTATCCAAGCGGTCGCAGCCGCCACGATTTTGTGCAGCATGGCAGCAATCTTTTGCATGTCGTAATCGCCCGATTCCGCATCAACGATCACGCGATAATGTCCGCCAGCTTCATCGAAATCGGACTCCTGAAACATTCCGATCTCGACCGGAGAATCCACCAGCCGGTCATAGCTCTCGGCGTCAAACCTTCCCTCGGGCATTGACGTCAGCGGCGTGGCGACGTGCCATCCCTCGGGAACTTGACTGAAGCGCACGACCATCGGTCCGTTCCGCGCATCCACGGGATACATGAGAACCTGCGCCAGATTGAAGAATGCATGATGCGAATTGAACTGTGCGCCGAACGGCCCGGGAGAATCCACGAAGATCTGATACTCAACGATGCCGCCACCCTGTGCGCCCGTGATCTGCCACCGGCTCTTATCCAACTCGCGCACCGCGAGCGCGCGGCCCGCACGGTCCTTCGCGCGCACCCAGTTCACGTATTGTGCGAAGTCGCGCACCTGATACAACGCGTTCCACACCGGAAGCTGCAACTCGCGCTGAGTCGATCCTTCCGGCAGCAGAATCTGCACCTCCACCAGGTGCTGCTCGGGATTTGCCAGAGAAATTATGTAGTTGGTTGCAGCGTAGGCAGGCGCCAGAGCCATCCACAGAAATACGATCAAGCGAAGAATCCGGCGCGCCGCGCTTTCTGTCGTGAGCGAATGCCTCATCGCTTCCCTGCCGCATTCGCCGAATTGACGTTCATAGCGCCGCCCGCCAGCGCCCGCAACCGCGCCGGCAGTTTCTCATAGATCCCGCCAAAGCCGCCGTTGGAAAGAATCGCCACCACATCGCCGCTGCGCATCTCTGGAGCGA
>OBLU010004975.1_pt1 | contig 11965 bp, 8 predicted proteins | sample 1518681 | NCBI WGS metagenome assembly OBLU01 (sample SAMEA3539304, study PRJEB22396) | soil metagenome | biome: tundra; feature: field; material: soil | place: USA | collected 2010-05 | depth 0.15 m | reverse complement strand
GTGCACCATGTCGTGGAATCCCCCTTCTCTGATCAATCGTGTCGTGAACGAGGCCTGCGATCAGGCCCCGGCGATATTGAACTCCTGAATGCGGTTGTTGTACGTGTCCGCCACGTACAAGGTATGCGTGCTCGTGGTGTTGTTGTCAAAGACCGCGAGCGAATGTGGATCGTCAAACTGCATCGTGCCGTTGCCGAATCCGCCGAACCCGTCGTCGAGGTTCGTGAGCGGTGACGGTGAACCGGCACTGAGATGAACGATGGCGTTGTTGCCGCTGTCAGCAACCCACACGGTGCCGTCCCCGGCGACTGCAACGCCTTGCGGCCCATTCAACGCGCCGGAGTAGGACTGCCACGATGAGGGACTGCACGTCCCGCCGCTGATCGTGAACTCGTCGATCCGGTTGTTGAGCGTGTCCGCCACGTAGACCTGCCCTGCGGAGCCCACTGCGACGCCCTGTGGATTGTCGAACTGGCAGACACCGTTGCCGAGGACCCCGTACGTGTGGAACGTGCCGTCGCTCGGGTTGTACGACTCGATGCGGTTGTTGTTGGTGTCGGCGACCCAGACGACGCCACTGCTGTCGACGGTCAGGCCCTCGATGTAGTTGAACTGGCCGGTGCCCGATCCCTTGGTTCCGACGTCGGTGACGCCCGTTGTCGACAGGTTCGCGGGCCAGTGCTGGATGCGAGAGTTGCGAGTGTCCGCAAGCCAGACACTGCCGTCCGGGGCCACGGCGGCATCCTCCGGCCACGAGAACCCGTCCGCAACCTTGGTGCTGCCGCGCACACCGGAAGCGGTGACGAACGCGTTGGTCGACTGGACGAACTGCTCCATGCGCTGGTTGAGCCGGTCAACCCCGTAGACATACGGCGTTGTGCCAGGACCGACAGCAACCCCGAACGCCTGCGCGAACCCGGGTGCGGGTGCGTGCACTCCGTCGACCTGCTCGAGGAATGTGCCCGGAGTTCCCGGAAAGCTGCCGGTGGGCGGATTCCAGGCGTTCATCCCGTTACCCCAGAAGTCATCGCCGAACACGGCGCCGGGGTTGGGGCCGTCGGTGCCCTCGACGAGCACGCGGCGAAGGAACGCGAACTTGCTGGTGTCGCCCTTGAGCTGCCCGGGGTCGCCGCACGGCTGGTTGCACCGGCTGCCGTACTGACCCACCCACACCGGGCTGTTCAGATTGCTGATGTTGTAGATGGCGATGCGGTCGTTGCCGATGTCCGAAACGTAGGCATAGGTGCCGTCGGGGCTGAACGCCACGTTGTACGGAAAGCTGAGCTGATTGTTGCCGTGACCTGCACTGGAGCCGAGCGTGACCTTGAGTGTCCACGTCTGCGTCAATCCCGTGCCGGTCACCTGGAACGCCTTGATCTGATTCTGCTCGTACGCCGAAACCCAGACGTAGCCGCCCGGGCCGCGAGTAACGCCACGAGGATCGGTAAACCCGAGTGTGTTCTTGCCTGATGGCGAGGTCGAGAGCCAGGTTCCCGAAAGTGTGAATGTCTTGATGTACGAGTCCCCTGTGTCCGCCACAAGGAGGACGTTGTTGACCGGGTCCCAACCGACGCCAATTGGCTGGTTGAGGCACACAGTGCCGCGCTCGGGGTAGAGGCACCCGCCGATCGAGTTGGTCCAGCCGAGGAGGTCCTTCGTCGCCCAGAGAAAACCTCCGCTGCTGGTGAACGCTTCCACCCGGCTGTTGCCGGCGTCCGCAACGTAGATGTTGCCGCTGCCGTCGATGGTCACCTCGCGCGGCGAGTTCAGCTGACCATTCCCGGATCCAAAGGTGCCGAAGAAGCCGAGCTTCGTGCCGCCGGCGCTGTAGAACTCGATCTGGTTGTTGCCTGTATCAGCAACAACGATCCGACGATTCACGGGGTCCCAGGCGAATCCCGACGAATACATGTTGGCAATCGACGGCCCGGCCAGCGTTGCCAGGAAGCTCGGCGCGGTTAACGACGCCTTCCGCGGGCTCGGGGCACTTGCCGAGGCCACGCCACCGAGTGACTGCATCCCAACCAGCACCATCGCGCCGGCCAACCCACCTACGCTCGCCTTCCTGCCAAGTCGATGAGTCATGCCTTCTTCACCTGCATATATCGATGTGGCCCGGAGTAATTGTGCGGCTCGCTGACGGTGACAGCCGCAGGCGAATCAGCACGCCGCGAGCCACCGGAAATCGTTCCTGAACCCCCACGAATCTTCCCCCTGGTCGCCACGAGTGCGGCGATCTGAAAAGTATATATCAAAGCGCGATAGCGCCCAGCAGGCCCAGCGGCGGCGACTTGAAGCGAGCTCGGATCGAGGGCCGGCCGCGCCCTTGGCGAACCTGTAAACGAGCCGGAAACGACGAACCTGCCTCTGGGCATCCCCTCGCGAATCGCGCCGATGTTCCGACTGTCAATAGCAACCCTGCCGCGAGGCAGGAGACGCAAAGCCACGGGGCTCTGGACGCAACGCCAAAGTCAGCCGGGTTGCCGAATCTCCTACATCCAGACGCCTCGCACGGATGAGCGATGCAGGCGCCCGCTGCAGGAGAAAGCCACAATGCAGCGAGCATTTGTCAACGTCGGACGCCATCCACGCCTCAAGGTGGGAGTTGTGGGGCTGGTCGCGACAGCCGGGCTGATCTGGTCGGTCGGAGGTCCGGGCGCGTCGCCCAGGAATTCGATGTGATTGCGGCCCAGGCCAGCGTCTTCCCCAAGTACGTGACCGCGATGAAAGCCGCCAATTCGAATGTCCGGATCGTCGCCTACATCAATGGGACCTTCGACCTGTCCTCTGGCGGCACCAGCTACCCGGCGGCCTGGTACGAGACCAGCGGATCCGGCGCCAGGATCCGGTCGGCGTTCGGCAACTACCTCTTGGATCCCGGCAACTCGAGCTGGCAGCAATCGGTCGCGCAGCAGTGTTCCGCGGCGATCGTGAAATCGCACTACGACGGATGCTTCATCGATATGCTCGGGACCGCGCCGCTGGACGCGGGGTACGTCACCGGACTGCCGATGGATCCCGCGACCCACGCGGTCTGGAACAGTACCGCGTGGCTGACCGCGACCACCGCCATCGCCTCAGCGGTGCAGAGCAATAATCCTGGGGCGGTCGTCCTCGCCAATGGTCTCGCCAACGGCGCCAAGTACTTCTCCAGCTGGGGCGACGTCGCAGCTGCTCGACGCGAGCGGGGCGGCGATGGCCGAGCTCTGGCTGCGCCCCGCGGGCGCGAGCGCAACCAGTTACCCGTCCGCAACCAAGTGGCTGGCTAACGTCAACATGCTTGTCGACGCTGAGGCGCACGGTCAGTCGGTGCTCACCACCACCAAGCTCTGGGTGAGCGCAACGCCGGCACAGCAGGCGCAGTGGCACAAGTTCGCGCTCTCGTCCTTCTTGCTCGGAGCATCAGGTGACTCGTACTTCTCCTTCCTCGAAGACAGGTCGAACGCGGCACTGATCCAGGACTACGCGTGGGATCACGTGAACGTCGGTATGCCACAGGGCCCGTTCGAGCAGAACGGCACGATCTACGACCGCTACTTCAGCAACGGAGTGGTGGTGGTGAACCCGACGAACGCGTCCGCGACCGTCACCCTGCCCGGGACATACACCAACCTTGACGGCGCGGTCGTGTCCTCAGAGACGCTGGCCCCCGATTCGGGCGACGTCTTCCTCATTCAGGGCTGAACGAGGCTCACTTCGGTTCGTACACGTTGATACCGCCGCCCTGGGTCGCCAGGATCAAGAAGCCATCCGCAAAGATGGGCTGTGAGAACTCCTTGCCAAGACCGATCAGCTTGAGGATGGCGCCACTGGTGGCGTTGAGCAAGTAGGTACCGTTGGTCGTGCCCCCGTAGGTCGAGGCTGCGATCACGCCCGCGGCATCCATCGACGGGCTGCCCAGGATGATGCCGGGCAGCCCGGTCTGCCAGATGGGCGTACCCGTCGCCGGGTTCAGCTCACGCATCGAGCCGTTGTAGGCGGTGCCGTTGATGGTGGTCGCGTTACCCGGCTCGAAAAGGTTGGTTCCGTTCCAGATCGCGGCGCCGAGGCACGACAGCACGCCGTTGCCGGTGCCGGCTCCGACCTGGAAGTCCCAGATGGGGCCTGCGCTGATCGACGAGGCATTGAATGCATAGAGAAAGCCGTTCTTGTTGCAGGCGGTCACCATTTCGGTGGGCGTGCCCCCGAGCGTTGCCTGGAACACCGTGGGCGATGCCGCCCAGTCGTTGTCCTCCACCTGCTGGGCCGCTGGGATCCTCCAGCCGCCGGTCCGCGCGAGGGTCGTCGCGTTCAGGCTCACGATGGACGAAGAGTCGCCGGGCAACGGCGCTCCCGGGACCTCGTTGCCGGTCGTCACGAACGCGCTGCCGTTGGCATCGACCGCGGGACTTGACCAGATGCTCCCGCCCAGCTGCGCCGCCGGCATCGTGAGGTACGTCTGCTGCAGAGCACCTGTGCCGAGGGCGTACGCCTTGAGCCCGGCGCCGGCGACGAGCGGCTGATCACACTGCGAGGCGATGCCGATGTAGACCAGGCCGTTCGCGATCGCCGGCGACGACCAGTCGTAGTAATCATTCTTCGTCGGGGATGGGAGGTCGATCACCGACTTCCAGACCACCACGCCGGTGGCTGCGTCGAGCGCGTAGAGGTTGCCGTCGCCTCCGGCGACGTACACGTTGGGCTTGCCGGATGCCGGGTTGATGGCAATTGACGCTGTTGACGAGACGCCCCGAGCGGCGCACGTCTTCTTGGTGACGTAGCCGAGCATCTGCGTCCATTCCACAGCGCCGGTCGTCTCATTCAAGGCGTAGAACAGCCCCGTGTTGCATCCGATGTAGATCGTTCCGTTGTACACGGACGGACTTGCCACGAATCCCGCGCTCGGCTGTCCCGATATCGTCGGGGCGGCGCAGCGCCACGTCCAGACGCGCTTGAGGTTCGCGGCATTGGCCGGCGTGATCGCCGTCGCGGGGCTCGCCGACGAATGCGAGGGCCCGTAAAGGTAGCCCGGCCAGTTGATGAAGGCGGCCGCGCCTGCAGGCTGGGCTTGCGCGGCGACCACGCCCAGAGCCGCGGTCACCACAGCTGATGCGGCCACCAGGCGGCGGCGGCGCGCGGGCTTGGTGTCGTTCATCTCACGGTTTCCGGGTTCGTCAGTCACGAGCAGTTTCCCCTCACTCAATTGGTCGTGCAGATGGTGAATGTACCCGAGGCGGCATCTTTCGCGGCCTGCCGCTGACTCCCATGATGCTCGCCGGCACGATGCCGAGATCCCAGACGCGCGCCTGGTCGAGATCGGCGGAGCCCCATGATGCGACCTCCCCTCTCCTGAACAAGCGCCTCACCCCAAGCGCTTGTGACTGACCTTAGCGAACCGAGACGGCCGCGTCAAGTACGCCATACGCAGCAAACGCCTCAGGCGGGATTTCGCGCAAGAGCTATCATCGCCTGGCCGAGAGTCGCCAAGGGCGTGGTCTCGTATCCGTGTGGCAGTTCGACGGCATCGGCACCGACGCCGGCGGCCCACTGGAGTGTCTGCGTGAGGCTCCCGATCCTGGCGGCGGTCGCTGTCTGGAACGAGATCGGCGCCCCCAGAGTCTGGATTGCCGCATACATCGCCGTGTAAGCAGCTCCCATCGGCGGCCATCGAATTGAGTTGTTCTCGAGCACGCACTGAGCTCGGAGCTCCGTTCTGCAGTACTGCATCATGCTCTCGGTGAACGCCTCATTCGTCCTGACGAAGCCTCCCGGGAGAATCTCCTGGTAGGGGTTGAAGGCGACCCCGATACGGGTCTGCTTCCACACTGATCCGTCGGCAATCTCCTGCTGGATGCACTCCTGGTCGGCCGTCGCCGAAAAGCCCGCAGCGAGCAGGTTGCTCACGGTCGTCGGATCGGAGGTGTCGCGAAGAAACGTCTCTGCGAACACGGTCATGCACCGTGAGACCGTGACCTCCCTGACCTGCGGCACGGCGTCATATTCGGCCGCCAGCTTTCCCCAGAGGTCGTCATACGCGCGCCCGAAATCCGCCGTCCAGAATCGACCGATCGTGCCTCCCTGGCCGTCGAGGGCCGAGTAGACCGAAACGGGTCCACCGTCGAGTGCCTTCACCCACGCGGGCGCATCGATCCCCGTCAGCAGGCGGATCTTGACGCCGATCCCACTCCCCAACGCCTTCGCGGCAGCGATCGCCTGATCGATGGGGTTGTTTGGCGTCAGCGGTCCGTCGGGTGCGGGCTGGAGCTGGCTCCAGGTGACGTTGACGACAAACGCGGTGACCGGTCCCACAAAGGTCTTCGACGGAGGGCCGTCGCGATCGATCAACCCCTGGATCATCGGCTTGAGGTTCTGCGTCGCGGGGGTGGTCGGGCTGGCGCTGGGGCTGTCGGAGGGAGGGGCGGTGAAGACGTCAGGACTGGGCTGTCCGCAGGCGGCCAGCCCGAACACGACTCCAGCAAGGCACGCTACCCATCGCCGGCGGACAACGCCTTGCCTGAACGTCACGATTCGAGGCTAACCCATCGGTCCGGCTGCGGGACCCAGCGTGATCACGCCTCGCATTGCGTTCGAACCTACTGGAACCAGCCCTCGATGTCGATCGCCACGTTGGCGTCGCCCGCTGCGTTGAAGACACTCACATCCCCGACGTCCGCGTCACCGGTTGTGTCCAATTGCACGACCACCAGATTCGGCACGACTGCTCGAGCGCCGAGGTTGACGTCAGACGCCACCGGCGGGCCGGCAAGGCTCGACGGGTAGAGCACGACGTAGGTGGCCTGGCTGGGCGCGATCGCCGTCACGTTGGCGACCACCGCCTGGACCATCGGAGATCCCTCCGGCACTCCGGCCATGCCCGCGACCTTGACGACGCCAACACCGAGCTCGCCGAGCGTGTGACCCGCGCAGGGCATGCCCGATCCTGCACGCGTATCGCAGATCCGGGTCGGCCCGATCGCTTGGTACTGCGATCCCGGAGTTGCGTTCCCGTCGCCGAACCAGCCGTTCGCGTCCAGAGCCACGTTGATCGTGCCGACGGCATTGAAGACGCACATGGAGGTGTCCGGCCCCTCCGTGGTCGCCGGGCCGAGGCGCACGATCACCCGGTTGGCGTCGACGGCGCCCGCGTTGAGGTTGATCGTCGAGAAGGACGGCGCGTGACCTGGGCCGTACTCGCATGTCCCGCTCGCGGTGGTCGGAAACACGCTGAGATAGGTGGCCTCGGTCCCGGCGATCGCTGTCAGGTTCAGCACTGCCGCCGCAGCGGTGCCGTCGGCAGGGATGCCGCCAGCCTCGGTCACGTTGACGATGATCGACGTGCCAGGTCCCAGCGCCCGGTGTCCCAAGCACGAGCCGCGCGTGTCGCACACCCTCGCCGGAGCGATGGGATGAAACTCGCCGGTGACGTCACTGGACGGCTGAGGGACGAAGTAGCCCTCGACGTCTGCCACAACGTCGACGGTTCCCAGTGCGTTGTAGATGTTCACGTCGCCGCCCGTGCCCAGGGTCGCGGTCACCAGGTTTGGGGTGGCAGTGTGCGCCCCGAAGTTGAGATTCGAGACACGGGGCTGCTGCGTTCCTGTTGGATACACCGCGAGCAGCCCACCGGTGGTGCTCTCCACCGCTGTCACGTTCAGGGCGACCGCCGTCGCCGAGCTCGGAATGGGATCAGTTCCGCCCGGCAGTCCGCTCACCCCGGTCAGCGCGAGTGTGCGCGTGGCTCCAGGTCCGAGCGCGTGGCCGCCGCATTGGACGCAGGACCCCGCCCGTGTATCGAGGATGCGGAAGGGCGTCACGGGGACATAGTTCGATAACGCTATGTAGGTGTAAGCGGCAGTTGCGGTCGCCGGCGGACCTGTTGGTGGCGTGACTGTCACCTTGATCTGGACCAGACCGGGGGGTTGCGCCGGAGTGGTGATGTTGAAGGAGGTCGCGCTCACATTCGACGGCGTCACCGTTGTGCCGCCGACGGTGACCGCCACCACTCCGGATGCGAACGACCCTCCGGTCACGGTGACCTGCTGGCCACCCGTTACCGGGCCCGCGGCTGGAGACACCGATGTGATCGTGGTGGTGGCTGCGCCCGCAAACGCGATGGCTTCCTCGCGCAGCAGCGCTGCGTGCGGCATGGATGCAGCGAAGGATTGCAAATACACCTCGACCGACTGCGAGTGCTGGGCTGTGAGCGTGTGATAGACGGTCGTCCAGTCGTAATCGCCCTGGCCATTCATCTGCCGGTTCATGTTCACGCCCACCGCGGGGTGCTGGATCGGGGTCGTGGAATCGGTGAGATCGTTGAACTGCACCGTGAGTTCCGGGTTGTTGACGCCGTAGTTCGTCGCCATGTACGACTCGAGCGGCCCGACGACAGACCCGGTGCCCGTTCCTCCCAACGGAAATTCGACGGTGAGGTCGGGGCCGGCCACAGACATGGCGATGTCGATGAGACGCTCGTACCCGGTCAGGAAGTTCTGCAGGCTGTACCCGGGCGCATTCTGCACCTCGGGGCCGTTGTAGATCTCCGCGGTTGTCCCGGAGTACCACGGCAGGTGCAGCATGTGAACACCGTTCGCCCGCGCGAATACGGCGAGCTCCTCGACGGTTGACCGGTACGCGTTCTCGAAGGTCGCGTTCGGCACGAAGGACGTCGGCGTGCTGCCCTGTCCCCAGGGAAGCGGGATGCTCTCGCCTGACACCGTCGTGCTGTTGCCAAGGAACTGTGCGGGGGTGTCGACACCCGAGACGAACCTGATCGCAAGCGCGCTGTGGTCGGCTTGAGCGATCTGCGCGCCGTCGGCGAAGATCCCGAGGTTTGACGTGATGCTGGTCCACGGAGCGCGCAGCGAGAGCCCTGTGACTCCGGGGATTGCCAGCGCCGCGTCGATGCTCGGACGGAAGAAGGTGAGTGCAGTCGTGGTACTCACCTGCAGCATGGCCCAGGTTCCGCTCACCGCAACCGGAATTGCGGCCTCCGCCGTGCTTCCTTGCGAGAGTGCGGCGCCGATCGGCAGCAGTGTTGCGACTGCGAGAACGGTGAACCGGCGCCGGGCGACACTGGAAAGTGCAGCTGTGGCCGAGGTGCGAGACGAACCCGCCTTCCTGAACAAGCGTCGAACGAACATGGATGCCTCCATGTCGGCCCACGCTTGACTCCTTGTGGCAACCCGGCGGTCTCAAACGAGATCCGTGGCTTTGCGTCACCTCCTCACGAAGGCTTTGCCGTTGTCGGGGAGCCGACGGGCTGAGTATTCCAGCCGGGGACCCGCAGTCTCTGCTGCGTCCGACGCGTCGTTACAGGGCCGTTACTAGTGGCCCGCCTTGAGCTGCCCGAGCGTCGGTGCCGTTGCCGGGTCGAGGATGTCGCTCAGATAGATCTCGTAGTACTTGGGGTGCGCTGCGAGGCCTCCGCTCACAGCGAGCGCGAGATCGCCGTTGCGGGTGCCGGCTCCGTACATCTGCCAACCGACCGTCGTCCACTCTGATGCGTCTGCCAGGTCGCCCCCATAGCTCCCCGGATCGGTCTTCGTCCCCTGTCTCAACCCGTTCTGCTGCACCCACAGCATTGCCCCGAAATGCTGCCGCGCGTACGCGAGAAGCGGCTTGAGGACATTCGAGTTGCCGGCCCCCAGGGGCTCCTCGATGGCAAGCGCCGACGGGATGTCCGGGAGTGCTTTTCGCCACGCCGAGAGGACCTCTTCCCAAGCGTCCAGCAGCGTCGTCGAGTTGACGCCGTAGCCCGCCCAGAACGCGGCATTGTGATTGGGCAACTGCATTTCGCCCTGGACGCCGCACCCCGTGGCTTGAACCATCGTGAGCCCTGCGCGACCGGCAAAGTGTTGACCGAAAGCAGCGATCATCTGCGTCCAGAGCGCGAGGAACTGCGCAGAGGTCGGAACGCATATGGTCGCGGTCCGTGCTGACGTCGCCAGAGTCACCGAGACGGTCGGACACTCAGTAATCGCCCACGCCGGGTCATCTTCCCCAGGAATGATCTCGATGAACGACCGGTAGCCCGCGCCGGTCGCGGCTGCGAGGTCGTTGTCAAGCGTCGTCCAATCGTACCGTCCCTGATTCGGCTCGATGAATCGCCATCCGATCACCCAGTCAATCCCCTCCGGCTGGAAGCGCGCGGCCTTGAGATTGGTGATCACCTGCGCCGGATCGTCGACGTACTGGGTCCCGGCAGCGAAGGCGTAGACGCCGATCCCCGGCAAGCCGGACGCAGTTGGCGCGACGGTCGGCGTCGGCGCCGGAGTCGCCGGCTTCTGGCGACTGATGAGGAGCACGGTGAGGAGGCCGGCAACCACGACGACGAGCGCCGACAGGGCGATCACCAACGGTCCTCGTGACGTTCTCCTCGGCTGCATCATTGAGATTGACAGCCTAGCTCGGTGGTCCGAGTCGGCCGCCCTCGGAGCCGGGCTCAGCCCAGACCTCTGATCGGCCCCGACGTCACCGACCCGCAGAAGCTCATCCCGCCCCACGTCCCGTCCGCGTCCGGCGCAGCACCTGCTCGTACACCTCCTGAGTCGCGGTGGTGGCGGCGTCCCAGTCGTAGTCGCGGACGACCCGATCGCCGAGGCGTTCGGCGCTCGCGCGTGCCGCGTCGAGATCAGCGAGCGTTGCGGTCAGCGCCGCGGTCAGGCCGCCCACATCGCCGCTCGGGAACATCCGGGCCCCGGGCCCATCCTCGCCGATGACCTCGCGGTTCGGCGCGATGTCGCTCGCCACCAGCGGCAGACGGTATGACGCCGCCTCGAGCAGGGTCAGCGCGAGACCCTCGAGGCGGGAGGGCAGCACGAATACCGCCGCATTCGTATACAGCTCCTGGAGGAGCTCGCCGTGGACGGAGCCAACCAGCAGCACCCGCGGATCGCGCGCCGCCAGCACCTCGAGCTCGTGGACGTACTGATCGGTGAAGCTCGAACCCCCGGCGATCACCAGACGTGCCGTCGTCTCGACGTTGCGAAACGCACGGACGAGCAGGTCGGGCGCCTTCTCCGGCACCAGGCGGCCCAGGAAGAGCGCGTAGTCCCCGCCTCGAAGTCCGAACCGTTCGGTGATCAGCTGCGGCGCGTGCCGCACCGGCGGCGCGACGCCGTTGGGGATGTAGTGGGCAATGCGGCCGTAACGGTCCAGATAGTAGTCGGCCAGGTTCTTCGACACCGTGATGGTCGCGTGCGGCACGTGCGCGCTGATCCAGCCCGCGCTCTTCAGCGCGGCGCGCGCGCCCAGGCCCCACTTGTCGCGGTCGTAGTCCAGTCCGTGGATCGTGAGCACGACACCCCGCCGCGTCAGCGCCCGAGGGAGCGGCGTGAACACGGACGGACCGATCGCGTGATAGTGGAGGATATCGGCGCGATCCGCGCCGGGGAGCATCGCGACCCCGGTTGAGAGGCCGCTGTGCACGAGCGCCTCGAGGTGCTTGGTCGGCGCCGTTGGGATGTAGCGAACGCGCATGCCGCGATGCTCGGTGACGCGGTCCGCCGTGTAGTTGGCGCGCGTGTAGACGGTGACCTGGTGACCGCGTTCGGCGAGACGCGAGCCGATCTCCTCCACGTGGTGCTCGATACCGCCAATGGTGGCTGGAACCCCCCGCTGGCCGATGAACGCGATGCTGGCGGGCTTCATGCGGCGCGCTGTTGCATCGCCCGCGCCGCCAGGGCGTAGGTCGCGCTGATGCGTTCGAGGTGCCGCTCCGGGGAGAACTTCGACACGATGGTGGCTCGCGCGCGATCGCGCATCGAGAAGGCGTGCCCGGGGTCGCGCAGGTATGGTGTCAGCGCCACGGCAAGCGCGTGCGGATCGTTCGCCGGCACCAGCTCGCCGGTCGCGCCCGGCTCGATCAGCTCGGGCATGCCGCCGAGCGCGCTGCCCACCACGGGCGCACCGCGCGCGAGTGCCTCGAGGACGACCATCGGGTGATTCTCGTACCACCGCGAGGGCCCGACGACCACCGCGGCGTCGA
>OBLU010004974.1_pt1 | contig 11965 bp, 10 predicted proteins | sample 1518681 | NCBI WGS metagenome assembly OBLU01 (sample SAMEA3539304, study PRJEB22396) | soil metagenome | biome: tundra; feature: field; material: soil | place: USA | collected 2010-05 | depth 0.15 m | reverse complement strand
CCCTCAGAACCATCATGAGCCACAAAACGGTCACGATATCACATCAAGCCTTAAGACAACGCCATTGCCCGCAAGGCCCCTGTCCTGTCGGCTTGCCCACTGGTCACCAGCCAGAAGACCGGCTCCGACCAGCACACGGAAGCAAAGCCTGCTCAGGAGCCGGTTGACTGGATTGTCCCTTGCGAGAATAGACCCCGCACTGTTAGGGCGTTACGTAGCGGGCCACGTCAAGCCGAATACACGCATCCTGCACGTCCGGAAGGTCCGGTCACCCTTTGTGGGTACAGGCAGACAGTTGCATACAGAAACCGATGTTCCGGCCGGTGACCCTCGGAAAGAGTTAGCCGTTTTTGGTATACAGCATCCAATTTACTGAGGCCTGAAACAGAAATTTCCTCCTCTCGTAGACTGTGCCGCATAGTATGATGTCATATACCTGTATATTCGCAAGGGGGGTCCTGTGCGCAAGAAAATCCTCATGGGCAGTGTGGTGCTCTCGGCGGCTGCACTGCTTTCCGCAGCTCCGGCCGCGCACGCGGCGAGCCCGGCGCTATCCGGCACATTCAGCGTCGCAGAAGTCGTGACCGTGTCACAGAACGTCGTGAATGAGCCGGTGGGCTTCTCGACCACTAATTCATGGACATTCGCGCCAAGCTGCGCATCGGGAGCCTGCGCTACTCAGATGACCCGCCATCGCACAGACGGCGGCCAGACAACATACACAGTTACACCAGACAGCAACGGAAACTACACCGGAAACACCTCCTACCTGGCAGCCTGCTATTCCAACTCGACCGGACAGGTAATCGCGCAAGACGCTTACACCGACGCAGAGTCAATCCAGATCGAGCCGACCGCTTCAGCTAATGGCATTGTGACTTCCTTCCAGGGATCCCTGACTATAACGGGCACCCCTAACGCGGTCGGTACCGCCAATGACTGCAACCCCTCAGATCAGGTTATTACATTCACCGGGACCGCGCCGGACGTCTACGCAGCGCTCGGGGACTCCTACTCCGCTGGAGAGGGCCTAGCCCCGTACCTGCCCGGATCTGATACCCAGGGGAACACATGCCACCGCTCCGCCGGGGCGTATTCCCAGGTGTATGCCAAGTACTACACACATCCGGCTCTGCAGATGGAATTTCACGCCTGTTCTGGAGCTTCTCCGGAGACATCATGGTCGGTGCCGAACCCGAGCCAGTCGAACCCGCCTGAACTACCGCAGCGCGACTGGCTCGGGCCAGACGACGCCCTTGTGACGATGACTTACGGCGGCAACGATCTCAACTGGCCTTCGACTCTCGAGGACTGCACAAAGGTGCAACTCGGCCCGTTCCACACCACGGTCTACGGGAACTCCTCGGCCTGCACCGCCGACCTCGCCGCGGCACCTCAGGAGATCGAGTCCATGTACCAGAACCTGCTCGCCGTGTACCTAGACGCCCTGAAGGCCGCGCCAAACGCGAAGATCCGTGTCCTGACATACCCGCCGCTTTTCCCACTGGAGCGGAAGTCGAACTCGGGCTGCCGTATCCTCGGCGTTTCCTATCAAGGGCTTCCGGCTCTGCAGCTCACCATCGCTGCCGACGTGGTAAAGCATTTTGCGACCATCGAACAGCAGGCAAACCAGGCGATCGCCAATGCAGTGAACCAAGCCAACGCGCTGTACGCCCAGTCATCGCCGGACAGCCCAGCCCGGCTTCAGCTCGTCGACGTCACCCAAGCGTTCGGCGGCCTGTCCGGGCACACCGTTGACTGCGGAGACAGCGGCCGCCCGGCGCCCTGGATCAACCCTTTGCGCATCCAGACCTCCGTAGCTGTGCAGGTAGCAAGCGACCTTCTTCATCGGCGCTACGCCAGGATTTTGCAGACGGATCTCAATGATGCGTATTCTCTCTCCTTCCATCCGACAATTGCCGGCCAGAACGCGATGGCGGCTGCACTGAATACTTCCCTTTAGTGAGAGCGTGTTAAACAAGCTGTTGCTTATAGCGACCATTGGGCAAGCTGGCCCGACTGCCTTGCGGCAGCCGGGCCAGGTCGCCTGGCGCCAGCCGGTGACCAGGGCCACCGGCGGCAGCGCCTATATCTCCGCCTTATCCGCCTCATACCGCTCCGCTGGGTGGCCGCCGAGCCGACGGTGCTGCCGTTGGTTGGCCCGCACCAGCCAGCCATCTAGCTGGGTGTTGAAGTCCGCCGGGCTGGTTACCGCTGACCTCGGGCCGGCCCGGACATACCTCGGCAACTCATGGCTGGCCAGTTACGTCTCCCTTGCACGGCGGTCTCGGCGTTCCATGTCGCGCTGATCACCGCATCGCAGTCCAGGGTTTCCGGCAGCGTAATGTTCTTTACCGGGTATACGCCAGCCAGCTCGGTGAGCCCCCCGACCTGGAACCTCACCGAGTCGAACAGCAGCTTTTCGGGCAGCGCCGATCCGGTAAGCGCCATCTGGCTGTCCACCCGTGATCGTCCCGGCAGCGAGTGCTGTATCTGAACGCCGAGCAGCGCTGTCTCGTATCCGCTGCGCAGCCGACCCCGCAGGACATCTACAGTGTCCTCGTGCAGTTCGCGCCGGGTCAGCGTTTGAGCGTATTGCTTCAAACAGGGGGTTGCTCGTCTATGTCCAGCGTTTCCGCCAGGCTAAGAAGCCTGGCCCGTTCTTCGTCGGTCGCCCTCTCCCACTCAATGTCAAGGACGAACGTGGGATAGACGTACCTGCCTTCCGCGCTGGCTAGCTGCGTTCGGGTTACGTTTCGGTTGCCGACGAGGTATCCGTCTTTGGTTACGACTATCGGTGTTGGTTCCTCCAAGAGACCCGGGAGCGGCAGGCCAGGCACAATTCTTTCTGCTGTTTCCCTGACGTCACGCAGATCAACGGGAGTGATACCTTGTGCCTCATATGTCTCCGTTGTCAGAGTGTTAAGTCGTTCGCCTATTTCTTGTAGGAATGAGGCTGCCTGTGCCAACTCATCGAGCATCCGTTCCCGGCCAGCAGGCAGCTCGGCTGCCAGTACTCGCTCGCGGAAGTAATTGTGTGCGAGAAAGTTCCGTAGGCGCCGAGCCCGTCGCAGGTCATCTTCGAGGTGAGTAAGATCCGTTTTTTCATCGACCAACTTTTGATTTAGCTCTCCAAGAGTTGATCCTAGGAGCCGCACAACGACCGCTTCTGCCTCCTCGTAAGTGTTGTATGCGCCATCGGTAATACCGAGTGCGAGGAGTTGGTTAACGATGCTGAATTCAAGCATCTGCGCGTAGTACATTGCCAACCCGAATCTGGCATATATCTCGCGCCTAAGTTCGTGCTCTGGGCTGATATTTTCGGTCATAGGGGAGCACCTACTTCGTCAGGCAAGGCTGTCAATTTAGCAAGATCGGCGCGCTGGAAATTATAGTACCGAGACCCGTCAGGTTCGCGCTGGTGCATGTGTGCGCTGATCATCCAGTTCGGCGTACCGCAATTGCATCACTGAGTGCTCCGCGCTGGCCTGGCGATTCCCCGGTGGTAGATAATGTAGCGGCCGTACCGCAGGCCCGATGTTCCTCACCGCCAGGCGTGCCCCTGCAGAGGGACGCCGGGCAACCGCAGCCGAGGACTTCTGCCCGGCCACCGGGCGTGGCCGACCTGACCTCCGCGCCGAGTACCTGTTCAAGCAGGCAAGCGGTGATTGACCCGCACGAGAAGGGCTGGACCCTGCACCAGTTGCGCCACTCGGACGCTCCAGCACCTGGCCGCACCCGCCCCGGAGCTTCCGGCCTAGTCCCGTCACCAGCACCTGGCCAGCCTCGGCCGCTCGGACAAGGCACCTGAGCGCCAACCCGGTCAACCGCATCAGTGGAGCACTGTACAGCGCTGGGTGGGCCGAACTCAGGGGTTTCCGCGACGCCTGCCGGCTCTGCGCAGGGCGCGGCGTCGCGGTGCTGCTGAAGACTTACACGCACTGTGTATCCACAGGCAGGCTGATGTTGCCCAACCAGCGGATCGCCGACGCTCTTGGTATCTAGGATCCTAGTAACGAGAGACGACGGCACTGAGCAGGGATCGTGAAATGTCAGGTCAGCGGCAAAGAAGCCGCGCGAACGGTCAGCGTAACCGCTCTCACTCCCGCCGTTCGTGCCCGTGCTTTCCCCGTCCGTGCGCCAAACGGGCCCCCAAAATCCAGAGCGCACGGACGTATAGCGGACGACGGCGACCCAAAATCTCGCCTCGTATTGCATATCCGCAGGTCAGTGGCATAGGACTCGAACAGGAAGATAGGGCTGTAAAGCCTCTCTCTTTGTCTGACTTGTTCGAGTCGATATCGTTAATACATGCGAATAATGATGCCAATCTGCTGATTTACTCGTTGTGATGATGTTTGCTTTGTTTGGCTCTGTGGCGGTGGAGTTGTTGTGTTGCGGGCGCGCGGTCATGTAGCCGCTGCCTGGGAGTGGTGTGGGGCACCGCCGTATTTCTCGCGGACGGCCACGGACAAGATCGACGCCAGCCGGGGTTCGGCTGGCGTGGCCTTTCAAGGCTATCCGTCGGGGCGGCTCAACCTCGCGGCCATTGTGCTAGCTGGGGGGATCGGAGATGCGCAGGGTATGGCGACGCGGATGGTCGTGCCCTGGCCTGCCGGGCTGGTGAGTTCCATTGTGCCGCTGACCGAGGCGACCCGGCTCGCGAGAAGGGCCAGGCCGTGCCCGGTAGCTCGGGCCCCGCCGGGGCCGTCGTCGCGCACGTCGACGACCAGCGTGCATCGCCTGTGCCGGTGAGTGGCTACTGCGTTTTCCGTTCCCGTGAGTGCTGTGGCTTCCGGGACGTGACTGATGGCGACGGTGACTGCTGCGTCCGGGCCTGCGTGCTTGAGCGCGTTGCCGACGGCGGCGGTGACGACGAAGTACGCGACGAGTTCGACTGCCGGATCGGGGCGGTGGCCATCGAGGACGTCGAGGTCGGCGCTGACCGTGGGATGGTCGGCGAGTATCAGGGGGATGGCCTCGGTGAGGCCGTTGGCGAGGCCGAGGGGTTCGGCGCCTCCGCTGAGCCGCCTAATGTCCTTGGCGGCGCGGGTGATAGCGGCGCTGGCGGCGGCGAGGGCCTCGGGTACTGGTTGGCCTGCTGCGGTCAGGGCGTTTACGGCGGTTTCCAGGTGCACGCGGGCGGCTTCTGCGCGGATGAGGGGACCAGTGCCGGCCCGGTGCCGAATCTGCCGGCGCTCGGCCGTGACCGCAGCCTCGACGCGGGCGCGTGACTGCCGGGCAAGGGTGACCTCGTCGCGCAGCTGGGCGAGCATCCGGGCGTTGTCCAGGACGAGGGCCAGCGACTGGACGGTGGCGGTGAGCAGGTCGCCGAACCGTGCCAGCGACGGATGCGCGGAGATGACTGCCACCGGTCGCCCGTTCGTGTCGTAGACGGGGAGCAGCAGCCGCCCCGCGGCTAGCGTGCTGCCGGCGGCAGGGATGCCCGCGGGGAACAGGGGGGCAGGATGTTCTTGCCCGGAGGCGTCCACCCACCGGGCTGGACCGTCGGCACTCACGGCCGTCATGGAGATGGGGGGCGCCGACTGGCGCGCGGTGACGGGTAGCAGTATCTGCAAGGTCGGGTCGCGCAGTGCCCTGCGCAGCTTGTCGCGTGCTTCCGGCAGCGTGTCGTAAGGGCCGACCCGGCCTGACAGTTCCTCGATGGACAGGCGCCGCAGGACGTAAGACAGCGCGAAGGAGAGCGGCACGCTGCTGAGCAGCACGTCTTCAGCCGCGTAGCAGCCGTCCAGGAAGGTGCCGGCGGCCCCGAGCGCGTCGGCAGCAGTGCTGACGGCGGTGGCCAGGGCGCCCAGGCCGACTGCCGCCGCGATGGGGAGGGTGATGCGCAGCTCGTGCCCGCGCAGCCGCCTGGTGCGGGCGATGAACAGCCCGGCGAACAGGGCCGTGGCAGCGATCCCGCCTGCGTTGTAGACCGCGAGCAGCACCGCGTGCAGCCCGGGTGCGCTGATCCGCGGCCACCAGGGGCCAGCGGGGTGGTCTTCGGTGAGCGTTATCGCGGCGCCTTCGGCCTGCAGGGCGATCATGACGGCGAGGACTGCCCGGCTGGCACGGCGGCTCCGCCACGGCTGCGGGAAGCGTAGCAGTCCCCAGATGGCCACCAAGGCCGGTGCGGGGCCGGTAAGCGAGGCGATGAAAGGCAGCGGGCCGGCATCCCAGACCTGGACCCAGGCGATGCTCCACAGCAGACTGGCGACCAGGAGTGCCCTCCGGGCGGGTGTGTGCTTCAGCTCGTCGGACAGAAGGACCGACCCTGCCGCGAACCCGGCTGACACGGTGAGGTTGCCGGCGAAGAGCCAGCCCTGCCGGCCGGCCAGCGGCCATTGGGCCAGCGCGCCGAATGCGACCACGGCCACCGTTACTACCGATGCCCGGGCCACTGCCTCCTGCCACGGTCGCACTGTTCCCGGCCGCAGGAGCGCCGAGGAAGCAGGCGCGGGCCTGCTCAGGCTCCGCGCCGGAACCATTCCATGACTGCCTGGACGCGCTGGTTGTACCCGGGCTCGCGGGCCACGCCGAGCTTGCGGAAGATCGACTTGGAGTTGTCTTCGACTGCCTTGACCGACAGGTAGAGCGTGCCTGCGATCGCCTGGTTGGTGCGGCCCTCGGCCATCAGGCGTAGCACGTCCAGCTCCCGGCCGGTTAGCAGTTCCTCCAGCGGCCGGACGCGGCGGCGTGCGAACATCTCCCTGACCAGCTGCGGGTCCAGGACCTGCTCGCCGTTGCCGACCCGCGTCACGGCTGCGGGCAGTTCCTCCTCGTCATCGACGGAGTCCTTGCACAGGTAGCCGAGCCCGCCGTCGCCGTCGAGGGCAAGCAGCCGCTCGGCCATCGGCACCAAGGTGTAAGTAGAGAACAGCAGGATGCCAGTCGACGGCCAGCGCGCCCGGATCTTCTCTGCGGCGACCAGGCCCTCGTCAGTCTGCGACGGCGGCATCCGGATGTCCATCACGGCGACATCCGGAGGCTGCTGCCGCTCAAGGTACGTCAGCAGTTCCTCCCCCGAGCGAGCGGCGACCATAACCTCATGGTCTCCAGCGGCGAGCATCAGGGCGATGGAGTTACGAAAGACACTGTCCTCCGCGATCACGACGCGCACGGCAGTTCCACCTCCACGACTACCTCAGCGCCCGCGCGGGCGACCCGCATTGTCCCGTCCATCGCACGGACCCGGTCTTCTGCGGCCAGCCACGCGTCATCCTCGTACGCAGGCCGCTGCGCCGGGTAGGAAATCCTGACGCTGGCAACGCCCGGCCCGTGGCCGACCACAACCGCTGCCTTCCCGGCGCCTGACCGGATAGCGATGTACAGGACGTCCATGACAGTGAAGAACGCGGCAGTTGCAGCTGTCTCATCCAGCGCCTGACTGTCCTCGTCGCCGCTGACGTCGACCACCAGCGGCAGCCCCGCCGTGGCAGTGAACAGCGCGCTGCCCAGCCCGGTCTCCCGTAGCCCCGCGGGGTAGATTCCGCGCACCAGCGCGCGCAGCTCGGCAATCGCGGAGCCGACAGCCGCCGCGGCGGCATCAACGCTCACGGCCACGCCCGGGGCGGTTATCTGCTCGCGGGCCCGGCGGATCTGAGAACGGGCCTCGTACAAGCCAGCCTGGGTTCCGTCGTGCAGGTAGCCTTCGATGCGCCGCCGTTCTTCCAGGAATGCACGGACCGTGCGGGACCGCGCCGCCGCGATGTCAGCTACCTGACGGCGAAGTGCATCCTGCAGCCGGATGTTCTCCAGCGCCGGGGCGGCAGCCCACGCGAGCGCCGCGTCCTTAAGCACGTCCTCCAGCGCCTCGGCCGACGAAAATGCCTCGGCCGACAGCACGGACCTGGTCCGGGCTGCGCGTGTCAGGCGCCGGTGAACCGCCAGCATCATGCTGACCGCGATCGCGACAACCGCCGCCGCCACGGCGGGCGCCCAGGTGGCAACCATGCGGCAACCTCCCGTCTCCCGCTCAGCAGTTCCTCCTCTGGCCAGCGTGCCAGCCGCGCGCCCGCCTGGCTACCGGGGAAACCCTGCCCGCGGTCCGGGTTGACAGCAGGGATCGCCCCGGCCGCCAGAGACCAACCGGGAGCAACCATGAGAACGCAACGTCCGGTGTACACGCAGTTACCTAACTCGCCGGTTATCAGCGTTCGGCCAGCCTTCGAAAGGACATGCCATGCATGAACGAGTCCCAGCCTGCCTTCCGGCCTCGGAACCGGGTCGCAGTACCCCGGCCAGGCGCGCCGCCCCAGCCCCGCCCGTGCGTCCGTCAACCCGGCAGCGACGTCGGCTGCGGGGCGGGGCCGCGCTGCTCACCCTGGCAGTCGCCAGCGTCTGCGTCACGTTCCTCGGCGGTCCGGCCCGCGCAGCTCAGGCCTCCGTTCTGCCGGCGGGACAGACGCTTACCGCCGGCAACTCCCTAGTCTCCCCGCAGGGCGCCTACAGGCTGACCATGCAGACCGACGGCAACCTGGTCGAGTACGGACCATCCGGGGCGACGTGGAGCAGCAACACCGCAGGCTCCGGAAGCAACAACCGCCTCACGATGCAGAGCGACGGCAACCTGGTCATGTACACAGGCTCCGGCGCGGTCCCTTTCGCGACGGGCGAGGTCGGATCAGGCACCAATGACACTCTCGCCGTGCAAGATGACGGGAACGTCGTCCAGTACGGTACCGGCGGGGCGGTATTCGCCACCCTCAGTGACACCGAGCGGGCCATCCAGTGGTTTTACAACCACGAGGGCTCGACCGCCTACGAGGAGAAATGCGAGCTCGCGGTCGAGAACTCGTTCGGAACCTCAAACCAGTACGCAACTGCCTACAGCGACTGGCAGCACCGCGCCCAGCACCCGAATTCCGCCGCAGCCCCCCGCGGAACTCTCGTCTTCTACAAGACCAGCGCCGACGGGCACGTCGCCATCAGCCTCGGAAACGGGACCGTGATCTCCAGCAGCGCCGCTGGCCACGAGATCGGGATCTCACCCATCACCGGCTGGTTCTCGCCCCTGCTCGGGTGGGCGCCGTCACCCTGGTAACAACTGATCCGTCACGCTGCCGTCCGCTGGGGAGGACGTCTCCCGGTCGGACGGCAGCGTGATGCCGGGCCCACGCTAACTGGCGGCGGAAGCTCGTAACCGACTTAAAGATGCTGGTCAAATGCACAGGGACGTGCGGGACGGCGGTCGGGATACCGCTCCTGCCCGCGCGGTCCGTGCCCGTCGGTGAGCTCTCGCCACCCCGGGTACCACCGGGACCGGCATCGTTCAGCCGCGCCAGACCACAAGGCAATCTGGCACCCCGGCCATGACGATTCAGCCGGCAGCCACACGCGCCAAATCAATAGCGTACCGACTCGCACCGGACGGTACATTTCCGACGGCGGCAGCTCGTGACTGAAGGCAAGCTGCTGTTCAAGGGCACCGGGGCAGCCCAGGCCGCGCCCTCCGGCGCGTCCGTCCTGGCCGGGTGAGCACACCGCTCCACCCGGATGACCAGCGGCAGCGCATACTGCGGTCCCTCATCCCGGCTGGCCGCCTGTATGGCCGGCGTCCCCTCGGGCTGTTGTCCGTCACTCACCCGTCAAGCATGTCAGCCGTCTGCTCCCCGCCCTGGCTACCGGGTTAACCCCATGAATGAGCGCGGATTGCCCGGATCGATTATGGCCACGCGACCGGCATGATTTTCTTACCGGCACCGGCGGACCGGGACTGGCTTCGGATAATCCTTTGGGGGCAGGCGTGATCTCCCTTTCCTGGCACCATCCCCTCCTGGCGCAGCATGCCCATCTCTTGGCGGTCGCCGTCACCCCGACAAAAGGCCTGCGGCCGCTTGGCATCGCGTTCGCTGTCATCACGGCCCTGATCTGGCCCGCCTATTACTACGTGCGATCATCGGTCCGGAGCTTCCAGGACGGGCTGGCCGCCCAGATTCCCTTCAAGATAGGCGGCGTTGTCCTCCTCGCCGTCGCCCTGTCCGCTTCTGTCCACGGCGCTACCTACTCAGGAACGGTGAACTGCCCGCAGTACGTCCAGGCGGAATTCAAGTTCTTCACTATCGCGGTGCTTGGCTTTATCGCAATCATGGTGCTCCTGCGCTCGCTGAGGACCGAGGACGGGCTTGCCCGGCTGATCCGTCGCGACCGCTGGCCCTGGCCGCTGCGCGTCATCGACGGCGTAGCGGCGGTAGCGGTGGAGATCATCGCCGCCCCGTGGGTCCTCGAGGGGTTCAGGGAAGTCTTCCAGCTGCCCCGGTCAACCCTCATCACCTGGGGACTCCACTCCTCCAACGTCATCGTGTCGACCACCCTGGGCCGGGTGGCCAGCGTCGGTCTCGGCTCCGGCAATAATTTCCTGGATTCCGGCGCCGATCAAGTGAACAGGACATTCACCGGCCATGCCACCAACGTCATGTGCGGCGGCGGCGCCTATCAGGGGGGCTGGCTGCTCGGGGTGCTGCTAGCCACGGCCCTGCTCCCGGTCGCCGCTGCCGTGTCGTTCGAACCCCTGCTTTACTTCCGGATGCCGCGCGACTATGCCGGCGCCATCGGAGACTGCCTGAGCTGCGAAGGCGAGGGAATCCGCTGGGACAACCCGTTGCTGCTTGGCGCCGTGTGCCCCGTCTGCAGCGGAAGCGGCACACTGGTACGCCAGGCGTTCGAGAACCCGCTTTCCGTCCTGTGGCACGCCCTCAGCGCCGGCCTTTTCCTCTTCGGAGCCTGGCTTGCAGTCGATTTCCTATCGTTCGTGATCCAGATAGCAACTGGCGTCACCGCATTCTTATGCCCGGGGCGGCCGCCCGCGCATAGGTCCTGGACGCCGCCTACACCGTCCACCGTGCCTCGGCGGGCGGGTCAGGTTGCCCGGTTCGGCTGCAGGCGGCCGACCGTCAGCTGGAGGACGTGATCCTTCCGGTCCCAGTAGTCGCCGGGGATCAGCCGTGCGAGCCTGGGGTCGGGCCGGCATCCGAACCGGGTGATCGCGCCGTCCTGCTCCTTGGTGGCGACAATGTACCGGGCGGAATGCATCGAGCTCAGGTGCGACCCGACATTGGGGCTTTCCGAACCCGCCGGAGCCATGGAGATGATGTCCGCGCGCACGGGTATCCCGTCCTCGTCCCGCTGGACTTCCACGGTGGCCTCGCCGCTCCCGAAGTAGAAGAGATACCGGGCGATCTCCCGCTCGACGGGATCGGTCAGCAACTGCCCGTCGCAGGTGAAACGGACCTTGCCGACAGGGAAGGGGATAGCGTCGTCCGGCCCGGGCACGGCGGTTGCGGACGCGGACGGGTCCCGGAGCAGCGAGAGCACGAGCTTGGCGGAGGTGATGACAACGCGGTCGCCGAGCATGCTGAACTCGTTGGCCTTCATCGCGGTCCCCATGTCTACTTCGAAGTGATTCCCGGTGCGGTGCAGCACGCCGGAGTCGATCACGGTCCAGATATTGAATTGCGACCAGTAGTGCGCGAAGACCAGGCGAGCGCCGGTCAGCTTCGCGTACTGGCGCTGCGCCTCGACGGTGCTGGCGCGGAGCCGCTGTGGCTGTGTCAACCCGAATTGGCCCCACTGTTGTACTTTCATTTGGCCCCGCCCGGGGCGGGTCGGGTGCGGGTCGTAGCACTCTGATTTGGCCCCGCCTGCCTGCTTCTGGCCTTGCCTGGTCGTCAGGGCTGAGAGGTCGGGGACCGGGTTCGCTTGCCGGTGGCAGCCCGGCCGTTGCCGGTGAGGGTGGCTGGCGGGGTGAGCTGGCTGGTGAGGTGACGGCGGTCGGCGCGTTCGGTGTCGAGCTGGGCTTCGGCGCGTTCGGCGCGTGCGCGTTCGGCGTCGGTGAGGGCGTGTCCGGCGTCGGTCTGGGCCTGGTGGTGTGCCTGGAGGGCCTCGCGTTCGCGGGCGGCGTCGTCACGGACGCGGCCGGTTTCGGCGCGGGCGTCGGCTTCGGCCTGGCGGGCACGGGTGATCTCTG
>OBLU010004973.1_pt1 | contig 11965 bp, 9 predicted proteins | sample 1518681 | NCBI WGS metagenome assembly OBLU01 (sample SAMEA3539304, study PRJEB22396) | soil metagenome | biome: tundra; feature: field; material: soil | place: USA | collected 2010-05 | depth 0.15 m | reverse complement strand
GTTGAATCAGTTCGCCGATATCGATGCATCGCGGTTCGATGCGCAGCTTGCCGCTATCGGCGCGGGTGGCTTCGAGCAGGTCGCGGATCATGGCGTGCAACTGATTCACACTCTTGAGAACGGTTTTCAGGTAATCAGTTTGATCCGGCGAAATGGGACCGGCTAACCCGTCCAGCAGCAGCGTGACGTACTGGTGAATGCAGGTCAGCGGAGTACGCAACTCATGCGAAACGTGAGATAAGAACTGGTTCTTGAATTCAATTTGCTGCCGGCGGGCGATTTCCAGCGAGCGCAGCAGTCCCTGCCGTTCCACCGCGTAGCGGAGGGCGCGCTCCAGTTGTTTGCTGGTGACGTCGCTCTTGACCAGGTAGTCCTGAACCCCCTGCTGGACGGCTTTCACCGCCAGCGCCGGATCGTCCTGACCCGAAAGGATCACCACGGGCACATTGGGAGACTTCTGCCGGATGCGGCGAAAGGTTTCGGCGCCGTGGCTGTCGGGCAGGTTTAAGTCGAGCAGCACCAGCGCCGGTGTTTCCGCGTCCAGACAGGCGAGAGCATCAGAAAGGCGGGGGACGCAGTTCACTTGGACCTCGGACTTGCTTTCCACCAGGCGCAGGCGCACCAGGTCCGCGTCTCCGGGATTGTCTTCAATCAGCAAAACGTGGGCAGGTTCGTTTTCCATTATTGTTCCTTTCATTTTTCCAATCATTGTTCCTCTCGGGGCAGGCTGGCGGAGCCAAACCAGAATTCTTCAATCGATTGCACCGCCGAAAAATAATCCTTCAGATTTCCAGGCTTGCTCACATAGCAGTTGGCGCCCAGGTCGTAGCTGCGCGTGATATCCAGCATCGAACGCGAGGTACTAAACACCACTACCGGGATGGTGCGCAGACTGGTGTCGGCTTTGGCCTCCGCCAACACCGCTCGACCGTCTTTTCTTGGCAGATTCAGATCCAGAATCACCAAGTCCGGACGAACCGTATCCGCAAACGGGCCGGTACGTCGCAGAAAGGCCATCGCCTCCTCGCCGTCCGCTACGTTGCTGATGCAGCTTTGATACCTGCCCCCCGCCAACGCCTCACGCGCCAGCACGACGTCGGCGGGGTTGTCGTCCACGAGAAGGACCTGAGGCAGTGGTTTCATCGCTCGGGCTCCCCCCTTCTCGTTCTTATTGTGGCGACCGGCAGGCAAAGTAATCCGGAAAGCGAAACCGCAACCATCTTCAACCTCACCCTTCCAGCGAAATGTTCGGCAAACCGCTGGCGGATCGCCAGTCCGCAGCGCACACATCCCCGCATGGAGATTGCTATCGGCATTGCATGAATGGGCTTGAACTCGAAAGACAACACCGCTCTGGCAAGATTACAGCTGGAAAGTTCTATCAGGCCACGACCGTATGGACGTACCTGGTAAGGCGCTGGAACGACGTTTCTGGAACTGAAGGGAGCGGCTGCGGAAGAACTCGCTTTGTATCAGGGCATCACTTCAGTGATACCGTAAGCATTCAAAAGCAGATGCCCCTTTCGGGGCTGGGCATGGGGCGGCTACTTTTTGTAGACGGTGGGCTGCGGACCCTGCTCGAGTTCCTGGCGGTCCCAGATCATGCCTTCGCGGGTGAAGCTCGCAAGCTCGAAATCCTGGGTGAGTTCGAGCGCATCGGTGGGGCAAGCATCTTCGCACAGGCCGCAGAACATGCAGCGGCTCAGGTCGTAGGTAAAATTGGTGAGCTCTTTGCGGCGCGTCTTTTCATTGCGCTCGCTGGTAACCACGATCAGGTGTTCGGGACAAGCCAGGGCGCACAGATCGCAGGAAATGCACAGCGTTTCGCCGGTGTCGGGGTTGACGTTCAGCCGCGGCGCGCCGCGGTAGCGCTCGGCGACCTCCGGCCGTTCCAGCGGATACTGCTCGGTATAGATTTCTTTCGGATCCTGATAGCGGAAGGTCACGCCCAGCCCCTCGATCAGGTCCACCAAAAACACTTTCCGGAAGATCTCGGTGATTCCCATAACAGGCATAGCATAACACTGACGGGAAACCGTCCGGTGTGAGATGGATCACAGCACTATGCTTCTCCATCCGCGGGCAAAGAAAGATCGTTGGGAGCGACAGCTGCAAACGGCGTCTCTACCGGGGCATTGGTGTTGGCACTGGTCAAAGAAAAGATGGTCGCCCTTCGCCGCGTCCAGCGCTGGTGCAGCCAGGCCGGGACCGCAAGACTCAGGGCCGCGGCTACAGCTAGCAGTGTTCTCCAGGCCGGCGACAGCGCGGCCCACGAAACCTTAAAGCTGGAGGCAGTGTAGGACACGAGAATCGACCAGGCAAACACCTGGAGAGAATGCCGGCCGAGATAACGCAGGAATCGAAATGCAGACAGCCCATGCAGCTTCTTGTCGATCGAACGCGGCAGAGACCACAGGATGTAAGCGAAAGCCGCGAAGTTGATCAGGCGCCAAGGATGATTGGTCGACCTCCACGCCTGGAGCGCGGTTTGGATATCGACTAGCTGGAGATTCGCCACAAACAAAAGTCGATGGCGGACGAGAAAAAACAACACCGCCAGAACGACACTGCAGACAAGCAGGAGTCGAGAAGCTCGAAGCGGTGAACCTCGTCCGACGGCCTTCCGGTAGCCAAAGTAGGCTCCCGCGACGAACAAGAGTTGCCACGCCAGGATGTTAAAGAATCCAAGTTGCAGCCACGACGGATTGTGCGCCGGACTTCCGATCCCCCATTGCGCCGCCAGCCACAGGGCGGCGCTGGCCGACCCGATCAGCAGAGCACGGCCTCTCGCCATCTGCTCGAGCAGCAACGGGGTCAACAGCAGGAACACAACGTACATGGGGAGGATGGCGAACAGCGGCGGCTGATAGATCAGCAGCGCGCCATGCCACCACGCTGTCCAGAAATCCGGGGACCCGCTGGCGATTTGCCGGCCTCCCCACAGGCCGCCCAGCAGAGCCAAGGTGTAAAGGACAAGATGAGTGAGATAGATGTCGCGTGCCCGATGCCAGGCGCGGCTCCGCAAGGCAGCCTCGCCGTCCTTGACCAAAATCCGTCCGTAGACCCAGACGCAGACGAACCCCGAGACAAACACAAAGCCCTCGGCGGCGGAGACAAAACCGAAACTCTGAAAGGTGAAACGAAGCAGCGGATCGGAGGGCAGGTGGTCGACCATCATCACCACCAGGAAAAGGCCGCGCAGGGTGTCGATCCGAGAGTCCCGCACTGCAGAGGGCCATGCGTCCATAACCGCGGACTTCGACGGGTCCTTCACCGAGATCGGCCTCTTCTGAAAAAAGAGAGTTCAGCGCCGAAAGGCGCACGGTTGGGGAGTACCAAGAGCATGGGGCAGCAAGTAACATGCCATTCTGAAACTCTGGTCCCGCTTTAGTGCTTTCTGCTAACTGTATGATGTGCAATGACTTTAACGACCCTGTGTCGCTCGCAGGACTTTCCCTCCACTGACCACGAGCGAAGATGTCGGGCAATGATGAGAACGCAGCTTCACAACTTGCCGGCAGAAGTCGTCCCAGCAATCGCGCCCCGGTAGAATGGAATTTGCTAGCCTCAGCCTTCCTCTCCTCTGAACTGAGAACTGGGGAACTGAGAATTGAGCACAGTTTCTGGCAACCAGCCACAGGCCACCGACCACTGACCACTGCATCCGACGCATCCGACAAACTCTTATCCGACGAACTGTGGATGGAAGAAGCCCTGCGCTCGGCCCAGCGCGCCCTGGAGGCCGGCGAAGTGCCGGTGGGAGCGGTCGTGGTGTGCCAGGGGCGCGTGGTCGGCCGTGGATGGAATCGCAACCTTACCGACTGCGATCCTACCGCTCACGCTGAAATCGTGGCCCTGCGTGAGGCGGGACGAACTCTCGGAAATCACCGGCTCGGCGACTGCGAACTTTTTGCCACCATTGAGCCCTGCGCCATGTGCGCCGGAGCGGCGGTTCATGCCCGCGTCCGCCGACTGGTGTACGGGGCCGATGACCCGAAGGCCGGCGCCATCCATTCGATTCTGCAGGTGGTGAATCACCCCGGTCTGAATCATCGGATGGAAGTGCGGGGCGGAGTACTGGCGGGACGTTCGGCGGAGATATTGCAGGAGTTCTTTCGAAACCGGCGTTAGGCGCCGGCGTGGAATTCTTAGCGCCCAAAACCAGCGCCCAAGCAGGCTGCAGAGAACCTCGATGTTGCTCGTGACGTTGGGTGGCGCAGCCCTTCAGCGTGTGCGTGAGAACTCGTTTTCGCACAGTCTGGTGGAACCAAGCACAGGAGAATGCAGCCCCGGAGGGGCGACCTAGCTTAGCCCAGCGCTTCAGCGCTGGGAAAAGTGGAAGAAATGACTCAAGTCCCGGAGGGACGACCGAGTTCTCACGCACACTCTTCAGCGCTGCGATAACTGCTTTGTTTTGAACGCGGCTTTAGCCGCTGAGGGCGCGGCTCTTGCCCAGAAACGACTTTTTCCGCCGCCGGTAAAGACCCAGTTATCACCGGAACGATCGTTTCAAAAACGAACCAATTAAAATATTTCCCTCGCTCGTTCGTCTACAGGGGTAGATGGACCAGGCGCTGAGAAAACAGTGGATGATGGCGCAGCAAGACCAGCAGATCTCCGAAGCGATCTCCCGGGAGCAATCCCGGCTGCGCAACTTCATCCGCAAGCGCGTGGCGGATCAGGGCGACGCCGAGGACATCCTGCAGGACGTCTTCTACGAACTCGTCGAACTTTACCGGATGATGAAGCCGGTGGAGCAGGTTACGGCGTGGATGTTCCGTGTGGCCCGCAACCGGATCACGGATCTGTTCCGCCGGAAGAAACGGGAGGGGTTGAGAAACGCGCCCGCGGTTACCGAGGATGGCGAGGTGCGCTGGTTGGAAGAACTCCTTCCCTCCCCCGACGCTGGACCCGAGGCAGCCTACGCATGCAGCGTGCTCGCAGAGGAGTTGGACGACGCCTTGGACGAGTTGCCGGACGAGCAGCGCGAAGTTTTCATCGCTCACGAACTGTTGGGGTACAGCTTCAAGGAGCTTGCCCTGCAGTCTGGCGTCAGCGTGAACACGCTGCTTTCGCGCAAGCACTATGCGGTCCTGCACCTGCGCCAGCGACTGCAAGCCATCTACGACGAATACAGGAAAGCATGAGGACAAAAATATGAAAAGGCATTGGATTCAAAGAGGACTGATGTTCGTTCCGTTTGCCGTGCTGTTCGTGACGGTGTTCAGCTATGTGGTCCTGCGACTGTGGAACTGGCTGACGCCGGCTCTGTTTGGCTGGCATCCGATTACCTTCTGGCAAGCGGTAGGACTGTTGATCCTTTGCAAGATTCTGTTCGGCGGATTCCGTGGCCATTCAGGACACCACCGCTACTGGCGGCACCGCATGATGGCGCGGTGGGAGAAGATGACGCCCGAGGAACGCGAGAAATTCCGTCAAGGTTTCGGTGGCCGCCACTGTGGCCCGTTTCGACCGCCCGCCGCCGAGCCGAAGGCGTGAGCGGCCAAACGAATCCGCAGATGGGGGGAACTTCCCTTTCCCACCGACCCTAACTAGCGTTGCTCCCGATACCGGCTAAGATGGTTCCGATTAAGCTTCTGGGGTCCCCCGCGCACCCCGGAGCCTGCCCTGAGCGAAGCCGAAGGGTACTCTGTGGTTTACGCTTTTCGCAGGCGCTTAATCAGAATTTCCCTACTCCGTATTCGGATGCCTCGATCCGTGAATCGAACCGGAACCCCCTGGAAGGTGAGCGGAACCGTCCCATGATTTGCTATCCTGCTTGAAGTAGGTTCAACCCGAAGCGGAGAGATGGCCGAGTGGCTGAAGGCGCGCGCCTCGAAAGCGTGTATACCTTTACGGGTATCGGGGGTTCGAATCCCTCTCTCTCCGCCAGTTCCCTAGTTCCAACCACTTACAGTGCGGCTACCGAAAACGGCTACCGCATATCCTGATTCTTCCTGAGCCGACGGTATTAGCTCCTAGGAGCGATACCAATGGCAATCTCAAAAGTTTCAGTCTACACGCGCACCACAGACGCAAACGGCAAAAGGCACTACGAACAGGCCGACCACCGGACGTCCTATCCGGACGGCACCATCTTCTGCCTCCGCTACGAAGTGGACGGGAAGCGCAAATGGGAAACCCTCACCGGCGACTTAATCACGTATAAATATGCTTTGTGCCGCGCCAAACTGCGCGAGGCCGATTTGCTGACGGGCGCGATCAACGTGGCGAAGAACGCGCCGGTCGTCCCGGTGGCAAAAGAGCCCGAGAAGCCCGCCCGCTTAACGGTGGACCAAGCGATCGACCGCTACTTGCGGAACGCTTCCACGAAGTCTCCCCGCACCTATCAAGGCTACACGTACACCCTGAAGCAGTTCCGGAAATCCTGCTCGAAGCGGTTCCTGGACGAAATCAATAAACAGGATTTGTACGACTTCGTTACTTTCCTGCGGTTGACGGGCGCGGGCGACCGCACTTGCCATAACAAAGTGGAAGAAGCGGTTGGCCTCCTGCGGCATTACGACATCACGAACGTCTCCATAAAAGTAAAGTACACCGAGAAGCGAATCTCCGCATACACGAGGCAGGAACTTCGAAGCCTGTTCGCAGTTTGCAATCCCGAGGATCGCCTCGTGTTCGAATTCTTTTTGGGAAGCGGATGTCGTGAGAGCGAAGTGAGCCACGCGTGCTGGGAAGACGTGAACTTCGAAGCGAAGACCTACACCGTACGGGATCACTTGGAAATCAGGTTCGTTCCCAAAGATCGCTCGGAAAGAGAAGTCCCGTTGCCGGACACGCTGATAGCTGCGCTCGAAGCGCGGCGCGGGAAGTCGATATCCAATTCGAAGTTGATATTTCCAAATCGGCGAGGCGGGGCGGAAGGACATTTCTTGCGGCGGCTGCAAACCATTGTGCAGAAAGCGGGCTTGGCGGGCCGCTACGAATTGCACAAGTTTAGAAAATCGTTCGCGAGCTGGCACCACGAAGCGGGCGTTAGCGCGAGAACGTTGCAGAAATGGTTGGGGCACTCCTCACTTGAAACAACTTTGCAATACTTAGAGGCAGCGGACATCCGAAGCGTGCGGACCCGGGAGCAAGTTAACAATTCGTTTGCGGTGCTACAAACGGAAGCCGCTACCGAGACTGTGCAGTGAAAGAAAAGGGGAGCGGCTCTCTCAGGCCGGGTGTTCCGGATTCTCGCCCACCCCGGTTTCTCCCGTACAGGTTACGGAAGTTCCGTCCATACGGCGGACGGTGCTGATTATGCCCAGCCTTGCCTAGCCCTGGGCAGTCACACTTTCATTAGGTGTCATGAGCTCCCGTAACGCGACACCAGCCCCCTTAGTCGACAAAAATAGTGACCTGACCAGAGAGAGTGCCTCCGTCGCATTAAATACGGGCAAGTTGCTGAAAACAAGGCAAATCTAGTTTCAGGGATCCTTGCTCGCCTGTTGGTATTAACTCTTAGCCGTCGGGAGTGGTTGTAAAAGGCTCCCAAGGCAAAAGAGGAACTCTAAAATGCAAACAACCGGCATTACAAATCTACCCACCCAGCCTCCATCGCAAGGTCTGGCCGCAGAAGCCGCCGTTGGCGCCGCAAAGCAGGAGTCGAGCCAGCCTGAACCGCAACTACCCACGGGTGTATCGGTCAGCGAGCTGGAAGCGGAAGTCCGCCAGGTAGACACGCCGTCGCCTGCAAACGGGACTTCCGGGACAATTGTCTCAGAAGGTTTCGTTTTCACCGAAACGCAGTACGAACCGACCGCCGACGTGACCGGGGAAGACCTGTCCAAGCTGTCACAGGACGACCTTCTCACCGGCCTCAAAAAGCAATTCATCAATGCCCGCAAGTCACACGGGCAGTTCGGCAGGGACCTGAGCGCACTCGTCCTTTTCTACGACCAGGTCGTAAAACACTGCAAAATCCAAGGCGTCGGCGGCGAAGGGCGGAAGGGCGTGCCGACCTTGCAGCAAGCGTTCTTTGCCATCGGCTGGAACTACGAAGCCGCTCGCAAGATGAAGCAACGCTGCAACGCATCTTTGAACGCGCTTCCAGCATACGCTGCCGGCCCGAAGCCGTTGTTGCTCAGAGAAGCTGATCTTGTGACCGAAGAAGGTAAGGACGGCGTGTTCACCGTCGTCAACGTGCACGCGCCATCTCCTGCAAACACACCGGCAGTGGACATCGTCCCAGAAGGGGACGACAAAGCAACGCCTCGCGTCATCACGACAGAGTCGCTAAAGAAGGTATCTATCAAAAAGGTAGAAGTCGGCGACTACATCCTCTGCGACGACAACGGCACGGAATATAAGTATGTCGGGCAGGGCAAATTCGAGCGCAGGGAGACGCCAGCACTTCTCCGGCAGAAGCGTGAATGTGAATTGGTTGAAATCAACGCAAAACGAGCACGAGCGAAGGCTGAGACAAAAGAGAAGAAACAACAAAATGAACTCCGCAAAGCGGAAGCCGAGCGACGTGACCTAAAGCGGATAGAAGAATCTAAAGTCGAGAAAGAAGCCAAGGCCAAGAAGAAAGCCGACGCCGAGACTGCTCGGGCGAAGAAGCTCGCGGCAAAAGCCGCGACCAACTCCGGCACAAGGGTCGCCAACGCCACAAGGATCGTGGAGCCGCCGCCGACGCCCACGCCGGAACCCAAGCTGGAGCCAACGGTCGACAAAGAACAAGCCCCAGAAATCGGCGAAAAGCGCAACACGAAGCTGCTGTGTCTGAAGCACGGCTTGCAGGCGGCAGCAAAGTCAGATGGATCCACATTCGCGTTAGACTGCGGTTGTAAACGGTCAGCGGCGCTGCCGAGAATGGCTGGGGCGGAAAGCGTACAGGAGGCGCCATAAAGCGATCCGTCTAGAAGCGCGGAACTGCTGCGCGAATAACCCACAACTGGGCCGGGTCTCCCGGCCCTTTTCTTTTTCACAAGAAAGTGTCCAGAACATCGCCCAAATCTTTGGTATCTGCCTACAGGAGCTTAGAAGGCTCCTTAGCATGAGTAACTCGTTGCCCCTTTGCTTTTCCCTCCTGCCCCGCCTCAAATCCTGGAAATTGGAAATAGCTAGTATTGAGTAGAAGAGGAAACACATTATGAGTGAAGAATTAAAGCGATACGACTTGCCAGAGATTCGCAAGGCGATTGCTGTGTTGTTTGCAGACGTGAAGTTCGGAGCGGGCGAGTGTGTGGAAGTGCGCGTGCCCGATAAGAAGAAGCACCTGGTAGCGGCGGGCTGGTTCGATGACGTGGAAGCTCTGGCCAAAGCGGTGGCGGTGCTGGCCCGTGATGGATTTGGGCAACCGGGCAGTTACCGGCACATACACGAGAACGCCTACTGGACCTGTAACCCGGTGCACGACGCCCTACTCTCTCGGCAAACCAAAAACACAATTGACTTCGTCGCGGATACATCCAGCGACAACAACATCACGCGGCGGCTCTGGCTGCCCATAGACATAGACCCCTTGCGACCCTCCGGCGTATCGGCTACCCGTGACGAACGGAAGCTGGCATTGGACGTCGCCAACAACACGGTGGCCAAGTTGGTGGAGTTGGGCTTCCCGGAGAGCTGCTTCGCGGGTGGCAATTCTGGTAACGGCTACCACGTCGTGATCCGCGTAGACCTGCCCAACGATAACGAGAGCCGGGACTTGTTGAAGCGTTGCCTGGCGGCGCTCCAAGGTCTGGTGGGTACGGGCAAGGTGGAGATTGATCCTAAAGTGTACAACGCCGCCCGGATTATCAAGTGCTACGGAACGCTGTCCTGCAAAGGAATGAACACCGAGGACCGCCCGTGGTCCCGGTCAAAGCTCACCATCGTACCGGACCAGGTGACGGTGTGTCCTAAGGAATTGCTAGAGAAACTGGCGGCCTTGGCACCCGACAAGAATCCCAAGCGCGACCTGGGGCGACGGCGGCAAGGACCGTGGATGCTAGACAACACGCAAACCTATGTGGAGTGGACGCCGTGGGACGCCGGGGACCAACAGGCGGGCGGCAAGCCGGGTGAGACGGCCAAATGGGTAGGCCCGTGTATCAACGACGATAGCCACAAGGACGCGGCGCTTATCTTACACGACGACGGCTGGTGGAGCTTTACCTGTTTCCACGCCTCTTGCGCGGGGGTTGTTAACCACAGGACGTTTATGGCCTGGGCGGAAGAGGAGCAGGGCGAGAAGTATCCGTACCCTGGGCGGCGCACTGACACCGAAGACCCGATGGCGGGCTGGGGAATTGACGACGTAGAGGGCGAGGGTGACTTACCGACGGCGGTGCCCGCTGCGACGGGTAAGCCAGTGGAACCCAAAAAGTTCAACTTGACCGACGCGGGCAACGGCGAGCGCCTGACGCACCGTTGGGGCAACGTTTTACGCTATTGCACGGAGCGCGGCTGGTACTACTGGTCGGGAAAGCATTGGCAGCTGGACAAGGTGGAAAAAGTGAACAAGGCCGCGCTGGCGACGGTGCGCCGTATAGTCCAGGACGAGTTACCGTTGCACCTGGAAGGTATAGACGGCGATGATGAGGAGTCAAAGAAGCTCAGGGACAAGATTACGGGTGACGTAATGTGGTGGGCCAAGGCGTCCGAGGGCATAGGCCACCTGAACGCGGCGGTGACCACGTGCCACCAGATTGGCAAGGGTATCAACGTGCAGATTGGCGTGTTTGACCAGGACCAATGGTTGTTCAACGTAGACAATGGGACGTTGGACCTGCGCACTAATGAGTTCCGGCCACACGCGCAGGCAGACATGATCACCAACATTAGCAGGGTGACTTATGACCCCAAGGCGGATTGTCCGCTGTGGATGGAGTTCCTGGAAACCGTGTTGGCGGGGGACCAAGAGCTTATCGCTTTTGTCCAACGCGCTGCGGGCTACAGTCTGACGGGGAGCACGGCGGCCCACTGCTTGTTTATGCTCTACGGCACGGGGCGTAACGGCAAGTCTACGTTTCTGGAAGTAATGCAACACATCCTGGACGCTTACGGGATGTCCACCAGCATGGAGATCTTCCTGGCCAAAAACCAGGAGGGCATTCCCAACGACCTGGCCGCGCTGTGTAATGCGCGCTTCGTCACCGGAGTGGAAACGGAGGACGGGCGGCGGCTGGCGGAGGCGAAGGTCAAGCAGATTACAGGTGGCGACACAATCAGTGCGCGGTTCTTACATCACGAGTTCTTCAATTTCATGCCCCAGTTCAAGATTTGGATCGGGACTAACCACCGTCCCGGTATCCGTGGGACGGACGAGGGTATCTGGCGGAGGATTCGGTTGATTCCGTTTACGGTGTACATTCCGGATGGCAAGGTGGACGAGAAGCTGGTGGGTAAGCTGAAGTCCGAGTCGTCAGGGATTCTGAACTGGATGCTAGCGGGCCTGGAAGAGTACAAACTTGGGGGTTTGATGGAGCCCGAGGCTGTCCTGATAGCGACGAGCGAATATCGTAAGTCTGAGGACTGGCTGGCTAGGTTCCTGGACGCGGAGACGATCCCGGCTACCGGACCGCAACACCGGACGCAGGCACGCGACGTCTACAACCGTTACAAGACGTGGGCCGACGACGCCAAGGAGTACAAGCAGTCGGAGCGCAAGTTCAACGATGCTATGGAAGCTCGGAACGTGGAGAGCAGTAAGCTCAATAACAAGAAACTGTACCACCTGATACTGCGACCGTCTACCGGCATAGGCTGGATGGGACAAGGCGAGCGCGTACCGGAACCTGAGGAGGTGTTGGACTGAACCTTACTGACATCTCAGAGTAGCTAGTGATGACTACTTGCCTCCTGACGCTTCAGTAGGCAAGTAGGAAAGTGGGCGTTTTCCAATTTGCTCGTGGGATTGAAAAAGCTGTTTTTGGTTTACTAGAGGTAAATTGGAATCGGCCCACTTTCCTACTTGCCTACTTTTTGCCTGTCTGGCACTGACGGTGTAGTGCCTATGTAGGTGACCCGGCGT
>OBLU010004972.1_pt1 | contig 11968 bp, 16 predicted proteins | sample 1518681 | NCBI WGS metagenome assembly OBLU01 (sample SAMEA3539304, study PRJEB22396) | soil metagenome | biome: tundra; feature: field; material: soil | place: USA | collected 2010-05 | depth 0.15 m | reverse complement strand
CGCCGGCTGTCGATGAAACTGGCACTGCGCTCCAGGCGAGGGAGATAATGCGCCAGGGCGTTGGTGTCGCGGCTGATGAGGAGCAGTTCCGATTGCAGCAGGACGCCGGCGGCGGTGAACTCCATGCCCCAGTCGTGAATGGCGGTGCGGCCATCCCCTTGTTTATAGACGATCCAGCCAGGCCGGGCGGCATCGCAGAGGCAGCCGTCAGGGGCCACCCAGTTAAACGGAGCCCCAGCGCCGGTGCGGCGGCCATCGCCCATCTGGTCGAACCACAGGTCCTGGGAATGCTGGAGGAAGGTGACGAAGGGTTCACGCAGGAGCGGCAGGATGCTGTAGGTGGTGCCATAGGAGTTCTGAATCCACCACGCGTCCCAGGTGGGGCCTTCGACTAGCCCGTCCCACTTGGGCTCATAGACCATGGCGAGGTTCTGCAACTCGGGGTCCGGCTCAAACATGCGTCGTGCAGTGTCGAGCAACCGGAGGTATTCGACATCGCCCCGGCCTCGGTAGTGTTGGCCGTTGAACTGCGACTCGGCATTGGGAGCGGCTGGGGAGGGAGTTGCGGCGATGGCTGTGGTGAGGATGGCAAGCGATGCGGCTTGGATTAAGTTGGACGTCTTCATAGTGCAACGCCGGTTACTGGTCATGCGGCGCGGATGGAGTTTTAACCCTCACCACAGCTCAAGACAATCATGAAGCAAGCGGGTCTCGTCATTGGCTGGCAAATGGTGATGGACGGCTTGCGGTCACTCGGTAGGATGACCGGCATGAATCAGAGATGGTTTCCCGGGGCAATCGTGAGTTTGATGCTTGGGTGCGGTTTGGCGGCGGCTCAGGATGCGGAGATTGTTGTTCATACCAACCAGGTTTCCCATCGGGTCAGCCGCTACCTGACGGGGGCTTGCATCGAGGATGTGAACCACGAGATCTATGGCGGGCTGTATAGTCAAATGATCTTCGGCGAGAGGTTCCAGGAGCCGCCACCGACAGGGGCGATGAACCAGAGCGGCGTTAGCGGGATGTGGCGTGCGTTTTGTCGCGGCTCGGCCCAGGGCGAATGGGCGTACGACAAGCAGGATGCCTTCGTTGTCCAGCAGAGCCAGCGCATGACGTTCAAGGACGGCGACGGCGAAGTCGGCCTTGAGAACCAAAGCCTCAACCGGTGGGGCATGAACTTCGTCAAGGGCAAGCGCTACGAAGGTCATGTTTGGTTGCGCGCGGCCCAGCCCACGCGCGTGTGGCTGTCCCTCGAAAGCGCCGATGGCACGAGGGTGTATGCGGATACTCACGTCGAAGCCATAAGCGCGGGGTGGCGGAGGTTGGATTTCGAGCTTACTCCCAAGGAGAATGACAAGGCTGGACGTTTTGCGATCAGACTCAAAGAGCCCGGCTCAGTCTGCCTGGGATATGCCTATTTGCAGCCCGGGGCGTGGGGCCGATTCAAGGGCTTGCCGGTGCGCAAGGATGTGAGTGAGGCGCTGCTGGCCCAAGGTCTCACGGTGTTGCGCTATGGTGGCTCCATGGTCAACCATGCCGAATATCGCTGGAAGAAGATGGTCGGTCCGAGCGACTGCCGGCCTCCGTACAAAGGAACGTGGTATCCGCATTCCTCGAATGGCTGGGGCATCTTTGACTTCCTGAACTTCTGTGAGGCTGCGGGGTTCCTCGGAATCCCGGCGATAAAGATAGTTCTTTCAATATAGTCAACGCCTGCTATAGTAGGGGCATGAAGAACGCATATTCATACATTCGGTTCAGCACCCCGGAGCAGGCACTCGGGGATTCGGAACGCCGCCAGTTGAATGAAGCTGAGGCGTATTGCAAGCAGCACGAGTTGAAGTTGGTGAACGCCTTCGCCGATAGAGGCGTGTCGGCTTTCCACGGCAAGCACAGGGAAAGCGGCGCACTCGGGAGACTCCTAAAGCACGTCAAGCCAGGGGACACAATCCTGATTGAAGACACGGACCGTTGGAGCCGGGAGAACCCACTGGACGCCTTGAACCATCTTCGGGCAGAAGTCAACCGAGGCGTGGAAGTCGTTTTCTTGCGCACCCGCACGAAGGTTACCAAGGACAACTTCGAGGATATGTCAGTCATCGTGCCCAACTTCTTCGGGGCGTTGCTTGGCAATTTAGAGAACCGAAAGAAGGCTGAACGCGTCGGTGAGGCGTGGGCCAACAAGCGGGCGCACGCCAACGATGAAAAGCTGACGGCCATGTGCCCCAGTTGGTTGCGGCTGTCAGAAGATCGGAAACGGTTTGATCTGATACCGGAACGGGTCGCGGTGGTTAAGCGAATCTTCCAGATGGCCGGAAGCGGCAAGGGCGGTCATAGTATAGCGACGGTCCTGCGGGGGGAAAAGGTCAAGCCGTTCACCCGTTCACCTGTCTGGCATCTAAGCTACGTCCACAGGATTCTGGATAACCGTGCCGTGATTGGTGAATACATGCCGGGCACCAAGAAGAACGGCAAGCCCAAGAGCACGGGCGAAGTGGTGAAAGATTACTACCCGGCCATAGTCCCCAAGGAATTATTCGCAACGGTCCAACAGTTGCGCAAGGCAAGGCCAGAGCTCAAGGGCAGGTCTGGGGGAAGGTGCGGCTCCCGGAACGTGTTTCAAAAACTTCTGTTCGACCCGTTAGGCAACACGGTCGTTTATCTCGACAAGTCCCCCGGCCACAGCACGCGCAAGAATGAATACCTCGTGAGCTACGGCGCGTTAGTTGGGAAGCCGGGAGCCAAATACATCACATGGCGCTATGACGAATTCCTGGCCCTGTTCCTTCTCGTCTGCCAGAACGCCGCGCTCCAACCCGCGCAGAGGGATGAACCGGACAGCGGTAAGCTGGACCTAGCCCGGATGGAACTAGCCGACACGGAAAAGCAGATCGGCAATCTGGTTGACAGTCTGGCTCGTGGCGGGTCACTGGCTATCGAACAAAAGATGCGAAAGCTGGAAGCCGAGAAGGTCAGGCTGCAAGACGCCATCAGGGATTTAGAATCCGAAGTCTTGGCGAAACCGGCAGACCCTTCTAAGGTCAACTGGAAGGACTCTACAGCCTTGCGGGAGAATCTAAGGGCCACGGTAAAGCGCATCACCGTGGACGCAGCCAAGAAATCCTTCTGCGCTGAATTTCTGGACGGCAGGACTTACACGCTTGCGGTTGAGAAGGGAATCGCAACGATCACCACGCCAGAGGCGGACACCGAGCGCAGAATCGAGCTAATCCGGTAATACTTCCTTCCCCTTCTCGCCCGCCAGGTATCTCCTAGGCGGGCTTCTCTTTTTAAGGGCCTGCCTTGCGGTCTGGCTTAGCCCCAGACCGTTTTTCAGTTAGCCGGTAGGGAAAGATACCCTGGACGCCTAAAGCGTCCTGCAAGGGCACTGGCAGGTTGAACCGTTGCCTTGCTTCCCGTGCCCATTCCATAAACGACCAGCGTAAGCCGTGGAGCTTGCCGGTCTTTACTCTGGACGCGTCATTGAAGAGGGTCGTCAGTATCTCAACCATATCGTCAACCCGCTGAGGGCGACAGCTTGCCCGATGTTCCTTAAAAGCGTCGGCCGTAAATGGGACTCCGCCCTTTCTAGTCCAGACTGAAATAACGGCGTTATGCTTTAGAGGTTTATACGGTCCATAGCCATCCGCGCTAACTTTTGATTCACCGATAGTTGCCCCGGTCGCCATTTGGATTTGTGCTCCTAGCTTTCGCGTCACGCAGTTGTCTCCACATTCCACCTTCTTTATTAAGATCGTGGAGACGCCTACAAGCTCCGCAAGGTCCGCCTGAGTTATTCCAAGAATCAAACGCAAGTTTTTGAGTGATGCTGCCCAATTTCTTTTCTTCGTATCTTTCATAGGTATATAATATACCACCATATACCTTTGTCTATAGATAATTTCAAGTGGGTAAAATAGAGTAGAAGGTATGAATAAAGTGATTAAAGTAAAGGTAAAGAGTGAAAGGCCAGTGCTCCCGAGAATGGCCTACTCGTTACGCGAGACAGCCCAACTCCTGGGCGTCTGTTATCAAACGGTTTGGAGGATGCAGCAAAAGGGATTACTGCACCCTTGCACCGGACTACGCCACAAGCTCATTCCCAAGAGCGAAATCGAGCGGTTCCTTAATACCCCGGCTACCAAAGAATGAACCCGACAACCAAGACTAACACCGTGCGCATCCCTTTCGGTGCGCTCCTTTATCTGGCCCGCAAGGCTTTCCCAACAACAAATCAAATCACAAAACCATGCAACACAAACGAAAACAAGCAAAATCGAAATCCACAAGTAACCGCTGTAAGTTCACGCCCGAGCAAATGATTAAGCGCCTTGCCGAGCGGGGACTCCGTCAAGACTGCCTGGTCTGCGGGGAGCCACTGAAACCACCCTATACCAGCATGTGCCAAAGCTGTATTGAAAGTGAGGCGCAATCGTGAACACAGTCTGCCTTAAACTTGCTCAACTGATCCTTGACGCCGGAACACAGGTCCGCGCAGAGATTAACCCGGACACGGTGAAGGATTACGCCGAGGCGATGCAGGATGCGACTAACAAGTTCCCGCCTGTTATCGTCTTTGACACCGGGGCGGATAAGTTCCTTCTCGCCGATGGCTTCCATCGTGTAGAAGCCGCGAAGCAGAATGAGTTCCGGGACATCGAAGCGGAGGTCCGCAAAGGATGCCGGGCGGACGCGCTCAAGTATGCGCTTACGGCGAACACGGCGCACGGACTTAGGCTGACCAACGCGGACAAGCGCAAGTCCGTCGAACTTGCGTTAAAGGAGTGGCCAACTGTGAGCGATAACGAGTTGGGCAGGATTTGCGGAGTATCCCAACCGTTTGTTGGAGGTATTCGTAAGGAGGTCCAACCTATAACGGTTATAGGTTCACCCCGAAAGGGCGCCGACGGCAAAGTTCGGAAGGCGCCACAGGTCCAACCTGCTAAATTAGCAAGTTCATCCCCTCCCCCGAAGTCAGGGCCACCACCGAAGCGGGTAAACCCGGCAGCTAACTCGCCCTTGGACTCTACCCGCATGGAAATCCCTCCTCAGATATTTGACCTATGGGACCGGGCCAACGAAACGAGCGGGACGGTAACGTCATTAAAATCCATAAAGAGCTTGGTCACTAAAGCTGAGAAGCATGAGGATAAGGTATTCGCTGAGGTAAACAAATCGGCTGTAAATGGATACTTAGAACAGGCCATTGGAGAATTGGAACGGGCGATACCGTATGCCGTCTGTCCCACATGTCAGGGCGTTACGTTTAATGACTGTAACACCTGCAAGGGTCGAGGTTTCGTAAGCAGCTTCTACTGGAAGCACTGCGTGGCCGAGGAAACAAAAACGCTTAGGGCCAAGATTGCGAAAGGGAAAGATGAAGGCGAAGCTGTTCCAGCCTAAGCCAGTTACATACGGCAAAGCGCCGGGCTTCTGGGTCAATATGGATTCTATGGAGCGCATCCGCTCAAAGTGTGACCGAGCCGCTAAGCTCCTGGCGCTTTACTACATATTGAACCGCCTTATGTCTGACGCACAGGCCCGGACCTTCACGGCGACCTATGCAGACCTGTCGCAAATGTCAGGGATTAAATCAGGCGCCATTAAGCGGCACCTTGCCGGGCTTGAATACTGCGGTGTAGTGATCGCCAAAGAACAAGCGGACAAGGCATCGGCAGTCATTACGATAACCGGAGACATCAGACTGCAATGAGCCCTGCACAACTATTCCATAGGAGGCCAGCGCGTAATCATGCCAGGCCGTCAGCGGACTGCCCTACGTTCGGCTGGAAAGCAAGGGACGCCGCAATTGTGCTTGAACGTTGGTTCAGCGACAACGACGGGCCGAAGGTCTATGCTCTTGCGCTCTATACCGTGTTCACGGACCTAGCCTGTGAAAAGAACACAGAGGAGTTCATCGTGGGCATAGAAGAATTGGCACGCCGCTCCGGTATGTCCTCCCGGCAGGTGCGCTTGATCTTGCCGCTATTTGCTAAACTTGGCCTAGTGGGATGGGTCGCAACTCCCGGCCCGACTTCAATGTCACAAGGGGCAAATCGCTATAAGCTCCTTTCTTTATCGCACAAATGAACTACCCCCTGAATACCATGCAGGGGGTTATACCTCCTGAATACCATTCAGGGGGTCCTGAATACCATGCAGCACCCCCCTGCATGGTATGCCTACTATATAGAGTAGATAGGAATAGATGGGGAAGGAGATGAGAAAGGTGGAAAAACAGAGTAACAATATGAATGTAGCACGTAAACAGAATAACAGTGTAGATGGTAGTAGCGTAGCAGGTAGTAGGGTAGGCAGCCGGTCGGGTCACTGGCTCATTACCACACCGTCGGAGCGGTATATCTTCAAAGGGCAGATCGAAGTCGAACGCAATATAACTTGGCTACTATCTGCCAGAGGGACTCGGACCTTTCAGGCTCCTACTGAATGCTTCCGGCAGATCGAGGTGACCGAGTTCCTCGTCCACAAGATGAACGCGGTGAAGGAACTATGATGACACCTTCTCAACTCCTGATGCCTCTGGCGCCTGTTCCTGCGCGGGTCACAGTGAAACCGAGTAGAGCGGATGTCATGCTACGCCGGGCCATGCGTGAAGCCAGGGCTTTCCCTTCTCGACAATCCACTTATAGGGCGTCGGGAGTGTCTAGGGATAGAAAGCTACCCCGGAGCCCTTACGGCCCCGCCACGGCCACGCAGGGGCTTCCAACGATGGCTGTGGCAGGAACAGAGAAGCGTTTGAAGAGGATAGGAAGGAAGATGAATGACGAAGAGTATCGCTTAGCGCAACAACTTATGTGTATAGTTACAAGGATGATATTAGATACATAATGTATTAGAATCGTAAGGAATCTCTTACTGGAACAAAGGTTAACTGGTTCAGGCGAAGAGCGCGTCAATTTCCCATGACCCCAGTTCGATAATTACTTTACTGACATTATGAAACGAAAACAGACTAACAGAATGACACAAAGCAGGCTTGCCGAGATGCTGGGCACGACTCGCCAGAACATACGGCACCATGTTTCCTCAGGAAACGCCCCTAGAAGTCTCGATGACGTTCAAGGCTGGAAGGCTCTCCTTGCTGCTATAGGTCGCGTCGGCACAGCGTCCAAGGAGATACGCTATAAGACGGCGCAGGAAAAGCTGGCCATCCTTAAGGAGACAGTGAAAGCCAAGCGGAGGCAGAACAGGATTGCCGATGCGGCCTGCATGGATGCCGCTACCGTCAACAGCTTTCTCAAAAAGTTGGTTGCCATGATGTGCGCGGAACTGGATAAGATTGCCACTGAGATGCCGCGTCGCTTAGTGGGGAAGAACGAGGTTGGTATCTATGAAGTATGCCAGGAGCGCACAGCGGAGATTCGGGCGCGGTTCTTAGCTAAGCATGGCAAAAGCAAATGAACGACCTACAGCCCAACGTTATCAAATGCTACTGCCGCCACTGCGCTAGGCTCAATCTAATCCCTTCTCAACCTGTGCCAGACGTGCAGGCGATTATCAATGCCACGATAGAGCATTATACTGCCGAACTGCTCGAAGCTGCTCGTGACCCGGAGCGAATCGGTAGCCGCGTCTTAATGATAAGCCATCAACTGCGACAAGAGAAGGACATGGAAAGGATTAGTCAAAGGGACTTAGCAAGGGAGCTAGGCGTATCTGCGCCAGCCGTGAACACGGGCTTAGCTAGAGCGATGGCAATACTGACACGGCTCCGGCAAGTTAATTTACGGTAGATGGTTGGAACCTATAACGGTTATAGGTTAGTCACCAGAAACACTTGGATGCTTAAGGTTTTAAGGGCTCACTTGTAACCATTACAAGTGGCTCGATGCCTCAACTAACACCTGCCAAATGCAAAAAGTTAATTTGTCCCCTATCCTATAACGGGGCGTGATAAACTCATCATAATGAAAGAGCGATTGCAGAAAGATACCGGGGCAGCGAGTAGCACGCTGCCTGTTGACACAGAGGAAGCCGCACACGCCGAGGCTATTCTTGAAGCCGCTGGGGTTACAGTCCCCGCCGAGGCTCCTACCGCGCTTCAAGTTGCGGAAGCCCGAAGCCAGTTCGACTATAACCCTGCCACGACTGCCGCATGGGAGCACCTTTGCGGTAAGACCCGGCACGTTCAACCCGAAGTGCTGCGAGATGGCCATATAGTTAAAGTGACGCCGGAGACTGCGCAAGCCGTGCTTTTTAGCATGGGCCTGGTGCTGTTCACGAAAGAGGATATTGCCAAAGCCCACGACCTGGAAGCTTGGATGCGGGCGAGCCTCAAGGAAAGCGAACAGTGGTCATTGAGCAAGGTCGGTGATCGCCAGTTTCAGCAGCGCGACGAGATCGAGGCAACGCTGGCGGCGGGCCAGAGCACAGAGGGAATGGTGATTCAAAGCCGCGAAACCATTAACCGGACTTTTATCGCCCACCTTCGCGCCGGGGAAAATGCCCGTATCCGCAAGACCGCTACGGAAATCGTCCCTTTCTGCAAACCGATACTGGAAAAGTTCTGGTCGGCGTTGGAAGAGCACATGAAGACCCTTGAGGACCACGACCGCCTGGAGTGCAAAGCCTTCTCGCTCCCATACCATGCTTCTATCCTCTGGCAGGCATGTTTCTCCGTCGCCTCCGCCTACGATCCCGCCCGGCATTTGCCCGGGACTGGAACTTGGAAGCTGCCAAGTGCGATTCTGGGCGGACTGGTGGACTTCTAATAAACACCAACGCGCTACTCCTACGAATACGAATATGAGAACACTACATTTCCTTCTAGCCCTGCTGGCCGTCGCGTTGACGGCTACCATTGCCACGTCGGCCCTTGTGCCTGCCCTTCTCCTTCTTACCTTGGTTGCGTGCCTGCTGAATAAGCCTCGCGCACGCTGTTGCACGGTGACTCTCAGCGTGCCTGAAATCCTGAAAGACATTCTGGACGCCCTCAAGCTGGAGACTCCGGAGCTATTTGGCCCTAATGGCTTTGCCCAGGACTTTTCTAGCAAGACGGCAGTGCTGGGCGATAAGATCACCGCAAAGATTTCGCATGTGCCTGTTATTGCCGCTTACGACCCATCACCCGGTGTTGGCTTCTACAGTGGCGCTCAAGACGTGGTGAATCTTATCGAGGATGTGCCGGTAACTCTCAATCAGCTTAAACATGTGCCCGTCAGGATAAAGTGGTTGACCGGCTTGGCCACGAAAGGGGTTGACCTTTACAAGGCAGCCTGTGCCAACATCGGATTTGCTTTGGGAAAAGAGGTCGTTGACCAAGTGCTCGCGCAGTGTGCGGCGGGTGTTAGCAATTCGCTTACTGTGTCACCCCATCTCACCAATCTGGACACATGGGACGGCCCAATCCGCCAGCAATGCAATAGCCAGAAGATGTTTAACAATAGACGCTGGGGTTTTATCACCTCGCCACTTGCGGAAGTCCTTGGTCTTGATGACAGAGTGCGCAGCAAACTGTTCTTCGACGAACGCTGTGCCAGCCGAGGATTTCGCCGATGGGTGAACATTGCCGGTTTCTCCACCCTCCGGGAATACCCGGACGTTAGCCTGGCTGGCAACCAAGTCGCCGGAATCGTTGGTGACAGCAGGCTCGCGGCAGTGGCCGTGCGGAAGATCGAAGATATGACCAACACCGCTAAGGCGCTCGGCGTTCCCCGTGTCATGGAATTCTGGCCGCTCACCGATGCTGAAAGCGGTTGTGAGCTTTGCGGCATCGGTTGGCAGGAAGCTGGGACTGGTGATGTAATTGTTTCCGCTGCTATCCTGTTCGGCATTGGCTGCGGCAACCAAGGGACAGGAGCCGGGGCCATGACCGACAACGCCGGGCTGAAACTCCTCAGCCTGTAAAGCCTATGGACGAGCAGAGACAGCGCATTGCTGATTTTCGGAAAGCCCTCAGCGTGGCGGCGGAAAGGTTCGGGCCTGCTCCCGATAAGTCCCCCACCATCGGGAAGCAGGACAGGCCACGAGCAACCGATAAGCTTGCCATCATCGCCAGCCTTCGAGACATGCTGAACGATGACGGGATTAAGGGGAATGCAAGAGCGATTGCCAGCATCGTCCGAACCATACGCGAGTTTTCCTGAAGGGGCGGGACTGTGTATCCTCATAAGCGCGTCCGGCGTGCCCCGATAATCCCGGAACAACCTGCCTCGTGGCGCAACGACGGGGCAGGTTTCTTTTTTCCCGGCTGCGCTGCCGGGGCCGTGGCGCTATCTAATCGAGTTTGTTCTACCCGATACTAGATAACGCCGCTAACTTTCTATGAACGCAAGAAGCAAGAGACTAGACGAAGCCTCACCTTGCAAATACCGCGATCTTTTCAAGCGTCGCACAAAGAAGCCCCTTCGATTCTGCCTGTTTTTTTATGTTTGCCTTCATATGTTCTTCCAACCCGTCGGGAGTCGGGCGTATGCCGATCAACTCAAGGTCGGATTGCTTGTAACTGCAATACAATTCCCGGCATTTTGTGAATTCAGGCACGGACGACTTTCCAATATCGTCAAGAATATCGATGCACAATTTCTTAACCTCTGGAACGGATGCCTGATAAGTCGTAAAAAAACTCATCGAGTGAACATTGTCGAACCGTCCAATAATCTGCCGTATGGCCGCCCTAAATTCTCGTCGCCGATTGGCGGAATCTCGATGAACAGTCAGCCTGTGATTTCGGTAACAGAGAAAGTAACCGCCAATAAAGCCCAAGATAGCGGGGAGAAGATAGAAAACTACCTTCTCCATATCTTTGTATTCATTGTGTTTTCGGTCATCGGATGGCTCGTTAAAGCAGAACTTTTGGTGCGTCCGGAAAAGAACAAACGATGTTGAATGATTCTGATAAAGTGGCGAGATCATGCGCCTTCGACGCTGAACCGCAAGCCATAAAACTGCACCCGGCAAGAGGGCCGATGCTTCGCTAGTCAATCTTGGAAAGGTCCAACCGCTGACGGCACTCGGGACAATCGGCCCATCCATTGAACGGGAGGTGTTCAACCTTCACGCCGCAACCGGGGCAGGTCGTCTTGACATAGCCCGACTCTTCCGGAGAAGTGGCTGGCGGCAAAACGGAACTGGATTGCGCCGTTAGGTCACTTCCACAAAATCGGCATTTGATTGCTTCTCGCAGAATAAGCTCCGCACAAAAAGGGCATTTCTTCCTTTCTGAGCCAGCAGGTGAACTTGAGGGAGTCCCGTGAAGCCCATTCTGCTTATCCGGGGTGTAGCCGCAACTTCGGCAAACGCTTGCCCCTTTAGGAAACCCGCTCTTGCAAGCTGGACACTTGAGGGGGTAGTCAAGAAGGGCAGCGATAATCCAACCGATGGGGCCAAGAAACAATCCAAAAAAGAAACCGGCTTGGCCATTGTCTTTTCTGTCTCCACAAAGGCTACCAATCCCACCCATGAAAAGCGCCCAAACAACAACCATGACGATTATGCCGAACAAGGCGGCGGTCTCTTGGTTTCCCATGAGCGCGACTGTGCGCCTCTGCCGGAAAATTGCCAAGTCCGAATTTGAGGCTCGCCATCGCTCACCGGGTTGGCCCGTAACTGGCCGAAAAACCTCACCCGGTTTAAGCCGGTGCGACCCTTTTCCCTACCTTCTCACCCCGGCCTAAAGCCCTTGGCAATCGCTCGCAGACCGTTCCAGAGGGGCTTTAATTCTCCGGGAAGGGCTTTATACCCCACGGGAGCCCGGGCGGTCAGACGGGGAGAAAGGGCTAGGGCTGGGCGCGACCCTTTGGGCTGCCGGGGGGAATTCTAGTCGTGGTCTATATTGAAATATCTATTAACATGGACGAGACTCCGGCGGATATGGCGGACTTCATGGAATACGTCAATGGCACAGCCAAGAGCGACTGGGGCCGGCGGCGTGCCGAGGACGGACACCGTGCCCCTTATGGCCTGAAGTATCTCGAGCTGGGCAACGAGGAGGCGGTCAATGAGGACT
>OBLU010004971.1_pt1 | contig 11969 bp, 8 predicted proteins | sample 1518681 | NCBI WGS metagenome assembly OBLU01 (sample SAMEA3539304, study PRJEB22396) | soil metagenome | biome: tundra; feature: field; material: soil | place: USA | collected 2010-05 | depth 0.15 m | reverse complement strand
TTTTTTTTATAAGATAGTTAATAATAACAAAGAAATGAATTATTGTCCATTGTGTAAAAATGCGCATTAGTCCTTTTATGCAAGTAATTTTCATATTAGGACAATAATAGAATTAAAATAAAATGGTTAGAATCTCAAGAGAAACGATGGGATTAATAAAGATTTTAATCTTTTTAAAATACAATTGTGGAAAGTAAACGAATGTTTCCTAAATAAAAATAAATATAAAACTTAATTTAATGCTTTTATCAGGTTCCACTCATAAATCGGCTTTCTTATATATTTATATTGAATATCAGCAAACAATAATACTTCTTCCTCAAATCCCGTTATAAATACAATCTCAGGCTTATATAAGTCATATATTATTTTCGCGGTCTCGATGCCGCTAACTTCCCCTATTAGATTTATATCCATTAAAATAATATCTGGTTTTTCCTTTTTAGCCAAGGCAAACGCTTCCGAACTTGTATCAGCAATTCCGATAACTATAAAATTCGCCTTTTCGAGCATTATTTTATAATCTTGTGCCACGATAGCTTCATCCTCAACAATTAAAACACTCCTCGTCATAGTTCTCCTTTAATCCACAATAAGTTATTATTTCTTCCCGATTCAATTTTATTATTAGTCACATTAATAAAAGGACTAATTTAATTAATACAAATGTGTTTCATATCATAAATGTAATTATCTTTCTATTTTCCTCCTTTATGGAAAGCAGCCAAATTATAAACCACGCAGGTTAATTATTAAAATTATTTTCATTTCGCAATGGATAAAATGCACCTTGTTAAAGTAAATTCCTTAAATATGGGAGAGAAAGGAAAATAAAATTTCCTTTACAATATGTGAGACAAATGGAATTAAAAAAAGGTTTTAATAATGGTATATAATTTCTTCTAAACTAAATGGCTCTCTAAAAAATCTATACTGGAATTAGTGCCATTTATTCTAACATTTACTCCAATAGGTATTGTCAGATTATCGTTTATATGTCCATGTTTCAAATTATAAAGCACAGGAGCATGAAAATTCTTGATAAAATAATCCTCCATTACGTCTTCAAGTTTAAGAGATTTTCTTTGTGGATCGCTCTCCATACAGTCTGTAAGACTCCCCAAAATCACACCTTTGATTTTTCCTAAAAATCCTGAAAGCCTCAATTGGTTTAGCATTCTGTCTATCCGGTATGGAACTTCACCCACTTCTTCAAGAAATAATATTTTGCCCTCTGGCTCTGGTAAATATTCCGTTCCTATCAAGGTAGAAAACAAAGAAAGATTCCCTCCTATCAACCTCCCCTCTGCAATCCCACCTTGATAGCTGCCTAATCTTTCCCCACAAGGATAATTTATTTTAATCAGTTCGCTGCTGGTAACAGCATCCCAGAAGTTCCGTTCAGTAAACTCCCTTATATCCTTATAGAAATCAACGCCTGCCATCGGTCCTGCAAATGTTACCAATCCTGTTTTATTAAAGAATGCATTTTGCAATACAGTAATATCGCTGTAACCGCAGAATATTTTAGGATTATTTTTTATAATGCTGTAATCAATTTTGTCCAAAAGTCTGGAGGCACCATACCCCCCCCGTAAACAAATTATTAATTTCACTTCATGGTCAAGAAACATATTATGAATATCTTCCACTCTCTCCTCATCAGTACCTGCAAGATAACCCCATTCTTTCATTGCATTATTTCCAACCTTTACCCTATATCCCATTTTCTTAAAATAACTCACACCCGCTTCTAATTTAGCTTTATCAGAAACTGGTGATGAAGGAGAAATTATGCCAATAACATCTTCTCGCTTTAGTTTTTCAGGTTTAATAATTTCCATTGATAAGCCTTATATATTCCACATTATTTTATATAACACTAAAAATAGTTAGATTATCATCTTTGGAAAAGGAATGTAACTATTCACAATCTTATTTTTTTAATATTTTAATAATATAGAAAAAATATGTTTTCTGTGTTAATTAAAATATGGAAACATGAAATAATACATTCCATAGATTTAATATGTCATTCCTTTCGTGTGCAGATTTAATACTGTATTTTTACTTTATTTAATAAAACAATAATTAGCAAGATTTGTAATGCCTAAAAAATCAATTTCTGAATCAAACCAAAATCTAAAAAAGATAAATAAACATCTAAGTGATAAAGCCAGAAAGATAAAACTAGTTCTAACTGATAACGATGGCGTCCTCACAGACACAGGGGTTTACTATTCTAACGAGGGAGAAATCTTCAAACGTTTCTCTATAAGGGATGGTATGGGAGTGGAAAGACTTAGAAAAATACTTGGTATAGAAACCGGTATAATTACCGGCGAGATATCAGGTTCCATAAAGACAAGAGCTGAAAAATTAAAAATAAAAGAGCTGCTCCTCGGGATTGCAGAAAAACATCTGCTTCTTTCAGAAATTCTTGAGCGTAATAATGTTAAACCTGAAAATATTGCATATATAGGTGACGATGTTAACGATATTGAATTAATGAAACTAGTAGGATTAACTGCATCTCCTTCTGACGGAATGGCGGAAATTAGGAATATGGTTGATTATGTTTGTGAACAGAAAGGAGGGCATGGCGCTTTTAGAGAGTTCGCGGAATTAATCATTGCCCTTAAATAAATTCAACTGAACAATAATAATTCTATTCCTGAATCAGGAATTTCAATTCAGCTGTTGCGGCTGATATATTATCCGATTTGAAAATGGATGAGCCTGCAACAAACACATCAACACCAGCCTTCGATGCCTCAGTAATTGTACCTTTACTCATTCCGCCATCTATTTCAATTAAGAAGTGAGCTTTTAATTCATTCCTGAGTTTTACTAACTCCTTAACCTTCTTTAACGAATTGGAAATAAAAGATTGTCCACCAAACCCCGGGTTCACTGACATTATAAGTATCAAATCAGCAAACTCAGCCGTATCTTGTAAAGTATCGACAGGGGTTGAAGGATTAATTGAAATACCTGCCTTCGCTCCCAATTCTTTTATCCTGTTTATAGTTCTGTTCAAATGAACTACTGCTTCCTGATGCACAGTTAAATAGTTTGCGCCTGCATTAATATAGTCTTCCAGATATTCATCTGCATTCTCAATCATCAAATGAACATCCAGTGGTAAATGAGTGCTTCGCTTAACCGCATTCACCATTATCGGTCCGAACGTCAGATTAGGCACAAAATGACCATCCATAATATCACAATGTATCCAGTCAGCACCGCCTATTTCTACATAGCGGAGCTGCTGTGATAAATTTGCTAAGTCTGCCGATAATATTGAGGGGGCTATTATTTTCATTCTTCAATAACCTTAGTTTCGTTCCCGGTTTTGGTTACAAATAGATCAACTACTGTACCTTTATTTACTTTGTTCCCTTTACTTGGATATTGATCAAGTATAGTATTGGGTAATAATGAGAATGAACTCTGATAATTTACCTTACCCACCTTAAGACTGCTGTCAGCCAATAATTTTTCTGCTTCGGTTAATGATTTACCTATCAGATCAGGGACAGTAATATCTCCTTCCGAAAAAGGACCAATACTAACAGTAATCCCCACTGACTCACCCTTTCTTATTGATGATCCTGCAGCATACTGCTGATCAAAGATTACGTCTTTGGGATTCTCGGATGGCAGTTCGCTTATAGGTCCTAACTTAAGTCCAACTCTTCCAAGAGATAGTTTTGCCTCTTTTAATGACCTCCCTTTTAATATTGGTACATTCACATATGGCTCCCCACCGCTTATAAAAATATAAACTCTCCTGCCTTTCTTTACTACATCTCCCGTCATAGGTTTTTGAACTATAACAGATCCCCTCGGGAATTGCTCATCAAAGGTAGTGTCACTCACAATAGGAGAAAGATCAGCGTCCTTCAAAATCTTTACTGCATCATCTTCCCCTAACCCGACTACCCTCGGAACCTGTACTTCTGGTGAGCTTACATACCACGGAAGTATTAGGTTGTCCATGATTAAAAGAAATACAATAATACTCCCCAGCCAATAAAGGATTTTCTTATTCCTGGGCTTTTCAAAGAATTTTTTCATCATTTCAAATATATAAAATGAGCCAACGTCTCACAATGAAATAAATTATTTATTACATATCTGTTCAAAATAATAATAAAGGACTAACTATCCGTTTTGCAAAAAATAATTCTGTTAGATCCACTAGTATTGATCTGCAGTCAATGACCGCCAATGCCAATTAAATGGGAATATACAGAATGGTCCCCTGGCTTATAAAATATATCTTATATAAGCGTTCACTATACACATCAGTTCTTTCACCAACCTTTTTTATTGCTGAAATAGTTTTTCCCCAAATATGGTAAAAACGAAATAGACGATCTTTTATAGTTACCATTGGGAATACATCGTACTCGCAGATAGAGACAGCTATACCGCATATATTTTTAATATTGCTCTTACAAGGCTCATATACGAGTAATAAACGAATTTTAGCGCACTTTACCGCATTTTAGTGCACTTTAGCGCACTGATTGATGCATGAATTGGGAAATATCCAAACCTGTCTGGCATTAACAGAATTGATGATTTATCCCTTTCTATTATTTTGTTTCAGACTGCAGTTTATTATGATGTTTGATTGTAAAAAAATAGTTGATAGATTTACATAATGATTGCTAACGACCTTTCAATAGTGCCTGTGGATGAAGCTGAGTTCTGCGTTTTAGACGTGGAGACCACTGGACTTTCCCCAAGCTATAATAACATTATTGAAATTGGAATAATTAAAGTATCTGGTCTCAATATTACTGACTCATTCCATTCTATGGTTAACCCCCAAAGGGAACTGCCTTATTTTATTACCCAGCTCACTGGTATTACTAACGATGATGTTTATGATGCCCCCTTCTTCGAGGATATAGCCGATAAAATTTCTGATTTTATTGTTGGACATATCATCGTTGGTCATAATCTTTCCTTCGATAAAAGCTTTCTTAGAAAAGAATTTGCCTCCTGCGGACGTGAAGTTTTTGCCAATCATAGTGTATGCACTCTTAAAATCGCAAGAAGAATTTATCCCACTCTTAAAAGTAAATCACTCGGCTCTGTGTGCAGTCATCTTGGTATATTAAATCCCTCCGAGCACCGTGCTTTAGCCGATGCAAAAGTTACCGCCCGCCTTTTAATAAAAATGATAGCAGAACTTAAAGAAAATTTCGGGATCCACTATGCCGATGAACTTATTAAGTTTCAGGACTTTGCCAGAAAAGAACTTAAGGTAAAAGTAAAACAGTCCCTCTCAGATGACCTTGCTGCATTGCCTCATGCTCCCGGTATTTATTATTTCCTTAATTCAAAAAACGATATAATCTATATAGGTAAGGCAAAGTCCCTTAGAGACAGAGTAAAATCATACTTCTCATCCTCTGCTCCAAGGAAAGCAAAAAAAATAATAAAGCAGGCATCAAGGTTAAAAATCCAATTAACAAACTCCGAGCTTACAGCACTTCTGAACGAAGCAGAATTAATCAAAGTAATAAATCCAAAGCATAACACCCAGTTAAAATCTTATGGTAATAAGTATTTTCTTCGCGTAAACACCTCGGAGGAATTCCCATCTATCGAAATATCTAACTCATTCAATTTCGATGGGAATGACTATTTCGGTCTTTTCATATCACGAAGGAAAGCCGCCGAAATATATGATATGCTATCTAAAACCTTTGCTGTCAGGGAATGCAATGAAAAGGAATTCAGTAAAAAAAGAAAATGTTTCCTTGCCGATATCGAAAGATGTACTGCCCCCTGCGAAAACCTTGATAAGGATATCTATCTCCATGAACTTGAAAAGATTTATGAATTCCTTTATGGTAAAAATCAGTTTGCCTTAAATAGACTCATCAATAAAATGAAAGAATATTCCGATAAGCAGAGATTTGAAAAAGCAGCCGAAGTTAAACAGCTTATCGATCTTATCCTTGCACAGACACATAAATCATCACTCCTCTCAGAGCCTGTAAACTTAGCCAATGTCTTGTTTGAAATAGATGGCGGCTTCGGAAAAGATTTTATTCTTATGCTCTCGGGTAAGATCTATGTTAAGAAAAATGGTTCAAATAAAAAGGATTACTTTGAGGATGCTCTTGATGATTATTTCGATCACACTATACAACTTAATCCCAATCCTGATGATGAAGACCTAGAGAAAATGAAAATCACACTTAATTGGTTAATTAGAAACAGAAATACCGTTCGGATGTTTTATCTTAAGGAATACCAATCCAAAGAGGACCTCTACAAAAAAATATCACGACACAAAGTCCGTTACGATAATCCCGAAAGAACATTTGATATTAAAGCCTTTGTAAAAGATAAGATAGAAGATTATACCGGCGTTCAGAGCAATTAATATAAGCTCCATCTCTAAAAACATCCTTTATAAGAATAATACAATCAAATTAAAATATTTAATTATAATATTTAATTTAATGTTATAGTTGATTTTTGTTAATCATATCTTTACGTTTATAAGTAAGTTATAAATAAACTTAATGCGGAGTGTTAATTATGAACAAATCTTACAATTCTCTCCTTCTTTCGGCCATTGTATTCTTTTTAGTTATAAGTCAAAACATTTTTGCAACAAACGATCTTGTTGCTAGGGTTCCGGGTAATTATAATCAGGCTCCTGCTTATATTCAAAACGTAACTCTGGTTACTGAACCGAATGGCGCTTATGTCGAACAATCATTGTACCTTGAATACACAGACCATAATGCATTCCCAGGTTCTCAGACTGTGGAAATTATTCACCGGTTTGAATTACCGGAAGGTAGTGTTATAAACGATCTTTGGCTCTGGATGGGTAACAATGTTATGCGTGCCATTATGCTCGATACCTGGAAAGCTCGGTCAATTTATGATAGCATTGTTTCAATGAAACGCGATCCCGCTTTCCTTTCTAAAATAGGTAATCAATATGAGCTTCATGTATATCCGCTTGTTTCAGGAAGTACTCGTAAAATCAAAATCAATTTTATAACTCCTACTAAATGGTTCGGCGCTAATGCAACTTGTGAACTTCCCCTGCGCTTTCTGGGTGCTAGCGCTTCCACTACTTTGCCTTTAAAATTATTATTTAGGGTAAGGGATGATATTTGGGGTGTCCCGTCTATTTCGGAAATTCCTAACACTACATTTAATCCCCTTATCGATACTTTAGGATATGTTTATAAGACTGCTTCATTAAGTGATATCAAATCGCTTCTCAGTTTTAACCTTACCTTTACTACAAATTTTACAGATGGAGCCTTCTTTAAGAATAATATAGTACCTAGAGATTTGAACTATTTCCAATTCGGAATTCTCCCCTGGCAGGCTTTTAATATTACTACAACTGACTCAGGTTCTAAAAAAGTAATAGCCGGGATTGACTTAAGTGGAGTTTATAGCAAAAACTACACAACGCTTATCCCAAATCTCAAAGCAGCAATTAAAAACGGAATTAAACAAAATGACCTGTTTAACATTGTTGTAGCAGGAGCAGGAAGAATTAAACCTTTAAATCCTGGATTAACTCCTTATTCCACAATTATGGTTGACTCATTGCTGAATAATTTTGCAAATAGCGCTTACGGCGATTCTATTCAGCAAAGTAAAAAACCAATGATTGTTTATTGTGATGGTGATGCTGCCACTATCTGGTCATTCCCTGATATATCTACTTTTGCAGATACAAAAACCTTTACCAGTCTGCAAGTTGCCAACGATGCATTCTATTCAGCAGATGTCGTTGCTGGTTATGACCATGGTTTGGAATATGTCCTTAACCAAACAGAAGCCGATAAAGCTATTAAATCGTTGGATAGCTTGTTCCTTAGAGGTGGTAGATTCCTTACCTATTATGATTTAGGTCGCGTTGGAAACGAAAAATTAGCAACTCATTATATCCCTACTATTACGGTTCAATATCATACTCAGAATACGGTTCATGTATCTAGAAACATAAATGGCAATATCGGATCATATTTCCCTGAAAGCCTTATGCATGGAGGTGGTTACTTTTTCGCTTTAACCGATACTTCATTTAAAGCAGAACTGGTCGATGATCAGGGATATCCCTGTGTCATTTCTAAAAAGCTGGGCAACGGTGGACTCCTTGTTGTAACTGGTATCTGGCCCTTTAATGATGATTGGTCTATGAGAAAAACATTGGCTATGCCTTTACTTGGTCTTAATTCAATAACTACTTCTGCTCAAATGCTGACTCCATTATTAAACAACTATTCACAGCTTAATGCTGCCAGTAGTATCGACCGTGTTATAACATTCAGTAATTGCGATTCGCTTGCAACTACTGTCGGTACCGATAACTGGGTAAACAATTATCTCACTTCCTTCCCTGTTCATCCTGTTTTCAAGAGTGTCAACCTCCTTGACGGAGTAAGTGTTACACCACAATCCGTTACCGTAAATGGGAAAGAATATTATGGAAGCGGTTACTTGCTTCAGAGAATAGCAGACGCTACTAAAGGTGCACATTTTGAAACTCATCTGACTGACTGGCCAACTATAACACAACTACTGTCCCCTTCTCTGCATCCATATATAGATAGTATAAAATTAACTTCAGCCTTTTTATCTCCTCAGGATTCAATTAAGGAATTCATAGAGGTTAATCCAAACCGTTCAGATCCCGAACGCCCCCTGTTCTTCCTTGGATCAACCAATTCCACAAGCCAGGTTACTATAAATGCAGATGTCTGGTTTAGCGGAATTCCGGAAGTAAAACATACCTCGTTTACTTATCCTTTTTCTATTGATACAATGAATACCTTAAGAGTTATCTCCTCAATGCTTGGATTTGAAAAACTAAATGGAATGTTGTTAAACAATAGTACGGACACGTCGGGTATAGTCAGTCAGGCATTAAAATATAATTTATTATGCGACTATACCGCACTTATTGCTTTAGAACCCAACGATACTATTCACTTTATGATTAATCCGTTTGATGAAAGCATATTGTCTGTTAATTTGGAAAGCATGTCGGCTACCCAAAGTCATAATAATGTTACAATCAGTTGGATCACAAGTACTGAAACTAATAACCTTGGATTTGATATTGAGAGAAAAACTGATAATAGCATATTTATGAAAATTGGATTTATCCAGGGAAAAGGTACAACTACAGTAAAACAATCTTATTCATTTACAGATAATAATCTTACATCTGGTAGTTACACCTATAGGATCAATCAAATAGATGTTAATGGTACAGTTCATTTATTGAAAGATATAAATGTAATTGTGGGAATGCCGACGGTATATTCTTTAGAGCAGAATTTCCCCAACCCCTTCAATCCTGCAACTACAATTAAATATCAGCTTCCAAAAGCAGGGTTTGTAACATTAAAAATATACGATATACTCGGAAAAGAAGTTGCTACCTTGGTCAATGAAAATAAAGTTGCGGGTAGATTCAGCGTAGAATTCAATGCATCCAAACTTCCCAGCGGAGTCTATATATATGAACTGAAATCCCCTGATTTTACTTCATGCAAAAAGATGGTGCTCACTAAGTAATCTGAATTATCTTTCCAATTTCTAAGGTCACTCTGATTGAGTGACCTTTTTATTTTTCGACAAATATATCTATTGAATGCTTCAATAATTATCTGTTAACTTATTACCCTATCTTCCCTCGTTCTTCATTGCCGGAGCTATATTCTTGGAAACAACTAAAAAGCCCCGGCTGTTTATAACCGGGGCTTTATTATTAAGTTATGTTATATAATGATTAGTTAACTTCCCACGTATTGCCGCTGAATAACAATTTCTCTAAATCCCCTTCTCCTTTAATAGCTTTAACTTCTTTTACTTGTCTGTGTATTTCACCATCAACAGTAGGTCTGAATATCTGTCTGAATACTCCCACCGGAGTTGGAAAATCAGGCGAATCAGTTAAATGCGCAAGTATAGTACTCCTGACAGGACTAAGATCAAATTCATCATGTACAAGAACATCATTAACACTATTACCATTTTCATTTATATTTATAACAGAAGGAACTGCTCCATCTATCTTAATCCCTTTCTCTTTATTCTTTCCAAATAACAAAGGCTTCCCCTGTTCCATATATAATAGCATATCATCCTTCACTGCTTTATCTGTAAGTGCGTCAAAAGTACCATCATTAAAGATTACACAATTCTGATAGATTTCAATAAATGCTATACCTACATGTTCAGCAGCTCTCTTTATCATCTGCTGCATATGCTTGGAATCCCTGTCTGTACATCTTGCTACAAATGTTGCTTCTGCACCTAACGCAAGCGACACCGGATTAAAAGGAAAATCAACACTTCCGAAAGGTGATGTCTTAGTCTTCTTTCCTTTTTCAGAAGTAGGTGAATACTGCCCTTTAGTTAATCCATATATCCTGTTATTAAATAATAAAACCTTTAGATCAATATTTTTCCTGCATGCATGTATAAAATGATTACCGCCGATACTTAGCAAATCCCCGTCTCCAGTTGCTACCCATACAGATAGTTCAGGATTAGCTATTTTAACTCCTGTCGCTATTGCAGGAGCACGTCCATGTATACCATGGAATCCATAGGTATCCATATAATATGGAAAGCGTGATGAGCATCCGATACCAGATACCCAGACTATATTTTCCTTTTTTACATCTACTAAATCCGGAAAAGATCTCTGCACCTGTGCTAGTATTGAATAATCACCGCAGCCCGGGCACCATCTTACATCCTGGTCTGTAGCAAAATCCTTAGCTGTTAATTTCATTTGTTTGATTTCTATATTATCTGCCATCAGATCTTTCCTCCTAATAGGTCAATTATTCTCTCTTCTATATCACTTGATTTGAACGGCAATCCCCTCACAAGATTAAATTGTTCAACCGGAATGACGAATTTACCCTTAATTAACATCGCAAGCTGTCCAAGGTTAATTTCTGGTATAAGAACTTTTTTGAAGTTCTTTAGAACTGTACCGGTATTAGCGGGCATTGGATTCAGATATTTTAAGTGAGCCTGGGATACATTAAAGCCTGCCTTTCTGCAGCGCAGTATAGCTTCTGTAATAGCACCAAATGTTCCTCCCCATCCAAGAACAAGTAAATCGCCCTGCTCATCTCCGGTAACTTCAAGATCAGGTATATCACATACCATATTCTGGATTTTCTGTTCCCTGAGCTTAACCATTAAATCATGGTTATCATGATCGTAACTAACAGCTCCTGTTATATTAGCTTTTTCAAGTCCGCCTATTCTGTGTTCCAATCCCGGAGTCCCCGGTTTAGCCCATGGTCTTGAAAGGAATTCATCTCTCAGATAGGTTTGATATGTTTCCTTGTCTGTCCAGAATTTTACTAGTATATCAGCCAATTCACTTACATGAGGAATCTTCCATGGTTCCGAACCATTGGCAAGATATCCGTCTGTTAATAAAATAACGGGACACATATATTTAATCGCAAGTCTGAATGCTTCTATTGCCATATAAAAACAATCGCTCGGAGTGGAAGCCGCTATAACTGCAAGCGGCGAATCTCCATTCCTTCCATACATTGCCTGTAGAAGATCAGATTGTTCCGTCTTTGTAGGAAGTCCTGTACTCGGTCCTCCTCTTTGCACATTAACAACTACCAGGGGAAGTTCGGTCATAAGTGCCAATCCGAGAGCTTCGCTTTTAAGTGCTAGCCCGGGACCGCTTGTAGTAGTCAAAGCAAGATTACCGGCAAATGAAGCTCCTATGGCAGATGTAATACCTGCTATCTCATCTTCAGCCTGAAATGTCTTAACACCAAAATTCTTATAGTTGCTTAAGTACTGTAATATTTCAGTCGCTGGTGTTATAGGATAGGATCCCAGAAACAGAGGTAGTCCGCTTTTTACTGAAGCTGCTAAACAACCAAGCGCTGTTGCTTCATTTCCTGATA
>OBLU010004970.1_pt1 | contig 11971 bp, 11 predicted proteins | sample 1518681 | NCBI WGS metagenome assembly OBLU01 (sample SAMEA3539304, study PRJEB22396) | soil metagenome | biome: tundra; feature: field; material: soil | place: USA | collected 2010-05 | depth 0.15 m | reverse complement strand
CCGCCGCGTCTTTCCGGGAACGTAGGAGATGACCCTCCGCATCCAGATCATCATCGGTTCAACTCGCCCGGGCCGCTTCGCCGACAAGCCGGTCGCGTGGCTCGTTGACCGATTGGCCGGTCGCGATGACTTGGAGGTCGACGTGTTGGACCTGCGCGATCACTCCCTCCCGCTCTTCGACAGCCCGATGTCGCCCGCGAGAACCCTCCGTGACTACCCCAACGAGGCCGTCGCCGCACTCGGTCGGCGTTTCGATTCGGCCGACGGATATGTCACGGTCACGAGTGAGTACAACCACGGCTATCCCGCGTCCCTGAAGAACGCCATGGACTACGTGTTCCCCGAGTTCAACAAGAAACCCATGTCGTTTGTCGGTTACGGCAACGCCGGTGGCGCCCGAGCAATCGAACAACTTCGAATGGTCTGCGTCGAGTTCGAGATGGCGCCGCTGCGTCGTGCGGTGCACATCTTCCCGGACCTGATGCGCCCGGCGATGATGGCCGAAGAGTTCACACCAGCCCTGTTCGAATCGCTCGACGAGCGACTCGAAATGTTGACGAACGAATTGGTGTGGTGGTCCAACGCACTGAAAGCGGCGCGCGACGCCGAATAGGTCATCGACGCCCGCGCCCGAGTTAAGCAATCAGCGTCCGAGTCAAACCGGGAAGTTCTCCAAGACCGACAACACGTAGTTCGCGTCACTGTCGTAGACGTGGGACGACTTGACGATCATGGTGAGAGAGCCGACCGGTCGGTCGAGTTCAGTCGCCACCTGGTGTTGAATCACCGCCAGTTCCAAAAGGTTGGCGTATCCCTTCGCCCCGAAATCGATGCTATGGGCGTAGACCACGAGGTGGAGCTCGCCGTCGTGCAGAAAGAAATCGATCATGCTGACGCACGGGATGTAGGTCGTGTCGCTCAAAGGTTGCAACGTCGTAATCGTGGCCGAACGACTGAGCGGGTCACTGCGCAGCCGCTCTACCACCCAGCGCAATTGATCGAGACCGGCGCCGGCGTAGTTGCGGAGCCTGGTGGCGTAACTGGCGGCGTCGCCGAGCTCGGGCACTTCGTTGAAGTCCGAGAAGTTCGCGCGCATCCACTTCACGCGATCCGGATCAGAGAACTGTTCGACAATATCGTCGGTGGTCATGGGCGTGCGAACGACGATCGTGGTCATTAGAACTTCGCGCATCGCCAATCCGTCATAGGTACTCGCGACGCCGGAGTCCATGATCAATCGAGCTACCTCGATCCACGCTTCGCCGATCGTCGTCGTTTCGATAGTTCTCGCTTGGTCGGGACTCACTTGAACATCCTTGCCGTTTCCTAAACCTTGGGGACAAGCGCCGACGGCCCCCCGAAGCGACGTGGAGACCAGTGAGTTTGCGAGAAAAGGGCCTGGAACTGGGCGACCGCTTCAAGGCTGTTCGGCCAATCTTTTCGCATCGCCATCTCAATGGTCCGGAACCCGCGACGCGACCGCGACTATTTAAAGAACGCGTGCCCCGGTGATGAACCACGTCGCAGACGGAGTTTCCCCACTCCGACCTGAGCGTTCAAGATCAGATGCGGCGCACGTCGTTGACTTACGATGGTCGTCAAGGACGAGGGTATGGCGCTGAAAGGCTGCGTCGAGTAACCGTATGCTCCCCAGTACTCCACCGGTCCAGCGCCAACGCGGGTCTTGAGATAGACAATCGCGTTTGCCGGCAAGTCCACGGTCAGGACCCCGACGGCCACACTCGCGGTGACTGAGGTCGGTACCGCATTGAAGTGGACCTGACGAAGGTCGACGGTCATGCTCCCGAACTCCGTTCGGTACGTGCGTTGCACCTGCGACACGGTGCTGGGCTGAATGACACGCACGCCGGTGCCGCCGCGCATCGGGACGCCGGTCGACGCGAGGAAGCTCAAGAACGCGGCCGAAAGCAGAATGAAGACTGTCATCACCGACAAGAAGATCAGCGCAATGAAACGTCGCAGCATGTGCTGACGCGCGGAGGAGCGTAGGGACAGGACCGCCAGTACTGCGAGGAAGATCAGCCAGAGCACCCCAAAGCCACCGCCCAACTTCGGTACCCCGCCAATGGTTGAAAGCACGATGACCGCCGCGACGACGACGCCGGCCAAAAGCACGTAACGCAGGAGACGCAGGTTGGACGCGGGGGGCGCGTCACCGGACTCCTCGACGTCGTCGGCGTGACGGCCCGACTGCGGAATCAAGACCCACATGGCAAGGTAGATCGCCGCGCCCAGCCCGTAGAGAACGGTGAGCACGACGAAGACGACTCGAACGATGTTCGCGTCGATGTCGAATCGCTCGCCGATGCCGCCGGCGACGCCCCCGACCATGCGGCGCGTGGTGCTTCGGCGCAGGCCAGACTCTTTCGCGACTTCCGGCTCGGGTTCCGGTGCGTTGCTCTCGACGTGCTCGTGTTCTTCATCCATGGTTCAAATTTACGGTCCCGGCTGATCACGGACTATGGGGATGAACCCTCAGGGGAGTCACCGCCGCGCACGAACGCTCAGGGTTTCCCCTTAGATACAAGGGGATTTCGCCGTGACAGACTTTGGGTGGTCCGAAGAGCGACACTGTCGTCGAAGGGAGAGAACGAATGTCGATCACCACATCGAGCCACGCCGTCGTCGGCACTCCCCTACGACCGCTGCGTCGCGGTCGCGACAACTGCATCCTCGGGGGCGTCTGCGGAGGCTTCGCCACACGGCTCGGCATCAAGGAACGCAACATCCGCGTCATCTTCGCGCTGCTGACACTGGTCTTCGGACTCGGCGTGCTGCTCTACATGACCTTCTGGCTCGTCCTCACACGCTCTGGTGAGGAGCATTCGATCATCCAGCAGATCTTCCAGAACCGCCGCGAGGCGCAAATCGTGCTGGTCGCCTTCATCGCGACGCTCATATTGGTCATCGCCCTAGAGTCCACCGGAACTCGGGTGTCCGACGGATTCGGGTGGCCCTTGCTCTTGAGCGCCTTCGCCTCATTCGCGATCTGGCGAGGGGCGTCGAATGACGAACGAAACCATCTCACCGATTTCTTCAACTCCGCCCCCGTCATCGGTGGCGCGTTTTCCAAGAGTCGAAAGGGGGTCGTGCTGCGCGTGGTGATCGGCGCCTGCCTGGTGTACTTCGGACTCGACCAACTCAACCACCTCGGCGGCGTCTGGGGTTCCGCCGGATCGGCGCTCTTCGGGACCGCGGTCTTAGTGGTCGGCGTGCTCGTCCTTTTCGCTCCGTGGTGGCTACAGAACGTGCGTGAACTGACCAGCGAACGCCGGGAGCGAGTCCGCATTGAAGAACGCGCCGCCATGGTCGCGCACCTCCACGACTCCGTCCTCCAGACCCTGACGCTCATCGAGCGCGCCGCGGCCAACGAGAGCGACGTCGTGCGACTCGCGCGCAACCAAGAACGCGAACTTCGCCAGTGGCTCTTCAGCCCCGAGATCCGCACCAACGCCTCGACTTCCTTCGTGGGCCTCGTCGGCGCCATCGAACACGACGTCGAGAACGACTACGGCGTTCGAGTGGACCTGGTGACCGTCGGCGACTGTGTGCCCGACGAACGGGTGACGACACTGGTCGCCGCCGGTCGCGAGGCCGCCATCAACGCCGCGAAGTGGTCCGAGGCCTCCAGCGTCTCGATCTTCACCGAAGTGGAGCCCCACTCGATTTCGTTCTTCGTTCGTGACCGCGGCGTGGGCTTCGACCTCGACGCCATCCCGGCTGACCGCCAGGGCATCGCGTTGTCGATCCGACAGCGGATGAGCCAACTCGGCGGCGAGGCCTTCATCTCCACTGCCGTGGGCGACGGCACCGAAGTCCAACTCGTGTTGCCCCGGACCACATGACCGACTCGGCCCAGCCCCGCGTGTTCTTGGTCGACGACCACGAACTCATCCGCTCGGGAATCCGCGCCGAGATTGCCTCCTCGGTGGACATCGTGGGCGAAGCCGATGAAGTCGAGGCCGCCATCGAGATGATTCTCGAACGAAACCCCGACGTGGTGCTGCTCGACGTGCACATGCCCGACGGCGGTGGCCAGGCCGTCCTACGCGCGGTCGGTGAGCACGACACGACGACGCGATTCCTCGTGCTGTCTGTCTCGGACGCGTCGGTCGACGTCATCAGCGTCATTCGCGCGGGCGCCCGAGGCTACGTGACCAAGAACATCTCCGGGCCGGACCTGGTGGACGCCATCTATCGCATCGCCGCCGGCGACGTCGTTTTCTCGCCGCGTTTGGCCGGCTTCGTGCTCGACGCCTTCAGCACCGGTCAGGATGATCAGCCCCTCCTCGCCGTCGATCCCGACCTCGACCAGCTGACCGTGCGCGAACGCCAAGTACTTCGACTGATTGCGCGCGGCTACTCCTACAAGGACATCGCCAAGGAGTTGACCATCTCGACCAAGACCGTGGAGAGCCACGTTTCGTCGGTCCTTCGCAAACTGCAGTTGTCCAGTCGCTACCAACTGTCGCACTGGGCGAGCGAACGCCACCTGAACTAACCGACCGCGCCGTGGCGCGGTCTCCTCGAGTTGTTCTCACGACGCCCAATACCAGGAAATTGCAACGGTTCCTCGTAGCATGACAAGTACTGGGGGAAGGAAAACGCATGCGAATTCTCATAGTCGGCGGAACGTCGTTTGTCGGGCGAGGGGTCGCTTGGGCGGCGCTGAACGCCGGTCACGAAGTCACGGTCATCAATCGCGGTGAGACACCCAGTGATCTGCCCGAGTCCGTCACTCGATTGATCGGTGATCGTCGCGGCGACATGTCCGCGCTGGCCGAGCTCTCCTTCGACGCCACCGTCGACGCCATTGCCTTTCGACCGATTGATGTCGACGTCCTAGCGACGGCGCTCGGGAAACGAGGCGGCCACCACATCCAGATCTCGTCGGTCTCGGCCTACGAGGACCCTCCGACGGACGGCGCGACCGAAGAGACGGCCACGCTGTGGAACGACACGTCACTGGCGCGCGACGCGGAAATGACCGCCGAGAACTACGGGCCGTTGAAAGCGGCCTGTGAACGCGCCGCCGAGGAGCATTTCGGCGATCAACTCACGATCGTTCGACCGACCTTCGTCATTGGCAGTCACGACGCCACGCTGCGATTCCCCTACTGGGTCGAGCGACTCCGCATAGGGGGCAACGTCGCAGTCCCCGGACCACGCGACAACGCCCTGCAGTACATCGATGCGCGCGACCTCGGCGAGTTCGTCGTCACACTCGCGACCAACTCGACGCTGGGCGCCTTCCACGCCGCCGGCCCCTATCCCCCCGGCAGGTTCTTCGAGGTGATGGAGGCGATTAGCCAGCAGATCTCGCCCCCCAATACTCGCCTGGTCGAGATCTCTCCTCGGCATATCAAGAGCCATCACTTGGACACGAGATTCCCGCTTTGGTCAGGTTCGATGAGTGAAACAGCGCTCGCTGTCGACCCGGCCAAAGCGGTCGGGGCCGGGTTGAACATGCGTAACCTCAGCGAGAGCGTGGACGATGTCATCAGCTGGTGGGACGACCGCGAGCCCCCGTCGTGGTGGCTGACGCGCGAGCAGGAGTCCATGCTCGTTCGAACCAACGTGTGAGATCCGTCAGCCTCGCGAGGATTGTGGCCTCGAAGGTAACTTTCGGTCGTGACCGGACAGAAGCGGGTAATGGGTTCACCTCAAGATGACCGTTTCCGCCGTCTCGTCCACGAACACAGTGCGCCCATCGGGAACTACCTCCGACGACGCCTGTATCCCCTGACGCTGGCCGACCTCGATGACCTCGTTGAAGAGACTCTCCTCGTCGTGTGGCGCCGTATCGACGACGTGCCGAACGACGCCGAGCTTCCGTGGATGATTGGCGTCGCGCGCAACGTCTTGCGTAACGCCCGCCGAAGTAAGTATCGGCGGACCAATTTCGAATCGACGCTGTCGGTCGCCCCGGACGAACCGTCGGCTGAAGACCTGGTCATCGCGGACGCCAGCGTGCGCGACGCCCTCTTGTCCTTGAACGACGACGACCGCGAAGTGCTAATGCTGAACGCCTGGGACGGTCTGGACACGCACGCCCTTGGAATAGCCCTCTCGATCACGACCAACGCTGCGGCGGTGCGACTCACTAGAGCCCAGGCCCGTTTCCGCGAGCGTTTCGCCGCGGCTCAGGTCATCTGAAAGTTCTGGGCGCCGGGCGACAAGGACTAGGTATGAAGGCGGAGGAGATTTCATGAGTGATTTTGAAGATCGCTTACGCGCGGCCGATCCGGCCGCGGCAATCAGTTACGAACATCCGGATACGAATGCGATGATCTCGCGCATAATGGCCCAAGCGCCGCGCGCTCGACGACACGTGCTGCGCAGTTTCCAACTGCGAATGGCCGGTTCGGTCGCTCTCGCGGCGGCCTTGACCGTCGGAGGCATCGCCGCACTCGAGGGAGCGGCGCCCTCTTTCGCCGTCTTCTCGCTGGCGGCGGTCAAGCAGAGCCCGCACGCACCTTTGGGCGCGTCCAATACGAAGTTCGGTACCGCCAACTCGCCGATGATGCGCATCTACGAGGAGTTCAACTTCACCGTCGGTTCCGACCTCAGCGCCAACGCCGGCACCGGCGCGGCCTACCAGTTGCAACTGCCGACCAGCGCCTCGGCTGAGGACGCCCGTCTCGCCGCGATCTTCGGCGTCACAGGTACGCCGGTCGACCAGAACAACGACGGTCAGGATTTCATGGTCACCGACGCCAACGGCAACTACGTGGAGTACGAGACCTACGACACCGTCCCGCAATGGTCGTACTCGGTGGCGATCCCGCAAGCGCCCGGGACCTCCTCGACGACGTCCGACGGCACGACGGTTTCTATGCCGAGTCAGTCCACCGTGAATGGCGACGTGCAGAACTACTTGAGCCAATTAGGTTACGGATACCAGGTCACCGACCCTCAGTTCTCGACGTCGAACAACGTCACGAGCTCCCCCGGTCAACCTACGGTCACGACGAATGAAGAGCAAGCGACCTACAGCGTCACGGTCGACGGTCAGACGACCGATCAGTACCTGGACTTCACGGTCGATGCGAACAACAACCTCGTTTCAGCAGACGGTCCGGCCTTCAGCGTGATGCCGGCGGTCAACTACCCGCTGCAGAGCCCCGCCGCGGGCGTAGAGGTTTTGGAAGCCCAACAGCAGGCGTACTTCGCGCAGAACGCTTCGTCCGGTCAGCCGAGCGGGGCCGGATCTTCGACGACGCCCACTGCGGGATCGAATTCTTCGTCGTCCGGCACATCGCCGGCCACTCCGCCGTCAACGTCGTCGGACACCGGTAGCACCACGACCACGACGCCGTCCGGTCCACCCATCGTCGACGTAACGCTGGATAACGAGACGATTTCGTATCAGACCTATCCACTGACCGACGGTTCGGTGTGGATGTTGCCCATTTACAACTACACGGGCGTCGTCAACAACACCGATGGTTCGTCCTACTCCGGCACCTGGTCCACCATCGCGGTTGATCCGACCTATATCCAAGTATCCACCTCGTCATCAGGAGGTATCAATCCCGGCGGACCCATCCTCTACTAACCACATCTGCAATGTCTGTCGGCGGGGCCGACGCAGTCTCGCACAGACGTCAGCACTCGAACGAGTCCCGCACCATGTGGTGCGGGACTCGTTCTATGTCGGCTTTCGTCGCGAGGGCATCCACGTGCGGGCTTGATGATCCCGGGGTGGGTTCACCACCTCCGGTCGCTCACTCGCGAACTTGGCGATGCCGGCCGGAGCGCGGTGCGGCGGTCGCTTCGGTTCAACGACCCCGGCGCGGAGGTGTCGGCGAGTGCCCGACCACGGTGCCGGCGGCGCCGTGAAGGCGTCGGCGAGGCGATAGGCCGAGCTCTCGTAGTTGATCCGCCAACCACGAAAGTGCGGCCAGGCCTCTTCCGCACTTCGCTCCATGGGGAATCCGTACCCGGCCAGGTTGTCGACGGCGCTGGCGAACTCTTCGTACTGCAACGTGATCCCGCCGTCCGGGTCGGGATCGGGATCGACCGGGAAGCCGAGCGACCCGGCGAGTCGGTTGAAGAGAGTGAATCCCATGCGAAGGCACAGGCGCGTCTGGCTCGGCGCCGTCGTGGGATTGAGCGCTAATTGCATCGCCCCGGCGTCGAGGACGGCCAGCAGGCCAACGATCCAGTTGAGCCACGGTTCGGGCGAGCGAAAGAGCAGCAGTACCGGATACGTCGTGTGACTCTCGGTCACCTCGGCCGACCACTGCTCCCAATCGGCGTAGAGCTGGGGCAGCGCGTCATTAATGCCAACCAGTTGATGGCGAGCCAGCAGTTCCGGTCCCCACGCCGGAGAACCGGCGCGGCTCTCGAGCATCGTTACCAGCGCTTCGCGGCGACTGAATGAGTTGTAGAGCGAGGGCAGGTAGGCAATCTGCAGGGCCACGATGACGACCCACGTCGCCCCGGCCGCGATGTCGAGCGCCGTATTGTGAACACCACCACTGTGGATGGCTCCCACGGTGAAGAGCGACGTCAGGGCTTGGGTGAGCCCGTGCACGAACGAGTGCGTCGTGTTCATCAGCATGAGCGCGAATCCGAGGACCAGACTCGCGGCCCAGAAGAGCAGTTGGGCGATCAGAGCCACCGGAGCCGTCGGCGCCAGGACCGAGTCCTTACTTTCGTAGGTCCGGGCGAGACGAGATAGGGCGACGAACGAATAGTGCACGCTCTTGTTCACTATCAACGTCAGCTTCTCGAGGCCCTGAGGCTCTCGAGGCAGGACCAGGATGAAGAGGACGCTCACGATCGTCAACAGCACGATGAGGAGCCCTAGGACGTACTCGACTACGTACACGCAACCTCCTCTCCCCGTTGAAGCGATCGTCACGAACGACTTCGCCGAATCATAGAGAGTCAGCGACGGTGGCCGCCTCGAGCGCTCTTAGTGTTGGACGGTGAGTTCCTCGCTATCGGTCACCCTCACCGGCCGCCACGTCACGCTGACGCCGCTTTCGTTGGAGGACGTGCCAGGACTCGTTCGCGCGGCCTCGGGTGACCGCTCGACCTACGGGTGGTCGATCGTGCCGGGCACGATCGACGAAATGGAGGTCATCGTACGTCGCCAACTCGCCGATCGCGACCAGCGCAGCGCCGTGCCCTTTGCCACTCGACGCACCGACACGGCTGAGATCATCGGCATGACGAGATTTCTCACACTTCGGTGGTACTTCGACCGAGAGTACCCCGACGGCGCGGAGATCGGCGGCACGTTCGTGACCGCCGCAGCACAACGCACGGCCGTCAACACGGAGGCCAAGTTGCTCATGATGACCCACGCCTTTGACGTCTGGGACGTGCGCCGACTCGACCTCAAGACCGACGAGCGCAACGGACGATCGCGCCGAGCGATCGAACGAATCGGTGGTCAGTTTGAAGGCGTCTTGCGCAACTGGCAGGCCACCCAAGTCGACGGTGAAGACGGCTTGACGCGAAACTCCGCGATGTATTCGATCCTGCCCCCGGAGTGGCCCGGCGTTCGCGCCCGACTCGAAGAACAACTTCGAGACGACTAAACCGTGACCTCTACTTTGCGAGTACTCGCCAAACGCAAATGCAGCGCGATGGCGCCGCTCGCGAGCGCCGCATAAAAACACCACAGGGAGGTGAAGCCGTTGGCGCACAGTCGCGCCAGCACCAGCACGGCGACGAGGTTGACGGCACCGAACCTCACAACGTTGCGCAGTACCGACGCGAGCATCGATCCGCACGTCGCGAGGATGTAGAGCCCGATGATCACGACGCCGTGTTGGAGTCCGATCGTGTAGGCCACGTGATACGAGCCGAGCGTGGCATGGGGATGACCGTTCACCATCGTCTCGAGAAGTATCGCCGACGTGACCACGCCCAAGGCGAGGAAGGGAGCGATCACTCGTCGCCGCACTTTCGGTTCGAGCAGTAGAACCATCGTCGGCACCAACGTCGGCAACACGACGAAGGCGAACAGGAGGTAAATCCACATGGCCACGACGCCGATGGCGTGTGGCACGTGACCCTGCAATTGCCACCAGACGAACGTCTCGTCAAGCTGATGCAGGCCCAAGAGAATCGGAAATGGAGCGATCAGTCGATACTCCGGACGACCCCGGAGATGCATACAGGCGTCCACACCGATCGCCGTAACGACGAGGCCGCCGATCAAGTCCCCTTCAGGCGAGAAACACATGGTCGCTCACGTACCCTCGTCGCATTCGGCGAGCTCGGGGAGATACGACGTCACGCATACGGCACCCTAACCTCATCGGCCTTTGGCGAACAATGACCTCGCCCGACGCTCGGGGATTAACGATGACGTAGCGCTTTGCTACGACGGATGACTACCGCTGTTCGATGAGATCCATGTAGTCGTCGTTCCATAGATCGAAGTACTCCTCGGGCAACAAGACGGCGTGCGAGGGCTCGAGGGTCTCAACGAATCCCCGTTCGTGGCTCACCGCGACGATCGTGCCCTTCCATTTGTGCATCATGTCGCCGAGCGCCACCACGCTCGCGGGGTCGAGGTTGTTCGTCGGTTCGTCCAGCAGCAAGAGATTCGCGTCAGAGGACGCCAAGATGGCGAGCGCCAACTTGGCGCGCTCGCCTCCCGAGAGCGTCGCCGGCATCTGGTGGGCGGCCGAGCCCTTGATACCGAACGCGCCAAGCAGCGATCGACGCTGCACTTCAGTCACGACGGTGGCGTTTTCCAAGTTGCCCAGGACCGTCTTGTCGAAGTCCAATTGCTCATTCTCCTGAGCGAAGTAACCGACCGTCACGTTCGCGCCGAATTTCACCAGGCCCTTCTGGGCCTTCTGCGTGCCGGCCAAACAACGCAACATAGAGGACTTGCCGGCACCGTTTCGCCCGACGATGACGATGCGGTCTCCGCGGCGCGTGATGAAGTTCACGTCCTTCAAAACCTTGAGGGATCCGTAACTAACGGCCACGTGCTCGACGGTCATCGGAACGTCGCCGCTGCGCGGAGGGACCGGCAACTTGAAGGTGACCTTGCGCTCCTTCTTCGTCACTTCGACGCGATTGTCCTGGAGCTTCTCCACCTTGCGGTCGAGCACCTTGGCCAGGCGCGCGCGCTTCTCGGTCTGTCCGCGCATCGAATCGGCCAGCTTCGAGAGTCGGTCGATCTGCTCGTCCTGGTGCGACGCCAGCTTCTCTTCACTCAGGCGCCGCTCCTCTTCGAGCTGGAGGAACTTGGTGTAGTTGCCCTTGTACTCACGCAACTGGCCCTCGCGCAACGCCAAGACGCGGTCGATGGACTTGTCCAAGAGGGGCAGGTCGTGACTGATGACCAGCACCGTGCCGGGAAAGCGGTCGAGCTCTTCGAAGAGCCAGCGCTTAGCCACTTTGTCGAGGTGGTTCGTCGGTTCGTCGAGGACCATGGTGGTGGGCTCTTCGTAGAGCACGCGCATGAGATCGACTCGACGGCGCTGACCGCCGGAGAGCGAGTCGAGGTCCTCCAGGAGAAGGTCCTCTTTGAGGCCCAGCCCGGCGGCGAGGCGCGACACCTCGGACTCCGCCTCGTAGCCCCCGCGCTCGCGAAACTGCTCTTCGAGCGCGGTGAATCGCTCGATCGTGGCCTCAGTTGGATCGGCGGCGAGTTCGTGGCGCGCGTGTTGCATGTCGGCGTCGAGTTGGTCCAGTCCGCGCGCCGAGAGGACGTGCGAGAGTCCGATCGGTTCGACGCCCAGTCCACCCGGCACGGGCTCTTGAGGCAGGTGGCTCATGGTCCCTTGGTGCGCGACCGATCCCTCGACGCGCAGGTGCTCCGGGTGTTCACCGAGCAGGATCGACATCAACGTCGACTTGCCGGCGCCGTTTCGCCCCACGATGCCGACCTTTTCCGCGTTGCCGACCGTGAACGAGACGGGGTTGAGGATACGCCGAGCGCCGATCTCTATGCCTAAATCTCGAACTATGA
>OBLU010004969.1_pt1 | contig 11973 bp, 5 predicted proteins | sample 1518681 | NCBI WGS metagenome assembly OBLU01 (sample SAMEA3539304, study PRJEB22396) | soil metagenome | biome: tundra; feature: field; material: soil | place: USA | collected 2010-05 | depth 0.15 m | reverse complement strand
TTTCGAGCTGCTGATGCGCAGAGAGGGCGGCGAGTACCAGCCGCTGTTCCGCCTGGAGTCCTGGCGCGTGCTCGTCGAGCAGCGCGCCGACGGCAAGGTCGCCACCGAGGCCACGATCAAGATCTGGCTCGACGGCGAGCGCTTCGTGCGCACCGCCGAGGGCAACGGTCCCGTGCACGCGCTCGACGCCGCTCTGCGCGACGCGATCGGCGAGATCCATCCCCACTTGCGCGACATCGAGCTCGTTAACTTCAAGGTCCGCATACTCGACGAGACCAAGGGCACAGGCGCCGTCACTCGGGTTTTGATCGATGCCTCTGACGGGCAAGACGTTTGGGGGTCGATCGGGGTCTCTGAGAACCTGATCGCCGCTTCTTGGGATGCGCTTGTCGATTCGCTGGAGTTTGGGATGCAGGGTGGTCGGCGGCCCTCGTCGGACCCGGCGCTGCGTTCGACGTGATACCGCTCGCTCGGCCCGTTTTAGGGGAGGTTGAGGAGCTGGCCGTGTTGGAGGTGCTGCGGTCCGGGCAGCTTTCGCTTGGACCGCTTGTGCCCGAATTCGAGCGGGGGTTTGCCGCTTTTGTGCGAGCGCCGCTGGGGTGCGCGGTCTCGAGTGGGACCGCTGGGCTGCATCTGGCTTTGCGGGCTGTTGAGGTGGGGGAGGGGGATGAGGTTGTCACCAGCCCGTTCTCGTTTGTCGCCTCTGCGAATGTTGCTCTTTACGAGCGGGCTCGGCCTGTGTTTGCCGACATCGATCCCGTCACGCTCAACCTCGATCCCGATGCAGCCGCGGCTGCTGTCACCGAGCGCACTCGGGCGCTTTTGCCGGTGCACATCTTTGGCTATCCAGCCGACATGCCTGCCTTTGAGGGGTTGGCCGAGAAGCGGGGGCTGGCGATCGTGGAGGATGCCTGCGAGGCGCTTGGGGCTGTGCACTCGGACGGGACGCCCGTCGGTGGGCGCGGGCATCCCGCTGTGTTCGGGTTCTATGCCAACAAGCAGCTCACCACCGGCGAGGGGGGGATGGTCACGCTTGGCGATCCTCTGCTGAAGGAGCGGATCGACTCTGAGCGCAATCAGGGGCGCGCGCCCGACATGGGGTGGCTCGATCACGATCGGCTTGGCTTCAATTACCGGCTTTCCGACATCGCCTGTGCGCTTGGGCTTGCTCAGCTGGAGCGGCTTGACGGGATGCTTTCGGCTCGTGCGCGCGTCGCCGGCTGGTATCGGGAGGCGCTGGCTGGGATCGAGGAATTGGAGTTGCCGTGTGAGGACATGGATGGCCAGCGGCGAGGATGGTTCGTATTCGTCGTGCAACTTCCGCCAGGAACTGAAAGAGACACGGTCTTACGTAAGCTCGCCGCCAACGGAGTCCAGAGCAAGCCGTACCTGCCCGCGATCCATCTGATGAGCTTCTACCGCGAGCGATTTGGGCATCGCGAAGGGGAGTTTCCCGTGTGCGAGGACGTTGCGGCGCGCTCGCTGGCGCTGCCGTTCTTCCCTGAGATGAGCGAGTCGCAGGTCGAAAAGGTGGCGCGTGAGTTGGCCGGGGCGCTGGGACGTTAGCCGGAGGCAGCCGTCGAAGCGCAGCGGTCGACCGCTTGACACGGGTCTGAGGTTTGATATGACCGGTGAGCCCGCGAAGTACGGGCATAGGGCCGCCGCCGGAGCATCTCTGACCTGAAAGACGAGCGCCCCGGCGTCGGCCTGACCAACCCCCAACCGGTGTAGAGCCGGCTGGGATCTCTGGATGATAGTCCCAGATGCGCTTCGGCGCATCTGGGACTTTTCCCACGCATTGCTGGGGAAAACACGGATGCCGGGCCGTCGGAGCGCCATCGGCCGAGAGGAGTCGCGTCAGACAGTCTCGGATGCTGGGGCGCAGATATCGGACGGAGTTGCGCGGCGCGTCCCCGATTCTCTGGAAATGGAGAATCGGGGATCGTCCACGCGGTTCCGGATGAGTCCCGCCCGGGTGAGAAACAAGGGTCTACTTTTTCCTTGACAACCGCTAGGCTGTCGGTGCAGTTCCTAGATGCAGTTCCACCTTCCGGAATACCGGTAGGTTAAGAACTGGTCTTGGTGGTCTCTGACCTGAACAGACGAGCACCACCGAGGCTGGTAGACCAACCCTCAAGGGGTAAGGAGTATGTTACAAATGTTACGTATACGAATTATAGGGCTAGCCATCATGGCGGTGTTCGCCATGGCCGCGGTTGCGGCGAGCAGTGCGTCGGCGCACGAATGGTTATTAAACGGTAAACCGATCACAACGGCCATAAAAATCATGTCGGACGGCTTACTCGAACTGGAAGACACGAAAGCGACAGGAGGCGCCGTCCGCGTGGAGTGTAGAGGCTTCGACGAAGGGACGGTAGGCCCCGGTGCGTTAGATACAGTCACGAATATAACCAGCGAAGAATTAAAAGGGAGCAAAACAATCAGCTGTGGCTTGGTGAAAGCAGGCCTATGTAAAGCACCAGCGACAGCCGAAGCGGTAAACCTGCCATGGATGACCGAAATCTATTTATCCAGCACCGGCCAAGTACGTGACATGATTACGCCGGGCGTGGCAGGCAAAAACCCGGGCTGGGCTGTGACCTGCGAAACCATACTCGGCAAAACGACGGATACATGCACGATTGAATTAGGCAGCACTGCACTGGTAAGCTTAGCGACGGGCGTGGATGCGACGTTCGAAGAAAAATCACCGAACGCCAACTGCAGCGTTGGCGGGACAGGCACTGGTGTAGTTAGAGGAACCGACTTGCTGTTAAACCCAGTCGGAGAGACACTGTCATTCTTCTGATGGCGAGATAGCAAGGGTGCGCTTGCCGTGCTGTCGCGGTCAGCGTCGGATGGTGGGGCGGCATTAGCCGCCCCACCATCCACTCGAGTGACGACGGTCGCCGGTGGCATTGACGGTGCACAAACGGAGCACAGAGAGAGGGAGCAGAGGGGAATGAGATTACCAGTGAGCGGTAATCGGTCTGTATCGATGGGTCTGATCCGGCTGTGTGGCGTGCTTGCTGCGATCCTTCGCGATGTGGGTGGGCGCCTTCCCCATCGCACGCTTCCCGCGCTCGCGCTGAGTGTGGCTGCCCTGCTCGCGCTGTCCGCCCTGGCCTTCACGGCCACCCCCGCCCTGGCCGCCGCCCCCGAAACCCCGACCCTCACGGTCGAAGCCCCGGTCCATGCGACCACGGCGACGTTCTTGGGCGTGCTGAATCCGGGCACGCTGGCCGAACCGCCGCAGTCGGGGACCTACAAGTTCCTCTACAAAGCCGGCACGGAAACGGAATGCACGGGCGCGGGTGGCAACGAAACCTCGTCGAATCTGTCGTTCAGCAATGAGCCCGAAGTCCTTCCGTCTGAGACCGTGACGGGGCTGATCCCGAACACCCAGTACGCGGTCTGCCTGTCGGTCACGAACCTAGAAAGCCCGTCCAGGACGACGGTCAGCTTGCCCGTGCCGTTCAAAACGACGGTCCCTCCGGAAGAACCGAAAACTGAACCCGCGCCGCAGGTCTCGATCACGGCCACCTCGGCGGTCTTGGAAGGGACGCTGAACCCGCATGGGAGCGCGACCACGAAGGCGGGCTGGTATTTCGCCTATGACGAAGGGTCGTCGTGTACCGGTGCCGGTGAACAGAGGACCGCCCAGGAAGCGGAAGTCGAAGGCGCGGCGCTGTCCGTGAAAACGGAAGTGACGAACCTAGAGCCTGACCGGACATACAGGGTCTGCCTGGTCGCAACCGACGAACTGGGCAACGCCAGTGTGGGCAACGAAGTCCTCGTCGAAACTCTAGCGCCGGCTCCGGGAGTCGTTCCGGGCGCCGCGAGCTACTCCACCGCGAGTCCCTTCGAAGCGACCCTGCACGCGGAAGTCAACGCGAACAACCAGGAAACGACGGTGTACTTCCAGTACTCCACGAGTCCCGCGGTGGAAATCCTCAGCGGGAAGCTCAGCGCCCCCACGGTGGTCCCCCCGGGGGCGCCGGGGACCAGTATCGGCGCGGGCTTCGGGAATGTGGGGGCGGAAGCCGCGACCGGCCCCGTGCTCGCGGCGGGCACGGTCTACTACTACCAGGCGGTCGCGATCAATCCTACGGGCACCACCTATGGCACGGTCGAACACTTCGAAACGCTCGGCGTGCCCGTGGTGCAGACCGGAGCCGCGGAAGAAGTCACGGGGACGAGCGCGAATCTCGGCGGCAAGCTCGACGCGGGTGGTGAAGCCGAATACTACGTCGAGTACGGCACGGCGCCCTGTTCGGTGAGCACGAACAGCTGTGGCACGAAGAGCCCGGCGGTGCACGCGAGCGGGAAGGTCCAGGAATGCACGCTGGGCGGGGTGCTCCAGGAATGCGTGGCGCCGATCGCCGTCACTGGCCTGGAACCGAACACGACCTATCACTACTGGCTGGTCGCGGATAACGGCGCGGCGAGCGGCTCGGTCCACGGGGAAGCGAAGGAGTTTACGACGAAACTGGCTCCCCGGACGGGTCTCGCGGAAGACGTCACACCGACGAGCGCTCAGATCACGGGCGAACTCAATCCCGGCGGCGGCGGCGAAGCCGAATACTACGTCGAATACGTGCTGCCGTCGAACGAAGTCCAGAAGAGCGCGACGGCATTCGCGAGCGCCAAGACGCAGGTGAGCGTTGGGCCGGTCGTGCTCAGCGGCCTGCAACCGAATACGACTTATTACTACTGGCTGGTCGCGAAGATCTCGGTGGTGGGCGAACCCGTTCGCGGCGAAGCACGCCAGTTCACGACGCCGATCAGCCAGGCCGAAGTCGAAGCGCAGGCCGCAGCCGGCAGGAAGCCCGCGGAAGAACTCGCCGCGGCCGCGGCGGCCAAGCAGACCCTCGAACAGGAAGCAGCCAAGCGTGCGGCGGAAGCGGCGGCGGCGAACGCGGCCAAGCCGAACCAGTATGCCGAAATCGCGGCGCAGACCGCCGCTCTCGCACGCCTGGAAGCGGAAGCCACGAAGCGGAGCACGAAAGCAGAAAAAGCCAAACCAAAACCGGCGAGTTGCCGTAAGGGCTTCGTCAAGAAGAAACACAAATGCGTCCCGAAGAAGAGCAAGAAAAAGGGCGGCAAGAAGTGAGCATGCCTAGATCCAGCTGCGCCGCGACGCTGAGCTCCTCTGCCGCCGCGGTGCCAAGCCTTGCCGGCGTGCCGTCGAGCCGCCCCCAGATTGGCCTGTGCGAGGTAGAAATAACAAAAGAAGAAGAAAGCAAAGAATGGGTGAAGTCGATTAACCTCCCGTGGAAGACGCAACTGGAACCGCGCAACAAAACCGAAGTCATCGACTCGCTCAAGGCTGGCTCAGGCTCAGGAAACCCCGGATGGGAATTTGAATGCAAGACCTTCATTGGCACAACTAAAGACAAGTGCACCACTGCAAAGTACAACACCTTCCTCTACATCGAAGAGAAAGAACTTCGACAAGAATTCCCCGGCATCGTAGATAACGCAAACCTAAACTGCTCCATTGGCGGTGACAGTGAGGGCAATTGGTTTGGCAAAGACGTGATGGTGGGTCCAGAAGGGGAAACGCTGAGTTTTAAGACATGACGATCGCGCGCGGTGGGGCCGCTCGGGCGGCCCCACTGTGCGTGGGGCGTCTCAATGGCACAAATGTGTTCCTAAGAAGAGCAAGAAAAAGGGCAAGGTGAAGAAGTAAATGACAATCCGTGTGTCTCCCCTCATATGCCTCGCCGCCCTGCTCGCGCTCTTTGCCGGAGCCGGGGCCGCGCGGGCCGAAGTCCCCAAGCTCGTCCCGAACGGCAACTTCGCCGCCCCAGACGGGCCGTTCGGTGTTGCTGTGGATAACTCGTGCTCGCTGCACGTGCCGCCGCTGACCGGCTCAGCGTGCACGTCATTTGACCCGTCGGCCGGCGATGTGTACACGGCGGGCTTTGTCAAGTTTGGAGAAGTGGTGGGAGAACACGGGAAGACGACAATAGAACCAGTCGGCACGGGGAGCGTCGAGAAGTTCGACGCTTCGGGCGGGCTGCGCACCCCGCCGTCACCCTTTGACGAAGCGCCCAACTACGGCGTGGCCGTGAACCCGACCAACGGGGACTTGTACGTGGCCGGCTATTCCGGCGAAATCCAAAAGTATGACCCGAACACGGGCCTGTTGCTGCTTTCTTCGTTCAAAGTGCCCCCATTCTGGACGGGTGGCAAGGAACCATACGAAAATCTTGCGCAGATCGCGACTAATTCGGCGGGCAACGTGTATGTGCCCAACGTGCCTGAAAACAAGGTATTTGAGTATAACGAAAAAGGGGAACTACAGCATGAATTCGGGGGCGCTGGCGCTCTGAGCAAGCCGACCGGTGTCGCGGTCGACGCCTCCGGGGACGTGTGGGTCGCCGACGACGGCAACAACCGGATCGAGGAGTTCAGCCCGACCGGCGCGCCCGTCGAAATAAACGGCAAGCCGGTGGAAATCAAGAGCGAAGGCGTGCGGGCGCTCGCGCTGTATGAACGCGAAGGCGCCGTAGACGTGCTCGCGATCGTCAACAACAGCGCGGACTTCTGCGGCTCCTACGAATCGCCGTGTGCTCACCTGGTGGAGTACAGCTCCACGGGTGTGCAGCTCGCCGATGTCCTCGCCGGCGAGCTCGGAGGGATCGAAATCTTTTTTCCTGACCCGTTTGACATGGTGGCGGTGGACCAGGCGAGCGGGCGCGTGTACGTGACCGACGCCGTGAAAAGCCTCGTCTGGGTCTTCCAGCCGCCGGTTACGCCGGTGCTCGGCACGGAGTCGTCCGCCGAAGTGGGCACCTCCGAAGCGAAGCTCGGCGCGCTGGTCAACCCGGGCGGGGCGCAGACGACGTATCGCTTCGAATACGACACGCGTGAATACACCGAAGGCGAAGGGCCGCATGGTGTCAGCGTCCCGTTCCCGGAAGGCAGCGTAGGCGAAGGTCTCTCCTCGCACACGGTGTGGGCGTCGGCGCATGGCCTTGCGCCGGGCACGACCTACCACTATCGCGCGATCGTCACGAACGCGCTCGGCGCCGTCGTGGGCCCCGATCAGACGTTCACGACCGAGACCGCCGCGCAAACCGCCTGCCCAAACGAACAGTTGCGTCGGGGCTTCTCCGCCACCCTGCCGGATTGTCGCGCCTACGAGCTGGTCACCACGCCGACCACGACCTCGGCCCAGCCCGACTCCGAACATATAGAGGGCGGGTTCTTCCCCGGTGGCGGAGTCACGAATAATTACGCGGCCAGTGACGGCAACAGGATGTCCTACCTGTCGGCTGAAGTCCTGGCCGGCTCGCGCTCGTCCGGCCTTGAATATGTCGCCACCCGCGGGGAGAGCGGCTGGTCCTCGGAAGACGTGATCCCGCTGCAACCCTATACCGGCGACCGATGCCCAATTGAAGATCCCAACAGCAAAGAGGAAGCATATTCCGCCGACCTGTCAAAGGCGGTCGTGTACGTCGGTGGCATTGGGGATAAGGACAACTGTCAGGGAGAAGCCGTGGAAGTGGTGAAGGGTGAACCGTTGGGCGTCGAAAACCTGTTGTTGCGCGATAACACCAGCGGCGCCTACCAGTTGATCGATCTGACGCCGCCGGGCGTCACACCCACGGGCGCGCACTTTGTCGGCGCTTCGGCGGACCTCAGCCTGGTCATCTTCTACGACGGCGCGAAACTGACCCCCGAAGCGCCGAGCACCGGGGGCACGTACGAATGGAGTGACGGCGTTGTGCGTTTTCTGCAATTCGTGCTGCCGTCCGGGGCGCCCGTCGCGGGCTCGCGCGTGAGCATCTCGGACGACGGCTCTGAGGTGTTGTTCACCGCGGATGGGAACCTGTACGTGCGTTTGCACGGCGACGAACGCACGGTGCAGGTCGATGAAAAAGCGCCAGGGGGATCGGGCCCGGGCGGCGGCGGCTCCTTTGCGGCCATCACCGCCGACGGCTCGCAGGTGTTCTTCACCGACGAAGCCTCGGCCGGCCTGACCAGCGACACGGTTCCGGGCAGCGGTGCGAACCTGTACCGCTACGACGTGGGCACGGGCCAGTTGAGCGACCTCACACCGGTCAGTGATGCCGACGCCGGTTTCGCCGGCATCAGCCAAGACGGCTCGTACGTGTACTTCTACTCTAACGCCGTGCTGTCGGGCTCGCAGGCGGACCAGTTCGGCGAAACGGCCGAAAGCGGCAAGGCCAACTTGTATGTCGAGCACGAAGGGACGATCGCGTTCGTTTGGCATGGCGGATTCGGTCAACTGTCCTCGAACGGTGCCTTCTTCGCGTTCACCTCGACGGGCAGCCTGACAGGATATGACAACGCCGGGGATCCCGAGATCTATCTCTACAGCGTCGCCTCGAACCGGTTCGTGTGCGCGTCGTGCAATCCCAGCGGCGAAGCCCCGACGGCCGGCGGCGTGAGCATCGGCGGTGCTCCTCGTTCCGTCTCCGATAACGGGCAGGTGTTCTTCCAGACGGCCGAAGCGCTGTTGCCGCGGGACACGAACGGCCTGACCGATGTCTATGAGTACGACTACCTCAGCGGGCTGCACCTGATCTCGGCGGGCACGAGCTCCAGCCCAACGACGCTGCTGGACTCCAGCCAGAGCGGCGACGACGTGTTCTTCCTGACGCGCCAGAAGCTGCTGCCGCAGGACACCAACGAAGAAGCGTTGAACATCTACGACGCGCGCGTGGACGGCGGCTTTCCCGAATCCTCCTCGCAGTCGTGCACGACGCCCGAAGCGTGCCGCGGGTCGGCCTCGCCGCAGCCCTCGATCTACGGGGCGCCGGCGAGCCAGACGTTCTCGGGCGTGGGGAACCTCACGCCGCCGCCGGCACCCCTGGCGAAGAAGGTCACGAAGAAGACGAAGTGCAAGAAGGGGTTTGTGAAAAATAGGAAGAACAAGTGTGTGCGAAAGAAGAAAACCAAGGCCAAAAAGTCTGCCCACACCAACCGGAGGGCACGCTCATGAAAAACCAGGTGCAACCACAACTAACGGCAGGCAAGCTCACAAACCTCCGGTCAACACACGCTCTATTGCGTAGCTATATTTCCATTTCCCTCGTTTCTCTCCTGGCTATCCTGGCGTTCGGCGCGTCCCCGGCGTTGGCCGGAGAAGCCCACCCGATCGAGCACACCGGCTTCGAAACTGACACGTTCTCGAACCCCAACGGCATCGCGATCGACGAATCGAGCCGCGACGTGTATGTCGCCGACATTGGCACAAACACGGTTTACAAGTTCGACGCGAGCGGCGCACCGGTCAACTTCACATGTGGAGCGCCATGCTCTACATACGTCACAGGCAACTCGATCACCGGCACGCCCGCAGGCTCGTTCTCCTTCCCTGATGTGTACGGTAACCCGGCCGCGATAGCTGTCGATAACTCGACCAACCTGTCTGATCCTTCGCGCGGCGATCTGTACGTGATGGACGCGGTCCCGGGCCACGAAGTGATCGACAAGTTCAACGCCAAGGGCGAAGCTCTCAAACCGATCACCGGCCCGTTCTCAGGCGAACTGATGGGGTTCGGCGTCGAAGCAAGCGGCGATGTCGTGGTCGATTCCGGGGCCGGGCCTGGATCGATGACGACCGAGCTGTTCGACAACTCCGCCACAAACAACTTTGTCACGTCGCATAGCACAGGCCTTTTTCAAAAATCCCACGTCGAAATAGTTAACCCCCGGGAGCACGGCTTCGCTGTCGCCCCGACGGGGGGTGGCTATGCGCTTTACGAATGCGGCTGTGTGGTGAAGTACGGCAGCACCATGTCTGGGCTCGGTCGGGTCGATGAAGGTCCCGGCGATGTCGCTGTCGCCGTTGACCCGGTGAGCGGGCATCTCTACGTCGATGACCAATCGTCGGTCGCTGAGTGGGACACGGGAGATATGGACGGAGCAGCAGAGGCCCCGGGGAATTCGGTCGAAGACGTCAGCACGGCCACACGTGTGGGGCCGAGCTTCACCGCGCTGGGGCTCTCGGGTGTCTCGGCCCAGCAGGGCGGGATCGCGGTGGACGGCGCGAGCGGGGATATATATGTCACAAGTCCCGGGTCGAGTCCCGGGGAAGGCAAGGTGTACGTGTTCGGCAGCACCGCTCCGGGTGTCGCGGCCGGCGCCGCGGCGAATGTGACCGAGTCGGGCGCGACGCTCCAGGGCAGCGTCGATCCGCGCGGTGTCCCCGTCACGTCGTGTGAGTTCGAATACGAAAAGGCTCCGATAAGGATTCTCCACAGCCAGGAAGATTTGACGACCCCTGTCACTGTCTTCGGCCACAGCGTTCCGTGCGAACAGACCGCGGCCCAGATCTCCTCGGGCACGAGCCCGGTCGCGGTGACGACCGATATTAGCGGCCTTCAGCCGGGGACCCTCTACGACTTCCGTCTCGTCGCTCCCAATGCGAACGGTACGAGTCCGAGCAGTGGCCTGCTCGCGACCGTCGGCCCCGGTTTCGGCGTGAAAGGCTTTGGAGTCTCGTTCCTGAATCAGAACGGCACCCCGGACACCCAGGCCGGCTCACACCCGAGTACGGTGGTCGGGAACCTCGTCTTCAACACGACGGACCTGCGGCTAGATGCCACGGCGGACTCGCCCTACATGGTGCGACCGGATGGCAACGTCAAGGACGTCACCGTGGACCTCCCGCCCGGCTTCGTCGGCGATCCCAATGCGACCGCGACCAAGTGCACGCTCAGGGAACTGGAAACGAGCAAAGGGGAAGATGCCCCCGGTGATAACTTTTGTCCGCTCGGGTCACAGGTCGGCGAGCTGGAAGCCGAATTCGCCCCCGGCACTAACGCCCCGATCAAGGAGCCGATCTTCAACATGGTGCCGCCGCATGGCGTCGCCGCGCAGTTCGGCGCGAACTTTATTCTCTCCAAGGGGTTCGTCAACTTCGGCCTGCAGGCGGGGGGTGACTATCCGTTGCAGTCGGAAGGGTTGGATATTCCCGCGATCGAGCCGATCATGAGTATCAGGCTGACAATATCTGGGGTGGTGGGCGAAGGTGAGAACCGCAAGCCGTTTCTGACGCTGCCGACGGGGTGCACGGGGCCGTTGCGGTCCACGATCGAAGCGGACTCCTATCAGGAACCCGAGGAACCCGGTCACATGGTCAAAGCCGAAAGCATCACGCACAACGCCGCCGGCGAACCGGTGAACCTGACCGGTTGTTCGGCGCTGACGTTCCCGCCGACGATCACGGTCAAGCCGGATACGACGAACGCGAGCAGCGCCTCGGGGCTGACCGTCGACGTCAACGTGCCGCAGAAGGGGGCGCTGAACCCCGACGGTCTGGCCGAGTCGGCGCTGCGGGACACGACCCTGACGTTGCCGCAAGGGGTCGCGATCAACCCGTCTACCGCTAACGGTCTTGAAGTGTGCTCGGAGGGCTTGGCGGGCTTCCAGATCGGCCGCGGCGTGAACGGTAGCGGCTTTGAGGAATTCAACAAGGAATTCGAACCGGGTGATAAGACCCCGCTGTTCAACCCGACGCCGCTGGAACAGCTGCAGCCGGGCGTGAGCCTCTGTCCTGACGGTTCGAAGATCGGGACGGTGGATGTCTCGGTACCGTTGTTGCCGAAGGGGCAGGACTTGACGGGGTCGGTGTATCTGGCGGCGCAGAACGCGAACCCGTTTGGCTCCCTGGTCGCGATGTACATGTTCGTCGAAGACCCGATCTCGGGGAGCACGGTCAAGCTGGTGGGCGAAGTGCACCTGACCGCGACGGGTCAGATCGTCACGACGTTCAAGAACACACCCGACCTGCCGTTTGAAAACCTGGAAATCCATTTCTTCGGCGGTGAACGGGCGCCGTTGACGACGCCCTCGCGTTGCGGGACGTACACGACCACCGCGATGTTCACGCCGTGGGACGGCAACGCGCCGGTGGAAGCGACCTCGTCGTTCCCGATCGAACACGGCCCGGATGGTGGTCCGTGTCCGGGGGCGGGTGGGGGCCCCCTTCCC
>OBLU010004967.1_pt1 | contig 11978 bp, 9 predicted proteins | sample 1518681 | NCBI WGS metagenome assembly OBLU01 (sample SAMEA3539304, study PRJEB22396) | soil metagenome | biome: tundra; feature: field; material: soil | place: USA | collected 2010-05 | depth 0.15 m | reverse complement strand
AGCACAAGGCGCCCGGCGTGGTCCAGCGCCAGCCGGTCAAGGAGCCGATGCTCACCGGCCTGAAGGCGATCGACTCGATGATCCCGATCGGCCGCGGCCAGCGCGAGCTGATCATCGGCGACCGCCAGACGGGCAAGACCTCGATCGCGATCGACGCGATCATCAACAACAAGGATCGTGACCTGGTCTGCGTCTACGTGGCGATCGGCCAGCGCAAAGCGGCCGTGGTGCAGCTGGCGAGCGTCCTGGAGGACGCGGGCGCGCTGGAGAACACGATCATCGTGATGGCCGCCGCCGACGAATCGGCGCCGATCAAGTTCCTGGCGCCCTACGCGGGCTGCGCGATGGGCGAGTACTTCCTCTACAACGGCAAGGCCGCGCTGGCGATCTACGACGACCTGACCAAGCACGCCTACGCGTACCGCCAGATGTCGCTGCTGCTGCGGCGCCCGCCGGGCCGCGAGGCGTATCCGGGCGATGTGTTCTATTTGCACTCGCGATTGCTGGAGCGGGCGGTCAAGCTCAACGACGATCTCGGCGGGGGCAGTTTGACGGCGCTGCCGGTGATCGAGACCCAGGCCGGCGACGTCTCGGCCTACATCCCCACCAACGTGATCTCGATCACCGACGGTCAGATCTTCCTGGAGCCCAAGCTGTTCAACTCCGGCGTGCGGCCGGCGATCAACGTCGGCATCTCGGTCTCCCGGGTGGGCGGCAACGCCCAGATCACGCCGATGCGCAAGGTCGCCGGCACGCTGAAGCTGGAGCTCTCCCAGTACCGCGAGCTCGAGGCGTTCTCGCAGTTCGGCTCCGAGCTCGACCCTGAGACCCAGCAGACGCTGTCCCGGGGCGAGCGGCTGGTCAAGGTACTGAACCAGCCTGAGCGCCATCCGATGCCCGTCGAGAACCAGGTGGTCCAGATCTTCGCCGCCACCAACGGCTACCTGGACCGGATCAACCTCGACCGGGTGGACAAGTTCCTGGCCGGGCTGGTCGAGTCGGTGAGCGGCAACGAGCCCGAGCTGATGAAGACGATCGCCGGCGGTGACTGGGGCGACGAGACCCAGTCGCAGATCGATAAGACCGTGGCGCAGTACGCCGAGGACTTCGGCTATGACCTCGATCAGGAGGGCCATCCGCTCGAGGACGGCGATCAGCTCGCCCCCAGCGCGCGACGCCCGGAGTCCGACGAGGAGTCAAGCGAAGTGCAAGACAGCAGCAACGAGCACACCGAAAAGGAGGATGAGGCCGTCCCGGCGTGAGCCGGCAAGCCTCCTAGGCGATGGCAACCTCCCAGCGCGACGTGCGCAACCGCATCAGCGCGGTCAAGAACATCCAGAAGATCACCCGGGCGATGGAGATGGTCGCGGCCGCACGCCTGCGCCGGGCCGAGCAGCGCATCGAGGCGCTGCGCCCCTACGCCGACGCGATCCGGCGGATGACCCGGCAGGCCGCCGAGGCGGCCGGCAGCGTCCCGCAGCTGCCGGTCCTCACCGAACACGAGCAGGTGCGCTCGGTCGGCCTGCTGGTGGTCGCCGGCGACCGGGGCCTGGCCGGCGCGTTCAACTCAAACGTCGTGCGCGCGGGCGTCGCCGCCGGGGGTGAGCACAGCGCCGACGGGCGGACGCCGGTCTATTTCGCCTCCGGCCGGCGACCCGCGTCGTCGCTGACGTTCCGCGGTCTGGAGCCTGCCCAGAGCTTCGTCGGCTTCACCGACCGCCCGGCCTACGCCGATGCCCGCCGGATCGCCGAGCGCCTGATCGCCGCCTACATCGACGACGAGGTCGATCAGGTGGAGGTGTTCTACAACGGCTACATCTCGCCGCTGTCGCAGGCCGTGCGCCGGGAGACGCTGCTGCCCCTCCAGCAGGCCACGGTGCTGGACGGCGAATCCGAGGAGCAGAAGGACGATTCCTCCGGGCGGCCTGCGCACCACGCGCTGGTGGAGTACGAGCCCGATCCCGAGGAGATCCTCAAGCGCCTGGTGCCCGACTACGTCGAGATCTCGATCTACCGGGCGCTGCTGGAATCGACCGCGTCCGAGCACGGCGCGCGGATGACGGCGATGCGCAACGCGTCGGAGAATGCCGGCACGCTGATCGAGGACTACACGCTTGAGATGAACCGGGCCCGCCAGGCGGAGATCACGCAGGAGATCATGGAAGTCGTCGCCGGCGCCGAGGGCCTCAGCTAGAGCCAGGACTGGAGAACCACATGTCTACCACAACCGAAGCGTCAGAGACAAACGAAACCCACGAGACCCAGAACGTCGGCCGGATCGAGGAGATCCAGGGGGTCGTGATCGAGGCCGTGTTCCCCGACAAGCTCCCGGAGATCAACCACGCGGTCCGGATCCGCCGCCCCGTGGCGGCCCGCGCCGAAGAGGACGAGGACATCGCCGCCGCCAACGACGATTGGCTGGTCTGCGAGGTCCAGCAGCACCTCGGCGACGACCGCGTGCGCGCCGTGGCGATGGACACCACCGACGGCCTGGCCCGCGGCACCGAGGTGATCGATACCGGCGCCCCGATCACCGTGCCGGTCGGCCGCGCGACGCTCGGGCGGATCTTCAACCTGCTGGGCGAGCCGATCGACCTGGGCGAGCCGCTCGACGAGGACGTCGAGCGCTGGCCGATCCACCGTGAGGCGCCGACGCTCGAGGCGCTGACGCCGACGACGGAGATGTTCGAGACCGGGATCAAGGTGATCGATCTGCTCGCGCCGTACGCCAAGGGCGGCAAGGTGGGCCTGTTCGGAGGCGCCGGCGTCGGCAAGACGGTGATCATCCAGGAGCTGATCCACAACCTCGCCCAGGAGCACGGCGGCCTGTCGGCCTTCTGCGGCGTCGGCGAGCGCTCGCGTGAGGGCAACGACCTGTGGCTCGAGATGAAGGAGTCCGGCGTGCTCGACAAGACGATGCTGGTCTTCGGGCAGATGAACGAGCCCCCCGGAGCCCGGATGCGGGTAGCGCTGTCGGGTCTGACGATGGCCGAGTACTTCCGCGACGAAGAGGGCCAGGACGTGCTCCTGTTCATCGACAACATCTTCCGTTTCGTCCAGGCCGGCTCCGAGGTCTCGGCGCTGCTTGGCCGGATGCCCTCACAGGTCGGCTACCAGCCCACGCTGGAGTCCGAGATGGGCCAGCTACAGGAGCGGATCACCTCGACCCGGAAGGGCTCGGTGACCAGCGTGCAGGCGATCTACGTCCCCGCCGACGACCTGACTGACCCGGCGCCGGCCTCGGCGTTCGCGCACCTCAACTCCACCACGACGCTCTCACGCTCGATCTCCGAGAAGGGGATCTACCCGGCGGTGGACCCGCTGGACTCGACCTCGACGATCCTCAAGTCCGAGATCCTCGGCGAGGAGCACTTCAACGTGGCCAACGAGGTCAAGCAGGTCCTGCAGCGCTACAAGGAGCTCAAGGACATCATCGCGATCCTGGGGCTCGACGAGCTCTCCGATGAGGACAAGGTGACGGTCACCCGGGCGCGCAAGATGGAGCGCTTCCTCTCGCAGCCGTTCCACGTCGCTGAGCAGTTCACCGGCATCCCCGGGGTGTTCGTCCCGGTGGCCGAGTCGATCCGCGGCTTCAAGGAGATCCTGGAGGGCAAGCACGACGACCTGCCTGAGCGGGCGTTCTTCATGAAGGGCTCGATCGATCAGGTCGTGGAGGATGCCGGCGGCGACTCCGACGATAAGGAGTCCGATTCGGACTCCGACTCGGACTCGGACTCGCAGTCGGGCTCGGGCTCGGGCTCCGAGAAGGAGTAGGTCGTGGCGCGCACCAAGTTCCCAGTCGAGGTCCTGACCCCCGACGGCGAGGTGTTCGCCGACGAGGTGGAGATGATCTCCACCCGCACAGCGGTCGGCTCGATCGGCGTGCTGGCCAACCACGCGCCGGTGCTGGCGATGCTCGATCCGAGCGAGCTGCGCCTGTACAAGAGCGACTCCGACGTGGTCCGCCTGGCCCAGGGCGAGGGCTACATGCAGATCGGCGGCAACCGGGCGCTGCTGCTGATCGAGGAGGCGCACGAGCCCGGCCAGCTCGACGTGGGCGATCTGCGCGAGCGTCTGCAACACGCCGAGCACGAGCTCTCAGAAGCCGGCGAGGATTCCGAGCGCCGGCGCGTGGCCGAGCGTGACAAGCGCAGGTGCGAGACGTTCATCCAGATTGCAGAGACGGCCTAGTGGGCACCAGCACTGAGCCGGACGTCGGCTTGGCGACCTAACCTTCAGTCGATGGTCGACGAGCGCGTCCTGGCCGAACGGCTGATCTCCTACGACACCTCCCGCACCGAGGATCTGGTCGCCGCCGCAGGATTCGTCAAGGGCTGGCTCGAATCCCGTGACATCGAGGTTCGTCATCACGATCACCATGGGCTTCCGGTCCTGATCGCCGAGGTTGGACCCCTGGGGGCCGACGTGCCGTGCGTCGTCCTGCACGGCCATCTCGACGTGGTGCCCGGCCGGCCGGAGCAGTTTCAGCCGCGGATCGAGGGCGACCGGCTGATCGGGCGGGGGGCCTATGACATGAAGGGCGGGCTGGCCGCGATGATGTGCGCCCTGAAGGATGTCGAACGACAGCAGCGCACGCGCGTCCGGCTGGTCTGCGTTCCCGACGAGGAGTCCGAGGAGCTCGACGAGCGCTCCACCGACGCCGTGGTCAAGCTGGGGCTCGGCGGAGACTTCGCGATCACGGGCGAGCCCACCGACCTGCACATCGGCGTCGAGGCCAAGGGGGTGCTGGCGATGCGGATCGTGGTCCATGGACGGGCCGCGCACAGCTCGACGCCGTGGCTGGGTGACAACGCCGTGCTGAAGGCGATCGACGTGTTCCGGGCGATCCAGACGCTGCCGTTCAGCCGCGAATCCTCGGAGATGTTCGACCGGCCGTCGATCAATCTCGGTCGCATCCAGGGCGGGGACGCGCTCAACAAGGTCCCCGACGAGTGCGAAATGGCCGTCGACGTCCGCTACCTGCCGGGCCAGGATCCCGGCGACATCCTGGCCCAGGTCCGTGCGATCGCCGCGATCGACGTGACCCGGACGTTCATCCACCCGCCCGTGACCGTGTCGCGCTCGGATCCGTTCGTGCGCGCGCTGCGCGATGCCGTGTCGCGCTGCACACCCGACATGGAGACGATGAGCGTCGGACGCGACGGAGCCTCGGACGCCGTTTCGTTCATCGAGGCCGGGATTCCCGCCGTGGAGTTCGGTCCCGCGGGCGCGGGTCACCACGGTCCCGATGAATGGGTCTCACTGTCCTCCCTGGCGCGCTACAGGCGCGCGCTGGCCGACTTCGTCCGCTCGCTGCCGATCTGGCTGCAGTCCGACGACCCGCGCAGCGGCGCGCTGAAGTCGATCGAGGGAGGGCTCGGCGCTTGAGGCTGATGCCCAATTCGCGCCGCGGCGCGCTGTGGCGCGCCGTCTTCGCCGCGGTGATCGTGATCGGCGCGACCGCCGCCACTACGGCGGTCGCCGGCCTGCTGGAGTTCAAGAACCTGGTCAACGACCTCAATGCCGGAGTGGTGCTGACCCACGTCCAGGGGGTGACGCTGCCCAACCCCGGGCAGCCGCAGACGATCCTGATCATCGGCTCCGACCACCGCGCCGGCGAGCCGTTCAGCGCCGCCAACACCGACACGATGCTGCTGGTGCGGCTCAACGGAAGCTCCTCGACGATCAACCTGATGTCCGTGCCCCGGGACCTGCAGGTGCAGATTCCGGGGGTGGGCACGGCCAAGCTCAACAGCGCCTATTCGGTCGGGGGGCCCAACCTGCTGCTCAACGTCCTCAAGACCCAGGTCTTCCCGGGCCTGCGGGTCAACCACATCGTCGACGTCAACTTCAGCGGCTTCGAGAAGCTGGTCGACGCGATCGGCTGCGTCTATACCGACGTCGACCATCGCTACTACAACAACACCGCGCTGACCAACTACTCGAGCATCGACATCCAGCCCGGCTACCAGAAGCTGTGCGACACCCAGGCGCTCCAGTTCGTGCGCTTCCGCCACACCGACTCAGACCTCGTGCGCAATGCGCGCCAGCAGGACTTCCTCCGCTGGGCCAAGGATCAGTACGGCGGGGCCAACCTGGTCGCCAATCGTGATCATCTGCTGCGGATCTTCGGCGCCTACACCGAGACCGACCACAACCTGCACACACTGGATGGCCTGATCAATCTGTTCGACCTGGTGGCGTTCTCGGCCGGCCACACGATCAAGCAGATCAAGTTCCCGGCGGTGTTCCAGCCGTGTGGCACGACGGGCACCGGGACCGCCGCGGTTCAGACACCGTGCTACGTGACCGCGGACCCGGCCGCCGAGGCGGGCGTGTTCCGCGCCTTCATGCGCCCCACCACGACCGTCCCGGCCTCCCCGCCGACCGCCGGAGCGTCGGCCAAGGGCAAGTCGCAGAAGCACTCGAGCGGGATCGCGACCGCCGGCCTGACGGCCGACGTGGGCGACGGCCAAAGTCAGGCCGCGGCGCTGAGTCGGGTCAGGATCCCGGTGTATTACCCGCGCCTGATCATGGCGGGCTCGTCGTACTGCTTCAGCATCACCGGCAACTGTCCGGTCGAGATCCCGAGCCCCGGCTCCTACCCGCGCGCCTACACGATCCACGACCAGCAGGGCCAGCGCCAGGCCGCCTACTACATGACGATCGAGCTCAATCCTGTGCTCGGCGAGTACTACGGCGTGCAGGGAACCACCTGGCAGCATCCACCGATTCTGGCCAAGCCGAGCGAGATCAAGTTCGTCGGTGGGAAGCGGCTCGAGCTGTTCGCCAACGGCGGCAAGCTGACGGACGTCGCCTGGCGGACTCCGCAGGGCGTGTACTGGATCTCCAACACGCTGACGACCGACATCAGCAACCAGCAGATGGTCGGGATCGCCGCGTCGCTCACCCGCTAGTGCCCCAAGCCCCTCTGGCGCCCAGGTCAGACCCGGGACACGCTACCCTCGGGCGCTCGATGGCCTCAGACCGCGCACCAATCGCCGTCATCGGCACCGGATACGTTGGTCTCGTTACCGCCGCGGGTTTTGCCCAGCTCGGCAATGAGGTGTGGTGCGTCGACGTCGACGCGGAGAAGATCGAGGGGCTCAAGCGCGGTGAGATCCCGATCTATGAGCCCGGGCTCGACGCGTCGGTCGCGCGCAACCGCGAGCGGTTGCATTTCACCACCGATCTGGCCCCGGCGCTGGATCAGGCGCGCCTGCTGTTCGTGGCGGTCGGCACGCCGCCCACCTATTCCGGGGACGCCGATCTCTCGGCCGTCCACGCCGTGGTCGACGCGATGCCTGCCTCCTACCACCACGCGCTGGTGATGAAGTCGACGGTCCCGGTCGGTACCGGCACGGCGATCAAGCGGATCTTCGCCGAGCAGGGCAAGTCGGACTTCGCCTACGTCTCGTGTCCGGAGTTCCTCAAGGAGGGCTCGGCGCTGGAGGACTTTCTGGCGCCCGACCGCGTCGTGGTGGGCGACGACGGCGACTGGGCCGGCGACGCCGTGGTCGAGCTCTACGCCCCGCTCGATGCCCCGCTGGTGCGCACCGACATCGCCAGCGCGGAGATGGTCAAGCTGGCCTCGAACGCCTTTCTGGCCACCAAGATCTCGTTCATCAACGAGATCGCCAACGTGTGCGAGGAGACCGGCGCTGACGTGCTCGAGGTCGCCCGGGGGATGGGACTCGATCAGCGGATCGGAACCCACTTCCTGCGACCGGGGATTGGGTTCGGCGGATCCTGCTTTCCCAAGGATGTCTCCGCGCTCAAGCAGCTGGCGGGCAACTCGGGCTATCACTTCCAGCTGCTGACGGCAGTGATCGAGGTCAACGAGCTGCAGAAGCGGCGCGTGATCTCCAAGCTGCAGAAACATCTCGGTTCGCTGGTCGGCGGCACGGTGACGTTGCTGGGGCTCGCGTTCAAGGCCAACACCGACGACATGCGCGAGGCCTCCTCGCTGGTGCTCTCGGCGCGCCTGCAGGCCGACGGGGCCAAGGTGCGCGCCTATGACCCGGTCGCCGAACGCGAGGCGCGCAAGCTGATGACCGGCGTCGAGTTCGCCGATTCGGCGCTGAACGCGTTGACCGGCGCCGACGCGTGCATCATCGTGACCGAATGGCCTGAGTTCGCCGAGCTGGACTGGCAGGAGGCGGCGGCGCGCATGACCGGCCGCCTGGTCGTCGACGGCCGCAACTTCGTCGACCGCGACGCGGTCACGGCTGCGGGCCTCATCTACGAGGGCATCGGTCGCTGACGTGCAGGCGCTGATCCTGGCCGGTGGCGAGGGCACCCGCCTGCGACCGCTGACCTCGACGATCCCCAAGCCGGTCGTGCCGCTGGTCGACCAGCCGTTCATCTCCTACATGCTCGAATGGCTGCGCCGCCACGGCGTCGATGACGTGATCCTGTCCTGCGGCTTTATGGCCGACGGAGTGCGCAGCGTGCTCGGCGACGGCTCTGGGCTCGGGATCCGCCTGCGCTACCTGGAGGAGCCCTCGCCGCTGGGGACCGGCGGCGCCCTGAAATTCGCCGAGAGCCTGCTGGAGGAGCGCTTCTTCATGCTCAACGGCGACGTCCTGACGGATATCGATCTCACCGCTCAGCTGCGCCAGCACGAGCGCACCGGGGCGCGCGTGACGCTGGCGCTGATCGCTGTGGAGGATCCGTCGGCCTACGGGCTCGTCGACCGCAACGAGGACCTCTCGGTCAGGGAGTTCGTCGAGAAGCCGGGTCCCGAGCAGATCGCCACCGACCTGATCAGCGCCGGCGCCTACATCATCGAACGGGAGGTGCTGGGCGAGATGGCCCCGTCGGGCACGAAGATCTCGATCGAGCGCGAGCTATTCCCCCGGCTGGTGGACCGCGGCCTGTTCGGCTATGAGTCGAGCGGATACTGGCTGGACATAGGCACGCCGCAGCGCTACCTGCAGGGGACCTTCGACATCCTGGAGCGCAATGTCAGCACCGAGGTCGGCGACCGGCTGGGGCGCGAGAGCGTGCTGGTGGCCGAGGGCGTCGACGTCCGCGGCCGCGTCGTCGCGCCGGCGATCGTGGCCGCCGGCTGCGTGGTGTGCGAGGGTGCGACCGTCGGCGGCCGCGCGGTGCTGGGGCGGGGCGTGACCGTCCACGGCGGCGCCCACGTCGAGAGCTCGGTGCTGCTCGACGATGTGAGCATCGGTGAACGCACGGTGGTCAGCAGCTCGATCCTTGGCGCGGGTGTCCAGATCGGCGAGCGCTGCCACATCGAGGGTGGCGTGGTGCTCGGGGACGGCGTGAAGATCGGGCCGGGCAACATCCTGTGCGCCGGGGTGCGTATCTTCCCGGGCGTGGAGTTGCCCGAAGGAGCGATCAGGTTTTGAGGGCTTCGCCCTCCCCGCAGCTCACCCGCGACGCGATCGCCGCGGTAGACACCTCCGGGCAGCTGGGCGACATCCTCGGCCTGCCCGATCACCTTCGCGACGCACTGTGGCGGGTGGAATCGGCCAATCTGGAGTTCCAGGACGCGCCCGGAGGGCTCGTGGTCGCCGGCATGGGCGGCTCGGCGATCGGCGGCGAGCTGGCGCGGGCCGCGCTGGGGGACCGCGCGTCTCGCCCGATCGTCGTGGCGCGTGACTACGCGCTGCCGCCGTGGATCACCCCCGACGCGACGGTTCTGTGCTGCAGCTACTCCGGTGAGACCGAGGAGACGCTCGCCGCCTTCGAGGCGGCCGGGGTGCTCGGGAACCGGCGGATCGTATGCACCACCGGCGGTCAGCTGGCGCAGATGGCCCGCGCCGAGCGAGTTCCCGTCGTGCCGCTGCCCGGCGGCTTTCAGCCGCGCGCGGCGGTCGGCTATGCGCTGGTCGTGGCGCTCGAGGTCGCTGCGCTGGCGGGCGTCGGCGAGCATTTGCATTCAGAGATAGATGTGGCCGCCGCGCACGCCGAGGAGCTCGTCGCGCAGTGGGGTCCCGACGCGCCGGAGGACAGCCTGGCCAAGCAGCTGGCCCGCGATCTGCACGGCACCACGCCGCAGATCGCCGGGGCCGGGCTGACCGTTGCGGTGGCCTATCGCTGGAAGACCCAGATCAACGAGAACGCGAAGATGCCCTGCTTTGCGATCGCACTGCCCGAGCTCGATCACAACGAGATCGTCGGCTGGGAGAACGCCGGCGAGCTGGGGCGCTTCAGCGCAGTGTTCTTGGACGACTGCGATCTGCATCCGCGTGTGCGTCAGCGGATCACGCTGACCCAGGACCTGGTCGCCGAGCAGGCGGTCGCCACCGCCCTCGTGCAGAGCATCGGCTCCACCCGTACCGAACGGCTCGTCTCGCTGATCCTGCTGGGGGACCTGGTGTCGCTCTACCTGGCGGTCCTGCGGGGCGTGGACCCGGCCGCGGTGATGTCGATCGACAGGCTGAAGCGCTCGCTGGCCGGGAGCTGACCGGTAGCCCAGGCGCACAAACCTTGACACTGTCGTGGTAATGTTGGGGCTCCGATGGAGGCCCTGACGATCCAAGAAGCTTCGGCGACCACTGGCTGGTCGGCCCGGATGCTTCGCTACATCGAGCAGGCGGGCCTCGTGGCGCCGGCCCGTTCGGCATCGGGGTACCGGCTGTACGGGGCCGCGCAGCTGCAGCGGTTGCGGACGCTCAAGGAGCTGCTCGATCGCTTTGACGTCGGCCTTTCCGACGTGGCGTTCGCCGCGCGGATCGACGCCGACGCCGAGCTGCGCGAAGCGGTGCAGAGCTGGCTCGCCGCCGAGCCGTCCCGGCCTGAGCACGTCGACGCCGCCGACTGGCTGCGCTTCGAGCAGGACAAGCACGAACGGCTCCTGGCCACGGCCTGAGCCCGGGCGGCATCGGCCGCCCTCTGAAGATCGACACCCAATCACCGAGCGCTGGGAGAGAAGATGAGCACGACCGCCGCCAAAACAGATTTCAAGGTCGCCGATCTGCAGTTGGCGGCCTTCGGCCGCAAGGAGATCCAGCTGGCCGAGCATGAGATGCCAGGCCTGATGGCCACGCGGCGCGAGTTCGCCGACAGCCAGCCGCTGCGCGGCGCGCGGATCACTGGCAGCTTGCACATGACGATCCAGACGGCGGTGCTGATCGAGACGCTGGTGGCGCTGGGCGCCGAGGTCCGCTGGGCCAGCTGCAACATCTTCTCCACCCAGGATCACGCTGCAGCCGCGGTGGTCATCGGTCCCGACGGCACACTCGACGATCCCCAGGGCGTGCCGGTATACGCCTGGAAGGGCGAGACGCTGGAGGAGTACTGGTGGTGCACCGAGCAGGCGCTGACCTGGGCGGAGGGCGACGGCCCGAACATGATCCTCGACGACGGCGGCGACGCGACGCTGCTGGTGCACAAGGGCGCCGAGTTCGAGCGCGCCGGGGCGGTCCCGGATCCCTCCAGCGCCGACTCGGAGGAATTCGAGATCATTCTGCAGACGCTCACTCGCAGTTTGGAGCAGGATCCGCAGCGATTCACGCGCATGGCGGCCCAGATCAAGGGCGTCACCGAGGAGACCACGACCGGCGTGCATCGCCTCTACCAGTTCGCCGAGCAGGGACAGCTGCTGTTCCCGGCGATCAACGTCAACGACGCCGTCACGAAGTCCAAGTTCGACAACAAGTACGGCTGCCGCCACTCGCTGATCGACGGCATCAACCGGGCGACGGACGTCCTGATCGGCGGCAAGGTGGTCGTCGTGTGCGGCTACGGCGACGTCGGCAAGGGTTGCGCGGAGTCGCTGCGCGGCCAGGGTGCGCGGGTGATCGTGACCGAAATCGACCCGATCTGCGCGCTGCAGGCGGCGATGGACGGCTACCAGGTCGCGCGGCTGCAGGACGTGCTGGACACGGCCGACATGTTCATCACGACGACCGGAAACAAGGACGTGATCACCGCCGCGCACATGTCGCAGATGAAGCATCAGGCGATCGTCGGCAACATCGGCCACTTCGACAACGAGATCGACATGGCCGGGC
>OBLU010004966.1_pt1 | contig 11980 bp, 9 predicted proteins | sample 1518681 | NCBI WGS metagenome assembly OBLU01 (sample SAMEA3539304, study PRJEB22396) | soil metagenome | biome: tundra; feature: field; material: soil | place: USA | collected 2010-05 | depth 0.15 m | reverse complement strand
ATCTGTCATGTCCTTGATCAGATTGTGCTGCGGCAGCATGGCGAACTCGACGTGCGCGGCTGAAAAATGATCGGTGCCCGCGGCGGTCTGCCGGCTTCCCGTAATGCCACCGTCGGCAATTACGCGTTCGATCCAACCCGCAGGATTCAGCAAACCTTCAAAGCGCGACGCAGAGACAACTGCTTTCCCGCCCCCCTCTGTGGCGCGAATCTGCGGATGGCCGTCGGCGACGGCTCGCTGCACGTGGTACTGCGCGTCGAGTTCGATGGAGATCGCTTCGGCGGAAAGTTCGCGAGTGCCCTGTCGCACGAGCGCTGGTCCCTTGAGTATGACGGTGCGCTCGTTGCGGTGGATTTCCAGGCTACTGCCGGTGGCGCGCACGGGCTGGCCGCCTGTCTGCGCTGAGGAAGCGAGTTCGAATGCAACTCCGTTTTCCACGCGCACGACCGAGTCGAGCGTGCTGTAGGAAACTCCCACACCGCGTCCCTGGCCGGCCGGGAAAGTGAACTCCACGGGAGCGGGAGTGGATGCTTCGCCGGAGTTGCGATTGAACGTGAGGTTGCTGGTCTTCACCTCAAGATTGTTTCCGAGCGCGCCGGCAGATTTGTCGGCGGTGGGGTTGGCATTCTCGATCTCGATTTGGACTGCGCCTTCGCAGCGCACCGCGCCAGTGAGCGGCTCGTAACTGCACTCGCGGGTGTGAATGTTGTCGTTACGGCTTCCATCGCGGCCGTACACGGTGATCCAGACGTCTTCGAGCAGAGCGCGATTCTGATCTTTGTATTCGGTGGCGTGAGAGGCACGAACGGTAAAAAGCGTGTGGTTTTGCTCGACCTTGGAAAAGGAAAATTGTGCGGATTGTTGTTGCACGGTTACGGGAACCGCAGCAGGTGCACCGCGTCGCGCGCGAGCTTGCCAAAACGCGTGTTGCGCGTACACGCCGGCAATAGCCAGCGCGATCAAACCCGCGGCGATTGCCGACCAGCGCGCGTAACGCGCTGCTTCACGGTTGCGCAATGCAAAGCCCCCCGCCCGATCAGAACTCGATCAAGTCGATTGAAAGGCGAGTATAGGGGAGTGGTTTGCCAGGAACAACAATGGCAGTTGGTCGCAAGCCTGGGAGAGCAATCCGGATCGAACTATTTTTCCGGCAGGACGCCGACGCCGGCGGCGGCAACCCTGTCGCGCGTGGTGTTCTTCACGAGATACATCGCCTCGTCTGCGAGGTGCAGCAACTCAGCTTTCGTGCGCGAATCGCTGGGATAGGAGGCCACGCCCACGCTGGCCGTTACCGTGACGTTGAGCCCAGTGCCTTTGAGCCACTTCGTTTCGCGAATCAGTTTATGTAGGCGGTGCGCAACACTGAGTGCATTTTCCTTGGACGTCTGGGGAAGCAGAACTACAAATTCGTCGCCGCCGTAACGGAAAGCGAAATCGATCAGCCGGCACTTTTCCTTGATGGCCTCGCCGATTTCGGCCAGCAGCTTCGAACCGACCAGGTGGCCATGCGTGTCGTTCACGCTCTTGAAGTGATCGAGGTCGATGAAGATCAGCGAAAATTCGAAGGCGTAGCGATGCGAGCGGTAGATCTCCGTGTCCAGCATGAAATTGAGGTGCCGGGCATTGTAGAGACTGGTGCAATCGTCCGTAATCGTCAGCTCGTGGATACGCTGAACGTGCCGCGCATTTTCGATGGCGATCGCGGCGTAGTCGGCTAGCGCCTCAAGCAGAGCGAGATCGCGCTTGCTGAAACCTTCCGGGCCGATGCAGTTGATCAACTCGATGACGCCCAGGCACTGATCGCGGAAGCGCACGGGAACGGCGACAATCGAGCGCGTAGCCATTTTTGTTTTTTCGTCCACTTGGCCGAAGAAACGCGAATCTTTGCTGGTGTCCGCCACTACGACCGCTTCGCCGGATTGCGCGACCCATCCTGCAAGACCTTGCCCGACTTTGATGCGTACGTCTTTCAGCGCTTCGGCGCCGATGCCCGTGGCGATCTGGAAGTAGAGTTCGCCCTTGGCCGTATCCATGAGCAGCAGCGACCATGTGTCCGGCCGGAGCACCTCGTTGATTTTCTCCATGATCGTGCGCAGCACCTGGTCGAGCTGAAGAGATGAGGTGAGCGCCTTGCCAAGCTCGTGGAATACGTTGACCTCGACTTGGTCCTCGGGGATTTGCGGGATGACGTCGGGAGCCGCGTCTGGATGGCGGCGACGCTCCACTCCGTCGAACGGTTTAGAGTCGGCCGATCTGCACAACCGTTCCTTGGAGGGAGGCTGTTTTGCGTCTTGGGAGTCGGGAAGCAACATTTTCATTATAGTGAACCGTTTTCCTCCCCTGCAACGGGCAATCGAGCTGAATTGCCGAAAGGCCAATGGCCAGGCATTTCAGCTTGTTTTTCGGGCAGCATTGACACTCCCCCGACCGACGCCTATATTTTTGTTGGGCCCTGCGGATGTCATCAACACCTTTCGGCGAACACCTAAAGCGCGAGCGCGAGATGCGCGGCGTTTCCCTGGAAGAAATTTCGGCCGCCACGCGCATCGGCACGCGATTCCTGGAAGCGATTGAAAAAGATCAGTGGGATCAGTTGCCCGGCGGCGTGTTCAATCGCGGATTCATTCGCTCGATCGCACGCTTTCTGGGATTGGACGAGGATAGCCTCGTCGCCGAATACGCGCTGGGTTCATACGGGAAGGCGGATGCCGCCAAAGCGGCGGAACATCTGGCGGAGATTCCAAGAAACTGGCGTCCCGCCGCGATTGCAGCAGCCGTCGTGATCGCGTTGCTGATTCTGAGCGGCCTGGTCGTTCGTCAATACTGGGGGCCGTGGATTTGGGCGCGGCTGCATAGGCAGCATGCGGAAGCAGCCGTCGGCGCGCCGAGCGCGTCAAGTCAGACTACGCCGGTTGCGTCTCTCCCGGATGCTCAGGCGATCCTTCCAGCCAACGCAACTCTTACATTGAAGATGGAAGTTGCGAAGCCCGCCGAAGTTACGATTTACGCCGACGGCCAAACCGTTTTCGAGGGAGCCGTCCAGTCGAACGATGTGAAGCAGTTCGAAGCGCGCGCCAAATTTGAAATCACCTCGAGCGAGTCGAGCGCCGTGCAACTTGAATTGAACGGGCAGGCCATGCCGCCGCTGGGCGCATCCGGACAGCCGGGTAGTGTCACGCTGACGCATGACAATCTGAAAACCAGCGCAGGAGAAGCCCATTAGCGCCGAGCTTGGCGCGGAACTTCGCGCGCAAATTCGTTCCGGACAAGCCCGCTTGGAACAGAAGGCGGCTGTGTGCGCGGGCAGCGCGCCCCTCAGCCCGGAGGATCGTGTGGAATTGCTCACCGTGCTGGTCGCCGATTCCGATCTCACGATTGCAGAGCGCGCGCAAAATATCCTGCTGACGCAGCCTGTTGAGAATTTTCTCGCCGCAGCCGCGCGCGCGGATGCAGATCTGCATCTTTTCGTTTATTGCGCCGACAACTTGTGTGAGAAGGCCGGTATCGCCGACGCGCTCGCAAAAAACGCCGCGTGCCCCACGGCGTATGTAGCGCGCGTGGCGCAGTACCTGACCCCCTCGGGAATTCAGGCGCTTTTTGACAACCTGGAGCGATTCACATCGGACGCACAACTGGTGATTGCCGTGGGCGCCTCGACGAAGGCCACCATCGAACAGCGGGACTTGCTCCGAGAAATGCAAAAAGGCGCTGTAGCCATGAACGAAATTGAAGAGGCCGCGGCGGAGATTGAGCCTGATCCGGTGAAGCGCGAGACGCTGATGCAGCGCGTGACGCACATGAACGTAGTCCAGCGCCTCACTCTGGCGCTCAAGGGCGGCCGCACCGAGCGGATGTTGCTGATACACGATTCGAACAAACTTGTGCAACGATGCGTGTTGCAATCACCCCGGCTGACCGATACGGAAGCAGAAGCTTTTGCATCGATGACCAATCTGACGGGGGAAATCTTACGCTCGATTTCCCTGACGCGCATATTCATGAAGAATTACACTATCGTGAAAAATCTCGTCAACAACCCGAAGACCCCGCTCGACGTTTCCCTTCACCTTTTTCCCCGTTTGACGGGGCCAGATCTCATGAAGCTCACCGCCAACAAGAATATTCCCGAGACATTGCGCTCATCCGCGCTCAAACTTCACCAAAAGCGCAAGATTGGCGCGGGATAATCGCGTGTCACTCGTTCCGAGCGATCGGCCGAACCGCGACCTCGCACTGACGAAAGCAAAACGGGCTGCGGCCGATCCAAAGGAAACAATGAACTCTCCTACGCGGGCAACCGCGATGCCAGCGACAGAAGCATCGGTGGTGATCAGCCCTCGCGGCGTCGAACGTCTTCGTTCGGGGCACCTGTGGGTTTACCGGAGCGATGTCCTCAAGGCCCAAGCGGAGCCGGGGGCGATTGTCCGGTTGACCGATGACCGTGGGCACTTTCAGGGGCGCGCTTTTTATAGCGACAAGTCGCAGATATCCGTAAGGCTTCTCACGCGGGAAGACGTGCCGGTTGACCGAGCATTCTTTACGGCACGTCTTGAGCGCGCGGCCGCGTTTCGCAAGTTGGTTGTCGAAAACTCGGATGCTTGCCGGCTGGTGTACAGCGAAGGTGATCTGCTGCCGTCTCTGATCGTGGACCGATACGGCGACTATCTCGCTATTCAGACACTTAGCCAATCGACGGACCGCCTTAAAAGTCTTTTCGTCGAAATTCTGGTCGAGCTCTTTTCTCCAAAGGGCGTGCTGGAACGCAACGATCCCAAAGTACGGCTGCTTGAGGGTCTCGATCAGCGGGTGGGGGTTCTCCATGGGAAAGTTCCCGCGGAGATTCTCGTAAAGGAAAATGGCGTCACATTCGCTTGCGATCTCGCGAAAAGCCAAAAAACGGGATCGTTTTTGGATCAACGCGAAAACCAATGGGCCGCGCGCCGCTATGCTTCCGGAGAAGTCCTCGACTGCTTCAGCTATCAGGGGGGATTTGCCCTTACGATCGCGGACAAGTGCTCGCACGTCGAGGGCATCGACATGGCTCCCGCAGCCGTCGAGGCGGCGCGGCGAAATCAGAAACTCAATTCGATTTCGAACGTTCACTTTCGGGAAGGGAACACGTTCGACATCCTGAAGGAATATTCCGATTCGGAACGGCGGTTTCAGATGATTATTCTGGACCCTCCCGCGTTCGCCAAGAACCGTGACAGCATTCCGGCCGCGCGCCGAGGATACAAAGAGATCAATCTGCGCGCGCTGAAACTCCTTCGGCCTGGTGGGTTTCTCGTGACGTGTTCCTGCTCCTACCATATCTGCGAAGCCACCTTCCTTCAGATTCTGGCCGAGGCTGCCAATGACGCCCACAAGAACATCGCGGTAGTAGAGCGACGCACCCAGTCTCAGGACCACCCCATTCTGCTTACAATGCCAGAGACGCACTACCTTAAGTGTATGATAGTTCAGGCTTTAGAATGAGATCGTGGTTTTTTACCTTGGAAGCCTCTGCGCCCAAAATATAGTTGACAGTAAGGCGCGCATATTTTATTATTCGATTGCGCTAATAAGCGCAAAATCATACTAGCAGGAGGACATTAAGATGAGTTCAGTCATTCGTTGGGATCCCTTTCGCAACGGCTCGAAGCTGCAGGAACAGGTAAATCGCCTGTTTGAGAATTCGTTCCAAGGCCCCACGGATCAAGGGGCATTGACCACATGGGCGCCCGCCGTCGACATCTATGAGACCGAGAACGAACTGGTTTTGAAGGCCGACCTGCCGGACGTCAATGAGAAGGACATGGATATCCAGGTCGAGAACAACATGCTTACGATTCGAGGAGAGCGGAAGTTCGAGCAGAAGGTCAAGGAGGACAATTATCTGCGCGTCGAACGAACCTACGGATCCTTCAGCCGCAGCTTCAGTCTGCCAAGCACGATAAACAGCGAGAGCATCAAGGCCGAGTACAAGAACGGCGTCTTGACGATTGAATTGCCGAAGCGGGCCGAGTCGAAGCCCAAACAGGTGAAAATCAACGTCACGAATGGCCACAACTAAACAATGCAGTGCAGTCCGGGGCTGACGGCGCATTCCGTTGGCCCCGTTTGTTTCTTCCAGCGCAAAGTGAGAAAGATTACTCATGCTGCGATTCGACAAATTGACCGTCAAGGGCCAGGAAGCTCTGCAAGCGGCACAGGAGTATGGTGCGCGCTCGGGCCAGCAACAGATCGAGCCATTACACCTGCTTTGGGCTCTGACGGCCCAAGGCGATGGCGTCGTTCCGCCACTGCTTGAAAAACTGGGCGTGTCGCCTGCGACATTAGCGGCTGAAATTGAGAAGCAGGTCGCGCGCTTTCCCAAAGTTTCCGGCGCATCGGAACAGTCCTTGAGCCGCGCCTCGAATGATGTTCTGGAGAAAGCTTTTGACGAAGCGCAGCGCCTGAAGGACGAGTACGTCTCGACGGAGCACATCCTGCTTGCCATCACCGGGGCCGAAAAGGATCCGGCGGGACAGCTTCTGAAGCGCCAAGGCGCCAGCCACGACGCCATCCTGCAGGCTATGGCTACCATTCGCGGAAGCCATCGCGTCACGTCGCAGAATCCCGAATCAACCTATCGTGCCATCGAACAGTACGCGCGCGATCTCACGGATCAGGCGCGTCGCGGCAAACTCGATCCTGTAATTGGCCGCGATGAAGAAATTCGCCGCGTGATGCAGATTCTCGCGCGTCGCACGAAAAACAATCCCGTGCTGATCGGCGAGCCCGGTGTCGGCAAGACGGCCATCGTCGAAGGTCTCGCTCAGCGGATTATTGCCGGGGATGTGCCCGAGATTCTAAAAACCAAGCGCATCGTGGCGCTCGATCTTTCGGCGCTTATAGCGGGCGCGAAATACCGCGGTGAGTTCGAGGATCGTCTGAAGGCTCTCCTGAAGGAAGTCGGCGAATCTGACGGCCAGATCATTCTATTCATCGATGAGTTGCACACGCTCGTCGGCGCAGGTGCGGCCGAAGGGTCGATGGATGCTTCGAACATGCTCAAGCCTGCGCTAGCACGTGGCGAGTTGCGCGCGATCGGCGCCACCACGATCAACGAATATCGCAAGTACATTGAAAAGGACGCTGCGCTCGAGCGCCGCTTCCAACCCGTTCAGGTCGGCGAGCCGTCGGTCGAAGACACGATCGCGATTCTGCGAGGCCTGAAGGATCGCTACGAAGTCCATCACGGTGTGCGCATCAAGGACGCGGCCATTGTGGCCGCGGCGATGCTTTCCAATCGCTACATTACCGGCCGCTTCCTTCCTGACAAAGCCATCGACCTCATTGACGAAGCTGCTGCCGGACTGCGCATGGAAATCGATTCGCTGCCGACTGAGATTGACGAAATCGAGAGGCGGATCATGCAACTCGAAATCGAACGGCAGGCGTTGCGCAAGGAGTCCGATGCGCATTCGAAGGAGCGCCTCGGTCAAATCGAAAAGGAACTGGGCACGCTTCGCGAACAGTCGAACGGGCTGAAGGCGCACTGGCAGACTGAAAAGGACGCAATCGGTCGCATCCGCAAGCAGAAGGAACTCATTGAAGGATTGAAAGCTGAGGAGCATCGCTTCGAACGCGCCGGCGATCTGGCGCGCGTGGCCGAAATCCGCTACGGAAAACTTTCCGCCGCGGAGAAGGAATTGAAGGCTGCTCAGGACCACCTCGCCGCGATGCAAAAGGACCACCCGATGTTGAAGGAAGAAGTGGGCGAGGAAGAGATCGCGAAGATCGTCGCCAAGTGGACAGGGATTCCCGTCGGGCGCCTGCTCGAAGGTGAGGTCCAGAAGCTCGTGCAGATGGAAGATCGCCTGCGCCATCGAGTCGTCGGACAAGATACCGCGCTCGCGAGCGTCGCGAATGCGATTCGCCGCAGCCGCTCCGGATTGAGCGATCCGAACAGGCCGATTGGTTCGTTCCTTTTTCTGGGGCCCACAGGCGTGGGCAAGACGGAACTCGCTCGCGCTCTCGCTGAATTTTTGTTCGATGACGAACGCGCCATCGTACGGCTCGATATGTCTGAGTACATGGAAAAACACTCGGTGGCGCGGATGATCGGCGCGCCTCCCGGCTATGTAGGATATGAAGAGGGCGGGCAATTGACCGAACAGGTTCGCAGGCGTCCGTATTCCGTGATCCTGCTAGACGAAATCGAAAAGGCGCATCCGGACGTATTTAACGTGTTGCTGCAGATTCTCGAAGACGGACGTCTCACCGATGGCAAGGGCCGCACCGTGGATTTCCGCAACGCGGTGATCATCATGACGTCGAACGTTGGCTCGACTGCAATCTTCGAGTTGGCGGAAAAGGATCCGAAGAAAGCGCGGGACGAAGCCATGGCTGCGCTCCGGGAACTCTTCCGGCCGGAATTCCTGAACCGCATCGACGATATCGTTCTGTTCCGGCCGCTCGGCAAGGACCAGATCGAGCGCATCATCGAGCTGCAAATGCAGCATCTGGTAAAGCTGCTCGCCGAAAAACAGCTCACCCTGAGTCTGACGCCTGCGGCGAAGACACTTCTTTTCCGCGAGGGCTACGATCCAGCTTACGGCGCACGTCCCATGAAGCGGGCGATCCAGAAACTAATTCAGGATCCGATGGCGATGAAGATTCTCGATGGCGAGGTGACGCCGGGAGATCAGGTGATTGTGGATGCCGATCCGAAGACCGGAGAGATGGCATTCAAACACGGTACACTGAAGAAGGCGCCGCCGCCCGAAGCGGCATAAAGGACAAGTAGAATGAAGATTCTGAAGACAGCGTTTTTACTGACCGCACTGACGCTGCTGCTTTTGTTCGTGGGCGAAACATTTGGCGGGCGTAACGGCCTGGAACTTGGACTAGTGATCGCGGTCGTCATGAACGGCGTCGCGTATTTCTTTTCGGACAAGATCGCGCTGATGTCCAGCGGCGCGCGGCCAATTAGCCGCGAGCAGTCGCCTCGGCTTTACGCAGTGATGGAGCGCCTCGCGGCCAAAGCGAATTTGCCGGTACCAAAGCTTTACATGATTCCGCAGCCCGCGCCCAACGCTTTCGCCACGGGCCGGAATCCCAGCCATGCTTCTGTCGCGGTCACAGAAGGATTGATGCAATTGATGAACGACGACGAGCTCGAAGGTGTGATTGCTCACGAGCTATCGCACGTCCGCAATTACGACATTTTGACATCTTCGATTGCAGCAACGATTGCAGGCGCTGTCACATTTATTTCTCGCATGGGCTTTTGGTTCGGCGGCGGAGACAGGGACCGCGAAGGTGGCGGCGGGATCATAGGACTTCTGATGCTGATTCTTGCGCCGATCGGTGCGATGCTCCTTCAGCTGGGCATTTCACGACAGCGCGAATATCAGGCGGACGCTTCCGGCGCAACGATGGTGGGCCATCCGTACGGGTTAATCAGCGCGCTCCAAAAACTCGGCGCTTACAACAAGCAAATTCCCATGGACGTCCCGCAGACAACTGCCTCATTGTTCATTGTGGCGCCTCTTACGGGGCGTGAAATTTTCTCGTCCATGTTCAGCACGCACCCCCCGCTGGCAGACCGCATCGCCAGGCTGCAGAGCATGACGATTACGCGCTAAACGGTGGTTGCTTCCGCCGCCCCCGCGGAAGTTGCAGGAATAGTAACCGCGCAGAAAGCATTACACTCACGTAAAAATTGCAGGGTATTCTGGCTGCCAGGGCCATTTGATTCCGGGTAACATCCCCGTACATCGTTGACAAAGAAGTACTTAGGACCACTCCCACCGATTTGGAAAGTTTGGTTTGGGGCGTGCTTCTAGAGTAAGCAGCAAGGGGTTCCCACGGAGGACACGAAAATGGTTGATGAAAGACAAGTCGAAGTAATACACGAAGCGCCGGCCCCGCGATGGATCGGAATTGTGGTGATCGCGCTCGCCGTTATCTCATTGGCGGCCCTGGGTGTAGGTTGGACAGCCTCGAACCGCTCGACTGCGCTGCAACAGAGCCTGTCGGCGCAGAACCAACAGTTCAAGCAGAACGATGACGTGATGAGCCAGCGTCTCGCGAAAGCGGAAGACGTCAATGCGCAGCTACAGGGCGAGCTGAGCGTTGTAACCGACAAGCTGAAGCTCAACGAAACCGAAGTGAGCCGCGCGCGCAGCCAGACCAAACAGATCAAGGAAGCTGACGCGAAGCAGCTGACGGAGCTTCAGAGCAACGTGAACGGCCAGTTGGCGACGAAGGCTAGCGTCGATGACGTCAACAAAATCGGCACCGACGTAACCGGCGTGAAGACCGATCTCGACGCGACCAAGAACAGTCTGAACATGACTCGCGGCGAGTTCGGCACGCTCATCGCCAAGAATCATGACGAGGTTCAGGAGCTCCGCCGCCTGGGTGAACGAGACTACTACGAGTTCACCATCAACAAGAAGGATCAGCGCGAGAAGGTCGGCGATATGATGGTCGAGCTTCGCGGCGTAAACCAGAAAAAGAACCTCTACACGGTGGCGATCTACGTCGATGACGGCCGCTATGAGAAGAAGAACCGTTCGGCGAACGAGCCGATCTACTTCTTCACGCACGGCAGCCGCGCACCGGTGGAGTTCACGGTGAACCAGATCAGTAAGGATAAAATCACAGGCTACCTGAGCGTGCCGAAAGTCGCTTCACAGCACGCGCAGGCCGGTAACTAAGCATCCTGTACCCACCGCCCCTTAGCGGGCGGTGCAGCCCCAGCAAAAAGGGCGTCCGCGAACCGGACGCCCTTTTTTATTTCCGTTCTTATTTCTATCGTTAGGCCTGTTTGCTTAGCGCCCGCTGTTTGCGAGCGAGAAATTTCTTGGCGAGGGCGGGAAGCTTGTCGTGCGGGAGTTTCCCTTGCTCGTAGAGTTTCACTTTGGCCTTGGAAGTTTTGCGCCTGCGGCGCTGGCGCTTCTGGGCTACGTAACGCTTTTCGTTTGCCATCGATTCCCCTCCAAAATAAGCGACACTTGATTGTAACGGAGAAGGCAACGGATGCAAGCTCCGCTGTGATTTTGCAGTGCAATTCCTCTAGCATACTTAGGTACCATTTTCAGCCAGGACCTGAACCCTATGCCGACGACAGTGATACATGCGGGCCGGATTCTGACGCCGGACGAAGAGATCAGCGACGGCGTCATAATCGTCGAAGGTAGCCGAATTACCGCGCTGGGGCATCGCGATGAAATCCGCGTTCCGCCGGGCGCAATTGATTACGTCGCCGCAGGCTTGACTGTTGTCCCCGGATTTGTGGACCTGCACATCCACGGCGCCGGCGGACACGACGTGATGGAAGCAAACGCCCGCGCGCTCGATCGCATCACCTCCACCATCGCGCGCCACGGAACTACTTCGATCCTCGCGACGACCGTCAGCGCGCCCATCGAAGAGACATGCCGCAGCCTCGCAGGAATTGCGCGCTACATTCGCAGCCATGAGACTCCGGAAGAAGCCGCGCCGGACGAAGCTGCATCGGAGAAAGACGCAAAGGAAGGCAAACTGGCAGCCGAAATTCTTGGTATCCATCTCGAGGGGCCGTTTATCAGCAAGGCTCGCCGCGGTGTGCATCCCCCGGACGCGATTACCGCCCCATCCATTGAGATCCTCGACAGACTTCTGAAGGCTGCCGACGGGCTTGTACGCATCGTCACGATCGCACCCGAGTTGCCGGGCTCGATAGAGTTCATCGCAGCCGCCGTTGCCGCCAAACTCGTCGTCGGTCTCGGACACACCGACGCCGACTACGACCAGACGCGAGCCGCAGTTCAGGCTGGGGCGCGCCACGCCGTGCATACGTACAATGCCATGCGCCCGTTCAGCCACCGCGATCCGGGAATCGTTGGTGCGATTCTTACCGATCCGGAAGTCACCGCCGAAGTGATCGCCGACCTCGTTCACGTGGCGGGTCCTGCGATTCAGGTTTTAATCGGCAGCAAGGGATTCGACACGGTGCTTTTGGTGAGCG
>OBLU010004965.1_pt1 | contig 11980 bp, 10 predicted proteins | sample 1518681 | NCBI WGS metagenome assembly OBLU01 (sample SAMEA3539304, study PRJEB22396) | soil metagenome | biome: tundra; feature: field; material: soil | place: USA | collected 2010-05 | depth 0.15 m | reverse complement strand
CGCCGCGATTGTGTCCGAAAAGGAATAAGGAGGCCCTGTGGAAACCACGCTCGTAAGCCGTCGTTCGTTTCTCCGCGTAACCGCACTCGCCGGAGGCGGCATGCTTCTCGCCTCCTACATCGAGCCGGTTGCGAAGGTGCTCGCCCAATTTGGGCCGCAGGCTCCGCTTCTGCCCGCTTCCTTCATCAGCATTGCGCCCGATGGCATCATCACGATCATTGCCAAGAACCCCGAGATCGGCCAGGGCGTGAAGGTCATGCTTCCCATGTTGATCGCCGAAGAGCTCGACGCCGACTGGAAGGATGTGCGCATCGAACAGGGCGATTTGAACATGGCGAAATACGGCCTGCAGATTGCGGGCGGCAGCACCGCGACGCCGCTGAACTGGGAGCCCATGCGGCAGGTCGGCGCGGGTGGCCGGCAAATGCTGATCAGCGCTGCAGCGCAGACATGGAACGTGCCCGCATCGGAATGCACCACGACGCCTAGCCGCGTGCATCACGAGGCCAGCAAGCGTTCCGCAAGCTACGGCGAACTCGCATCCAAGGCCGCCATGTTGCCGGTCCCGGATCCGAAGACGCTGAAGATGAAGGACCCGAAAGACTACCGGATCATCGGCCATTCGATGGCCAATCCTGACATCCACAAGATCGTCACCGGCAAGCCGGTTTTCGGAATCGATTTCACCATGCCCGGCATGCTTTACGCCAACTTCGAGAAGTGCCCCGTTTTCGGCGGCAAAGTTGTCAGTGCCAATCTCGACGAGGTCAAGGCGCAGCCCGGTATCAGGCATGCTTTCGTCGTCGAACCGAGCAGCGATCCCAGCGCTCTGGTCGGCGGCGTCGCGATCGTCGCCGATAGCTGGTATCAAGCCCGCTACGCAAGGGACAAAGTTCTCAAGGTCGTTTGGGACGAAGGCCCAACCGCCGCACAGAGCAGCGAGCTTTACGCAACCACATCGGTGCAACTGGCCAAGAACGAGCCTGGCCAAACGCTTCGCAAGGACGGCGACGCGGACGCGGCTTTTGGAACCGCTGCGCACGTCGTCGAAGCGGCCTATTCGTATCCGTTCCTTTCGCACGTGCCGCTCGAACCGCAGAATTGCTCCGCGTATTTTAAGGACGGCAAGCTTGAGGTTTGGGCTCCCAGCCAGACGCCCGCGAGTGGCCTGGCACAGACGGCAAAGACTCTCGGTATCGACCCGAAAGACATCACCATTCATCTTACCCGCGTGGGCGGCGGCTTCGGCCGGCGCCTCACGAACGACTACATGGTCGAGGCCGCGGTGATCGCCAAACAGATTGGCGTGCCGGTGAAATTGCTGTGGACCCGCGAACAGGACATGGCGCACGACTTCTACCGTCCTGCGGGCTACCATTTCCTGAAGGGTGGCGTGGATGCCAACGGCAAAATTATTGCCTGGCGCAATCACTTTGTCACCTTCGGTGAAAAAGGCCGCTTCGCGCAGAGCGCCGGCCTTTCCGGCGAGGAATTCCCCTCGCGCTTCGTTCCGAATTTTTCGCAACTCAGTTCGATGATGCCCAGCGGCGTTCCCATGGGCGCGATGCGCGCCCCCGGAAGCAATTCGATCGCATTCGTGATGCAGTCCTTCATCGACGAGCTCGCGCACGCCGCGGGAAAAGACCCCGTGCAGTTCCGTCTTGATTTGCTCGCCGCAACGCCCCTGCCGCCGGCCGCACCTCCGCCGGGAACGCCGGTTGCTTTTGCGCCGGTTGCGTTCGACGCCTCGCGCATGCGCGGTGTTCTTCAAATGGTCGGCGAAAGGTCCGGCTGGGGCACGCGCAAGCTGCCCAAGGACACGGCCATGGGCGTTGCCTTCCATTTCAGCCACCGCGGATACTTCGCCGAAGTCGCCGAAGTTCGCGTCACCGGCGGCACGAAGCTAAAAGTCAACAAGGCCTGGGTCGTGGGCGATATCGGCAGCCAGGTCATCAACCCCACCGCTGCGGAGAACATCTCGCAGGGCGCCGTGATCGAAGGGATGAGCCACACGATGGGCTATGAAATCACCATAGACGGTGGTCGCGCGGTGCAGAGCAACTTCCATCAGTACCCGCCGCTGCGTCTCACCCAGGCTCCCCCGGCAATCGACATCCACTTCTTGCAGACCGACAATGCGCCCACCGGTCTCGGCGAGCCCGCTCTCCCGCCGATGATTCCGGCCATCTGCAACGCGATATTTACCGTTACGGGCAAGCGCATCCGTTCATTGCCACTGGCAAGCCAGGGCTATAGCTGGGCGTAAACCGCTCGCGCAGTCCGATTAGTTTTTGGGGCGGCAGCCTTAGGCTGCCGCCCATTTTTTGGGGTTCCGTCGCTTCGCTTCACTGATTCTTCGCAACGCTCGCATTCTGATCTAAAATGCTGCCCGTTCCCCTGGAAATCGATCGAGGAGAAAATTCATGCGCAGGCGCGAATTTTTGGCGGTCCCCGTGGTCGCCGGAGGTTTGTTTCCTTTGTCGAGCTCGGAAGCAAAGAACTCAGCGTCCGCTGCAAATCCCGCTACCGCAAATCCTTTGGGCGTGAAGGCGCTCGTATTCGACACTTTCGGCACGGTCGTCGATTGGCGCGGCACCATCATTCGCGAAGGCACGGAGTGGGGCAAAGAGAAGAACTTGCAGATTGATTGGGGACCGTTCGCCGACAAATGGCGCTCAGGCTACGGGCCGTCGATGAACAAAGTGCGCAACGGAACGATGCCCTGGACCAAGCTCGACGTTCTCCACCGCACGCTCCTCGATGATTTGCTGAAGGAGTACAACATCACGGGATTGACCGAAGAAGAAAAAGTGCACTGGAATCTCGTCTGGCATCGACTCACTCCGTGGCCAGACGCCGTCGAGGGCCTCACGCTTCTGAAGAAAAATTACATTATCGCCACGCTCTCGAATGGCAACGTTTCCTTACTGGTCGAGATGGCGAAGTTTGCCGGACTTCCCTGGGACACGGTACTTTCCGCGGAACTTTTTCATCACTACAAACCGGATCCCGAAGTCTATCTCGGTGCGGTGGAACTCATGAGCTGCAAGCCAGGCGAAGTCATGATGGTCGCCGCGCATCCGGACGATCTGAAGGCCGCGCAAGCGTTGCGACTAAAGACGGGTTACGTGCCGCGCCCCTTGGAGCGCGGTCCCCGAAACAGCGCTGCCCCTCCGGGCCCCATGGCCCCGGCCAACGGCGCTCCCGCAGCGGCCAACGCGACGCCACCTGCAACCGCCTCGTTCGACGTCGTCGCCCGCGATTTTGTCGAGCTCTCGAAAAAACTCTCATAGCACGGAAATCTCCGTCGCCATCATGCACCAAGTGCCCGGTAGTATTCGCTTGGCTTGTCATCCTTCAGCTCAACAATTTCAGCCAAGCCTTCGTCCGGGGAAAAGATCACGTATCCTTTCTTCCCTTGATCTCCCAGCCCCAGGACACGGCCTGTGAGTCCTTTTCCAGTAGCTTCAACGTCAACTCGGAAACGGCAGGTTCGCCCGCGCAGCGGACCGGACAACGTAAACTTTGTGGTCTCGCGGGAAGGCTCGGCCGACCCGCCGAGTGCGACAAGGAACCCAGGTGGCGAAATCTCGTCCATCTTTTCGCCAATGCCGACGAGTTCGGTGCCCTTGACGGTCAGCTCAAGTCTAGCAAAAGGAAAAGTCCAGATGCCGTCGATTGTTCTGACAAGGATTTCCTTGGCGCGAGCGAACCTCACTTGCCTTCCGGATCGAGCGAATCGCATCGAGCCGCCGATCTCAACGCGCACGCCAACCAGCAACTGCCGAAGACGCGAGGGCGCCGCAGTTCCAGGCCGCTCAGTTTCACTTGCAGACTGTCGACTGCATCGTCGGGAAACAAACTCACGTTCGCATACTCTTGCTGCTGTTCATCAAATACCGACAGCGTCTTGCGCCATGCCGCTTGTTGTTGATCGTTGATCTCGCCGAGATAGAGAACGGTTCGCTGTACCGTCTTGTGGGAGGCGATGCGATGGTTTTCTACGATGCGGAAGTAGCGATGCTCTTTGCCGTCTTTTTTGCGATGGATGCTGCGCAGAAACATGCTGACGGCAGACTGCCAGAACACCGGGGCCAAAGGGAAGACACTTGGTCTTCACTCTACTGTTTTTTCAGAGCGCGGCGATGAAAGCACGCGACTTACCCGCGAAAATTATGGCAAAAACGCCGAAAATCGCGTGCAACTGCGAAGGTTGGGTTAGTCACCGATAAAACGGAGGCGAAACGGTTTTCTGATTTCTTTTTTACCACACAACCGGAATCTCATCCTCCGCATCCCTGAAGAAGAGTGATTGACGAAACGCGATTAGCGCTTCGAAACAATCGAACTTTTCGCCCCGCTACCGGGAACAACGGTAGGACCCTAAATGCGCCTGACACTCTGCCTTCTACTCTCGCTCGCTTCCTTGTGGCAGGTCCCTGCGCCACCGCAGAACCCGCAGGAACCAAAGATCTCCGTCGATGTTCAGCTCGTCACCGTGCTCGCCACCGTGCAGAACAAAAAAGGAGTAATCGTTAGCAACCTAACCAAGGATGACTTCCTCCTGCAGCAGGACGGCCACCCGCAAACCATCCAATATTTCAAGCAGGAAGCCAATCTTCCTCTCACCCTCGGCCTCCTCGTGGACACCAGCTTAAGCCAAAGAAACGTCCTCGGACAGGAACGCAGCGCCAGCTATAGCTTTCTGGATCACGTGTTGCGCGAGGACGAGGACAAGGATAAAGCCTTCGTGATTCACTTCGACCGAGAGGTCGAACTCCTTCAGGACCTCACTTCATCGCGCAAACAACTAGAATCATCGCTCGCCTTGTTGGAGGAGCCCGAGAGAGATTCCGGCAGCTCATCTGGCGGCGGGCGTGGCTCGCGCGGACGCGGCTATCGCGGAGCTGGCACGTTGCTCTATGACGCGGTCTACCTCGCGTCGAACGAATTGATGAAAAAGCAGCAGGGTCGCAAAGCTCTCATCATTCTTTCCGATGGCGTCGACCACGGCAGCAAGGAAAGCCTGGAGACCGCAATCGAGTCAGCCCAGCGCGCCGACACGCTCGTCTACTCCATCCTATTTAGTGGCGAGGAAGGCGGCGGAGGATTTGATCGGCCCCACTTTGGAGGAGGGATGGGACCCTACGGCGGTGGCGGCCCAGGTGGAGGCGGTGGGGGCCGCAGGTACCCCCAAGAGGATCGTCCAGACGGCAAGAAAGTTCTGGAGCGCATCTCGAAGGAGACAGGCGGCCATTTTTTTGAAGTTTCCAAGAAGCAGCCCATCGACCAGATTTACGCCCGGATCGAACAGGAACTGCGCAATCAGTACAGCCTCGCCTACTATCCCGAACGGGCCGACGCCGCGCCCGGCTATCATAGAATCGCCCTCACCACGCCCAAACAAAAAGACCTCATCGTGCAAGCCAGAGAAGGCTACTACTCAACGCGATAACACTCCTCTAAGCGTTGCGTCGCGACTTCAAAAAGTTCTTCGTGAAATGACGTGCGTTCGCGCCCGCCAATCTGTGATTTTACTTGTCGGCACAGAAGGTGAATTTCAGAACAGCCTCGACGGACGCCCCCGATAATGTTCCCGGAGCAAATTGCCACTGTTTTGCGGCATTGATGGCGGGGTTACCTAGGATCGAGCTACCGGAAACCAGCTGAACATCTTTGACGAGACCGGTTTGCACATCAGGAACGATCCTCAAGCGCACTTCGCCGAAGACATGTGCAGTTTTTGCGATCTGAGGGTATTGCGGAAGGCTATACTTCACAAGATGCAAGGACGATGCGTTGATGAGCTCAACCGAGTTAGTATCCGGATTTGCGGGCGGCCCCGTGTATCCTCTGAGCAGCCATGCCAGGTAATTGGTGTCGCATTTTTCGTTCGCACATGTATAGTCGCCGAAAGCAGTATCAAATTTTCCGGAAACCAGCTCCGGCAAAAGTTTGGTTCCGAAAGCCTCACGATCCTTTTCTTCGGCAGCTGAAAGATCTTGGAAGGAGAACCGCGGGCCAAACGCCCGGCTGCGGACCTTGTAATTCAAGTCCCACAACGCGTCGACACGAGGATTGTCCCGGTGGAGAGCCTTCAGATCGACTTCCGCGGGATAGGGGAAGTCGAATACCTTCTCCTGCACTCCGCATTTTGCGACGATCGTCAAAGCTGAGGAGTCCCATGTGTCGCCCAGGGCTTTTGGTGCAGCTGCCTTGAGAGCATCTGTCACGCCTTGCCCCGTGTAAGAGCAAAGATCAACTCTTCCCGTCACCTTTTTCATCGGCGTGCCCGGCAATACGCGCTCGGCCGCTCGGACGAGTTGGCCGCCGCAATACCGGTCCGCAGCGGAAATGCGAATCACACGAATGCGGAATCCTTGCCCACCGGCGTTACTTCTAGAATCTCTTCGTAGCTATCCAAGAGGAAGTCCGAAAAGAAACTCCTAACAACGTAAAATGATTGCAGTGGATCTGTGTTCCGGGCTCTCGACGGTTCGCAGACCATGAGAATTCCGCCGAGACAAGGCAAAATCCAAAGCAGCAAATTGCGCCGACGCATCGTGTGCCTCGCTCGCGGTTTCGATGGTTGAGCTAACTGCACCTATTCTAGTGCCTTAAACACGCGATCCTGCTCGAAGCGGTGACTCACGTCGCAGAGTTGCAAACCTCGTGAGCCAACCTTGCTACCGCACCATCCCTTTCAACTTCGGCATTGCCGCGGCCAGTCCGCAATTCTTTACACCAAACATCCCCCTGTTGACATTTGCATCCTGTGGTAGCGTAAAACTGAGGCTCGTGTGATGGCCGCGCGGGCGGAAAGGGACGTATGAGCAGAATCGATTGGGCATCGGAGGACGCAGCGCGACTCGCGCAACACGAAATAGATGGCGCGAGGGAAGGCCTCGCACCGCGATTAGAATGCAACGACCCGGCGAGGGTCGTCGTCCTGAGCGACCAACGGGAGCCGAGGGATTCCTGCTCTGCACGTCTACTCGACAATGGCTGCCGAGTAAAATTTGATCTACCTCATTCAAAACAACGGTTCGGCGTCACATCTACTCGACAATACAGTAAGGCGTTTCACGAACAACCGGAGCAATCCAGACACCCGGGAATTTGGAGGTAACTTCGCAAATGGCTGACACACTTGGCTTCATAGGTTTGGGCAATATGGGAGAGCCGATCGCGGCCAATCTCCTGCAAGCTGGGTACACACTGCGTGTTTACAATCGCACCGCATCAAAAGCAGAAAAACTTGCGGCTAAGGGCGCAACGGTCGTTCAGAATTCTGCGGATGTGGCTGCGCCGGGCGGCATCGTTCTCACGATGCTCGCTGACGATCACGCTATTGAACAAGTTTGCCTTCCGCCCGGCTCCTTTGTTGAGAAGCTCGGGCCCGGAGGCATTCACATCTCCATCAGCACAATTGCCCCAGCCACTGCGCGCCGCCTCGCCGAGCATCACGCAATGCACAAAGTCGAATATGTCGCTTCGCCCGTCTTCGGACGCCCCGAAGCAGCCGCCGCAAAACGCCTGTGGGTCTGCGCCTCCGGCGCCGCGCCGGCCAGAAAACGAGTGCAGCCGATTCTCTCTGCGATCGGTCAGGGCACTTTCGAGTTTGGCGACGATCCGGGAGCCGCGAACGTCGTCAAGCTGTGCGGGAATTTCCTGATTGCGTCCGCGATCGAGGCGCTTTCGGAATCATTCACTCTCGCTGAGAAAAATGGCGTCAACAAAAAAGACGTCGCCGAACTTTTCGGCAAAACGCTCTTCGCCTGCCCCGTTTATCAGGGGTACGGCAAACAAATCTCCGAAGAAAACTTCGAGCCCGCGGGCTTCCGGCTCGCGCTGGGGCTAAAAGACATCTCTCTCGCGCTCGATACCGCTGCTGCAAGCTCCGTGCCGATGCCTCTCGCCAGCCTTTTGCGCGATCGTTGGCTCACTGCGATAGCGAAGGGCCGCGAAAATATGGACTGGACCGCCGTCGCGCTCGGCGTTGCCGAAGACGCCGGATTGAAGCCTGCCGCCGCGAATGCGAATGAAGGAAAAATGAGTGCGCGATGAAAGCCTGTCTGCTCCATTCACCTGCGCCGGTCGAGACGAACCCGCTCGAGTTCGCCGACGCGCCTGACCCCAAGCCGGGCAAGGGCGAGGTTCTCGTCCGCGTGAAAATGTGCGGCGTTTGCCGAACCGATCTGCACGTTGTCGAAGGTGAATTGCCGCCGCGCAAATCCCCCATAATTCCTGGGCATCAAATCGTCGGAGTGATCGAAAAACTTGGCGACGGCGCAAAACGATTTCAAATCGGCGCGCGCGTTGGAATTCCCTGGCTTCACAGCACCGATCAGACTTGCGAATACTGCCGGGCCGGAATGGAAAACCTTTGTGACCACCCCACATTTACGGGCTACACCGTGGACGGCGGGTACGCGGAATATGCAGTTGCGCCGGAGCAATTCGTTTACCCGATCCCGGAAACGTTTTCAGACGACCAGGCCGCGCCGTTGCTGTGCGCGGGGATCATAGGCTTTCGCGCGCTGCGCCTCACCGGAATAAAACGTGGCGGGCGTCTCGCGTTTTATGGATTTGGATCCGCCGCACATGTCGCGATTCAGGTGGCGCGTCACTGGGGCATCGAGGTGTATGCGTGCACCAGGGGAGCAAAGCATCAGCAACTCGCATTGCAACTGGGCGCGGCGTGGGCGGGCGAAGCTTCAGCCGAGCCTCCCGCGAAGCTTGATGCGGCGATTATTTTTGCGCCCGCCGGGGAGTTGGTCCCAGCCGCGCTCGGGGCGCTCAAGAAGGGCGGCGTCGTCGTGCTTGGCGGCATTCACATGAGTCCGATACCCTCTTTCGATTACAATCTGCTTTATCAGGAGCGAGTGATTCGCAGCGTCGCAAACAACACGCGCGAAGACGGCGAGGATTTCTTGCGCGTCGCTGCCGAAATTCGTATCCACTCGCAAGTGACGCTCTTCCCGCTGCGAGACGCGAATCGCGCGCTGAATGACCTGAAGAGCGACCGAATCAACGGCTCCGCCGTTCTGGATTGCATGCAATGAGCGAAAGACCAAACGATTCCGCGCCGAGACCGGAAAGCCAAAAGCCGGTGAGCATGAAAATTGTTTCGCTGAGTGTTGGCCTCCCGCGCACAGTTCGCTATCGGGACCTCGAAGTCACAACGAGCATATTCAAGACGCCCGTGCAGGGTCCCCTACTGCTGCGCCGGCTCAATCTCGACGGCGATTACCAGTCAGATCTCGAAAACCACGGCGGGCGCAACAAGGCGGTTTACGCCTACCCGTCCAAGCACTATGAATTCTGGCGGCGCGAACTTCCGGGGATGGATTTGCAATGGAGCATGTTCGGCGAGAATCTGACGATCGAGGGGCTGACGGAAGAGAACGCCTGCATCGGCGATCAATTTCGAATCGATGAAGCTGTCGTCAAGGTCACACAACCGCGGATTCCCTGCTACAAGCTATCCGTCAGATTTGGGCGTGATGATATCGTGAAAAGATTCCTCGCGAGCGGCTGTTCAGGAATCTATTTTTCTGTGGTGGAAGAAGGGCTCGTCAACACGGGCGACACCATCGAGCGAATCCATCAGGACGCCAATGGAATCAGTGTCGCGGAAATCAATCGCGCGTATGTTCACGGCCGGGACAATATTTCGCTGTTGCGCCGCATCGTGAGCGCCGAACTGCTGCCCCGAGGAATGCACGATCATTTCGTCGAGCAACTCGCGGTGTTTGAACGCTGAAGCAAACGGAGATTGCCGCTACTTGGTGTAGGTCTTCGTGTAGTTGTTCCGCGAATTCACGACGGTGAACGTGGCGTTTGGCTGGGCCGAGACTTTTATGTAGTTGCCGTCGTCACCCCCGACAACATTGGCGATAAATGGATCGGCGACATTGTGTTCTTTGCCTGCCAACACCGCGTAGTGCAACTGCCACAAATCTTCGAGACCCGGCGAATCGTGAATGGTTTGCCAGGCGACCGGATGCCCTCCTTTAATTGCGCCATTGTTCATGATCGCGACTCTTGGATGCAACGCGTCGACAATCGCACGGGCATTCGATGAGTCGCCTGTTCCCGGATGCGCGGTTCCGTGATGCGTGCTTAGGTAGAGGTCGACGGTTCCGATCAGGTTTCGAGGGCAAGCCAAACCAAGCTCTCCGCGCGTGGTTAGGTCGCCAAGGTCAGTGAACCGGAATGTGCCGTACGTGATCAGGACGCCGACCGAGCGACTATTTTCGCTCGGATCGGCAGGCGCTGCAGGCTCAGACGCGCACTGGGGATTCGGGTCGCCCGCCCCCGGCAGGGGAGCGCTGATCTCGTTGCCGGCCGACGCGAGCACTTGCACGTTCATTGCCAGGAACGGAATTCTGTCGCCAGGTTTCAAGACGATGTGCTTGGATCCTGCGACCACTTTTTCGTAGGAGGCGTAGTTAGCACGCGTTTCAGCGGAACTCTCCGTGTTGAGGCCATGGTCCGCAAAAGCGCCAATCTTGATGCGGCCGGCGAGCTGCGGAACTCCTCCGGCGTGGTCGGAATGATAATGGGTGATCACTAGGTAATCGATGTGGTCGATGCCAGCCGCCTTGGCCGCGCGCATGATCCGGTCGGCGTCTCTTCCGTCGAAATCGGGCCAGCCCGCATCAATTAGCAGCGACTCGCCTAGAGGATCGACCACCAGCGTCGACTGGCCGCCCTCGACATCAATGAAATATATTTCCAGCGCTTTCGCTGCCATCACGACAGGAGCGACCAGAAGGCACAGAGAAACAATCCACAAACAAATCAAAGACACGCGACGCATTCGAAATCTCCCGTGATTCAAAGCGGATTAAGCCCAGTGCTTGAAGCCTTCGATTCTAGCGAAACTAGATTACAGGACTGTAACGTTCCTCGCCTCGGTATGTCGCTAACCGCCTTGGCGCACCGAAACCGGATTGCGTTGCAGCCAAAATCATGGGCACAATTGGACGGGGACGGGGGCGCGCGAATATCCGCGCGGATATTCGCTCAGGAGAGGCCAACGTGACCGACAAGAATAAGATTGGTATTTTGACCGGCGGCGGAGATGTGCCCGGTTTGAATCCGGTGATCAAGTCCGTTGTGTATGGCGCGGACGAAATCGGGCGCCAAGTGATCGGAATTCGCAAAGGCTGGGAAGGACTTGTCAATATGACGCGTCCCGAAGACCCAGCCTACATTCGTGAACTCACGCGCGATAACACTCGAACGATCGATCGCACCGGCGGCACCATTCTGCACACATCGCGGACCAATCCTCGACGCGTCCCTGAATCCAAGTTTCCGAAACACATTCCCATCGATCAATTGAAAAAGCTTCCGTTTGACGGCAGGACCTACGATTTGACCTCGGTCGCCCTCGATAATCTCGACCGGTTGGGGATCGGGTGTCTGGTGGCCATCGGCGGCGATGATACACTCAGCTTCGCTGCCGCTCTTTCGTCCGCAGGATTTCCAGTGGTTGCGATCCCGAAGACGATGGACAACGACGTGCAAGGTACGGAGTACTGTATCGGATTTTCGACAGCAGTGACGCGCGCCAAACAATCCATCACGCGGCAACGCACCACGATCGGCTCGCACGAACGGATCGGCATCTTCCGAATTTTCGGCCGCGATGCGGGCTTCACCGCGCTTTACACGGCATACGTTACTTCGGAGCGCTGCCTGATCCCCGAATACCCGTTCGACCTCGATCGCGTCTGCCGCCTCCTGATGGAGGACAAGGCGAATAATCCGAGCAACTACGCGCTGGTCATCGTATCCGAGGGAGCCATCTGGAAGGGCGGCGAACTAATGGAGTACGGCGAGGCCGATGCGTACGGTCATCGCAAGAAGGCCGACATCGGCCACGCGCTCGCGGAGGAAGTGCATACGCGCACAGGCCAGGAAACGATGGTCAGCGATCTAACCTACGACTTGCGCAGCGGCGAACCGG
>OBLU010004964.1_pt1 | contig 11982 bp, 11 predicted proteins | sample 1518681 | NCBI WGS metagenome assembly OBLU01 (sample SAMEA3539304, study PRJEB22396) | soil metagenome | biome: tundra; feature: field; material: soil | place: USA | collected 2010-05 | depth 0.15 m | reverse complement strand
GCTTTGTTGAAGTAAGTTTGGAGGAGTTCAGAATCGAAGAAGGAAGATGTCCGTAGAGTTCCATCGCGATTACCTCCTGGAAAGCAGCGAACTCGAGCTGGGCAGCTCGATTACTAAGTGGAAGATCTCACAATCGAAAACCAGCGGCAAAATGTCAGTCCGTATGGACCTCGCCGCAGCAAGAGACCATCTGAATCATAACTCGGAAACGCCTCGGGGGCCGGTCAAAACGGAAGAATTGACAATTCTTTAACGGACCGTTCACAGCCTCGGAGCCGATTAATCTACGCTTTCGCCGCCACTTCGAGGCGGGTCTCGGCCTTGTGCAGCGCATTCAGTGACCGCTCCACGTCGACACTGGGATCGCCACTGGTCAGCCGCTGCTCGGCGCGCGCTTTGGCTTTGCGCGCGCGTTCCACGTCGATTTCTGCCGGGCGCTCCGCCGTTTCGGCCAGAATCGTCACTTTGTCGGGCAGCACTTCCGCGAATCCCCAGGCCACCGCCAGCCGCTGCTCCTCAGCGCCGGCGCGAAACGTAATTTCGCCCACCGCAAGTTCGGTGATCAGCGGCGCATGCCCCGGCAAAATGCCCAGATACCCGTTCTTGCCGGGAATCTGAGCTTCCGCCGCCGCCGTGTCCACGACTTTCTTTTCCGGCGTGACGATCTCGAGTTGGAAAGTGTCTGGCAAGTTCTCAGTTCCTGTTCTAACCGAGCACTCAGCAATTGGCAGTTAGCATTTGGCCCCTAAGGCATCCTGCCGAACCCGGCGTGAGCCTCCGCATGGCCAAATGCTAGTTGCTAGCTGCTAAGTGCTTCGCTCGGTACTCGGTACTCGCAACGCCCTTACGCTGCCGCCTTCATCTTCTCTGCCGCTTCCAGCACTTCTTCGATCGGACCCTTCATGTAAAACGCCTGCTCGGGGATGTCGTCGTACTTGCCATCGACAATCGCCTTGAAGCCCTTCACTGTGTCGGCAATCTTGACATACCGTCCCGGCGCGCCGGTGAACTGCTCGGCCACGTGGAACGGTTGCGACAAGAACTTCTGAATTTTTCGCGCGCGCGCCACAGTTAGCTTTTGGTCCTCACTTAACTCGTCGATGCCGAGAATTGCGATGATGTCCTGCAGATCTTTGTAAGTCTGCAGCGTTCTCTTTACCGACTGGGCCACGTCGTAATGCTCCTGGCCGACGATGCGTGCATCGAGAATGCGCGAGGTTGACGCCAGCGGATCCACCGCGGGATAAATCCCAATCTCGGTCAACGCGCGCGAGAGCACGGTGGTGGCGTCGAGGTGAGCAAACGTCGTCGCCGGCGCTGGATCGGTCAAGTCGTCGGCGGGAACGTAAATTGCCTGCACCGAAGTGACCGAGCCCTTCTTGGTCGACGTAATGCGCTCCTGCAGTTCGCCCATTTCCGTCGCCAGGTTTGGCTGGTAGCCTACGGCGCTGGGCATGCGGCCCAGCAGCGCCGATACTTCCGAGCCCGCCTGCGTGAAGCGGAAAATGTTGTCGATGAAGAGCAGCGTGTCCGCGCCCTCGGCATCGCGGAAATACTCCGCGACCGTCAGTCCGGTCAGCGCCACGCGCAAGCGCGCTCCGGGAGGCTCCGTCATCTGCCCGTAGATGAGCGCAGCCTTCGATTCCGCAGGCTTGCCCGGCTTGATCACGCCGGACTCCGTCATCTCCAGCCACAGGTCGTTGCCTTCGCGCGTGCGCTCGCCTACGCCCGCAAATACGGAGTAGCCGCCGTGCTGCTTGGCGACGTTGTTGATCAGCTCCATGATGACGACGGTCTTGCCCACGCCCGCGCCGCCAAATAAGCCGATCTTGCCGCCCTTCAAAAACGGCTGGATGAGATCGACGACTTTCACGCCGGTCTCAAACATCTCCGCCGTCGTCGCCTGTTCGTCGAAGGCCGGCGCCAGGCGATGGATCGGCATTTTTTCCTTGTACTCGATCGGACCCAACTGATCCACGGGTTCGCCGATCACGTTCATCACGCGTCCCAGCGTGCCGCGTCCCACGGGCACAGAGATCGGTCCGTCCTGGTCAATCGCCTTCATGCCGCGCACCATGCCGTCGGTGGCCGACATGGCGATGCAGCGCACGCGCCCTTCGCCCAGGTGCTGTTGCACCTCGAGAATCACGTTGATGGGGCTGGGCACCGTGAAGCCGTCGCTCACCACTCTTACCGCTTGATAGATAGGCGGCAACTTGCCTTCGGGAAACTGCACGTCCACCGCCGGCCCCGCAATTTGCACGACATGTCCGATGTTTTCAGCCATATGTTTTCAGCTCTCAGCAATTAGCAACTAGCGTTTGGCCAACTCAGCGTGCCCAGGTGGCTAAATGCTAAGTGCCAATTGCTAAATGCCTCTTCTTACATTGCGGCCGCGCCGCTCACGATCTCGATAATCTCCTTCGTGATCTTCGCCTGCCGCGCCCGGTTCATAGCCAGCGTCAGCGAGTCGATCATGTCGGTGGCGTTGCTGGTGGCGGAATCCATCGCGGTCATGCGCGCAGCATGTTCGGCCGCCACCGACTCCAGCAGCGCACGGAAAATCTGGATGGCCACATACTTCGGCAGCAACGACCGGAATAATTCCTCCGGGGGCTGCTCGTAGATGTAATCCACCTGCGCTGTGCCGAATTGCGCCGCAGCGTGTTCGCCCGCTGGTTCGGAGCCGCGCATGCCCACTCCCGCGCTAATCGCCGCTTCCTTGGCTTTTTTCTTTTCTTCTTCTGTCATCTCCTCGGCCAGCCGGACAGCCTGCTCGCCAATCTGCTCGATGGGAAGAATCTGTTCCACGATGAGCCGCTGCGCAATCACCGACTTGAACTCGTTGAAAACGACGTAGACCGCATCAATCTCCTCGCGCTGGTAACGCCCAATCACGCTCTCCGCCAAAGCCCGCGCTTGCCCAAACCCCAACTTGCCGAGAACCCCAACGTGCTCTCCCGTGATTTGTATCGTTCCGGCACGTTCCCCGGCCTCGGGCTGAGTCTCCAGCGAATCCTCGATCTCCACCAGGCTGCGCGTTTGCACCGCCGCGGCAGGATAGCGCCGCCGCAAGAAATCGCGCCCCTTCCGGCCAATCGCCTCTATGTCGACATTCTTCCCTGCCTTGGACTCGAGGAACCGGCTGGCCGCCTTGGTGATGTTGGCACTGAACGCGCCCGCCAGCCCCTTGTCCCCCGTGACCACGATCAGCAGAATGTTATTCTCCGCCCGCTGCGCCAGCAACGGATGTTTAGGCTCACCCGTCTCCGGATCGTAAATCTCCGTCCGCGCCACCAGCGACTTCAGCACATTCGTCAGCATCTGCGCATAAGGCCGCGCCGCCAAAGCGCGATCCTGCGCCCGCCGCAGCTTGGCGGCCGAGACCACCTTCATCGCCTTGGTGATCTGCCGCGTGTTCACCACGCTGCGAATCCGCCGCCGAATGTCGAGAATGTTAGCCATTGTCCGAGTTGCGAGTACCGTGTACTGAGTCCCGAGTCGGAGCATCTCCTCTCGGTACTCGGTACCCGGTACTCGGTACTATTTCGTCACCGCTTCGCGCGATGCCACGAACTGCTGCTTCGCCTGCTTGATCACGTCTGCCATCTGCGCCTTCAGCGCGTCGTCGAGAATCTTCTTCTCCATGATCGTGCGCAGCAGGCCGGCATTGGTCGCGTCCACGTACTGGTAAAGCTCTTTCTCGAAGTCGCGTACCTGATTTACCGGGAGGTCATCGAGAAATCCTCCGGTGCCCGCGAAGATGATCAGAATCTGTTTGGAGAACGGCAGCGGCGAGAACTGGTTCTGCTTCAGCAGCTCGACTAGCCGCTGCCCGCGATTGAGCTGCGCCTGCGTGGCTTTGTCGAGGTCACTGCCAAACTGCGCAAACGCCGCCAGTTCGCGATACTGAGCCAATTCCAGTTTCAGCGTTCCCGCAACCTGCCGCATGGCCTTGATCTGCGCGCTGCCGCCGACGCGGCTCACCGAAAGACCCACGTTTACCGCCGGACGCACACCCTGGTTGAACAAGTCGGTTTCCAGATAAATCTGACCGTCGGTAATGGAAATGACGTTGGTGGGAATGTAAGCGGAAACGTCGCCGGCTTGCGTCTCAATAATGGGCAGCGCCGTCAGCGATCCGCCGCCCATCTTGTCGCTGAGCTTGGAGGCGCGTTCCAGCAAACGCGAGTGTAAATAGAAAACGTCTCCCGGATAGGCCTCGCGCCCCGGCGGACGCCGCAGGAGCAGCGAAATCTCGCGGTATGAAGCCGCATGCTTCGACAGATCGTCATAGATGACCAGCGCGTGCCGCTTGGTGTCGCGGAAATATTCCCCGATGGCGCACGCCGCATACGGCGAAATGTACTGCATGGGCGCGGGTTCCGACGCCGACGCCGCCACTACGATGGTGTACTCCATCGCCCCGGCGTCTTCCAGAATCTTCACCACCTGCGCAATCGAGGACCGCTTCTGCCCGATCGCGTTGTAGATGCAGACCAGGTCATTGCCCTTGCTGTTGATGATGGTGTCAAGCGCGACCGCGGTCTTTCCCGTCTGCCGGTCGCCGATGATCAACTCGCGCTGCCCGCGGCCAATCGGAATCATGCTGTCGATGGCCTTCAGTCCGGTCGCCATGGGCTCGCGCACCGGCTGCCGGTCAATGACGCCCGGCGCCAGCCGCTCCAGGGCGATGAATTTGTCGGTGGCAATGGGACCCTTGTCGTCGATGGGCTGGCCGAGCGAATCCACAACGCGCCCAATCAAAGCGTCGCCCACGGGCACGCTCATGATGCGCCCCGTGCGCTTCACTTCGTCGCCTTCCTTGATCTCGGTGTATTCGCCGAGCAGCACCACGCCCACCTGGTCTTCTTCCAGGTTCATGGCGATGCCGGCCACGCCGTGCGGGAAGGAAAGAAGTTCGCCGGCCATGACTTTGTCGAGCCCATACACGCGCGCGATGCCATCGCCCAGCGTGATGACCGTGCCGGTCTCGTCCACGGAGATCTTCGATTCATAGTTCTCGATCTGCTCGCGGATCAGTTTGGTTATCTCGTCTGCCTTAATCTGTGCCATAGAATCAGCTCTTAGCCTTTAGCTGTTAGCTCTTAGTTTTTTCTCCGCGTGCTCCGTGGCCGTTCTCCCCGATCCTCTGCGTTTCAGGCTTGTTAGCCTAAGCTCCAAACTCAACCCGGGTGGGCCTAAGCTAAGAGCTAAAGGCTAAGAGCTAATAGCTTCTTTAATCCTCTCTAGCTGCCCTTTCACCGAACCGTCGTAAATCGTGCTGCCCACGCGGACCACCGCGCCCCCCAGGAGCGACGCATCCTGCCCATACCGCGCCCGGACTTTCTTGCCGGTCAGCTTCTCGACCTGCTCCTCGAACTCGCGCCTCTCCGCATCGCCCAATTCGCGAGCGCTGGTGATCTGCGCCTCGGCGAATCCCAGCCGGGCGTCGAGTTCCTTCTCCAGTTGCCCGATGATGGGCTCCAGAAAATGTACCCGCCGCTGATCGATCAGGACCGCGACCAGGTTCCTCACCTGCTTTGAAATCCCATCCCGCTCGGCGACTACGTCCAGCACCCGCCGCTTCTGGTCGGCGGGAACCGCGGGATTCTCCCACACCCGCCGCAACTCCGAACTTTCGGCCAGCAGGCTTGCGATCGTGCGCAATTCCGCAATACAGCGATTCGCGTCGAGATGCGCGCTCATGACCACATCCGCGAACGCCCGCGCATACGTGCTGGCCACCGAAGCCATGCTCTAGCGCCCGTCCTTTCCGGGCCCAAGCACTGAATCCTCAGACGTACCCAATTCCCCGGCAAACTTCCGCACCAGCGCTTGATCGGTCGCAGCATCCACATGAATCTGCTTCTGCGCCAGCCCCACAGCCAAGTCAGCGGCGTAAGCGGTCAGTTCGCGCCGCGCCGCTTTGGCCGCGGACGCGATTTCCTGCTGCGCCGATTCCACCATCTTTCGCGCATCTTCCTGAGCCGCCGCCTGCATGCGCGCTTCCTCCGCCCCAGCCTCTTTCTCCGCGGCATCGCGCATCATGCCAATCTCGACATCCAGTTTCATCAGGCGCGATTCGATCTCAGCCAGCTTGCGCCGCGCTTCCTCGCTGGCCTTCTGCGCCTCCTGCATCGCTTTCTGGATCGCCGCCGTGCGGGCGCTAAACATCCCCGGCAAGTACTTCTGGCCTGCCCAGAAGATCACCACCGCAATCACAATAAAGTTCAACAGCACGCTCAACCAGTAGGCATGCAGCAGGCTCATCCCCGTCCACTTCGCAACCAGCCGCACCGATGGCGACTCCTTGAATTCAGCCGTCTCGTCTTTCTCTTCTCCCGCGGCTTCCCGCGACTCGTGCGCCAGTTGCTGGGGGAGGCCCGGCCGCTTCGCCGAGTCCTTCGACTGCTGTGGCTTCTGCGGCGTTGCCGGCTGCTCCTGCGCGCGTAGCGTTCCTATTGCACCGGCAAAACTCACCACGAGCAGCGCCAGCAGGAACGCCCGGACAATTTTTTTCACGGAAGTCATCTTCTTCGGAATCGTACCCTTCGACATCCTGACCTTCGACATCAACGTCCAGCTCCGGCCGGCTCGAGCACGCGCCGCATGATCTCGGCTGCCAACGTCTGCGCCTCGGCCTGCAAACCGCCCTGCGCCGCGTCGCGATCTTTCTGGATGTCAGCCTTCGCGGCCTGCACCTGCACCTGTGCCTTGTTGCGCGCTTCGTTCAGCGCTGCGGTCCGCGCGTCCAGCGCCGCCTTGCGCCGGGCCTCCTGCGCGCGGAACACCGTCGCCCGCGCCTCACGCAGCCGCTGCTCGTATTCGGACGTGCGCGCCTCGGCCGCGCCAATGTCAGCCCGCGACTTCTCGACGGCACCCTCCGTCTTACTGCGCCGCTCCTCCAGCACGCGCCGCAAAGGCTTGTGCACAATCGTCCCGTAAAGCGCGTAAAGCAGCGCCACCAGAATCACCGTCGGCACCGCTCCGAGCAGTAATTCCCCTAGTTGTCGTAGCGTTTGATCCATTGCGTGCTGCTGTACAGGAAAATGAGGGCTATGAAAACTGTTAAGTCTAACGTCCGAAGGAGTTTATGTCAACGCAAAGGGCTTGATTTTCAGGCGATTTTCGGGGCGGACGGAAGGTCTCAAAACGGGCGAAATCCGGTTGTCAGACCCTTATTTGTCGGCCATGCAGAAATCTGCAACTAACCCTTGACTTCCCGGTAAAGAGGATTAGCATTGAATTATCACCTCCGATCCAATTCAGGATCGAATGGGCCGCTAGCCAAGGAATGTCACCGCTTCTTGGTTGCCGGCCCATTTAAATTCCGGGTGTTCACCCGACCACCCACTCCCGCACCCTCCTCACTACCGACTCCGGAGCCTCCGCTTCCAGCTCGACCGCCCCGTCCTTGTACTTCCGCGAATAAATTCGCGCCTTGGCTTCGAGCATGGCCAGCGTCTTCCCTTCTTTCTGCGGGACGCGCAGACGCAGGCGACTGACCGGATCTTCTTCGATCATCGCGTCGATGCGCGCCAGCAGCCGATCAAGGCCCGTGCCCTCCGCGGCGGACACGTACACTGTGTTCGAGTCATCCCGCATCGCATCACCCAACAAAGATTGCGCCACTTCCACATCCAGCAAGTCGATCTTATTCATCACCCGCAGCCGCAGCTTCTTTTCCGCTTCCAGCTCTTTCAGGACAATCTCTACCTGCGCGTCCTGCTCCGCCGAGAGCCTGCTACTGGCGTCGGACACATGCAGAATCAGCGACGCCAGCTGCACTTCCTCGAGCGTGGCGCGAAACGCCGAGACCAGCGTGTGCGGCAGGCTGCGAATGAATCCCACCGTGTCCGAGAGCAGCACTTTGCGCTTCGAGGGCAGCACCACGGCCCGGATCGTCGGGTCCAATGTGGCGAACATGCGCGGCGAAGCCAGCACCGCGGCCCGCGTCAGCGCGTTGAACAGCGTCGACTTCCCCGCGTTCGTATATCCCACCAGTGCCACGGTCGCCACCGGCACCGACTCCCGCCGCTGCCGCTGCTGCGCCCGGATGCGCCGAACATTCTCCAGTTGCTGCTCCACGTGCCGCACGCGCCGGTAAATCTTCCGCCGGTCGGTTTCGAGTTGCGTTTCACCGGGACCGCGCGTGCCGATGCCGCCCCCGAGTTGCGACATTTCCACGCCGCGCCCTGCCAGCCGCGGCAGCAGGTACTGCAACTGTGCCAGTTCCACTTGCAACTGGCCTTCCCGCGTGCGCGCGTGCCGGGCAAAAATGTCGAGGATGAGCTGGGTGCGGTCGATTACCCGCCGCTTGACGATCTTTTCAATGTTGCGCTGCTGCGAAGCGCTTAGATCGTGGTCGAACAGAAGAAGGTCGGCATTCACCGACGCGGCCGCGCCCGCAATTTCCTCCAGCTTGCCCCCGCCGATCAAAGTAGCTGGATCGGGACGGTCGCGCCGCTGTAGAATCTCGCCCACCACTTTCGCGCCCGCGCTCCCCGCCAGCGTGCGCAGCTCGGCCAGCGACTCTTCCGCGTCAAATTCCGGAATGCTCGGCTTGTTGGCGGTGGATTTTCCTGAACTCTGGGCACCGGTTCTTCCGCCAGCAGCGGACGCCGCATCCCGAGCTGCCTGCGCCTGCGCGGTAACCGTGCCCTTGGCGCTGCGTCCGCGTGTTCGCACGTCAATCCCCACCAGAAACGCGCGTTCCTGCGAGTCCTCTGGGCGCAGGGTCTCTGCGCCGAGAGGCACACGTCCGGTTACGGACGCACGATCGCGGGTCTTCTTGGGATGAGAACTGCGCAAGCCGAAAACGCCTTACCCTTCGGTGCCCGAAGCGCTCGCCGCCGAAGCCGCTGCCGGCGCCGAAGACGACGATGACGCCGCAGCCCCGGGCGTGGTTGCGGCCTTCGCCTCCGGATGCGCCAAGTGTGCGCCATGCGCCCCGGTTCGGCCCATAACAATCGTCGAGATGGCGTGCTTGAAGATCAATTGCTCCTGTCCGTTGGCCTCCAGCACCACGGAATACTTGTCGAAGGAACGAATCCGGCCCGTCAACTTTACTCCGCTCAACAGATAAATTGTGATGCTCAATCGCTCCTTGCGGGCCGTGTTCAGGAAGGAATCCTGGATGTTCTGCGCCGGCTTGCTGCTTTCCATAGCCGATCTCCTTAGGTTCTTTAACTTGCAACACACCATCTCGCCCCTTCCGCAGACGCCAGGGCAAGCTCAAACCAACAGCATGTTCCTCGCGGGCTTCCCGCCTGAGGAACACGGGGGGACAACCTGCCTCCTCGCCGCCCGGTTTCCCAAGGCCGCGCCGCCTGGCAGGTAGCTGCGAGTACGATACGGCGTCCTCCCGCGCTTTTCAACCTGGAAGTTGCGGAAACCGGATTTCTTACACAGTGTGAAGATGTGCCAAGGTGTTCTTTGTCCGATCACTCCCCCAGCCGTTGTGTACAATCCCCCGCGTGGGCAATTCCGCCCCTGCGTAACACACCGCACCCTTCTTCCGTGATGCGTTATGCGAAGGTACCGGTGAAATCTTAGGGAGGCATCATGGCAAGCGCTGCTCTGGCAACTTTCTTTGTACCCCAAATCAACTTTCCCCCGGACTTCAACACGAATTTCCTGATGCTGGTCCGCTGGATCCACTTCCTCGCCGGCATCACCTGGATCGGCCTGCTCTATTTCTTTAACCTGGTGAACGTCCCCTTGATGAAAGAACTCGACGCCACCACCAAAGGCAAAGTGATGCCCGCGCTCATGACGCGCGCCCTGTGGTGGTTCCGCATGTCGGCGGCGCTGACCGTGCTCGCCGGAATCATCTACTGGGAAGCCATTGTGACTGCTGACGTCCATAACGGCCAAAGTCTAGGATTGAACCCTTCTCACGGAGCGGTCATGGGCAGCTTCTTCCTAATCTGGACCATCGTCTGGGGAGTACTCTACGCCTGCCTCATCCCCGGCAAAGGAATCTTCGACAAAGGCGCCTTTATCGGCGTGGTCTACGCGGTAGTGGTCGCAGTGGCGGCCTGGCTCTTTCTGAGCTTAAACAGCCACGGCTGGGAGAGCAACCGCCTGCTCTCGATCGGCATAGGCGGCGGGATTGGCTGGGTGATGCTGCTGAATGTGTGGGGAGTGATCTGGCGCATTCAGAAGCGAATGATTCAATGGACTCGGGACAATGCCACTAACGGGACTCCGATGCCGGATAAGGCCAAAGCAATGGCGCGGCAGGCGTTTCTGGCCTCGCGAGCCAACGCGTTCCTGTCGGTGGTGATGCTGTTCTTCATGGGAGCGGCCAGCCACTATCCGTTGTTCGGGAAGTAAGACTCGCACCCAACAGAAAAAGGGAGCCGGACTTCCGGCTCCCTTAAAAGCTGACGTAAGACCCGACTAGAAGGTGAACTTGATGCCTAAGCGGATGTTACGGCTCAACTGGTAGTACATCGGATTGCCGTACTGGCTGCTGAGCGTCAATGGACCGCCCGTTGAACTGCTGTTGAGTTGGCTCTGAAGGATGCTCGAAGGCGTTCCCGAGGCCCAAGGGGTCATCGCAGCCGCGTACCAGGCAACGCCGTTCCCGATGAATTGGCCTCCTGGCACAAGGAACTGTGCTGCCGAACCGCTGTCGATCTGCGCGTTGTAGGCCGTCACCGAATGCTGGTTGAAAAGATTCATGAAGGTGACCGAGAAGCTTACGACCTTGGTTTCGCTAATCTTGTAGTTCTGTTGGAGCTGGAAGTCGCTCTGGATGTACCACGGAGTGCGGCGAACGTAGGGATTGCCGACCGTGATCGCGCCCGTGGTTGGGTCCTGCGTAACGTTGACCCAATTGCCGCGGTTGACCGGATAGACGTCCCATCCGCCAGAACCCGATCCGCTGTAGCTGTAACCCGCGTCGACGTAGGTCGCGACCGGGGAGCCCTGGTACATGTACTGGAAGATACCGAGGTTGGTGGAGGCATGCTTGCCCTCGCCCAACTCGTAGTAGGCATAGCCCTTGAACTTATTCGGACGGTCCGTAGGCAGCAAGCCGCTGGAGGAACCGCCGTTGTCGTTCCAGGAGAAATAGGGCTCGTCAAACGCCCGGCTGTTGTTCGGCGAGTTGCGGCCGGCCAAACCACCGTCCGAGAGGTCCGAACTGGTCAAGCCCGTGTAGTTACCACGGAACTTGCTGTAGGTGTACGACATCATCCCGTACCAGTGGTGGCTGGTGCTCTTGATCAAGCGCAACTCGAGGCCATCATAGCTGCGAGCCGCTGCGATCGTGTTGTTTGGCGGATATAAGCCGGAGCTGCTGGTGCAAGCTGCCGAGGCGCCAGCCCCGTAAATGAAGTTGCAGAAGCCAGAGAAGGTTCGGTTAGCACCCTGACCGGGGTTGACGATGATGAACGTTTCGCTGCCGGTAGCGGCGTTGAAAACAGACGAGTCTTCGATGGCATGGTCGAGCCGGCGACGATCCCAGCGGGCTTCAAACGCAAGGCCCTTGTTGATCTGGTAATCGATACCGAACGTCGACTCATGCTGCCGGTAGGGTTTCAGGCCGGGTTGGACGGCTTCCTGGGAGAAGCTGCAAGTCGCACACGTCGTGGGGAAGGCTCGCAAATTCTGATTCTCCAGGAAGTTAAGGCCAGCCCCGCCGCCGGGAGCGAAGTTTGCCTCGCTCGTAGCGGCAGCGCCCACGCAGTCACGGCCGGCGCTGTTGAAGGCAGGTGTGACAGTGGCAAGACTGCCCACATTCCAGGCGTAGGCACAGTTCTGCCAGTATTGGCCACCGAACGAACTGATGGCGACGTTCAGCTTCATGATGTCGTTGTAGACACCATAGCTGCCGAACACTTTCATGCGGCCGTCCTTGAAGACATCCCAAGCCGCGCCGATGCGGGGAGCTATCTTGTCACCCCACGAGAAGTTGATGGGCTGGCTGGGCACGCCCGGTCCCGAGAGACCTTCGCCGGGGAGATACTC
>OBLU010004962.1_pt1 | contig 11983 bp, 10 predicted proteins | sample 1518681 | NCBI WGS metagenome assembly OBLU01 (sample SAMEA3539304, study PRJEB22396) | soil metagenome | biome: tundra; feature: field; material: soil | place: USA | collected 2010-05 | depth 0.15 m | reverse complement strand
AAAATCATTTTCGCCGCCGTCTTGCTGGCCGGTTTCATCACGGCCAGCCATGCGGAAAATCCCCCAACCAACGGAGCCACCATGAAAATCACCACCACTGCTTTTGCCGAAGGCCAGCCGATTCCCCGGCGGCACGCGTTCGACGACCAGGATCTTTCGCCCGCGTTGCAATGGTCGGACGTGCCGTCCGCCGCGAAGAGTCTCGCGCTGATTTGCGACGATCCCGACGCGCCGATGGGCACTTGGGTGCATTGGGTGCTTTACGATCTGCCGCCAGCGACGGTCGGACTGGCCGAAGGCGTGACGAAGTCGCCGGAACTGGCCAACGGCGCGAAGCAGGGGATGAATGATTACAAACGCATCGGCTACGGCGGCCCGTGTCCGCCGCCCGGCAGGGCGCACCGCTATTTCTTCAAACTCTACGCGCTCGACACGATGCCCGATCTAAAGCCGGGGCTGACGAAAAAGGATTTGCTCAAGGCGATGGACGGCCACGTCATCGCCGAAGCGCAAATGATGGGAACGTATCAAAGGAAATAAACGCCATGCACAATCCGGGAACCGCCCGCCCGCCGCAATTTCAATCCGACGACCGTGAAAAAGACAATTGTGACCGAACCGGGAATCTTCATCGGGAGCCGGGCAATTTCAAGGGATGATTGTTGGGTGGGCGGCGAATGAGCTTGCCTTTGACGCGGATTAATGCGAATAAAATCGCGACGAATGCGGCAACGGGCCTGATTTTACAACGCGTGGAGAGGTGGCAGAGTGGTTTAACGCGCACGCCTGGAAAGCGTGAATAGTCAAAAGCTATCGGGGGTTCGAATCCCCCTCTCTCCGCCACTTTGATTTTCAATGGTTTTATGGGATTTATGGGTCTAGTGGCAACGTCCAGTGGCAACAAGTCCACCTTTATTCAGGGTTATTTGCCGATGTCATTTAGGTCGGAATCCGCTCGAATTTTACACTGCTCGATGAATGCCAGAATGCCGGCAAGAGGGAAAAACCGGATGCCTTTTTATCCGTCTGGGTTCACGAATTGATGCCGGTGGATGAACCCTTTGAACGCCCACCTGTAGCCCCGGCTTGGCAGCAACAATAAATCCACCCTTGTTCAGGGTTGTTTGCCGGTGTCGTTCTGGTCGGAATTCGCCTGGGCTTCACACTTCTCGATGAACGCCAGAATGCTGGCAAGATGGAAAAGCCGGACGCCTTTTATCCGTCCGGGTTCACGAATGGAGACGGATCGGATAAAACTTTTGGCCGCCCATTCGTAGAGCTTTGCCCGCGAGCAGCCGGAATAAAATTCATGCCCGCGCTTTGGCGCGCGAACCCAGACCGGCAAATCACCATCCCGGTCGGCCATGAATTGGGTAGCGCGATGCGGCGCGGAACGGCTGCCGCTATCAAGCGCGTCGGCGTTCACTGGCAATGTTGGATTGCCGTTCACAAAAGAATTTTGCCTTTGCTCCGGGAAAGTCCCCCGCGCATACCTCCCCGCAACTCGCGCAGGAGGTGGATGCGTTCTGCAATGATGTAGCCTTGTCTCACACTTTCATTCTCCGGGCGGGTTTGGGTTTGATGGTTTCATTTTTATCGGGCTGCTCTCCTTCAACGATGGCTTCGGTGTTTTCAGCGGCTTCAAGCTGGTTGGGGGCCTGATTCTTGGTGAGGTCAAGTTGATCCTCAATTTCCGACTGGCGTTTGGCCAGGTGGTGATACCGCTCCTCCTTCTCGAAAAGTGCGCCAACCTTGGCTTCCAGTTCGACCCCGCGCTTTCGTGAATCGCGGATGTCGGTTTCCAATCGTGCGGCGCGTTCCTCAAAACCCTGCACCTCGGATTCCAGCGAACGGATGGTGCCCAAAGCCGTATCGGTAACGCGGCTGCTGTAACTATTTTTGCCCCGCAGGACGAGTTCGGCGGTATTGTTGAAGCCGGAGCGGATGAACAAATCGAAGCCGGCGAACCGCCCGATGCGGATGTCCTCGCCAAAACGCGTTTTAGTTTTCTCTGCCCGCCGCAAAAGCAACTCCCCGGCAATTCCACGATTATCCAGAACCTGTTTGTCCAATTCGATGCGAAACCGGTCGCCGGATGTATCCTGCCGCCCGGATAAATCCTCGCGCAAGTTTGCCAGCCGTTCCGTCCATGTCTCAACCTCCTCGTGCGAATGGCGCAGGCTGCTACGGATGCGATATTGTTCCTCGGCATGGGCAGAGCGCAGCCGGGTCAATCGGATCAACTCGGCATCCACCTGGGCCTTTTCGATGACGAGCGGATTGCCGGACGCAATGGCTTTGATCTCGGCATAGGTCAAAGCAGCGGAGTCCATGTCTTCGAGGCGGCGCATGGTCATGTCACCGCTCATTACCTGCGCGATGAACTTGGCCTTGGTTTCCAACGTCTGCCACATATAGGCATCGAATGAGCCTTCCGTGACGTAACGGTAAATTTGCACGCTGGCATTCTTGTTGCCCTGCCGCAAAATGCGGCCTTCGCGCTGCTCTACGTCGGCGGGTCGCCACGGCGCATCCAGATGATGTAGCGCAATCAGGCGTTCTTGAACATTGGTGCCAGAACCCATTTTTTGCGTGCTGCCGAACAGCACTCGAACCTTGCCCGCGCGAACGGAACGAAATAGCGCCACCTTCGCATTATCGGCGTCGTAATCCTGAATGAAGGCAATTTCATTTTCCGGGACGCCAAGACTTTTCAATTTGTCGGCCATGTCATTGTAAACAGAAAAGCCACGGTCTTGCGGCGTGGACAAATCGCAAAACACAAGCTGCGCCAAGCGATCATCCTTCGTCGCCTCCCAAATCTGATGAATTTTTTCCACGGCGAGATTGACCTTGCTCTGCGGGTCGTCCGGCAGGCTGGGTTTCATCAGGCGCAAATCCAGCGCGGCCTTGCGGCCTTCGGTAGTGATTTTGAGCATGTTGTCCTCGCGCGGGTCAACCCGCCCGGTTTTCAACGCCTCGGCGCGCTTGGCCAGCCCCTCGACAAACTTTTTTAATTCAGGAGAGGCCGGCGCATTGCGGATCGCCGGTTTTTCCCCTTCCAGTTTCGGACGCTTGAGATTGAGCATCTGCGCGGTCTGCACGTCCGCCGTCTGCCGGAAAATCTGCATCAGCTCCGGCACATTGATGAACCGGGCGAAGCGTGTGTTAAGCCGGTAGCCCGCGCCGTCCGGCGCAAGCTCCATCGCCGTCACCGGCTCGCCGAAGGTTGCGGCCCATGAATCAAAATGATTCAGGTTGTGCTTTTTCAAATCCTCCGGCTGCATATAGCGTTGCATGGTGAACATCTCGGCCATGCTGTTGGCGATGGGCGTGCCGGTGGCAAACACCACGCCGCCGCCATTGTTCACGGATTGAATATGACGAACTTTCAAATACATATCGAAGGCGCGCTCGCTGGCCGTCTGCGGCAAACCGGCGATGCGCGTCATCTTGGAGACGTAAAAAAGGTTTTTGAAGTAGTGCGCCTCGTCCACAAACAACCGGTCAATGCCGAGTTCCTCAAACGTCAGCGTATTGTCCTTCTTGTGTGTGGCGGCAAGGGCTTCGAGTTTGGCTTCGAGACGTTTTTTGGCCTTTTCGAGTTCCTTCACCAAGCGCCGGTTATCCGGGTTGGCGTGTTCCCGTTTGATTTTTTCCAACTCCTCCAACTGCTCTTTGAAAAAGCGTTCCTGGGTTTCGCGTGACAACGGGATGCGCTCAAAGCCGGAGTGCGTGACGATGACGGCATCCCAATTGCCGGTGGCGATGCGGCTGAAAAGTTTCTTGCGGTTCTGCGCCTCGAAGTCCTCCTTGCCCGCCACAAGAATGTTTGCGCCCGGATACAACATGAGCAGTTCGCTGGAAAACTGGCCGAGCATGTGATTAGGAACGGCAAACAGGGGCTTGCGTGCCAGCCCCAGCCGTTTCAGTTCCATCGCAGAGGCAACCATCGTGTAGGTCTTGCCCGCGCCGACGACATGGCCGAGCAATATGTTTGGCGTCTGCAAAGTGCGCCACACACCCGACTTTTGGTGTCCTTGAAGTTGCACGGCCGCACTGGCTCCCGGCAACGTCAGGTGTTCGCCGTTGAACGTGCGGACCCGCGAATGATTGAACGTGTCATTGTAAAGGCGGCAAAGCCGTTCCCGCCGGTCGTCATCCGACCAGATCCATTTTGAAAACCGTTCCTTGATGCGCTCCTGTTTTTCCCGCGCGGCCTCGGTCGCCTGCGCGTTGACGACGGGTTTCTTGTCCACATAATCATAAACCGTGGGCGTTTTGAGGTTCAGCGTTTCCTCGATGAGTTCGAGGCCGGTATAACGGTTCGTTCCCCAATCGGTGGTGTTCGCGGTCGCCCCTTTCGCCTCCCAATTGGCGGTGACGTGCCACGAGCCGAGTGCGTGGATGTGGCCGACCTCAACACCCGAAGGAACACCGAGCAGTTCGTGAACGAACTGCTGCACGTCTGCGGGCGGCAACCAGGATGCGCCAAGCCGCACGTCAATCTCGGTGGCGGCCAAATCCGCTGGCTGCACCGATTTCAACGCCTCAACATTTTCATGAAAACGTGGGTCACTGACATTGGCGGAATCGGCGGCAATAAGTTTCTCACGGACATTGCCTGAAAGATACTGGTCTTCGGTTTCCCATTGCTTGGTCTGTGGGTTGAGGAAAATCATCCCCTTCAAGTCAGGTAAAAATTCCTCTGCCGGACGGGACAGCAAACCGGCCATGTGCGCCAAGTCCACCCGGCCTTTTTCATTCAGCGATACAAGCAACGCTTCCTTGGGTGAACCGACGGATTCAACCGGCTGTTTGTGATGGATGGTGCGCTCGCGGAAAATCGAGGCTTTGACCGCCACCTTGGTTTCCTCATCGTAGTTTTCCAGCGAGAGCAGCAGCGGCAAATCCGGGTCGCCATGAAACGCCCGTTGATTGATCGGGGCGTTGATGGAACCAAACCGGGAAATAAAACGGTCGTAGGCGAAGTTGAGTTGCTCGCGCGCCTCGACAACCTGCCCCTCACCGCTGCCATCGAGTTGCGAGCGCATACAATCCCGCACGGCGTCGCGCACGGCAATCAGCCGCCGAATCCGCGAGCGCGTTTCGACCGGCAGATCGTCCAACGGGTGCAAGACGCCATCCTCGTTCAGACACAACCGGCCATCCTCGTGGATGCAATAGGCATTGGGCTTGATGTAATCCGGCGCGGGAATGGCCGGGTCAAAAGCTTTTTCGCCGGCGGATTGCGTTGGAACTTCGTAAATGTTTTGGGGCAGCCGGGTAACCGCTTGTGCCAGCGCCTCGCCCAGCTCGCGGTCGTCCGACACCAGCACCGGCTCGCCGTCCCGATACATTCCTCTGGCGAGCCGCATCTGGCCCAACATCATTTCAGGATGGGTGGCGAAGTATTCGTTGATGGAAAACTTTTCCTGCCGGTCGTTGGTGAAATCCACCGAGGCTTTCCAAGCCGGGCCGCGTATTGCTTCACCGGCGCGCAGCTTACGGAGCATCACGATGTCGGTGGTCACTTCCGTCCCGGCATTTTTCTTGAACGCCGTGTTGGGCAGACGGATTGCGCCAAGGAACTCGGTTTTGCCGGAAAGTATTTCACGCAAGGTTGCATCGAGCTTGTCCAGCGTGTGCCGGGACGTGACAAACATGAGCAACCCGCCCGGACGCACCTTGTCCAAGGCGGCGGCAAAGAAATAATCGTGGATGGAAAATTTGTAATCGTTCCAGCGCGGGTCGTGGACGGTGTAATCACCGAACGGCACATTGGAAATGGCGAGATCGTAAGCTTCGTCCGTGAGTTTGGACTTTTCAAACGGCTGCTCGCGGATGTCGGCATCAGGATAAAGCGCCTTCGCAATCCGGGCCGTCAGCGGATCAATTTCAATGCCGGTGATGCTCGAACGCCGGAGCATATCATCGGGCATGAGGCCGATGAAATGGCCAATGCCGCACGCCGGTTCCAAAATGCTGCCGCCTTGAAAGCCGAACCGTTGCGCGGCCTGATACATGGCTTGGATGACAACCGGGGCGGTGTAATGGGCGTTGAGGGTGGTGGCGCGGGCGGAGCGGTGTTCCGCGTCGGACAGGATTTCGGAAAGCTGGATTTGTTCCTTGTGCCAGTTCGTGCTGTCCACGTCGAACACCTGGGGCATCGCCCCCCAGCCGACATAGCGCACCAGCGCAGATTTTTCCTCTTGGTTGGCCGGCTGGTTTTCGGCTTGCAGCCTGTGAACCAGCTTTATCGCGGCCAGGTTGGTGCGGAACTTTTCTTTTGGAGAGCCTGCGCCAAGGCCGTCGGCGGGGGTAATCCGATAACCATTTTGATTGCGGACTAACTCGTCACCATTTCGGGCGGCAGCAGGATATATTCCTCCCGCACCATTTCCCAGGCGCGGTCGTGCGCCTGCTGCGGAGTCAGCCCCTGTTTGGTGAACTGCTGTGTCAGTTCGATCATCTCGTCCTTGGTCTTCTCCTCGGCCTCCAGCAACATCGTATGCAACTGTCCTTTCGCCTCCAAGTCGCGCACCAGTTTCGGGCAATGTTCGCGCCAGTGTTTCTCGGCCATTCGTCCGTATTGGGTCAGCATGTTCATAGTGTGTGCGGTTGGAACCAAAAAGTTCCAACTGATTATCTATATCGGCGGTCGCTTTTTTGTCAACTTTTGGCATTTGCGACGAGAGTTTGTTCGCCGGGGTTTCTTTGCGGGAGCGGGCGATTGGTCGGCGACACGCTTGGCATACATCGCGTCCTGGTCTTGAATCTGTTTTGAGAAAAATCGGATGATGGGCAGGCAAAAAACCTTTTGAACACCGAGTAGAAAATCAACGCTGGCTTTGGTAATGCCCAACTCAACGCGGGCGAGCATATCCCGGCTGACATCCACCCCCTCGCATTGTAATCGGAGCGCCAGACGTTCCTGTGACCAGTTCTTTTCGGAACGCAAACGGGAAACGATCCGGCCAATGGGATTTCGGGGGAGCATAGCATCGTCCCCCTTAATTTCCAGAGGGCGCGTTTCGATCCCGGAAGCGTGGGTGAAAACGATTTAGGGCTATTTTCCTGATGATGGGAATTGAGCCGTGGAGACAACGAACACCTCTTGGTCTCTGAAGCCAAATGTCCAGAAACTTGCCACTGCGCGCGCCATGCTGGACAACAGCTTGCATATAAACCCGGCACAAAAGCCACCGGCACGACAATCAATGCTCCAATGTAAGCATCTTTAATGCCCATGTGTGAATGCCTTTCATTGCCACGAAAACTAATCTGCACCGGCTGCCAAAACCGGTCTGGAATCCGTTGCCGGAACCAGACCGGCATGGTGGCAAATCAAACCCCGACCGCCTGTCCTTTCGTTTGTTCCTGGGTTTGTGAGCGGGAAATGGTGCGCTGTTTCTGCCGCGCCATCTGGGACATGACCTCCTCGCGCTGGTCTTGGGGCACGTCCTTGACCAGAATTTCGTAGGCTTGCTTGAGATCGGGATTGGCATTGATGCGCTCCATCATGCCTTCACGCATACGCTGCTGCCGTTCAAGCTGGCGCACTTCGTTCAGGACGACGGTGCGTTCGAGCCGGTCGCGGGGCATGGTCTGGATGTATTGCCAATCTTTGGGTTTCTCGGTAATCCAATTGTCAATTTTAGCTTCCACTTCGGGATTGATCCGGTAATTGACGGGTTGAGGGGACGCACCTGCGCCAGAAGCGCCATTGGGCGCGGGTTTCGTTTTTGTTGTGCTCATAATGAGGTTTGATTTGTTGTTATGTTTTAAGATTGTCGGCGTAGTTGCCGACAAAGCGTAAAATTGTTTCAGGGACTCAACGGATCAGCCGGTTCGTTGGTGGTCGTGGCGGTTGCAAATGGCGGTTGCTGGCTCTGCGCGGCTTCGAGCGCGGCGAGCCGCTGCTTCATTTCGCCCAACGTTGCGCGCAACGCCGCCGTCTGCTGCAAATTGGTTTGGGTCTGTTGCAACGCACTTTGAAACTGCATCAGCGCCGCCGACAAAGTGCGGGCTTGCACCATGATTTGAGCGGTGGCGAGCCGCTGCGAATTGACCTCGGCCAAGATTGCGTCATTGACGGGCGCAGGACTGAACGCCACGTTGCCCGGAGTCATGGGGTTGTTGTCAGCCTGGCTGGGATGGAAGTCCCAGCGCGTATTTTCCTCAACACGATAAACAACGTGCTGCTCGTGCATCACCAGACCGTCATTCGGGTCGGCATAGCGCCCGACGTGATAGGCATGAATCACTTCGGGATAACGGACAGCGGAATTATCCGTGGCCGCAAGCGGTGATTGCGGGCGCAAAGCCAACTTGGGCGCGGTGGAACATGCGGAGAGAAACAACAGCGGAATGAGCGGAAGCATTTTCATGGTCTTGATATGGTTTTGGTGGGTTCATCTATTTCTTGGGCGACGGGGATGGCCGCGCCGCCAACGGAGGCATCGGCGCGGTCCAGGGTTTGCAGGACGTAGAGGTAAAATTGTTTTCCACTCGGCACGCGGATGTAAAACCCGTCCTTCTGAATCGAATCGGAGATTTGCTGCGCGTAGATTTTCAGAACATCCTGCGCGCCCGCAAAGGGCGCGTTGTTGAGCGTGGGACTATTGATGGGGCCAAAGACGGTCTGCTGTTTTTCCGTCAACGCACCCGCCGCGCCGGAAAGGAACGTGGCGGCGAACAATTTTATCTCCGCGAGACTGTCCGACTTGATGAGTTCACCGCGCAGCCCGGCGCTGCCGTCCGTGATGCTCCAGCCGGTCTGGTTCGTGTTGTTTTCAAATTCGCGGTCAAGCGCGATGGCCTTGATTTGCATTTCTTCACCATTCTGCCAAACCAATGTCCAACTGCTGCCGCTGGCGATACGTTCGCGTTGGTGGTCGGTTTTGGCCGTGCCATGAACCTCGGTGCCAGCGGGAATGATGAGCTTGCCCGCGTGATAAATATCCTCGGTGACAAGGCCGATGATGGGCGTCTGCATGGAAGACGAATCCACTGTGATGACCGTTTCGCAAGAAATCAACCGGCCAAACGGAGCATACGCCGCGCTTAATTTTTTGGGCGCGGCGACTCCCGCCGCACTGTCTGAAAACAAACTAATCGGCGAGAGGGTTGGCAATTGATTCGCGGGAACAACCGGCAACGGTTGTGGCGATGTGTTGGTGAAACCTGACGAGGTTGTTGTCATGGACGACGCTGAAGCCGGTTCCGGTTTGGCTGCGGGCGGATGAAAAGCCGTCATCGGTCGCACGACCGACTGCACCACCTGGGGCTTGCCGCCAACGGTGTTGGTGCCAAGCGGTGCCGCCGAAACCGCGTCTTCGGGAGCTTGGTGGTGCTTGCGGACAACGCTGAAAATAATGAGCGCCACCGCAAACAAACCACCAAAGGCAATCAGTCTGCCGCTCTTGGTCTTGAAAAAATTGAGGAAATCTCGTGGTTTCATGGCTGGCCTTTGGGTGAACGGATGGGACGCACCGGAACATTGGTGACGACGATTGTGGGCGGCGGTGGCGGCGACAGTCGTTGCACCAACACGGTGAATTGGTTTTTCAGGGACAACTCATTACGTCCGCCGTCCGGCGTGCCGGTGACGGCAAAATAAACGATGCTGCGGCCATTGGGCGGGACGTGGCCGTCGCTATCGCTGATGGATTGGGGATAAAGCCGGTCGCCCGCGCGCAACGCGAAACTGTCGGGCTGATAAATCAAGGGCGTGCCGGTCTTGTTGGTGATGCCGACACGAAAAACCAGCGTATCCTCGGCGTTGAACCGGAACGACTGTTCAATCTGGATTTCGTAGTCGTTGAAGTCGCTGACCAGCGGCTTGCTGTCGTAGGTGGTGAATCCGACATCGGCGACACTTTCCGGCTGTTGCGATTTTAACAGCGGAAACGCCTTCGCCTTGTCGAGCAACGCCAAAAGTTTTAGCGGGCTGACTTCGGGCGCACGGCCTGCACCCAACTCCTCCGGCGCGGGCGGCGATTCCATGATGAGTGACAGCATCGGCGTGTCGCTGGCCGACAACTCAAAAACGTAAGTGCAATTGTTCCAGCGGACATTCAGGTTGCCGGCTGCCCGGCCGGTGAGGGCGCGCACGGAAAGAAACGTCGAGCCTTTGGCATGAGCCAGTTGGAATTGCCCCGGAGTTTTTCCATCCACCGTGAACCCCGCGCCGTCAATGGCTTCAATCGGGCCGGGAAAACTGATGGTGGTGACGCGGTTGGTCGCAACCGGCACGGATACAACCGTGTGGTCGTCGAGCAGGACACGATGAATGGCCGGTGAATCGGCCAGCGCAACCGTGGCAGTGAGCACCGTGACGGTGAGTAATAATAGATTAGCGATTGATTTCATATTTGAAGTCTCCTACTGCGGTTGGGAAGCGTCCGTTCAACGCCATGTTGGGGTTGCGAACCAAGCGTAACCGGAGCGTGAACGGAAACGCCTCGGTGAACGCCTTGTCCTGGAATATCCCGCTGCGGATGATCTGGCCGGTGACGGCGGTCAGCACTTCGTTGTCGCGCGTGGCGAGAATGTCAATGCGGCCAATTTCAGCTTTCTGGTGGAGTTGCTTGGAACGAAATTCGACGGACTCGCTGATACGTTCGTCCTGCGCCTTGGCCAGCGCAGATTTGAGAAACACCAATTTGAGCAAATCGGGATTGTCAAAATCTTTGGGACTGCGTTCGAGAAATGCGAGCGTCGCAAGCTCGGCTTGCTGAACGTGCAACTCTTTGGCCTCCGAAAATTGAAGCAACGGACTCAAATAGTAAGTGCCAGCCGGATCAATGATGACGACGCGCTCGCGCTGCTTGAACTGTGAAACGATGTGGTAACGGTCAATCGCCGAGAGCAGCAACACGGCGATGGTGAAGAAAAACCAGAACCACGGAAGCCGGTCGCGCTGGACCAAAAGACGGGTTGGATCAAAGTGCTTGCGCACGGCCACCATTGAAGGCGAAGCAGAATTCGTTGGCGTGGTTTTCAAATCAGATGTTTCCATAGGTCAGTAATAATTGGGTTTGGATTTGGCGATGAGTTCGCGGACGGCCTTGTTGCCGGTGATGTCGTCACCGGGCCGACCGCGGGCGGAGCGCGGCGGCAGGCCGGAACCGGCGATGATGATGGCGCCCGCGCTGCCCATGTTGGCGGCAGACGACATGGTGCTTAACAGCGCGGCCATGCCCGCCGCGCCAGCGGTCACTGCCGGCATACCAGCGGTGGAAGCGGTCGCGGCTGCGCCCGCAGTGGTGGCGGCGGTCTGGAGAAAACTGCTGACACCGCCCGCGAGCAACGGGCCTCCGGGTTGAATGCCATGTGCGATGACATTTTGAATGATGACGGGCGCGGCGACGGTGCTGAAAATAATCCAGAAGCCGACGACGGCGACGCCGATGGTTTTTTGCAAATCGGGCAGCGTGGAAGTGGGGTCAATGTATTCAAAGCTGGGGTCGGTCATGAAGTCGAGGATGCCCTGGGTCACGAGCGCGGCGAGCGCCCAGCCCAGCGGCCAGAGCAAAACGCCGACAAGATTCATGAGGTAGCGGCTGCCGGTGTGTTTTAACGCCGGAATTGCCATGAAGCCGATGAGCAAGGGCGAGAGCGCGTAGCCGAGATTCAGGATGATCGTCTGAAAGATGTAAGCCCAGAACATCATCAGCGAAGCGAACTCGCCGACGAGCCAGAGGACGGCGGAGATGATGAGGTCGGTGGTGAAATTGTGGAGCTGCGACATGACATTCCACCAGGACGATTGCGTGGCCGGGTCGCGTTTGATGATGAGCAGATGATTGAACTGCTGATAGACGTTGGCCGGGTCAACGCCCAAGCCGGAGAGGATTGAAGTTTGCAGCAAATTTTGCAGGGTATTGCCCCAGGCGGGCAGGAACACGAGCAAGGACGTAAGCAACAACAGGCGCAGGAGCAGATGCAGAATGGCATCGTGCGAGGAATGGTGCATCAC
>OBLU010004960.1_pt1 | contig 11987 bp, 7 predicted proteins | sample 1518681 | NCBI WGS metagenome assembly OBLU01 (sample SAMEA3539304, study PRJEB22396) | soil metagenome | biome: tundra; feature: field; material: soil | place: USA | collected 2010-05 | depth 0.15 m | reverse complement strand
GGAACGCCTGCTGCAAAACGTGTTCAAGACGCTGACCGCGACGTCGGTGATGAGCTTGACGTCTTCCACTTTGATGGGAGTCATCGGCTCAATCGTGATGTTCATGGGCACGCGCCAGATCCTGGCGGGCAAGTTGACGCTGGGCGGCTTCTTCACCTACACCATGTTCCTGGGCTATCTCGCGGCACCGCTGTTCCAGGTGGTTGGCATTGGCACACAGATTACTGAGGCCATCGCTGGGCTGGAACGGACGCGCGAAGTCCTAAGCGAGGTGCCTGAGGACGAAGACCCGGCGCGCACGGTCAACCTGCCGACAATCCATGGCGATGTCGCTTTTCAGGACGTCACCTTTGCTTACGAGCAGAAAAAAACCGTACTGCAGGGCATCTCATTTCAATCCAAACCCGGAACGGTTACGGCGCTGGTGGGTTCGTCGGGATCGGGCAAATCGACCATCATAGGACTGATCGCGGCGTTTCATAAGCCTAACTCAGGCATGGTGCTGATGGATGGCGTTGACCTCGCGACCGTGCGGCTCGATTCCTACCGCACCCAACTTGGGATGGTTCTGCAGGACTCGTTCCTGTTCGACGGCACGATTCGGGAGAATGTGTCGTTCTCCAAGCCAGACGCGACTCAGGAAGATATCGTGAGGGCATGTCAGATTGCCCGCGTCGATGAGTTCACCGAGAAGTTCGAGCTGAAATACGACGCCATCATTGGCGAGCGCGGAGTGAAGCTGTCCGGCGGTCAGCGCCAGCGAGTCTCAATTGCCCGCGCGATTCTCGCCAACCCGCGCATCTTGATCCTCGATGAGGCGACCTCGAGCCTGGATTCTGAGTCAGAAGCGCTGATCCAAGGCGGATTGTCGTACCTGATGCAGGGACGCACGACGTTCGTGATCGCCCACCGGCTCTCGACGATTCGGCGCGCCGACCAGATACTTGTGGTGGAAGGTGGACAGATCGTGGAACGCGGGACACACCAGACGCTTTATGAATTGGGCGGCCGGTACTTCGATCTCTATACCAAGCAGCACGGCATCGAGCAGAACCTGTTCCTGGCTCCGGGAGAAGGCGATGTGGCGGAAGACTCTGCGAGCAGCCAAACCGATGCGGCCGAGAACGACACCTCGGAAATCCTCGACCGCGAACCCGCTTAGCCTGAACCCGGGTTTGGCGGTTCCTCTATTTGTTGATGTCTTGCTTCGCTTCCAGCCGACTGATGAGCCCTTGGATTTGGGACTTCGCATTATCTGGCGCGGCTTCCTTAGCGAGCTTCATTTTCTTCACCGCTTCGTCATAATTCCCCGCTCCAACAGCGATTCGGGATAGCCCTGCGTACGCGAAGAGGTTTGTCGGGTACTTCTTTACGATGCCGCGGAAGATGGCAAAGGCCTCGTCCTGCTTACCATCGCGCTGCAGTTGGCGGGCATATTGATACGACTGCCCGGCGTCGGCTTTCGCCAGAGCCTGAGCCGTGAACGACTTGGCTTCATCCGGCTTACCGATGGCGGCCAGAATGCGTGACTTGGTCATCAGGTTGTCGTAACGCTCTTCAGCCCCGATGGATAGGTCGGCGTACTTGAGTCCCTCGGGTAGATCGGTCTTGGCATCGAGCAAATAATTCGCGGCGTCATCGTAGCTCACCCAGGTGTACTGCACGATGCCGCGGAACTGCTTGGCCAGGCTCTGTTCCACAACCTGCTGCACGTTGACCGAGACCTTGAACGGCACGGCAAGCTTGTCCCAGCGCAGAGTAACCACCGCCGAGTCGGGCTTAAGATCGTCGAACTCGTAGATCAGAGCATCCTGGAAGTCTGACGCCGCCGGCTTGACCGTAACCCGAAGCACATCTTCATCCTGTTTGTAAGTGAAGGCCCCCCATGCGCTCGAGATCTTAGAGAAGATAATCGTCCATTGATCTTCGGTCGGAATCATAAACAGCCCGTAGGTTCCCTTATCGAGCGACTTGCCTTCAATACTCACGGGATCGGCGAAGGTGATGACGGTGTTTTCGTTGGCCCCCGCTCGCCAGACGTCGCCGTAGGGGACGAGGCCTCCGAAGACTTTGCGGCCATTCACCAGCGGGCGGCTGTACTTCACCGTCACGTTGGTGATGCCGATGGTCTGCGACACCTCGGCGTTCTGGCTTTTGCGGGGCAGGTCGAGGAGCGCGGATTGCGCATGGCAGAGACTGGCGGCCAACCACAAGCCTGCGAATATCAGCAAAAAGCGAACTTTGTGCATGCGGAACTCCTTATGTACAGAGACTCTGCAAGCAGATATGCCCGCAGATAGGCATCGCCAGCCCGACACCGGCAATGCGTCACTTGGACGGCGGGCAAGGAATAAAGTGAGCGGGTCGGTGTCCAAGCGCTGCTCGGGCGCTGCGGAACCCTATCCGATCGGGATGGGGCGGCAGGTTCGAGGCCATGACCTCATCGCGCCGCTCAATCGGACCAGGGTGCGGGTCTGCGATCCCAGCGATGCTTCCGGATCTGGGCGATGAGGTCAGTAGGCAGAGGCCCTTGGTCGCTACAGCTGGTATTCGCCAATGCATGTTCGGGGCTGCGCATGCCGACGATGGTGGTGCTCACCGTGGGATTGAAAAGCACGAAACGTAGTGCGAGTTCAGGAAGGGTCATGCCGTCCGGCAGGATCTTCTTGAGGCGCTCGACTCGCTCGATGGTCGGAACTAGGTTCTCGCGAGTAAAGTAGCGGGCGCGCCAGTCGCCTTCGGGGAAACGGGTATCGAGGGTCATCTTGCCACCCAGGCTGCCTTCGTCCAACGGAACGCGAGCGATCACGCCGATATTCATTTCGCGGCAAAGGGGAAACAGTTCGTCTTCGGGCGCCTGGTCGAAGATGTTGTAGATCACCTGCACGGCGTCAACCAGACCAGTCCGTACTGTTTTGATCCCGTTCTCGGGCTCCCAGCGATTCAGGCTGAGCCCGAAGGCGCGGATGATGCCGTCGCGCTTCAACTTGTCAACCGTGTTGCGAAAATCAGGTTCGTCCGACCATGCATCTTGCCAAACGTGAAACTGCAGCAGATCGATGGTATCGGTGCCCAACCTGGAACGGATCAGATCGGCATACTTCAATACATGCTCGGGTGGAAAGACTTCGTCGTATGAGTACGAAGGCAGTGCCGGCCACTTGAGGTTCTTGGGTGGAACTTTGGAAGCCGAGTAAAGGCGCCTGGCGGAATTGCGAGCCAGTACCTGTCCGAGAAATTGGTCGCTCTTGCCTTCTCCGTAGCCCCAGGCTGAGTCGAAGAACGTGCAGCCGGCTTCTACCGCTCCCTGCAGTGAGGCACGAGACTGCTCGTCATCGGAGCCCGTCCAACCACTCATGCCCCAGAGCCCATAACCGATGTCGCTGACTGTCCAACCTGTGCGTCCGAATTGCCGGTATTGCATATGAGTCCGATACCTCGCAGACGGCAATCCCAAAGCGCGCCGTCGGATTAGTACGTCGTAGTGATGGTATCAAGCCAATGGCAAGTCCATGTGTTGAGTGGGCAAGCGCGGGCGCGTATCCTTAAGAGTGCGCGGCGAAAATCAGTCTGCAGTGAAGTGTGTACAGGGAGGTCATGACGTGGATCGTGCGGTCCATCGCGGTTGTAAGTTGAGTTCACTGGCACTATTCCTGATCATGGGAGCGACTACGTCGCTCTGGGCGCATGCCATTCTCAAGGAGTCCACGCCCGCGCTGAATTCCACGGTGACGGGCCCTGACTTCGACATCACATTGCGGTACAACGTGCGAATCGACGGCGGGCGGTCGCGAGTGCGCCTGGTGTCGCCAGAAGGGACCGTATCGACCCTCACTCTTGCCAGCCAGCCGAGTCCGGACACGCTGCAAACGCATGCTGCCGGGTTGAAACCGGGCGCCTACAAGCTGGAATGGCAGGTGCTGGCCTCCGATGGCCACATGAGCCGGGGCGAAATTCCCTTCACGGTGAACTGAGCCGAGATGCTTCTCAAACTGGTCGATCTGTTCGCATTCCTCTCCGTCATACTGCGGGCCGGCACGCTGGTGTTCCAGTCGGTGCTCCTCGGAGGCGTGCTGTTTGTGCTTTGGGTGGCGCGCAGCTCGGCCGATGTTCCGACCGACAGCATTGCGAGAATCCAGGCGTCGTCATGGCGATTGCTGCGCCTCAGCGCGATCGGCCTGGCAGTCGTGCAGATGCTCTACCTCTATGTGAACTCGGCCGCGCTCATGGTGACTGCCGAGATCGGATTCGGCGGCGTCATCGGCGCCAACTTCTTTATTTCCGGCTGCATTGTTTTGACCGCAGCGCTCATGACGGCGGTTGTCGCCAGCGGCAACAAGAACATCGCCAAGTACGCGCTTCCGGTACTGGCCGTGATCGTGATGGCCGCGTCGGTAATGACCAACCATGCTGCCTCTCGCATCGACGGGCGTCCGTTGTTGATTGCGCTGTCCTGCATCCATGAACTGGCGACCGGCTTTTGGATTGGCGGACTGCCATTCCTCGTCCTCGGACTGTACCGCGCCAAGGACCTCACGACGCAGTGGTACGTGACCGAACGTTTTTCGCGCATGGCGTTGGTAAGTGTCGGGTTCCTGGTGATCAGCGGCGCCATCATGAGCGTGCTCTACATCGGATCGTGGAACGGCGTCCTGGGTAGCGCGTATGGCGTGATGGTTAGTGCCAAGGCCTTGATGCTCGCAGCGCTGCTGCTCCTCGGCGGTGTGAATTTCCTGCTGCTGCGAAACACCAGCAAAGAGAACGCCCTGCCACGATTGCGGCGTCTGATCGAAGCAGAAGTGGGTATCGGAATCACCGTGATCCTTACCGCCGCGTCATTGACCTCGCAGCCTCCTGCGGTCGATCAGGTGAACGAGACCGTGACGATGCATCAGATCTATCAGCGCATCAAGCCCGTCGTTCCGAGGCTGACGTATCACTATGTGGAGGAGGCGGCAGGTCCTAGTCCCGGAACGGAAGCCGCAGGCAGCGCTGTTGCACCCCAGACACAGCCTGTGTACAACGTGGACGGCGTTCCACTGACTACTCGGCTCATCAATAACTCGATTGAGTCGGAGTCGAACCATCACTGGATGGGACTGGTGGTGTTGGCTATGGGGTTGCTTGCCCTGCTGGCGCGAACCGGGAAAGCTCCGTGGGCGGAGTATTGGCCGCTATTGCTGATCGGCATCGCCATCTTCATTTTTCTGCAAGCTGACACCGAATGTTGGCCCGTGGGATGGAAGAGCTTCGGAGCATGTTGGGCCGATCCCGAGGTTTTTCAGCACCGCATGGCGGCGCTGGTTAGCGTGGGATTCGCGATTTTTGAGCTGCGTGTGCGCCAGAGGAAACGCGACGGCGGTGGCATGGCGCTGGTCTTCCCCCTGATGTGCGCTATTGGCGGAGCCGTCCTGCTAACGCACTCGCACGCCATCACCAACGTGAAGGAGAACCTGCTGGTCGAATTGAGTCACGTTCCCATGGGCCTCATCGCCGTATTTGCAGGATGGGCGCGCTGGCTGGAGTTGCGGCTTCCCGAGGAAAACCGTGCTATTCCGTCGTGGATCTGGCCGTTCTGCTTCGTTCTAATTGGCGCTGGACTATTGAATTACCGCGAGATGTGAGTAGTTCACCACGGTCTACTTGGGCGGCCCGGCCCATGTACCCCGGCTCGGTGTAGCTGCGAGATCGACGGCGTTGCCCAGGCTGTCGAACTGCTTTAAAGCGTCGCGCACGGTCGGGTCTTCAGGAAAGAGCTTTCTGTATTGCTGGATCAGGACGCGCGCCCGCCACGCCTGACCGTCGTTGAAATATTGCTGCGCCAACCTTGCTACCAGCAGCCCCGAGTAAGGATATGCGGCAACCCCGCGCTCCAGAACCGCTTCCGCTTCCTGATGCCGGCCTAGATTTTCCGTGGCGGAGGCCAAGTTCAGATACGTTGTCGGTTCCTCAGATCCCAACTTGAGTGCATGCGAAAAATACCCCGCAGCCTTGGCGTTGTCCTTCTTCTCGGAGAGCGTGACCGCTCCCAGGCAACCGAGCACGACTGGATCGTTGGGTGCGGACTTGCTTAACTCATCCAGCTTCCTGAGCACGTACGGCGTCAAGGTCGGGTCCTTGCGCGCCACTGTCCAATAGGCTTCGAGTTGAGTTACGGGAGGAAGCGGACTGTCGGCCACGCCCGTCGGCCGATTCATCCACAGCAGCCCAGGCAGATCGGGCTTGGGCTGTTCAAAAGCAACCTCGGGCAACGGCTGGCCTACGTAGCGCACGATGCGATGCTTGGTGTCGTTGGAATGTGAGATTCCGGCGACGGGCCGCTTCTCCATGTGGCAGTCGATGCAGTTGTCCGCGGCCTGCACCCGTGCGGGATTGTCCAGCGCCAGCTTGCAACTGCTTGCGTTGTGACAAGCGAGACACTTGCCGCGATAGAACGCGGTCTTCTCCTGCGGCTTCGGAACATCATGAATGGAGTGGCAACTGATGCAAGTCAACCGGCCGTGGCTGGCTTGATAGCATTTGCTCAGCTCCAGTGAGGAGTTCTTCCACCACAGCGGGATTTCCAGGCTGCCTCGCACCGGCGCCTCCGACTCGAGTCGATTGGCCTCGGCACGCTGTTGCCCGTTCATCGGGCGCTTGAGGAAAGCCCATGTCTGGTTGAGCGGCATCCCGGGACGATAGTCCAGGTAGGTCTTGCCCGGAAGCAGCACGACCGAGTCGCCGGACTGATGGCAATCGCGGCAAAGGTCGTCTGCCAGCCGCGGCGATAACTTGGCCGGATTAACAATTGAGGTGTCCACTTCCTGCGGCCCGAGCTTACGGCCTTGCTTCGTCGCCATCTCGCGCACATGCAATTCGCCAGCGCCATGACAAACTTCGCAACTGATGGCGAGTTCTCCGAAGCGGAACGGTGGATCTTTATACATTCCGTCCCGTTTGGCCACCGGGTCAGGCTGGCCGTTATGGCAGACCAGGCAGCCAACTCCAATCTGACGGATGAATCCGATGTCATCGACGTTATAGCCAGGCGATAGTTCCCACTGTCCCGCATGCGAGTAATACGAAAGCGGCGCCTGGAACATCCATGAGCCAACGCGGAAGATGTAGCTGTAGCCGGTCAGCGCGCTGCCCACGACATAGTCCATCTTGTGGGCGACGTTATAGACTTTGCGCCCTTTCTTATCTAGTTCGTAGACGCTCTGATAGAGATTTCCGCCGTCCTGGTATACCTGGTAGTAGCGGTTGTTCTTCGGGTTGAAGATGGTAACGGGTTGCGGCACCCGCTCCAGTTCGGCGGGAGTGTTGGACGGCGCCATGGAGTGCCCCATGGGCGTCGCGGGATAGCTGCGGCCAATGTCTTCATGACAACCCGGAGCTCCGCAAGACTTCGACCCAACGAACGCCACCGACGGATCGATGTTGCGGAAGACGGAGGCACCGTTGGCATTGCTCTGCGCAATAATGGGGAGCGCAAACCCAATAGCCGCCAGCAGCGCGAGACACAAACCGAACAAGGACGCCCGGAGCAGAGCGTTGGTGTGGCAACGCGGCATAACGCATACCGTAGCGCCTGAACGAAATACACGCTGTGATGTGCGACACCGAGGAGCGTGCGCCATAGAAAACCAAAGGTCGGTCCAGCCGGCGAAAAGTCGGCAAGGTTGAAGTAGAATTTTGGCCTATGCTGTTTGGACAAATATCGGCCGTGATTGCGACCCCTGGTAAACAACCGTTGTCAGTTGGATCTGAATTTGCTCCCGTCGCGCGATTCAACCCGGCCGCTAAACCCGTTGAGCCGTTCGCTACACGAAAGGGATAGACAATGCCGCAGAATCCGGAAAGCGCCAGGCTGGAAGCCGCCCGTACAACGAAAACTCCATGGAGAAAATGGGGGCCCTACCTGAGCGAGCGGCAATGGGGAACGGTTCGCGAGGACTACAGTGCGGACGGCAATGCATGGGACTACTTCACCCATGATCAGGCACGTTCGCGCGCCTATCACTGGGGCGAGGACGGCTTGGCGGGCATCAGCGATGACCAACAACGGCTGTGCTTCAGCGTTGCCCTGTGGAATGGCAAAGACCCCATCCTCAAGGAACGGTTGTTCGGTCTGACCAACAGTGAGAGCAACCACGGGGAGGACGTCAAGGAATATTACTTCTACCTCGACAGCACGCCGACGCACTCCTACATGAAGTATCTGTACAAGTATCCGCAAGGGGCGTTTCCCTACAGCAATCTGGTCGAGACGAGCAAGCGGCGCACCCGAAACGACATGGAGTATGAGTTGCTCGACACCGGCATTTTCAACGGCGACCGCTACTTTGATGTCTTCGTGGAATATGCCAAGGAGACGCCGGAAGATATCCTCATCCAGATCAGCGTGAGTAATCGCGGGCCCGAGCCGGCCACATTGCACGTCCTGCCAACCCTGTGGTTTCGCAATACCTGGACATGGTGGCCCGATACACGCAAGCCTTCTCTGAAGCATGTCTCAGCACAGAATGGCACCCAGGTTGTTGTGGCGTCGCATCCCGAACTGGGCGACCGGATCTTTATTGCGACGGAGATGTCGCTCTGTTGTTCACTGAGAATGAGACCAACAACCAACGGGTCTTCGGCACGCCGAACGCCTTACCTTACGTCAAGGACGGAATCAACAATTGTGTGATTGACGGAAATCACAACGTGATCAACCCCGATAAAACGGGAACGAAATCTGCGGCGCACTATCAGTTGAATGTCGGTGCAGGCGGGACGGCCACCATCCGTTTGCGTTTGAGCGAGCTGGCTCCTGATGCCCTGGGCAGTCCGTTCAAGACTTTCGTCGCGACCATGGGAACCCGCAAGAGCGAGGCGGATGAGTTCTACAAATCCATCACCCCGCCGCGGGTAAGCGAAGATGAGGCGCGCGTCATGCGTCAGGCACTGGCCGGAATGCTCTGGTCTAAACAGTATTTCTTCTTCGACGTGGACAAATGGCTCACCGAACACGGTGAAGACCCCATGAAGCCGGGCAAACGCTTTATGAGGAACAGCGAATGGTTCCACATGATCAACCAGCACGTCATCTCGATGCCTGACAAGTGGGAGTATCCCTGGTACGCGGCGTGGGACTTGGCTTTTCACACCATCGCACTCTCCACCGTCGATACCGAATTCGCGAAAGAGCAACTCGACCTAATGCTGCAGGAGTTCTTCCTGCATCCCACCGGTCAAATTCCGGCCTACGAGTGGAACTTCAGCGACGTCAATCCTCCGGTGCATGCCTGGGCGACGATCTTTCTGTACCGCACAGAGCAGGCGCTCGAAGGCAAAGGGGACATTGAGTTCCTCAAGCGTTCGTTCTCCAAGCTGCTGTTAAATTTCAGCTGGTGGGTGAACCGCAAAGACCGCTTTGGCAAGAACCTCTTTGAAGGAGGCTTCCTCGGGTTGGATAACATTGGCGTCTTCGACCGCAGCGCCCCGTTGCCTACGGGTGGTCACCTCGAGCAGGCGGACGGCACGGCGTGGGTGTCGATGTTCTCTCAAAACATGCTGGAGATGGCTGTCGAGTTAGCCGCCCATGACCCGTTCTACGAAGACATGGCCATGAAGTTTGCCGAGCATTTCCTTTGGATCGCACGTGCCATGAATCAGACTGGGCCAGACGGCATGTGGGACGAGGAGGATGGGTTCTACTATGACGTCCTGCGCCTTCCCGATGGCACGGCAAAGCGGCTCAGAGTTCGCTCCATGGTCGGTCTGCTGCCGTTGTGCGCCACCTCGGTCATCGAACCGTGGCAGCGTGAGAGGACACCGCGTTTGACGAACATTCTGCGGGAACGCATGGAACGCATGCCCGAACTGCGCGACAGCATCCATCCTACCGGAATCGGCCATTTCGGATACAACGAGCGCGGTATAGCTGCACTGGTGAACCCGGTACGCTTGCGCAGGATCCTGACGCGCATGCTCGACGAGAACGAGTTCCTAAGTCCCTACGGCATCCGCGCGCTCTCGCGTTACCATGCCGACCACCCGTACGTCGTCAACGTGGAAGGGCAGGAGTACCGGGTGAACTATCTTCCCGCCGAATCCGACTCCGGCATGTTCGGCGGCAATTCCAACTGGCGCGGACCCATCTGGATGCCGGTAAATGTGCTGCTGATTCGCGCCCTGATGTCGTTCTATCTCTATTACGGCGACACCTTCAAGATCGAGTGTCCGACTGGCTCGGGCAACATGATGAACCTGTTTGAGGTGGCCCACGAGATTTCCAACCGCCTTACGCGCATCTTCCTGCGGGACGCATCAGGCCGGCGGCCGGTGTTTGGAGGCACCGAGAAGTGCCAGACCGATCCGCAGTGGAAGGACAACATTCTGTTCTACGAATACTTCCACGGCGATAATGGAGCGGGCCTGGGAGCCAGCCACCAGACGGGATGGACAGGTCTAGTTGCGAAGTTGATCGAACTTTTCGGCCGCCTTGACGCCCAGCAACTGCTGGATGCCGGAAAGGCAGGCGCATTTACCAAGGTGGATTCGAAGTAAGTGTGCCAACCCACTGGTGCTGGGCAAGGAAGGGCTGCACGCCAGTTTCTTGCCCGCGAACCGTCAGTACTTCATCGGCAGCTTGCGCGCGGGATCGGTGACGGCCTCGATTTTCACGGCATAACTTGATCGGGCTGCGATGTCGGCATCGTTAATGAATTGGACATCGAGCAGACCGTCGGTTCGATAGCCGGTCCTCAGGAAATTGATTTCGCTGAGACAACGGCTCCAGCCATCTAGCCAGAGAGTCAACTCCTTTTTCTGCCCGTCCGCGCCCTGGAAATGAATGAGCAGGTCGATGTCACTTGCCGGACCGGCAGTTGCATTCTTGGTGCTGCCGATCAGGTAAAACGCCTTAACCCCGAACCTCCGGGGATCGAGTTGCGTTGCGATTTGCTGTGCCATGCGGAAGCGCCAGCGCCAGTGCTCCTCGCCTGTCCGTTCAACCGCTTCGATGTCCGATTCAGGGTGTCCTTCGGTTTGTCGCGACGGTGACAAATAGGCGACTGCCTGGTCCAGATCGGCGTTCATCAGCACTCGCAGAATTAGTCCACTGCTCTCTTTCGGGACATCGATAACGCGGAGCGTGTCGGAGAGATGGGCAAATTCGGGAAGCAATTCCTCCAGCACGCTGGGCGAATGGCGCAGGAAGTCCTCGCGAAACACCGTCTGGGGGTCGTCGGGATATAGGGGCAGATAGCGAATCGAAGCTTCGACCAGGTCCTGAAAGAAATGAGTGCCAAAGGACAGGTCGGGTAGGTAATTGCCGCGCTGGCGAGCGACCTCAATCAGCATGGTGGCATTGTTGATGTCGGAGTAGGTGACGGGGACGCCAAGCTTGATGTCGCCACGGCTGCCCCAGCGTCCGGGACCAATCAGAATGAATTGCCGCTTGGGCAACAACTTGTTCAGTCTCCCAACTGCGCGACCGACGTCGCGCATGGAAGACTGGTCGGAGAGTTGGCTGTAGCCTTCCAAATCGACGTACACAATGTGAGTGATCTCCGGAACCTTGCCATTTGAGACAAAGCGGTTGGCGGAGAAGATCACCTTGTCCACCGGCAGATTCTGGGGGATCGCCACCGGAACAGTATCACCGCTATAGCTTTGCGGGCGACACTGCAGGAGATAGAAATCCTCCCCGTCGTAGGCAAACTCGATGTCCACCGGCGTACCCAGCTTGGCCTGCAGAAGCGTCAGCAACTCGCGAATCCGCGGCACGAATTGGGTCTTGCGGATCAGGCCCTCGAAACTGAAGACCACATCGCGTGTAGCGAAGTCCGGGATGGCGCCGACCAATTGCTCGATGCGATCGTGGTCGATGATCGATACAAATTGCCTGATCTGGGGATAGCTGGCGCCGCAGTAACGAAGCAGCGCCACCGAATCGACGGTCTCAAATGCATTGGTTTCCAGATTGATGACGTCAACGCGCTTGGGCGAATACTTGAATA
>OBLU010004959.1_pt1 | contig 11987 bp, 8 predicted proteins | sample 1518681 | NCBI WGS metagenome assembly OBLU01 (sample SAMEA3539304, study PRJEB22396) | soil metagenome | biome: tundra; feature: field; material: soil | place: USA | collected 2010-05 | depth 0.15 m | reverse complement strand
GGTGATCAACTCGGTGCTGCTGTTCGAGGCGCCGGTCGACTGGGAGCGCGTCAAGCAGATCATCCAACTGCGTCTGGTGGATCGCTATCCGCGTTTCCGCCAGCGGGTGGTCGAGAGCCGGGTCCCGCTGCGCCCGCCTAAGTGGGAGGACGATCCGGACTTCTCGCTCGAGCATCACACCCACCACCGCGCGCTTCCCGCGCCCGGTGACCGTGCCGCCCTGCAGGAGCTGGTCAGCGACCTGATGACGATGCCGCTGGACCGAAACCGGCCGCTATGGCAGGCGTACATGGTTGACGGATTTGGCCAGGGTGCGGCGATGATCATCCGGATGCACCACTGCATCGCCGATGGGATCGTCTTGTCCAGGGTGATGCTGTCGCTCACCGACTCCGAACCGGATGCCGGAGTGGAGGGTCCCGCCGAAGGCGCTCGCAGTCGCCCGGGCGCGTCCGGGCTGCTGGATGATCTGACGAGCTCGGCGACCAGCCTGATCGCGGGGGCCGGCCGGGGCGGAGCGATCGCGCTCAAGCAGGGCGCGGCGATCGCCACCTCGCCGTCGCATGCGGCCAGTGTGGCGGGAGCGATTGGGCGTGACGCGGCGACCGTGGTGCGCCTGCTGCTGACGCCGGCCGACGCCGCCAGCGCGATCAAGGGAGATCCGGGGGTCAGCCGGCGCGTGGCTTGGAGCGGCGCGCTTTCGCTGACGCAGATCCAGCACGTCGCCCACGCGCACCGTGCGACCGTCAACGACGTCCTGCTGGCCGCCGTGTCTGGCGGCCTGCGCCACTACCTCCAGGACCGGGGCAGTCCGGTGTCCGAGATCCAGGCGATGGTGCCGGTCAACCTCCGGCCGCTCGACCAACCCGTACCGCGCAACCTGGGCAACAAGTTCGGGCTCGTGTTCCTGCCCCTGCCGGTCGGCACAACCGGAAGCTACCGACGACTCGTGGAGGTCCACAAGCGGATGCAGGAGATCAAACAGAGCCGCGACGGGGCCGTCTCCTACGGCTTCTTGAGCGTCATGGGGCTGACCCCAGAGCCGATCGAGCGACGGGTCGTCGACGCGCTCACGGCCAAGGGGACGGCGGTCATGACCAATGTGCCGGGACCGCGCGAGCCCGTTTACCTGGCCGGCACGCCGGTGCGCACGGTGCTGGTGTGGGCGCCCACCTCGGGACACATAGGCATCAGCGTCAGCATCTTCAGCTACCGCGGCGAGGTGACCGTCGGTCTGATGACCGACGCCGCGCTGGTTCCCGACCCCGAGCAGATCGTGACCCGGCTCGAGCAGGAGTTGCAGACGCTGGCAGCGCTGGACACCTCGCACCGGCGGGGACGGTCGAGACGACGCGCGCAGGTGAGCCACCGATGAGGCCGGTAAGGCTGCACACCCGCAATTGCATCGCGGCGGGCGTGGTGCTCACCGTTGCCCTGCTTGCGCTGACGCTCGCCGGCGTCGCGCTCGGCGCGTTCACGCAGACCGCCAGCGTCACGCTGACCGCGCACCGGTCCGGGCGATCGACGGGCGTCAGGGTCGACGTTGCCGCCAGCGATCCCACCGCGCTCGGCGCTAAGCCCCGCTCGGTCCGCCGGCTGGTGATCACGTTCCCCGCCGCCACCCGCTTCAACCTGGCGACCTCGCTGGTCAAGGCCTGCCGGCTGACCGACAAGCAACTGGAGACGTCGTTCGGTCCGGTCTGCCCTCGCGCCAGCCAGATCGGCAGCGGCACCGCGGTCATCAATGCCTCCCCGCTGACGGCTGCGCCCGTCAAGGTCGGAGTCAGGGCCTACGACCACGGAGCCGGCCAGCTGATCCTGGTCGTTGCGCCTGCCCTGATTGGTGCTTCGGTGGAGGTGATCCACGTCTTCGTGTCACGGGCGAGGCTAACGGTAGTGGTGCCACGACTGATCTACGGCAAGCTGGTCCCGAGCGTGCTCGCTTCGCTCAAGCTCTACGTGCCTGCGCTCGGCGCCGGACGCGATGCGCTGATCACGGCCGGCCGGTGTACGGCGGGCAGGTTCACGGTCGGTGAGCGCTTTGCCTACACCAACCACCCGCCGGTCAAGCTGGAGAGCACGTCGGCGTGCAGGTGAGGGCCTGCGATCCCGCGCGGTGAGCCGGATGATCGCATCATGACCGCCGGAGCGGTCTCACGATGCGATCGACCACATCCGTACGCAGCCGCGCCGGATCTGCGGCCCCGTACCGATGCCCTCGGTCGCGCGGAGCGGCATTCTGCCCATATAGCGTGCCCGGCTCACATTCTCATCCAGCCTCCCCCGACTGGCTGCGCTGCCGACATTGCAGCGACGTGATCGGCGTCTACGAACCACTCGTCGTGGTCGGGCCGGAGGGCTCGCGCATAACGTCTGTGGCCGCGGAGCCCGGATTGTTACCCGCCGGTGCGATCTGCTTTCATGCTGCATGCCACGAGAGGACGTACAGGGACTCCGCCGAACCCGATTAGGCGGACCAGCCCGCGCCGGTGGCTTCTGGTCCACGGTCGCCGGGACACCGATGAGACACCGATGATGTGGCTGGGCAACCTGGGCACTACGGCTCTGGGCCCGCCACCGCTCTCTGGGCCCGCCACCGCTCTCTGGGCCCGCCACCGCCGCGACGGCGATGCACGGGCCCGGGATCCGCGTCGCGTACCGCGTACGCGGTGAGCTGATCAGCTTTGGTGGTGAACTAAACCGGCTGGGCGACGGGGACGAGCACACGCTGGGCGAGATCGACTAGCCGGCTGGAGTAGCCCCACTCGTTGTCATACCAGGCCACGACCTTGACCTGGGTTCCGTCGATCACGGCGGTCAGACCCGCGTCGAAGATCGACGAATACGAGGATCCCACGATGTCGCTGGAGACGATCGGGTCATCTGTGTAGGCGAGGATGCCCTCCAGGCTGCCGACGTCGGCCAGGCGCGCGAACGCGGCGTTGATCTCCTCCGCGCTTGTCTGGCGCTCGGTCTCCACGGTCAGATCGACCAGCGAGCCCGTCGGCATCGGCACGCGAATCGCGAAGCCGTTCAGCCGCCCGGCGAGCTCCGGGATCACCAGACCGAGCGCCTTGGCGGCGCCGGTCGAGGTCGGGACGAGGTTGATCGCGGCCGACCGCGCCCGCCGTAGATCCGTGTGCGGCCCGTCGAGCAGATTCTGATCGGCGGTGTAGGCGTGGACGGTGGTCATCAGGCCGTGCCGGATCCCAGCCGTTTCGTGCAGCACCATGGCCACGGGGGCCAGGCAGTTCGTGGTGCAGGAGGCGTTGGAGATGATGTGATGGTGCTCGGGGTCATAGACCTCGTCGAAGTTGACGCCAAGCACGACCGTTGCGTCGGGCGGCTGATCCCCCTTGGCCGGGGCCGAGATGATCACCTTGCGCGCGCCGGCGTCAAGGTGCTGAGCAGCGGCTGCGCGCGTGCGGAAGCGTCCCGTGGACTCGATCACCACGTCCACGCTGAGCTCAGACCATGGCAGCGCCCGCGGGTCGGTCTCCGAGAGCACCCTGACCTCGGCGCCGTCGACCACGATGGCGCCCTTACGCGCCTCGACCTCGCCCCCAAACCGGCCGAAGACGGAGTCGTACTTGAGCAGGTGAGCGAGGGTCTGAGGGGTGACCAGGTCGTTCACGGCGACTACCTCGATGTCAGCGCCACGAGCGTGGGCTGAGCGCACGAAGCTGCGCCCGACTCGGCCGAATCCGTTGATCGCTACGCGTACTGGCATGGGAACCGTCCTCTTCTAACGCTTTGGATGATGCTTTCGGTGCATCGTGTCCCCATCGAAGCTACGCGCGTGCGTGGCGTCTGTAATCAGCAGCAAAGCGCGGTCCGAGTCAGTACTTGACCCCGACCCACGCTCAAGATCCATGACGAGTCCTCAGTTGCGAAGCGATGGCACCGGTACCGGTGGCGGAGCCGCCTCGACGCGCAGGCGCGCGTCGACGATCAGCGCGCCGTCGGGACGCGCGATCAGCGGGTTGCAGTCGAGCTCGATGATCTCCGGGTGAGCCTCGACCATCGCGCTGACACGGAGCAGCACATCCTCCACCGCGGCCACGTCACAGGGTTCAGCGCCCCGGTAGCCGTCCAGCAGCGGAAATGTCTTCAGTGATCTGAGCATCTCATCCGCATCGAGGTCGGTGACCGGGGTGATCCGGACGGCCACGTCGCGTATCAGCTCGGCGCTGGTGCCTCCGGCGCCGCACGCCACGACCGGGCCGAAGCTCTGATCGTGCACGACGCCCACGATCAGCTCCACCCCATCAGGAGCCATCGGCTGCAGAATCAGGCCCTGCAAGCTGTGGCCGGCGGTTTCCACGGAGGTTCTAATGCGCTCCGCGGCGTCTCGCACCGCGTCGGCACCGTCGAGGTCGAGCACCACCCCGCCGGCGTCGGTCTTATGCAATAGCCCGGCGGCGATCGCCTTCAGGGCCACCGGTACCCCGAGCTCGGCCGCGGCGTCAGCGGCCTCCTGGCCATCCTTGACGAATCGCGTCACCGCCAGCGGCAGCCCGTAGCAGGCCAGGAGCTCGGCGACCCGCTCGGGGGGCAGCCAGCCGGAACCGCCCGCGAGCTGCCGGGAGATGATCGCCGCCGCGGCCTCAGGGCTGCATCCCGAGGCGTCGAAGGACTTGCCGTCGGGCCGGCTCCGCCAGCGACCGTGCCGGGCGGCGAGCGCAACCGCCCGCGCGGCATCCTCAGGGAACTGATAGCCGGGAACCTCGACGCGGTCGGAGCTCAGGTCCGGCGGCGGCCCCTCCTCGGTCATGAACACCGCGGCGATCGGGCAGTGCTCGGCGGCCTCGGCGACCTCACGGATCGCGAGCGCCACATCCTGAGCCTGGGTGACCAGCGGTGGCACGAAGATCACCAGGATCGCGTCACACGCGTCGGCTGCGACGAGTGCGAGCATCGTCCGGCGGTAGTCGTCGGCCGATGCGGAGGCGATCATGTCAATCGGGTTGCCGAGCGACGCCGTCTCCGGCAGGAACGACGCCAGCTCCGCCCTGACTTCCGGTGCGAGCTCGGGCACCTCCACCCCATTGGCCTGGCAGGCGTCGGCGCAGATGATCCCGGGGCCACCGGCGTTGGTCACGATCGCGATCCGGTCCCCGCGCGGGATCGGCTGCTTGGTCAGCAGCGCCGCCACGTTGAACAGCTCGGGCAGGGTGTCGGTCCGGATCACCCCGGCCTGATGAAACAGGGCGTCGACCGTCACATCGGACGCCGACAGCAGCGCACCGGTGTGCGATGAGGTCGCCCGCGCTCCGGCGGCCGAGCGGCCGCTCTTGACCGCGACGATCGGCAAGGTGCGGGACACGCGGCGCGCAACCCGCGCAAACTTGCGTGGATTACCAAACGATTCCAGGTACAGCAGGGCGACGTCGGTATGCGGATCCTGCTCCCAGTACTGGAGCAGGTCGTTGCCCGACAGATCGGACTTGTTGCCGACCGAGACGAACGAGGACAGGCCGACGCCCAGCCGTCTGGCGGCCTCGATGATCGCGATTCCCAGCCCGCCGCTCTGCGACATGAAGCCGACCCTCCCAGGGATCGCCTTCGGAGGGGCGAAGGTCGCGTTGAGTCGCACGTCGGGGGCGGTGTTGAGCACGCCGAGGCAGTTGGGCCCGACCAGCCGCATCCCGGCATCACGGCAGACCTCTACCAGCTCTCGCTGGCGCTCGGCTCCCTCCCCACCGATCTCGCTGAAGCCGGCCGAGATGACCAGTAGCGCACGCACACCGATCGAGGCGCAGTCCCGGGCGGCCTGCACCGCCTGCTCGGCGGGCACAACTACGACGGCGAGGTCAACCGCCCCAGGGATCTGGGTGACCGAGCGGTAGGCCGGTAGGGACTGGACCACGTCGGCACGGTCGTTGACCGCGTAGACGGGTCCGTTGAACTCGCCGGCGATCAGGTTGTGCAAGACCGCGCCGCCAATCGTAGCCCGGCGCCGCGAGGCGCCGATCACCGCCACCGACCGCGGCGAGAGGAAAGCCTGCACGGCGGCGACCGCGGCCGTGCTCTCGCGCTCCTCAAAGCGGGCCAGCGCATGCGGCGAGAGCGAGGTCGGCAGCTCGATCTCGATCGAATCACGCGTCGAGTGCAGGTCGATGGGAAAACCGCTCTCACGGAAGACCTCGATCATCCGGTGGTTGGCCGGCAGGACCTCCGCGCTGAAGGTGCTGATCCCGTGCTGTTCGGCGATCTCGGCCAGGTGGGCAAGCAGGATCGTCGAGATCCCGCGTCCCTGCCACGAGTCGTCGACCAAAAAGGCAACCTCGGCGCGCTCGGCATCGATCCGCACATAGGCCGCGTGGGCGATCACTCTCAGCGGCGCGCCGGTCTCGGCGATCAGCGCAAAACGATCGGCATAGTCGACGTCGAGCGACCACTTGGTCGCCCATTCAAGGTTGGCGGCGCCGAAGAAGCGAAATCCGATCGATTCCTGGGAGAGCCCCCCGAGAAAGGCCCTGATCGCGCTTTCGTCGTCGGCCCGGACGGGACGCACGCGCAGCGTCGAACCGTCACGCAGGACGATGTCCGCTTCCCGTTCACCGGGATAACCGAAGCTCGGGGCGGCCGCAGCGCTCATCGACCACAGTATCGGGCTCGCCCGGAGGCTCGGTATCCGTAGTTCGTACGACTCGGCCGGCGTAAGTCCCGCACAAGGCCCGCACGGCGCGCGACCTGCGTTCTAAGTACCGACCGTCCCTCGTGCCAAGCGCGGATTTCAGACGCGGCCCAGGGCCCTAGGCTCACGGGCATGACCGTCCGCGCCACCCCCCCAGCCGACACAGCGTTGCTGGAGATCAGGCCGATCCGACCCGGGGACAAGGAGCCGCTCAACCGGGGCTTTGAGCAGCTCAGCGAGCGCTCACGCTACCGCCGCTTTCTGGCGCCGCACGGCCGCCTGTCATCAGCCGAGCTGCGTTACCTGACCGAGGTCGATCACCACGATCATGAGGCGCTGGTGGCCGTGGAGCCCGGCACGGGACGCGGCGTCGGCGTCGCGCGCTACATACGCTCCACCGAGGATCCCACCGCCGCCGAACTGGCGGTCGCGGTCATCGACGACTGGCAGGAGCACGGTGTCGGAACCCGGCTGACCGCCGCGCTCGCCGACCGCGCGCGCCATGAGGGGATCAAGCGCTTCACCGCGCTGGTGCTGGCCGAGAACGAGCTGATGCTCAACCTGCTGGATGACTTGGGTCGCGTGCGCGTCGTGCACACAGAGAAGGGCACCGTTGAGCTGACGATCGATCTTCCTGAGCGCGGACTCGGACGCCTGCCACAGCTGCTGCGGGCGATCGCGCGCGGAGACCTCCATGCGCTGGCCCGCGGGGGTCGGACAAGCGACTGATCCGGCCGCCGGCATCCGTGAGCGCGGACCAGCAATCCGCACAGCAGGAGCTGGGGCAGGATCGCCACCGTGCGTGCAGGTCACGCGCGACGATCGCCGCGGTCACTGCCGGACGGGGGTGAGGTAAGGCGCCAGGTAGTGGGCATCGATCTTGTTCACGGGCGCCCAGGTCGGCGCTTCGGTGATCTGCGAGTTGAAGCCATGGCCCCCGGTGACCCGGGCGCTCAGATAGCGGGGCTTGTTGCCGGTCATCAGCACCCCGCGGATCACCGGGTGAAATGGCGTCGGCGTCACCGGGGCGCCCGCCAGCGCCGCGATGGCGCGGGCGGCGGTATCGGCCTGCTGAGCCGCGGCGCCGCCGAACTTGATCACGAAATCGGTCGCGTCACCGGCGGCGTAGATGCGCTCCACCCCACGGACCTGGCAGTGCGGGTCGATGGGGATGAACCCGTTCAGGCCACCGGGGATCCCGCGCACCTGTGGTCCCACCAGCTCCGGCGCAGCCACGATCCGATCAACCTGGAGCTCGCGCGGCCGATGATCGGCGGACCGGCGCTCCCGCGCCGACCCGGCCCGCGTGATCACAATCTGTCCGCTGCGGGGCACATCGCAGTCGGTGGCTTGAATCAACTCGACGCCGGCCTGGTCCAGCAGCGCCGAGACGCCCTGGCTGGCCCCGGCTCCAAAGATCTCCAGCGGAGTCTGCTCGGGCGTGAGCAGCGTAATGGCGAGCTCGACGTTCATCTCCGCCGCGCGCGCCGCGGTCATCAGGGCGAGCTCGTAGATCGGCAGCGGCCATGCGCGGCGGCCCGGCACGATGAACGCCAGGCTCTTCACATAGCCCTCCTCCACGTCCTGGACCAGCCCGTGAAGCTGCTCATCCAGAGCCCGGTCGTCGATCGTGATCGCATGCTGAAACCGTGGTCGGACGTCCGCCCCCAGGCACAGGATCAGCGCGTCGTAATACAGCGGGCGGCCTGACTGCATGTGCGCGGTCCGGGAGTTCCGGTCCACCCAGGCGAAGCTGTCCTTGACCAGGTCTATCCCGTGCTCCTCGGCGATCCGGTCAAGCCGGATCCGGGCTGCCTTGGCGTGCCCGAACGGCTCGCCGACGGTCATCGGCCGGTAGACGAGCTCATCGTTGGGGGCCACCAGCGTGATGTCCACCCGGTCACCGGCGAGATCGCGCAGCGCCAGCGCGGCCTCGGCACCGGCAACACCGCCGCCGGCGATCACCACAGCGAACGCGGCCGATGAAGGCGTGTCGTCGCTGGTCACGGCCAAGCGTCCGCCAAAAGCCGCGCTAGTGATGCTCGATCAACCATGACACCAACGCTAGGGTCGCCTGTCTGCCGCGCCATCCGCAGCGTTCCGCTCCGGCGACGTGGCCTTCTACGGATGCGATCGGCTCGATCGCCGGATCCGCGACCGGTAGCGTTGAAGTTAGGCCCACGACTAAATTACTGACGGCTTGTCCTGCCACTGATTTCGTCGCGAGCCCTAATGCCACCGAGTCCACGTCCCCAGATCTCCGCTGCCGATCCGGATCAGGTCCGCGCCGCCGTTGCCAGGATCTCCGCGGACGCCGCCGGCGAGCCCGGCGTGGACGTGCTCGAGACGCACATCTCCTACGTCTTCCTGACCCCCTCACGGGCCTACAAGCTGAAGAAGCCGCTGATACTGCCGTTCCTGGATTACGGCACGCCGCAACGCCGGCGGGCCCTGTGCTCAGAGGAGATCCGTCTAAACCAGCGCCTGGCCGGCGACCTTTACACCGGCGTGCTGGCGCTGATCCAGCGGCCGGACGGGCTGGAGCTCGCCGACGAGGACCAACCTGACGCGATCGACTACGTGGTCGAGATGCGCCGCTATGACGAGCGTCAAACGCTGGCGGCGACGCTGGAGCGGGGCGAGCTCACCGACGGCGAGATCCGTGAGCTGGCCCGTGAGCTGGCCGGCTTTCACGCCCGCTGCCCCCCGGGCGACGACGGCCTCCGCCACGACGCCCAGGGCGTGGGGCGAGAGGTGCGACGCAACGTCGACGAGCTGCTGGGGATGACCGGCTCACGGGCTCAGCGCCAGCGGATCCGCGCCCTGGACCGGACGATGAGCGCGTTGGTCGGCGCGCGCGAGGCGATGTTCGACGCTCGCTGTGCCGATGGCCGGACCAGGGAATGCCATGGCGACCTCCGTGCCGAGCACGTGGTGCTGGGGTCGCCGGTCAGGGTCGTCGACTGCGTCGAGTTCGATCTGGGCCTGCGCACGCTCGACGTCGCCGACGACCTGGCGTTCCTGGTCATGGACCTGACCCGGCTGGGCGGCGAGCGCTACGCCCGCGAGCTCATCACCGCCTACCGGCAAGCCGGCGGTGACTGCGGCGACGACAAGCTGCTGGCGTTCTTTGCCGTGCACCGCGCGCTGGTGCGGGCCAAGGTGATGCTGGTGCGGGCCGGACAACAGCCTCCGGAGAGTCCGGCGCGCGAGCAGGCGAGGACTGAGGCGCAGAACCTGCTGGCGCTGGCCGAACGGTTCGCATGGCGCACACGGATGCCGCTGGCGATCGTCATCTGCGGTGTGCCGGCCAGTGGAAAATCGCATCTCGCCGACGCGCTTGCCGCCGTGTCGGAGCTGGGCTGGCTGCGCTCGGACCGTGTGCGTAAGGATCTGGCCGGCATCGGTCCCGGGCAGCGCGGGTCGCCCGAGCACTACGGCGAGAGGTTCAACCGGGCCACCTACGCCGAGCTCGGGCGCCTGGCCGCCAACCAGATCGCCAGCCACAGCGCCACGATCGTCGATGCGACGTTTCGCCACCGCGCCGACCGCGATGCGTTCCGGGCATCGTTTGCCGGAGCGGCGCCACTGCTGTTCGTGCAATGCGTGTGCCCGGTCAGCGTCCTGGCGCACCGCGCCGCCGCGCGCCAGCGCGATCGCGCCGGCATCTCGGATGCATCGCCGGAGGTGGTGATGTCAGAGCGCGATCGGTTTGAGCCGCTGGACGAAGTGCCGGCCGCTGATCACCTTGTGCTGCGCAGCGACCTCGATCCAGACGCGATGCTGGCGCAGCTGAGCGCGACACTGGACCTGCGGGCCTAAACGTACCCGTCTACCTGGCTGAGGCGTCGCGCGCGCGGGGCACGACCAGCGTCGGGCAGGGGCGTCGTGCAGGAGCGCTTCGCCCGTGCCGCCGAGCAGCAGGCGGGCCACCGGACTGAGTTCGAGCTCCAGGATCGGGGGTGGTTGCGGTGCTCATATGCCTGAGACTAAGCTCGGTGTCACCACACCCGTAACCGTAGCCGTCCGCTGGCGGTGCGGTGAAACGTGCGGATGCCCTCGGATCGCAGAATCGCTGGACTCAGAGTGTGAATCGCCCCGAATCAGAACATCCCGTGCTGGTGTGCTTTGACGGCTCGCCCGACGCCGAGCACGCGATCGCCTACGCGGCGGGACTGCTCGGACCCTGCCCTGCGGTCGTGCTGACCGTGTGGGAGCCGCTGCCGGCCTGGGAGCCCTATGACCCGGGGGCCCTGATCAGCGCGGGCATCGCCACGGCCGGGGCCAGGACACTCGGGCTGGAGGAGATCGCGATTGATGTGGCGCGGGAGACGCTTGACCATGGGGTTGCGCTTGCGCAGGCGGCCGGGTTCGATGCCCGCGGACGCCTGGCCCACGGCAAGACCTGGCGGGCGATCTGCGAAACCGCCGACGAGCTTGGCGCGGATCCGATCGTCGTTGGAGCGCGCGGGCACTCCCGAATCGAGTCGGTCCTGCTCGGCAGCGTCTCGTTGGCGGTCGCCACGCACGCTGCGCGCCCGGTCCTGGTGGTTCGCCCCGACCGCGAGCATGACGACGGTGGCAATGATCGGTGATCACCCGATGCTCTACATCCACCATCCAGCTTCACTGGAGCACGACCCCAGCGCGCTCTCGCCCGAGCACCCCGACAATCCGCTGCGCGTCAGGCGAATTGAGGCGGCGATGGCTTCGGCGGGATGGCTCGGCTGCGAGCTCATGCAGGCGCCCGCGGCGTCGCCGGCCGAGCTCGAGCTCGTTCACACCCGCGGGCACGTCGACTCGATCCGGACGCTGTGCGAATCGGGAGGCGGGCAAATCGACAGCGACACCTACGTCGGTGAGGCGTCCTACCGTGCCGCGCTACACGCTGCCGGCGGCGCGTGCGCGATGGTCCGCGCGCTGGTCTCCGGCGAGGCCGAGAGCGCGTTCTGCGGGGTTCGCCCCGCGGGTCATCACGCCGGCCGGGAGCATGCGATGGGCTTTTGCCTGTTCAACAACGTGGCGATCGGCGCCGAACTGGCGATCCAGCAGCTGGGCCTGGCACGGGTGCTGATCCTCGACTGGGATGTTCACCACGGCAACGGCACCGCGGACATCTTTCGCTACCGCGACGACGTGCTGTTCGCCAGCATCCACCAGTCCCGGCTATACCCCGGCACCGGCGCGCTTTCGGACGTCGGCTCCGGCCGGGGATCCGGGTTCACAATCAATGTGCCGGTGCCGGCGGGAACCGACGAGGAGGTCTGGATCTCGGTGCTCGAGCACGTGATAGTCCCGGTCGGGCTCGAGTTCCGGCCTGAGCTAGTCCTGATCTCGGCCGGCTTTG
>OBLU010004958.1_pt1 | contig 11987 bp, 9 predicted proteins | sample 1518681 | NCBI WGS metagenome assembly OBLU01 (sample SAMEA3539304, study PRJEB22396) | soil metagenome | biome: tundra; feature: field; material: soil | place: USA | collected 2010-05 | depth 0.15 m | reverse complement strand
AATTGCGCAGGTACTTCAGTGGCCTCAACGGCTATCTCCGCCATGGTTTTCCTTGCCTTGAATTCGAGGGTTGGTACTGCCTACAAGGATACTCGCATCCGCGAGGCGCCTGCTGAAAATGAGCGGGATGCACACCATTGCAGGCCTACTTCTGTCCTGCGGCCGCGTGCCACAGCCTTCGATCTTGAGACGTAGAATTCTATCCTGTTCCCCGATCTCTGTCCGCTGTTCCAACGGTATCGAAACCGGCCTTAATTGCTCGCAAAAGTGGCTAAAATCAATCAAAATAACACGAAAAACGGCCTGTTTTTAAGGTTTCTGTTTGCCTGCGGGCAGATACATCGAGAAATCTGTAGGGCTGGCGGTGGACGTTTCTCCATTGCGGGGAGCCTTTGTGCAATCGGTAGCCTTTTGGGCGGACAGAACGTACTCTTTTGTCCGCTTATAGGCCTACTGGATTTGCAGGTTGTGCGTTCGCCGCTGTGCTGCGGAAATTGCCGGCCTGGAGGCGGAGTTATTTTGGCGTGGCTTTCTGCGTGGCGATCCAGGCGTCGACGCGGTCGCTTAGAACGTCGAGCGGCAAGGCGCCGGAGTCGAGCACTTGGTCGTGGAAGGCGCGGATGTCGAACTTGTCGCCGAGGGCGGCTTTGGCGCGGTCGCGCAGCTCCAGGATCTTGAGCTGGCCCACCTTGTAGGCCAGGGCCTGGCTGGGCATGGAGATATACCGGTCGACTTCAGACCGGATGCTGGTTTCGTCGATGTTGGAGTGGTCATGGAAGTACTGGACCATCTGCTCGCGGGTCCAGTGTTCGCTGTGGACCCCGGTATCGACAACCAGGCGAATGGCGCGCCAGATATCCCCCTCGAGGCGCCCATAGTCGGAGTAGGGGTCCTGGTAGAGACCTGCGTCTTTGCCAAGGCGCTCGGAGTAGAGTCCCCAACCCTCAATGTACGCGGTGTAGTTGCTGTACTTGCGGAAGTCGGGAAGGTCAGTAAGCTCCTGAGCAATGGAAATTTGCAGGTGGTGGCCGGGAACGCCTTCGTGGTAGGCGATGTCTTCAACGGAGTAGAGGTTTCGGTCAGGGGCGTTGTATGTGTTGATGAAGAGGCGGCCGGGGCGGCTGCCGTCGGGCGCGCCATCTTCGTAGTAGGCGGGCGCGGCTGTCTTCTCCTGGTAATCGGGGACCGGAACCACTTCGAACCTAGCCTTGGGCAGCGTGCCGAAAAGCTGGGGAAGCCGGGCCTGCATCGGCGTCAGGTATCCGCGATAGGCATCGAGAAGCGCCTCGCGCGAGGCCGGATGCATTTTGGGGTTGGTCTTCAAGCTGGCGCGAAAGATCTTGAGGTCGGCGAAGCCAAGCTTCTGCGCGATGGCCAGCATCTCCGCCTCGTCGCGCTTCACTTCGTCGATGCCGAGCTGGTGAATCTGCTCCGCGCTCAGATTGGTGGTGGTGGTGTGGCGGATCAGGAACTGATAGTACTTGGCCCCATCGGGCAGGGAATCGACGCCCAGCTGGTCGCGGCCGGCGGGCATGTAGCTGACCTCAATGAAGCGGGCAAAGCGCATGTAGGCCGGGAGCACTTCTTTGCCGATGGCGGCCAGCATCTCCGCCTCGATGCGCTCCTGCTCGGCGGGCGTGATGGAAGCGGGAAAGCTCTTGAGCGGCAGGGCGAAGGGTGAGTCTTCCGGCTTTTGGCTGGCCATGTCCTTCACCTGATCGAGAGTCTTCTGGAGCAGATACTTTGGGGGCACGCGGTGGTCGTCCATGCCGATGGACATGTTGGTGGTGACCTGGTCAAAGGCCCGCGGAAGGGCGTGCAGGCGGGCGATCCAGTCGTCGTAGTCCTTGACCTTGGTGAAGCTGAGCTGGGCGACGAGGTCTGGGTAGGTGATCTGGATGCCGGCCCGCTGGTTGACGGGCATCTCCCACTCCTTGAAGTCGGCAGCCTCTGCGTTCTCGGCGAAGTGGCGCAGCAACAGGTCGCGGCTGATCTTCTCCTGGTCAGTCAACCCGGCGGGGTCGATGGCCGCCAGGCGCATCAGAAATCCCTGTTCGCGCTCCAGTTTTTCGTTGAAGGCCTTCACAGAGTAGTCGGCAATCTGGTCGTTGTAGCGCTTGTCACCCAGCTCAGAGGCGGTCTCCGGTTCGTGCTTGAGTTTGTCTTCCCAGTAGTCGGTAAAGATCGCATTGAGGGCTTTGCGGTTTGCCTGAACGGTGGCCGGTGAAGGTGGGGGCGCGGCGGGGGCCTGCGGATGGGCGGCGGGCGCAACGGGAAAAAGAAGCATTGCGGAAATAGTCAGGACATGGAGATTGAACAATTTCAACGGAGCGCGCCTCGGCATGAATATTTAGACGAAATGGTCGTCTAGTCGAGTTTAGAGCAGGCAAACGAGGGACTAGAGCAGGGGAAGAAATGGCGAAAAGATATTTGGCCGAGTCGTCGCTCTTCTTATGGTCTAAGATGTTTTATTTCATAAGGTTACTCTGAAAATTGGAGAGGGGGGTGGGGTACCCGGTGCTGAGGGGCTTTTGCGGGGTTGAAATCGCTGGTTGGGGCACTTCATTCTTCTATTGTGCGCCACTCGAGGGTAATTATGTGCAAACCACCTGCGGTGGGGCGACGGCGTTCTTTCAGAACATGGAAGCAGACAAGGGATGGACACCCTGCGCCTGGCAGATGATTCGTGCGTGCGGTCACATCACCGGCAAGCATCCAATGCCTAAATTTTAGGCCTGCGGCTGTGTTGATCGTCTGTCGGCCCAAGTTTTTCTGATGCGTGTTTGGAGATCCTGGCGTAGGGGCGAAGTCAAGAACGGGCCGCAAAGTCCGAAACAGGGCTGTGTCGTATGAACCCGCAAGATCCGGTGCTCGTGCTGCTTCGCGAACATGTGGCAGCGATGCTTCTCGGGACAGTCTTTCTTTTTGTAGGGCTGGTCGCCTGCTGCATTGCGGCTGCTCGCCGGCGGGGCGAGTCTCGCCTGCTGGTCTGGTTCGGACTGTTCATTGGGCTGTACGGCCTTCGTATGCTGGCCGACGCGGATTCGGTGCTGCATTTATCGCCCAAGATGGACTGGCCGGCTCGAGTTGTGATCTGCGTGTATTACCTGCTTGTGATCCCAGCCCTCTTGTTCTGGATCGAGTTGACCCTGGGCTTACTCCGGCGTTTGCTTCAGGTACTTACGGCTGCCGCAACGACGATTGCAGCACTCGGCCTCGGGTGGTACATCATCAGCGGACAGCCTTACACGTTTCTGCGCTACAACAGTCTTCTGGCCATCTGCGTGATGGTGGTGATTGGAGTTTTGGTCGCTGTGCCTCGGGTATCGAGGAAGTACCTCGTTGTCCAGAGCTTTGCCTTGCGCGTGGTGATGCCGGCGATCGCGTTGATCACTCTCTACGTGAATGTGATGTGGTTCTTTGGCGTTCCACCCGCGCCCTATATCGAGCCTATTGCGTTTGCGGGATGGATTTCGGCGATTGGCTTTGAAGCCGCGCGGCACACTTTCGACAACGAGAGGCGGCTCTTCACCATTGAAGGCGAGTTGGAAACGGCAAGGCAGATACAGTCCTCAATTCTTCCGGATCGCGTCCCCACAGTTGCTGGCCTGCGCATCGCGGCCTCGTACAATCCCATGTCGGCGGTTGCGGGAGACTTTTACCAGTTTCTGCAAATCGATGAGCGTCACATCGGTGTTCTTGTAGCCGACGTCTCAGGCCAGGAGTGCCCGCGGCGCTGATCGCTTCGATGATCAAGGTGGCGATGCAATCGGTTGCAACTTTGGCTCCAGACCCAGCCCAGGTGCTGCACAACCTAAACCAGATTCTTACGCCGGAGCTGCGCGGCAGACTTACGTCAGCGGCTTACCTGTGGATTGACACTGAGGATCGCACGGCCCTGAATTCCGCTGCGGGCCATCCCGCTCTCTTGCAGTGGAACGCAAAGCGCGGGGAATTGCTGCGGATTGAGAGCAATGGCCTGCTGTTCGGCGTGGCGGGCGAATGCGAATACCCAGTACGCGAGGTGACCTTCTGTCCAGGGGATCGCTTCCTCGTCTATACCGATGGATTGGTTGAGCCCGAGAACGCGCGTGGCGAATCGTTTGGGGAGCGGCAATTGGAATGTGTTCTCAGCGGAAACCGGGAGCTCGGGGCGCCGGAGCTGACGCAAAGGCTGCTTTCCGCGTTGCAGGTCTGGCAGCCAGCGTCCGTTGCGCAGCAGGACGATATCACGCTGGTTCTGGTGGATGCTCTTTAGTGCTTCTACAAGGTTGATCGAGGTTAGCGCGGGAGACGATGTCTCTGGCGGCGCCGACCTGGACGTTCGGTTCGCTCAGAATGACCCATCCTTTGAGTGAGTCAGGATGACGCGTCGTCTTTCAGTGGGCGAGGATGGTTTGGTTGGCGAGGATGCGGTAGAGGGTGGAGCGTGAGATCGAGAGCTGGCGGGCGGCGCGGAGCTTGTTGCCGCGGTTGAGGTCGAGGACGTATTGGACGTGATGGCGGATCACGGAGTCGAGTGACAGGTTGTCAGAGTGGCTGGCGGAGTGGAGGCCGGGAATCATGTCCATTTGCATCTCAGGGCTGATGGGGCGGGCGAGGGTGCCGGGACCGAAGACGACGGGGCGCTGCTGATAGCGGAGGCAGATGCGATCGAGCAGAAACTGGGCGGTGGCGGCGATGTCTTCGCGGCGCTGGCGCAAGGGGGATGGCGAAGCGCACGGCGGTGAGGCGGAAGGCGAGATCAGGCAGGAGCAGTCCTTGACCGGCCATCTGGCGGAGCGAGGTCTGTGAGGAGGCGAGCAGGACGGCGCGGCCCGGCGGAGGGTCCTGGAGGCCTTTGAGGACGCCGAGGAGCAGTCACTGGCCGGGAGGGGCGAGGCAGGTCCACGCGATCAAGATAGGTGAAGCCGCCGAGAGTGGCAGGATCAGTGTCGGTGACGAGCCACTGGCGGGCGTCGCGGCGCTGAAAGCTTGAGCCGGCGAGGGGGGAGCGGCTAAAGAGATAGCGGGCCAGGGATTGCTTGCCGGAGCCGGGCTCGCCTTCAAGCGCGGCAAGTTGAACGTGGGGGGGGGGGCGGCCATTTCAGCCTGGAGGATGAGCTTGCGCCAGGCAGCGCTGATGCCTACCAGGTGAGCAGCCTGCGGGGAATCAGCCTCGACAAGGGTGAGGCCGGCGGCGGTGGGCTGAAATTGGGAGGCGCTCTGCATGGATCTCAACGGGTCTCGCCTCCCTGGCCCCAATGTGCAATAGCAGCCAACAGAGGTTTTATCGGCGCAGGCGCAGAAAGCATGAACCGGAGAGACTGTGCATCTCTCCGGTTCAAGGTGTTCAAAAAGAATTTGTGTGCTGCGAGAGTAGGCGGGGCTTTAGCGGAAGCGCTTGGAAGGCTCGTCGGAGAAGATCTGGCCGTCGCGGATATGGACGACGCGATGGGCGAAATCGGCGATGTCGGGCTCGTGGGTGACGAGGACGATGGTGTTGCCGTTGGCGTGCAGGGTGTCAAGGAGGGCCATGATTTCGAGGCCGGTCGTGGAGTCGAGGTTGCCGGTAGGTTCGTCCGCAAGGATGATGGAGGGGCTGTTGACGAGCGCACGGGCGATGGCGACACGCTGACGCTGGCCGCCGGAGAGCTCGTTGGGCTTGTGGTTCATGCGGGATTCGAGGCCGACGTTGGTGAGGGATTCCTTGGCGCGTGCAATACGCGCGGCAGCGGGGGTGCCGTTGTAGATGAGGGGCAGCTCAACGTTGTGGAGCGAGGTGGCGCGGGCCAGCAGGTTGAATGTCTGAAAGACGAAGCCGATCTCCTTGTTGCGGATGCGGGCGAGCTGATCGTCGTCCAGTTCGCTGACCAACTGGCCGTTCAGCCAGTATTTGCCTTTGGACGGGGTATCAAGGCAGCCGATGAGGTTCATGAGGGTGGATTTGCCGGAGCCCGAGGGGCCCATGATGGCGACATACTCGTTGTGCTTGATGCGCATGGAGATGCCGCGCAGGGCCTGCACCTGCTGCTCGGAGCCCATGTCGTAGGTGCGCCACAGGTCTTCGACGACGATGACGTCGCCTTGCGGCTTCACTGCTGTTTGCACACGTTCTTCGCTGTCGATGCTGTTCAGAGCCATCCGATTCTCATCCTTTGCTTGTTGCAGGCGCTTCTGTGAATTGCCGGCGCTAAGAGCTTGCGCCAGCCCCAGGTACAACTGGTTTGATGGTGTCCCGCTTGACCAGCGCGTTGTTCTTGAGAGCGCGCAGCGTCTTGTAAGGGCCGGTGACGATCTCCTGCCCTTCGTTGAGGCCGGAAAGTACCTCGATGTCGGTGGCGCCGGTGATGCCCGTGGTGACAGGGACGAAGGTGGCGCGCAGCTTGCTCTTCGAATCCTTATCCACGACAAACACACCCTGGATCAACGGGGTTTTGGATGGTGCGGAGCTGGGGGTCGATGCAGCCTGCACGCCGCCCGGGGTCTTGGCCTTGTCGTCATCCGGGTTGTGCATGGTGAGCGCCTGGATGGGAATGGAGAGCACATTGGCCTTGTGCGCCGTGGTGATCTTGGCGGTGGTGGAGAGGCCCGGGCGCAGCTCGCTTGTCGGGTCGTCGAGTGTGACGACCACCTTGAAGTCCTTGGCTTCTTCAGTGCCTGTGGTCGACGTGGAGGTGGCCTGGCCGGTGGAACGCAGGAGCGCCTGGTCGCCGACTAGGGTTACGTGTCCCTTGAAGACCTTGCCGGGCAGGGCATCGACGGTGACTTCTGACGACTGACCCAGTTGGATATTCACGATGTCGGTTTCGTCCACCTTGACCTCGGCGGTGACGACGCTCATATCCGCCAGGGTCATCAGCGTGGAGCCTTCGGTGTTCTGGATGCCTTCAACGACCGTCTCGCCTTCGCGGACCGGTTCGTTGGTGACGATGCCGTCAAAAGGGGCAATGGCAATGGTTCTGTCAAGGAGATCCTGGTTGAAGCGAAGGCTGGCCATTTGGGTTCCCAGGTGTCCGCGGGCCGAGTCAGTCTGCGCTTTGGCCTGGTTGAGGCCTGCCACGGCCTGGGCTACGGATGCCACATCCAGGTCGTAGGCGGCCTTCTTGCCGTCGAAGTCCTGCTTGGCCATGATTCCGTCTTTGTAGAGGGCCTGGGCACGATCCCAATCGAGCTTCTTCTGTTCCAGGTCGGCCTTGGCGTGTTCGACGTTGGCTTCGGCGGTCTTTTCGTTGGCGATCGAGGAGGCGATGTCAGTCTTGGCGGCAGCGATGGTGGCCTGCTGGCCGGAAACGTTCGCTTCTTGCTGCACATTCTCAATGGTCGCAACGGTTTCGCCCTTCTTGACCATGTCCCCCTCTTTGACGAAGAGGTGGGTGACACGGCCCATCGCGGTGGCGCCGAGATTGACGTAAGTCTTCGCCTTAATCTGGCCCGTTCCGCTGACCACGGTTGCCAAATCCTGCTTTGTGAGCTTTGCAGTGAGAACCTTGGTGTAGCCGGACTGCTGATGGTAGATGAAGAAAGACACAAGTCCGGCGGTAACCAGCACGGCGAGAACAATCAAGAGAATTTTTTTCATGGGCGATTCGTGCTCCAGATCTCTTCAATTCCAGTGTACGCAATTATGGCCAGTATTGTTCCCAGTGGCTGCAAAAACGATTGCGCACGGGTTTGGACGTTCGCGGGCTGCCGAACGGCACCGAGTGAGTTCTGTTCAAGGATAACTCGGTCGCCGCGACCGGTTTGTGGGGACCGGGGAGGCGCCGTGGAAGGCTTCCCTTCAAATGATTATGCTTGGTTTTTTGACGGCTGAGCGGTGCTCCTGGTTTCAAAACCTCTTGCGACCATCAATTTGACCCTCTTCCCGGTCTTTTTCGGGTTACATTCGCCGCCAATTTGCGTCCAAATGGCAGCCAACTCCATACGGAATCTTGCCCAGCCTCATTGGGACCCGTAGAATAAAGGTTCGCAGGAGTTTTGAAGGCAATGACGTTTAACGGTCGAACTATGCTGTTTGCCGCACTGGGTTGCGGTCTGGTTTTCACGCCAACTGCAGGGCTCAAGGCCCAGCAGGCGGCCACTCCACCCCCACAAGCCGAACAACAGACTCAGCCGGCAGCGGTGGTTCAGGATCAGGAACCGGACCCCCGCAAGCGCGAGCGCTCCGACAAGGAGAAGTTTGCTGCCCAGAAGGCTGTGCGGCAGGAGTTGAAAGGCGCCTACAAGACCTGGCTGAATCAGGACGTGGTCTGGATCATCTCCGACGAAGAGGCCCGGTCATTCAAGACCCTGAGCAACGACGAGGAGCGCGACGCCTTTATCGAGCAGTTCTGGCTGAGGCGCAATCCCAATCCGGACTCGCCGGAGAACGAATTCCGCGAAGAGCATTACCGCCGCATCGCTTACTCCAATGAGCACTTTGCCGCCGGCAAGCCCGGCTGGAAGACAGATCGCGGCCACATCTATATCTCGTTTGGCAAGCCGGATTCCATTGATGCGCACCCCTCCGGCGGAAGCTACCAGCGGCCCATGGACGAGGGCGGCGGCGAGACCTCGACCTTCCCCTTTGAGATTTGGCATTACCGGTACCTCGAGGGCGTGGGGGAGAACATCGATCTCGAGTTCGTGGACACCTGCCAGTGCGGCGACTACCACTTCACCATCGATCGCGGTGAAAAGGATGCCTTGCTCCATGTCCCGGGAGCCGGGCAGACGCAGTGGGAAGAGATGGGGATGGCCAAGAAGGCAGATCGCTTCAAAGGCGGATTTGAGAATCTGGGCACCGGACCGCTGTCGTCCTCGCAGGCATCAAAAGAGTTCGATCGCATTGAGCTTGCAGCCAAGCTCTTCGCTCCGCCGCAGATCAAATTCACTGACCTCGACAACTTTATCTCTGAGCACAAGCTGCTGAGCGGGCCGCCGTTTCCGTTTGACGTTCGCACCGATTTCATCAAGGTGACGGATAGCACGGTTCTGGTACCTGTGACGGTGCAGTTGAAGAATCGCGACATCACCTTTGTGACCAAGGACGGCGTGGCCAAGGGGTTCGTGAACATTCTGATCAAAGTGACCACTCTCACCCACAAGACGGTGCAGAGCCAGGAAGACACCGTGCAGGTGGAGCAGCCGGCCGAGTTGCTGGAGAAGAGCCTGAACCACGCATCGGTCTATTGGAAGGCGCTTCCGTTGCTTCCCGGCCTCTACCGGCTGGATATCGCCATCAAGGACGTGAACAACCCGGACCATATCGGCATCTATGGCCGCAGCCTTGAGGTGCCCACATACAACGACGAAAAGCTGGCCACTTCATCGCTGATTCTTGCCGACGAGATGAATACGGTGTCCTCGCGTGAGATTGGCGCCGGCAGCTGCGTCATCGGCAACACACATATTTGCCCGCGTGTGAGCCCGAACCCGGCCACGCCGGTAAGCTTCAAGCGCGGACAGGAACTGAATTTCTGGATGCAGGTTTACAATTTGGGTATCGACGACGCTACCAAAAGCAACCAGGCCACGGTGACCTACCAGATCAGCGATGCCAAGACGGGCACGGTGATTCTGGAAAAGGAACTGGAATCGAAGGACCTGGGGGCGCACAGCGACCAGCTAACGGTGGAGAAATCGCTGCCGATGGCGGGCCTGGAACCGGGGAAATACAAGGTGACGATCAAAATAAATGACACAATCTCGAAACAAGAGATTGCGCAATCGGCACCTTTTGTCGTGGAATAGTATTCATCCAGCGCAGCAGGGTTATCGGACCGAAGATTCAGAGACCCGCGTGGATTGAATTGGAAGCGTATTGCCAGGGACGTCGCCAGGTCACAAATGGTGATGATACGCACGGTCCAACTCGTCGTAATTGCAGCGCTGGTTGCCGCGGGAAGCGTTCCGGGCAACTGTGCGCCCATGCACGGAGCTACGCCTGAGTCGGTTTCGGGTCAGGTGCGCGACTCCGGCGGGGTGGCGCAGATCGGCGCGGTCGTCCAGTTGCTGCGCCCGAACCTGTCCGTAATCGCCAGCGTCTACACCGACAGCACAGGCCGCTTTGTCTTTCCGGGGGTGCTTCCCGGCCGTTATGCTCTCAAGGCGATGGGCGCGTCGTTCCTGCCCTCCTTGCGTGAGAACGTTCGCGTCCGTACCGACACGATTGTCAACCTGACCCTGAGCACCTTGTACGAAGTGATGCAATGGCTGCCCGCTGAACCGCGAGCCGGCAACGGCCAAAAGGACGACTGGGCCTGGACTCTGCGCTCGGCCGCAAACAGGCCGCTGCTGCGATGGCTTGAAGACGGGCCGCTGGTTGTGGTCACCGACGGATCGGGCGCCGCGCCCAAGCTGAAAGCCCGCCTTGTGGCTACGGGGCAAGAGGGAACGTTTGGCGAGAGCGGCGAGCGCATCTCCGCCGCCGTGGAAGAGACACCGTCAGACAGCCGTGAACTGCTGGCGCGCGTAGATTTTGCGCCGAACACCGACGCAGGCATGGAATCGATGCTTGGCTTCCGCCAGGATCTTGGTTTTGCCGGGTCGGTTCAATCGGTGGCGGCGGTCGCGGTTCATCCGGAGATTGATGGCTCCGGGGCCGAAGGACTGGATGAGGCTGCGGTCCGTACCTGGGAAATGGTGAACCTGGGCGACGAGTTCGAGGCCGAGGTGGGATCCACCCAGGTGCTTGCAGGCTTTGCCAATCACATGACCAAGGCCGGGGCCACCAACACCGTTATCACGGCATTGCCGTTCGCAACGGTGGGATGGCGCGATGGCGACTCCACCATTCGCTATCGGATGGCGACACTTCTGCCAGGTCCGCATGCCCTGGACGACACAGAGGCCCAGGCGTGGATGCCCCAGCTCTCAATGCGCAACGGCAACCTGGTGCTGGAACACGGTCTGCACCAGGAGATCGGCTGGGCGCGTCGCACCGATGTTTCGGGCATGTCGTTCCTGGTCTTCGCCGACAAGATCGACAACCCAGCTCTCGAGGCCATGGGCCATTTTTCTCCGGGAAATGCAGCCGCGGATACAAATTCCGTCCTGTTCGATCGTGCCAGCGGACTGCTGCATGCAGCGGGTCCGGGGTTCTCGACTGCGGGATTCCTGGCCAGCGTAGAGCGTAGCTTGCCGGGCGGCAACCATATCCGCGTGAGCTATGCCAATGGAGATGCGCTGGTTATGTCGCCGGCCTCATCGAAGCCTGTTGTGGACATGGCTGCGGTGCTTGCGGCGGCCCGTCCACGCCGCGCCCAGGTTTATTCGCTGTCGCTTTCCGGCACTCTGGATGGCACTGGGACCCGGTGGCGGGCCAGCTACAGCTGGCAGCCGGAAGACACCGCTACCCGCGTTGCCCCGTATGCGGAGAATGCGGCCGAACCCTACCTGAACCTTCATCTCCGTCAGCCGATCCGGCTACGCCGTGACGGAACCGAGGGCTTTGAAGCCCTTCTCGATCTGCGCAATCTGCTCGCCGAGGGCTATCAGCCCTACCTCCTGAGCGACGGCTCGATCGTCGTGATTGCCCAGGATCAGCGCAGCGTGGCGGGCGGGCTCGCGTTCACGTTCTAAGGCCTGCCTGACCGCATTCGCTTACTCAGCATTTGCCAGATGTTATTTTCCCGGTGTAGCCTTTCGACATGTTCTTCCCCTTATCAGTCATCGTCGGCTATGACGCACCCCTGCGTCCTTCCTCGGTGATCTGCGGCCGCTGCGAGGAACAACTGCTGAGCAAGAAACCAATGGCCATGCCTGCCGCCACAACCTTCAGGTGGATTGAGAATCTGTTCGAAGAGCACGCCATGCTGACGCACGGGAAGCAGCCAGCGATGCGCAAGTAGGACAATCCCCGGCTTTGGAAACTGCTTCCATTCTGTGCTATATTCTTCAAGGGTCGTCAAGAAATTCCTGCCTGATCGAGCCGTTTGCAAGGACCCACTTTGCGGCTCACTCTGATCACCTGGACGCGTAGCTCAACTGGCAGAGCATTCGGCTCTTAACCGACAGGTTGTAGG
>OBLU010004953.1_pt1 | contig 11990 bp, 6 predicted proteins | sample 1518681 | NCBI WGS metagenome assembly OBLU01 (sample SAMEA3539304, study PRJEB22396) | soil metagenome | biome: tundra; feature: field; material: soil | place: USA | collected 2010-05 | depth 0.15 m | reverse complement strand
ACGCTCCCGGCCGGCGATGAGTTGGGTTACGGCATCCACGACGAGGGTGTTCCCGAGGGCTTCAAATCCTAAGAATCCGGTTTCCCGCGCGTGTTCGTCTTTCCTCGCGATGCCCGAAAGGTACAACACGCCTGTCGTTGCCATTGTGGAATACAGGCCGACATCGGAAATGTGTTGGCTGATGGCCAGATGGTTATGCGAGATCGCTCCAGTGACATGTCTATCCGCAGCGATTAGCCCGCCAGTGGTCACCAAGAAAAGGGCGTCCCACTTCAGATTCTGGCGATGGAGCGGAGCCGAGTAGATCTCTTTCTGATCTCGCACGCCCCGCTTGACGAGCACCTCGAAGTTCCGATCGGAGTCCTGCCGGTTGGCGGGTTGCGGGTGGTCTTGCTGCGGAGACTCGCCACGGGCTGGAAACCAAAGACGAGAAACCGGAGTCTCGCTCTGCTTTAACGTGGATGGTGTCTCTGGCAATGTGGTCTCAGGCACCGGTTGCGCGCTCGCCGACGCGAGCGACAGTCCACCGACACATAGCGCTACACCGAGCCGTAGCCTCACCACTTCGCACATCTCTCACCTTCCCCATTCAAGGGTTGCATTCCCTCTAGCATGGTTGTGGACATGTCCAACCCGTCAGTATAAACCGGAAGTTCTTTAGCCTGCCGGAACTCAACCAGGCGATCCGCGAGCTGCAGGTGCGATTGAACGAACGTCCTTTCCGCAAGCGAGACGGATCGCGGGCCAGTCTGTTTCACAGCCTGGAGAAACCGGCTCTCGCACCGTTACCAGCCGAGCGTTTCGACATAAGCCAGTGGTCGCGTGCCACCGTCAACATTGACTATCACGTCGCCTTCGACGGCAACTTTTACAGTGCGCCGCCTTTCATGAGCAAGCCCTGGTAGAAATCGTGGAACGGTCCCTCCCGGCTGCTGGCCATGGTGGCCGCATTCTGAAACGCCCTAGCCGACCTGAACCACCTCCCGGCAGCCAAATCCCCACAAAATGGGCCTTCTGATGGGTCACGTGAGACCGCCCATCTCGCAGAATTCTTTTTTAGTCTTTCCTGTTCCCGTGAATCGCTCTCATTCCCGCCAGTCATGGACAGTAAATGGACAGTAAAGGCAGGCGTGAGGATGGCGGATCCTATTCGTAATTCTTGCGGAAGTTCGTGTCCTGTCACGAATAGCAGCGCGCAACGCGTTGGCGCCGGAAGCGCACTGCGTAGATGCCGAGATTACCAAGTGAGCTCGTCACTAATCAGTGTGAAACACGCCTTTTTCTCTTGACACTGAACTGTAAACTCACCTAGATTCTTGGCAATCCTTGTAAGGAAGGTTTTGATCTCAAGCTGTCTCTTGGACTTTCCTTGTCGGTATTCTTCCCTTAGCGAGCAACTCGCGTCCATGCGGAGCGCGAACCACCGCGCTTGCATATATAGCGTTGTGCTTTCAAAAGGAGAAGACTCTATGCGAATTCGCATTTTCCACGCTTTTCTGTTATCCGTGTTGTTTCTCGTCGGTTCAGTCCCCCTCCCGATTCGTTCTGAGAAGCGAGCCTTTCGGCGACGCCGTGGCAAGCTTGTCGCTAGCGTTTTCGCGGCTGAAAAGGAGGTCACGTGCGGATTCGGTCTTTTGCCGCTGCTCATAGTATCTTCGCCGGTGCTCTAATCCTATTAACGTTCCTGGTTGGGTGTGGCGGAGGTGGTTCGGGAACACCAACGCCGCCCGCCCCGACGATTACATCCGTGACTGTGTCTTGCACCGCTGCGACAGTCCCAGTTGGGGGATCGAATCAGTGCAGCGCCAAGGTTCAAGGCACCGCAAATTTTAATCCCTCGGTCACGTGGTCGGTAGGTGGCGTCCAGGGTGGCAATTCAACTCTAGGAATTATCTCCTTATCAGGACTCTTCACCGCACCGAGCATGGTGCCTAGTCCGGCGATGACCATGAGGTCCACGTGGGACATCCTGAGCCGGGGCGACTACCACCTGACGTCGCGCCTCACTTTCGGGAAGTGGCTTGACTTCACCCTCGACAATCGCAGCTTTGTCCGTCACCTCGATGACAAATCCTGTTTCGGAGCAGCGGTGATTTCTCCGGACCTCGTGCGCACGGATTCAATCCCTCCGGATTCCTTAAACCAGTACGAGTATCCTACATCGAGCCGCTCGGAGCACCTGGATGCTCTTATCAAAGAAAAGAAGTACGTGGAGCTCACGGCAGCGCTAAACGATCGAACCGGGCTGGAGACGAACGATTATGCATTCTTTGCGGGAGTGCTCGCCAACCGCACTAACCGCCTAAACACATCCATCCGGTTGCTGAAACAGGCACTCCCGACACTTCAGAAACAGGGCAGGCGTGATCGCGAGCAAATTGCTCTCGAAACACTGGCGGACGGATACTCGAAGTTGTATCGCTACGCGGAGGCCGCCGATACCTACACGACGCTGGAAAAGCACTTAGGCAATCAGATGGACGCGGGAGAGCGGGCTCGTGTCGAACGCGAGGCTCTGCACTGGCGGCTACTCCGACATGTCCCGCCGCAGAGCGTTACTGTTGAGGCAGCATTCACAATGGCGACAAAGCGTAACCTGTTAGGTGTTCTCGAAGTGCCTGTCGAAATCCACGGCGAAACGCAGTTTTGGATTGTTGATACCGGTGCGAACATGTCGGCGATGTCGAGAAGCGCAGCGCGCCGTCTTGGGCTCCAACCTCTGGAGGGCTCTGCCGAAGTGAAAGGCGCAAGCGGTAGTGTGGTACCGATTCACGTTGCAGTAGTACCCGAACTGCGCATTGGAAAAGCCACGCTGCACAACGCGGTCTTTGTTCTCCTAGACGACCAGGACTTGCTAATTACGCAAGTGCATTATCAGATCGACGGCATCATTGGTTATCCGGTCCTGGCCGCTCTCGGCAAAATTACCTTTTACCGCAAGGGGACCTTTGGAGTGGGTGTCAGCACCAAGCCATTGCTGCGTAAGGATCACAACCTGTTTGTCGAGAAGCAGACACCCCTAGCGGCCGCTCGAATCGGTGGCACAGCGTGCCTGTTTACCTTGGACACTGGTACGCAGCGGACGATCCTGACGGCGCGCTACTATCGGGAACACACGTCAGACTTTGTTATGAAAGAGACGATTGATCTTAGCGTGGCCGGCGTTGGGGGCAACCGCTCGATTCCGTCCTATACTCTGGAATCTATTCCAGTTGAAGTCGGCAGCCGCAGGACGATACTGCACGATGTTCCGGTTCTGACGGACCGAGTCGGAAAGAACTACGACGACTTCTGCGGCAATCTCGGTCTGGATGCGGTGGAGCAATTCTCAGCGTTTACGCTCGATTTCAACGATACGCACTTCTATGTACATTGAATATCCCCACATCCGGGCCATTATATGTCGTCTAGCTAGATTCATGTCCTGAGATTGTTTCCGTTTGCGTGGGCCCGGGCGGTGTGTCCATGTCCATCCATTGAAAATAGCATGGGCACGGGGGCGGACGCGGAGGGCACCGACCTGTAAGCAGGGAGAGTCTTCCGTTCTACCGCTGCGCTCTCCTATTTCAGGCAGGCGCCCTAATCAACAAGAGCGGCTGACTCGGAGGGATCTGCGGGCGGTGCCTCTTTCTCAGCTGGTGGCGTTACTGTCACCGCACGCGTTCCGATTCCAATCTGCATGGCGGTATTTTTCGGAAATACCACTTCGCGTCCTCGCGCGATGAAGTGCGAGTAAACCGAGACTGCGGCTCCGTATGCTCCCATGGTTGTGCCGAAGGCGCGAGAGCGTACGAGCGCGCCCATCACCATCCCAACTAACTTGAATCCACCAATGCCGCCCGCGCCTCCGCTGCCTGCGGTTCCGTTCGCTCCGTCGCCATCGCGATCATGCCCGCCGCTCGCGGCCATCATGGCCAGTCCGAGCGACACAGCTGTTCCAAGATAACGCGACTTCGAGGTGGTCGCTTCAGCGCCACCTTCGGAATCCAGTTTCACGTTGGCGTCCTTGCCGGCTTGCACGCCTTCGAGCGTAGACACGACCTTCTGCTCAATGCCATCGGGCGGAACAAGTTCCGAGAATGCGATACGCAGCTGTCCGTTTTTTTTCATGCGACGCGCCGGTTGTGCCTGCTTGACCGTGCCCTTCAGGCGGCTGCCTTGGGGAAGGATCAGGCGCTCACCATCCATCAGAGGTTGCGAGAGGACTGCTTCCACGTCCTGACCCTTGTGGGAGGTAGCGGACGATAACGGTGTGACCAGCCGAGCGTGAACGACGCTTCCCTCGGGAAGTGCGCGGCCGATCGACGAGGCCATCGGGGCGGTCATCACCTCGCTCCCGAAATCCAGGGTGTTCTCCAATTCGGCGAAGTACACGGTACCGGCCGGGATGTATTGCCGGTGCACCGGCAATTGCGCCTCCCCGTAGCGTTCCAGACGGCGTACTCTCCCGGGCGTCCTCAGCTGTTTCATGGCGTTGTCCCATTCCTGGTGGGCTTGCAGCTTCGCCTGTTTGGTCTTTTCGGACGCCACGTCCTTTACGCCATTTTTCTTTTCTTTTGCGTTCGCCGCAGTGACCAACTCGATGACTTGGCCTGAGCCGGGAGTGACGCTGGTATGCAGCGGGAAACGTCTCCCGTCGGCCAACACCAATTCATGGAAGCCGACTTCAACCCTCCGCCGCGGCGTGAAATCCGCATTCAGCACCGCTAAAGATCGGGCGCCGCCTGAGATCTCCTCGATCTTCGTGATTTCACCGATGATCTCAGAACCAACGGGCACGACAATGTGGTCAAAAGCATATACCGGCTCCACGATGCGCGCATGGACCGGCTGTCCCACCTTCTTCACCTGGATTTCCTGATCCAGAGCCACTTGCAAAGGTGCCCCTTTCGCTACTGTCAGAGCAACCGCCTGCGGCGGCGCGGGTTGGGCTGGGTTACTGGAGGCGGATGCAGGGTGGCGCGCGGAACCCGGAGTGAGTTGAGGAACTGGAACATCCAGAGCCTCGATTGCGCAGGTCCATGTGAAGATAAGCAGAATCGTGCACAATGCGCGCGTCAGTGCCATGTCGATTTCTCCCCGTAGTTGGCTAGGTTGATCACTATTGTAGAGCAATTGGCACCGCCGCAAGAGGTCAGAGTTTAGGCTGCAGGTGTCAGGTTGCAGGAGGGTCACGTCATTTGCTTGAGGAGATAGAGGCGTTCAACAGTGCACCCTTACCAAGTAGTGATAGTTGGCCAGGCGGACGGCTAGGGGGGCGCTAGGCTAGCTGGGGCGCTAGTGGGTGCAAGGCTCGCGGACTGGGCCGGCCACATCTCGCCCTATAATAAAAGAATTCTCAAGAAGCTGCTGCACTTGGACCGCGCAGCGCCGGCCGGGTGGCGAACAGGTGGACCGCAGGAGTGATGATGAGCGACAGAACCATCGAAAGCAGCACGCCACCGATCACCGCAATCGCCAGGGGCTTCAACATCTGCGACCCCGCGCCCATTGCGAAGGCCAGAGGCAGCATTCCCGCTACCGTGGCGAGTGCGGTCATGACGATCGGCCGCAACCTTCTGCGACCTGCCTGAATCACCGCTTCTTCAAGCGGGAGTCCTGCGGCGCGGAATTCTTGTTCTGCATCGAGCAGCAGAATGCCGTTCTTGGCCACGATGCCAATCACCATGATCATCCCCATAAAAGACGAAATGTTGAAAGTGGTGCGGGTGATGAATAGGGCTAGAAACACTCCGCAGATCGAGAGCACTGCCGACGTGAGAATCGCGAGCGGCGCGGCAAACGTTCGAAACTCAAACAGCAAAACAACGAAGACCAGCACAACCGCCAGAACGAGCACGAAGATGAGATCCCGAAATGATTTCTGTTGCACCTGGTAGGTCCCGCCGTATGCCACTCGGATGGAGGAAGGCAGATGCAACTGCTCTACGCTCTTCTTAACACTGGCAACACCCGTGCCCAGGTCGACGCCCTCCAGTCGCGCCGAGACCACCACATTCCGCAGCAGGTTCTCGCGCCGGATTTCCGTCTGTCCAGTAATCTCGGTCAGCGTGGCCAGCGATCCCAACGTCGCCGTTTTGCCCGTCGAACTCACCAGCAGCGTGTCGCGCATTGCCTCCAATGAAGCTCGATTCCCCGCCGGAAAGCGCACGCGCAAGGTGTAAGTGCGGTCATGAGCAACGACGGGAGCCGGTGACGGTTCGCCTTCAAGAATGGCCGCCGCGTCGGTCGCAACCTCTTCGGGGGTGAACCCGGCCCGTGCTGCAATCGACGGGTCCACTTGGAACATCACGGCCGGACCGCTGATGGTGTTGTCGATTCCATTTAAAACATCCACCACGCCTTTATTCTTGCTGATCGCATCCGCTACTTTCGGCGCCCATTCCTCGAGCACCGCTGCATCTTGTGAAAACAGCTTGATCTCAATCGGCTGCGGTTCTCCAGTCAGATCACTAATCATGTCCTGGAGGACCTGGACGAATTCCACCTCAATGGCCGGTTCTTCGGTCTTGATTTTCGCGCGAACGTCGGCGATGACTTCTTCGATAGCACGGCTGCGGGATGACTTGAGCTTCACGGAGATGTCGCCGGTGTTGGCCTCGGTAACCGCCGCCAGTCCCAACTGCAGGCCAGTCCGCCGCGAGGTGTTCTCGACCTCGGGAGTATCGTGCAGGATCTGTTCGAGGTGGCGAACCACACGATTCGTCTCGGCCAAAGAACTGCCCGCCGGCATGATGTAGTCGAGAATGAAGCCACCTTCGTCCATCGCCGGTAGAAGACCGGAGCCCGAAAACTGATAGCACACGTAAGCAATGACGATCAGAGCGAAACTGAATCCGGCCAGCCAACGTGGCCGTCCCAGCGCGCGGCGCAACCAACGTTCGTGAAAGCCAGTCACCTTGCGGAAGGAGCCGCTCAGTGAAGCTTCTTCCACTTCCATCAGACGACGGATGGATTCGGTCTCAGGCTCAAGGGAGACCTCGTCAAGAGCTTCTTCATTGTCGGACGATTTGCCGGACGATCCCTTGATCAGGAACTGGCTAAGGGCCGGTGTCCAGGTGAGCGCGAGTGCCAGCGAAGCGAGCAGCGAGACCGACATGGTGACGGCTAGGGCGCGGAAGAACGTGCCGGTTACGCCGGTGACGGAAATCAGCGGAAGAAAAACAACAATCGGAGTAATGGTCGAGCCGATCAGCGGGATTGTGATTTCGCCGAGGGCGCTATGGATGGCCTGCAGCCTCGTCTGGCCCGCGTCGCGGTGCAGCACGATGTTCTCAACCACCACGATCGCGGTGTCGATCACCAAGCCGACGGCCGCGGCCAGTCCGCCAAGCGTCATCAGGTTGAAACTTTCCCCCATCAACTTGAGCGCGATAAATGTCAGCGCGATGGTCACTGGGATCACCAGCCCCGCGACGACGGAAGTGCCCCAGTCGCGCAGAAAGATCACGAGGATGATAGAAGCCAGGATGAGCCCGATGAGGATGGCGTCGCGGACACTCGCGATCGATTCCTTAACGATGTCAGACTGGTCGTAATAAGGGTGAATCTCGACACCGGGCGGCAACGATTTGCGGAGGCTCTCGACTTCCGCGTGCACCTCGTCCGCCACCTGCACGGTGTTGCTTTCCGGCTGCCGATTGATGCTGAGCAGGACCGCCGGCTTTCCGTTCGCGGTCACAATCGTATAAAGCGGACGAACCGCCGGCTCCACTTTCGCAACGTCGCCCACCCGCACGGGCACGCCGGCAGCGGTCGTCTTGATGACGGTCGCGGCAATCTGTTGGGGATCGCGCAACTGTCCGCTGACCAGCCCGAGGTAGAGCTGGTGGTTGCGCTCGAGGAGGCCGGGAGAATCAATCAGGTTGGTGCGCCGTACCGCTTCGAGGAGGTCGGGAACCGTGACACTCGCCTGTAAAAGTTTGGCGGGATCGGGAACAATGTGGAACTCCGGCTCCTGGCCACCTTGCACAAGAACTCGCGCCACGCCATCCAGGCGGTTGAGCCGGGGCTTGAGTTCATAGGTGGCAATTTCCCAGAGCTGTGTCTGCGGAACCGCGTCGGATGTTAGGCTGTAGCCGAGAATCGGAAAGCTGGCGAAGGTCATGCGACGCGCTTCCACCTTCGCGCTCGAAGGCAGCTCCCGCTGCGCGCTTGACAGCGCCGCGTTTACGTACTGCAATGTCTGGAACATATCCACGTTCCAGTCGAAGAACAGGTCAATTTCCGCCGATCCGCGGCTGGTAATGGAACGTACCTGCTGCAGGCCCGGCACGCTGTTGACTGCTTCTTCGAGCGGGCGTGTGACCGTCACCATCATCTGGTCGATGGGCATGACGCCATTGTCGACGGCGATCAGGATGCGGGGAAAATTCGTGTCCGGAAAAACGGAAACCGGGATGGTGAACGCCACGTAGATGCCAAGAATCGCCAGCGTGATGCTCAGGACGAGGATGGAGCGGGAGTGGCGCGAAAACCAGTACGAGGATTCACCGTTGGTCGCGGCCATCGAGCTACTGGGCATCCTTTTCGGTCTCTTTTCCCGCAGGTGGCCGGTTCGACTTGTCGGACTCCTGGGCAGCTTCGACGCGAATCCTGGTATTGTCGGGCAGGGCATAGGCCCCGGACGCGACTACGCGATCGCCTTCCGCGAGGCCATCGAGAATCTGCACCTGATCGCCCTGGCGGATTCCCGTCTTCACTGTCTTGTGGTGGGCGCGATTGTCGGAGCCCGCGACCATCACATAGCTGCTTCCATCCGGGGCTGTGAGGACGGCTGCCGCCGGAATGATCACTGAGTTCGGCACCGCGCGCGCCAGCATGGAAATCTGCACGCTCGTTCCCGGTCGCAACCGTCCCTTCGGATTTTTTGCCTGAACCCAGACTTCAACGGTCGTGCTGTTGGGATCAAGAGCCGGGCTGACGACGGTCACTTTCCCTTCGATCGGGTCGTCTTCTCCAGGAACAGTGATCGTCGCCTTGTCCTCGAGCTTCAGCATTGCCGCCTGCTCTTGCGGAATATGCGCGCGCGCAATCACCGAGCTTGTGTCCATGACGGTGAGCAGCGGTGTTCCCGCAGCGGCCATTTCTCCCGGATACAGCGAACGGTCGGTGACTACGCCGCTGATCGGGCTGCGGATTTCCGAGTAGCTCAACTGCGCCTCGGCGCCAAGATACTTGCCTTTTGCCGATTGCAACTGACCGGCAGCGGCTTGTTGTTCCTGCTGTTTGCTCACGGCCATCAGCGCATCGAGATGGCGTTGCGCAAGTTCGTACTGATTTCGCGCCTGGGTCAGAGCGACACCGGCCTGATCGAGGTCTTTGCGAGGGAGCGCGCCTTGCTTGTAGAGATCCTGACGGCTGTCGTAGAGCTTTTGTTCGGCTTCCAGTGTTTGCTTGGCCGCCTGCGTATCGCCTTGCGCCTTCTGGATCTCTTCCGGCAACGTGGATGCGGTCGCGATCGCGTAGGCGGCCTGTGCTTGATCGTAGGCTCCCTGGTTGTCTTGAGCGGCGGCGGCCAAGTCGCGGCTTTCCAATCTGGCGAGCAATTGCCCTTCATGAACCTTGCTGCCGCGATTGACATAGAACGCTTTGACCGGCGCGCTGATCTTGGGAACAATCGCCGACTGCGCCAGCGGGAACAGGATGGCTCCGGACGTCACCGTCTGCTCGATGGTCGCCTTCTTGACCGGAGCCACCTGAACGCTCACCGTCGGCTCCTCCGGCTTGGCCACGGAGCAGCCCAGTGCAGACCCAAGAACGGGAATGATTGCGGCCAGCGAAAGAATGAGGCGCAGCCATGCACTACGGAGATGGACGTCGGCGCGGGATTGACTCCGAACCCGGCGTTGATTCGGCGAGGTGCTGGAGGCGTGAAGCAAGAATTCGTTCCCGGCCTGGATCATTCCTTTTTAGAAGCTCCCCGTCAGAGTGTGCAGGTTCGCGAGGGCGACCTGGAAACGAACCTGCCCATCATCATACGCATTGCGAGCCAGCGTCAGTGTATTTTGAGCATCCACCACCTCGAGCACCGTGGCTTCTCCCGCCTGGTAGCGCAAAGTGGTCAGACGCAAACTGTCAGAGGCGAGTTCCGCGGTTTGACTTAGCGATTCGAGCTGCGCGCGCGAAGTCTCGGTTTCGTCATAGAACGACCGCAGATCGGCCAGCAGCCGGCGTTGCGCGAAGCTCAACTCGACATGGGCCTGCTGCCGCCGCAAATCCGCTTGCTTCACTTTGCTGTAACCAGCTCCCCAGCTCCATATAGGCAGTTGCAGGGTCGCAGTGGCCGAGTACCCCAGGTTGCGACTTCCGCTTCGATCGCGTACTGCAAACTGAGTGGCATCAATGCCATAAAAATAATCCAAGCTCAGCGAGGGCAGCATGGCCGTCCGCGCGACTTTTACTTCCTGGTCGGTTTGCCGCAGCGAGACAAGCGCAACACGAAGTTCCGGGTTGTTCTTGGTGGCGGCAGCCTGTACTTCAGCGAAACTGGGCAACGGATCGGGCAGACGCAAGTCATCCACAACCGAGAAATTTTCTTCGAAATTCGGGAACAGCAACACGGCAAGATCGAGGCGGCTCTTGTTCATCACCAGGATAGCTTCCTGCAATTCGCGCCGTTGCTGCTGATTCTGGATCTGGGCTTTGATCACGTCGGAACGTGCGACCTCGCCGCCGTTCTGCAGCTTTTGGCTGATATCGAGAAAGCGGTCCGCTTCCGAAGCCGCCTTCTGGGCAGTCGCATACTTGCGCTGCGCAACGACGTATCCGTAGTATGCCTGCACGACGGTGACGACCAGACCGCGTGTCGCAATCTCCGATTTGGCGCGCGCCAGAGCCTCAGTCACTTCGACCCGTCGATATTCGGCCAACATCCCCGGTGAAAGCGCCTGGTGAACGTTCCCCTGCGCGATATACTCATGAACGCCATTGTTGGCCGCGTAGCGTCCGGAAGGAGAACCGTTCCCCTGCGTGTAGATGAACTGCATATTGTAGTTGACGTTCGGCAGCAGTCCGGCACGGCTTTGCACGACATCCTGATGAGCCACCCCTAGTTCAGTGAGAGCAGCCCGAAACTGCGGATCGTTGGCTTTGGCGCGGGTGAGGGCATCCTGCAGCGTGAGGACCAGCGGCGCTCGCGTGGAATCAGTATCCACGGTTGCTGCTGGCGTCAGGACTTGTCCGTTGACTTTGGAAGGAGCCGCGGTTTGCGGCTGACCCTGTCCATACCCTGGAACGGCCAGAAGGATTCCCAGCAACACAATCCTCGTTTGCCCCGCAAATCTTCGACACACTGTTGTGAACATTGATCCCCCGAGCAAAATGCCAGCAGGTGATTTTAACTCGGGCCCTGCCATCGGCCTAGCCATTGCTGTGGGTTGCCGATTGCCACGACTATATCCCGCAGAAACTCCCGGGCAGAACTTCTCTTGGCGCGACGGATTTATCGGTTTTTGAACGGGAGATCAAAGCTCTCCTGCAACCGCAATGAACATCCCACGAGGCCTGCAAGAGCGACCCTGAGTTTCGCCCCTAGTCTGCCCTCTTTCGAAACGCCCTTTCACAGTGCTCCATCACTTCCTTTCGCAGCTTTACTGCCTTGGCGCGATCCGGCACGTGACTCGGCATTCGCCGACACTCCCGAAGCCATCGAGCGAGTCCCAATTGCTCCTATACCTTGTTTTCGACAGCTTCAGAATTTTGGTGACGCGCGCGAAAACCTAGGCCTGGGCGTGCGACCCACTCTGGTCTAGAGAATCGTGCCCGCGCCGGGTCATTTCGGCACTTCCCGCGTCGGTACTGCTCCCGCTCCGGCTTACTGCTGGCGCTCTCGCATAGACTTCGTGTTGTGACAGCTGACACAAAGCGCCTGCAGGTTGCTCTGGTCCCAGAAGCTGTTGCCTCTGGCACACCACAATCGCGCAGGTACTATGTGGTCAAAGGCTTGGCACCACGACGTGGTCGATGCCCGTGACGCTATACTCGACCTG
>OBLU010004951.1_pt1 | contig 11994 bp, 14 predicted proteins | sample 1518681 | NCBI WGS metagenome assembly OBLU01 (sample SAMEA3539304, study PRJEB22396) | soil metagenome | biome: tundra; feature: field; material: soil | place: USA | collected 2010-05 | depth 0.15 m | reverse complement strand
GATAGCAAGCAGGACTCCATGCTTGAAGACAACTACGGCGGCGGACAAGGCGGCAACTACTAAGTTTCCGGAGTAGAACCTGACTCCGGCGCGGGGCGTGCTGCCACTGGCGCGCCCTGTTTTGCAATCCATCAAATTTAAGGAGCTTTCGTGACGACTTTTTCAAATCAGTACGTGGTGTACGAGATCGTCTTCTACCCGACAACCCCGACGCCGCAAACTCTTCCCCAGTCAATCCAGATCGCCGAGACCACCCAGGCGGCGGCGCTCGCTGACGTGATGGCGCTCTACCCTAACGCTGTGATCGTTAGCGTTGGTCCGGCAACGCAGACTGGGGCGATCGTTTTGCCGTCCGCAGTCAGTGCTGCAACGACTTCCCCCGCCACGCTGTACTGCGTGACCTTCTACGACAACGCGCTGCTGATCAATCAGACCAAGATGCGCGTCGTCGCCAACACTCAAGCGCAGGCGTGGGCCGTTGTGATTAACACGTATCCCAACGCCGTGGCTATTTCCATTGCACCCAACCCCGCCGACGCCCCGGCAGTAATCAATCTGCAGACCGCCTAACCGGGGAACATCTCGAATCAAGGATTGAGGGACCATGAACGAAGACGACGAATACACCACCCGGTCAATTTTCTTGGCCGCATACCTCTACGTGAACGGAGCGCTGCTGGTCTCTGCAATTGACAGAGATCGGCGAGAGTCGTTCAGTTTCGAAAATAAAGACCAACGTCGCCCAAGATATGGCAAAACACTTTTTCGCCGATGTGTCGGTTCCGGTTCGCACTTACGCCGGGGCACTCGGCCAATTGCGGCTTGAAGTTACCCGAGCGAGGCAGCAGTCTGGCGGGACGGGCGCAAGGGAAATAATTTCCGAGGATAAATAGACAGTCTTCGCCGTTTATTCGCTTCAATCAAACAGTATACTCGCCTTGTGTCGCTGGACACGGGCGGATCTGAGCGTTTCAAATCGAAACCTGGGAGGGTAAGTGAGATGAAAAATGCAAAATGCAACAACTACGAGTTTGCCGGCCGCGGCCTTTGTGGTCGCTCACGGCTGCTCACGTCCGGCCCTGGAGCAGTTAAGCCCAGGCCGATTCAAATTTGTATTCGAGAACGATCAGGACGGTAACATATCGCGCCTGATCGTCGCCTACTTCAACGGCGAGCCCGTTCCGGGCTCTGAGTTTTACAGGGCGCTCCAAAGCCTTCGCGCCGTCGTCAATGTCAAGCGCGGCGGTGCGCGATGAACGCGAAGCGCAAGGGAAACATTGCTGCTTTCATCCGGGACATTCTGCGGATCCCGCTCGGTGCCTATAGTCTCTCCGACGATAAACACCAGCGGGCCGACCATCTCCGCCGTGCACGCCGTGAGTTGCTGCTATTGCTCGCCACCTACGGAAACGCCCACGGGGCATCTATCCGGCCGGGGATACAGTCCTTGATGAGCGGTTTGGGATGGAGCAGATCACATGTCCATAGGACGACGAGAGACCTGCAGACTCTTCGCTTTCTTAAGGACGATGGGTTACACGAAGAGACGGGCTGTCGCATGTGGTCTATCAGTCCCAACGTGTGTCACGAGTTCAGGACTCAGGACACAGTGGGGGTGTCACGAGTCGCCCTTCCCAGTGTCACGAGTTCAAGTTTCAGTGTCACGAGTTCAGGACTCATGGTACCCGATCTTGAAGTAGATCCTAAAATAGATCATACAGCTGTTTCTCTTGATGGGAACAAAGATCCCCTCGTTGAAGTCTGGAATTACTTCCACCAAGAGACCGATCAACCCACCTTCTACACATTCACGTCCACCCGAAGGCGCCAGGCAGAGAAGCGATTCACTGAGGCGCTCAAGAAGGTTAAGGACGGCGATCCGGCGAGGGCTGTCTTCCTGATGAAGTGCGCCATCGATGCCATACGGGATTCTAAATGGCACAACGGCAAGAACCCCGAGAAGCAGAACTATGTCAGCTGGGAAAGCGTATTCGGGACTGCGGAGAAATTCGAAGAGTGGTTGAGGCGCTCCTAAGCGACTTATCCCACTGGAGATAGAAAAATCTTGACACTATCCTTTTTCGGCGTGAGGCTACGAAGAGGTGACCTCCACGGAGAGACCGGAAGGGAGAAAATTGCTCAACAAAATACAGTCAGTGGTAGCCGCGATGTCCAAAGCAACGGCAGTCCGGGCCAAGCGGGTAGAGAAATTACTGGCGCTATCTCGCCAGCTAACCAATCAATCCTAGTAGGGACTGGGCGTTCCGAAGGGGTTCGGGGCGCCTTTTCATTTTGTACCATAGGTCGTTTTTGCGCGTCTGTTCACTTTTGCTCACCATTTGCTTTTTTCGTATCGGCCCGTTCGGGAAACGATCACAGCCAAAGCAGGTTCATCATTTCTTCAGCACGGCTTGCGCGCCAAGTTTGGCTAGCGCGAGCACGTAACTGCTACGCGTAATCGGCGCCTCGGGCCAGAGACGCGCAGCGGCTTTCTTCAATAGCGCCGCGTCTTCCGGCGTCATCTTTAGGGATACGGCAATCACTCGTTTGCTCATAACGCCCGCTATTGTCCGCGAAGGCACGTGGGTACGCAAGAATTCTAATGCTTTTGTTGCTTCCAAGGGGTACAATTTCCTCGTCCCAAAAGAACACGGGCCAACCGGCACGCTGTAACGCGCCAGTCAGCCCCAATCAGTTCAACCGCGCCGGGAGGGCGCAATCAAATGACTTCTCCGATTGTACGCGCAACAAAACCCACACAATTGACTTGGCGGAATTTCGATGCAGACGACCTACGTCACTGCACAGCCGAGGAACTTGTGTACATCATTTCTGAAATCGTTGTGAGTGCGAAGTCGTTGATGTTGGCCGACGACGAGCTTGGTCTGTTCTGGAAAGTCAGAGCCGAGATGACGCGCCGCAAAGCAAACATCCATGCGGCATGAAGTTAGTTGCAAGGCCGCGAAGGGCTCCGCGTTGCCGTTACGGTGTGGGTTCACTCCCAGCCGGCCGCTCCGCGCGGGGCTTCTCGGTGCAGCCAAGGACAGCAGAAATGACTATCCAACAATTCGCAGAAACGCTTGAAACGTTGAACACGGAACTCGATCGGCTTGAACACCAGTGCGCGGCGCAGAAGGTAGATGTTCGACCCTGGGCTTCTAATGACCACCCTCTCAGTTTGGAGCATTGGGGCTTGACGCAACGCAAACTCAGGCTCCTATGTCCCGGCAGACACGGCGGGCGCCCGAAAACGGCCAAACCACTCCGAGCTACGAGAATCTTGACATCCGAGCATCTGGCGGCTATGCAGGCTGGTCGGAAGGCTCGTCAGGATGCCGTTTCCCCATTGTAGAAACCTTGTGGGGAGCGTTGGACGTTACTGGACGGCCTTTGCTGTTGCTCCTGCGGGTTGGGCGTGTGTATCCTCATAAAGTAGTTGATCTTTCATCGCCTAAAGGGAGAGGCGTTCCTCCGTGCATCCTTTGAATTTACTGAGGACCTTCTCTTTGAACAACTCCCATTTTATAGGCTCTGGTTCACCGTGTTCGCCATGACGGACATCGACGAGTCAGAAGTGGGGTCCCCAACGGTGTGCCTCTGTCTGATTCCGTATACTGTGCGGCACACAGTAGTGCTGACCGGGCGGGAGGGCCGGGAAGCGAGACTGAAACCCGTCTTGAAACCAGTTAGGACTGTAAGGGCTTTAGAATCTTAAGGGTAGAGTGGGTAACGTATTCACTCTCCTGCAAGCATGGCATAATCCTTTGCATAAGCTTGAGTGGGCCAAGCCCATTGCATCCAAGATGGATACCATCCGCCCGTGACTGATCCAATCCTCGATCCGACTTCCAACCCTCTGCGCCTCGAAGGGACTCCCAGGGATGGTCACGTGACCCTCCGCCGGCAAGCCCACCACGGCCACCATCCCGATGCCGTTTTCCCGATCCGTTCCACAGCTTCTCGCTCTATAAAAAATTCAGAATGGCTCATCCCCCTTTGCGCTCAGGCACTTACGCTTAATAGGTAAAGGACAAGGCGAATCGAGGCCTTGATACGAGGCTTTGGTATTAAGTCCTTTATTGTCCGTCACTTACGGCGAAACAAATGGCTGTTTTGAATTTTAGGGTCGTAGATTCGGCGCGGCAAGTGTGGCATCATTGGGGTATGGTTAAGCGTTCAAGCAAGCGAGATTTCGCACAAAATGCGCTTCGTGTGGTAGAGATTGCCACAGGTGCGCTGGTTACTATGCAGGAACTTGCAACCAAACGAGCGGCTGCGTAATCAAATAAAAGTTACGCTGGTAATTTGCGGTTGTGCTACACTCCGCAGTTAACTAGTGTTAAATGGAGTGTTCTATGCGACGACCTTTCAGACTTCCGATGACGCTGACTCACCTTATCACGCAGAGCAGCGAAAAGCGCTTCGTCGTGCATTCGCTTGACTTCGATCTAGTTGAAGTTGGAGCCACTCGCGAAGAGGCGTGGGATAGGCTTGCGTTAGCCGTCAAATCATACGTTGAGTTCGGCCTGAGCAAGGCGTGGGACGACTACATCATCTTTCCGGCTCCCGATGAGTATAAGCGCCAAATCACAAAGGATATGGTGTTTACACTCATGCCGCCTATTGAAATCGCGAACACGACTCAGCCCGTCATGGCCATGCAAGCCGCCGCATGAAGCTGGCAGAACTGCTTGAGAAGCTAAAAGCAGAATCCGATATTGACATCCACGAAGAACGTTCATTGAAAGATGGAAGTCGGGTTCTGACCTTTTCTTCGACGTTACCATTCCCAAAAATTGAACCAGCTTGGTATTCGATGGTTGTCCGGTCGGACGACGAGAATATCCCCAACGAAAAGATCGAAGCGATGCTTCGTCATCTGTGGATGTTCCAGCTAGACATCATTCCCGACGACGGCGAGATTAAACCAGCCGCCAGCGCAGAACGATAAAATTCAAAACAGCCCACTACCCCCTAGGCCGAAGAAGTCACCCCCACGTCCTTTAGTTTGTTTTTTCCGAGCCGCGAGTTCCCGCTTGGAAGATGTCCTTTACTTTCAGTTGCTTGGCTCGTGGATAACTAAACCGGAATCAGTTGCTCCAGGTGTAACTCGCTTACTTACTCGCAGATAGAAAAACCTAGCGCCGTATTGTGTCGCGATTGTGTCCTGTGGACCGCATGATATACCTGGAAGTAGGTAGTTCGTAACCGGGAAATAATTTCCCGAGAGTCACAAGAGGGACCACCCCTAATGAAGTTTCATCGCATATCACGCGATCCATCACTCCTACCTGATTCGCCCGGCGCGAAGGCGGCTCTCCCCACGTGGTTAATTGAGTTCGACGGCGAATCCTGCCGTCTCCCCGACTTGCTCGGGCTTCAGTATCTCCACGATATTCTCGGCGGTGACAATATCGCAGCCACCATGAACGGCCCTGCAAGTTGGGGCGGCGACGGGATAGTCGAACACGAGGGCGCGATGACCGACGGCCAACTATCGCACGCGATAGCCGAGATGCAGGACAGGGCGCGGGCCGCATGGAATGCTGGAGACCGTGCAACCTACGATCGGCTCCAGGTTGAAATGGTGGGGATCCGCAAATATCGGCAACAGACCATTGGCCTCTTTGGTAAACCACGAGAACTCGTGACCGATGCCAGCAAGAAGGTCAAGGCCATCTCCTCAGCCATCGACCGGGCGATCACGGCCATTCGCAACAAGCAATGTCCTAGCGCTGCAGCATATTTCGAGGAACACGTCAAGCGGAACGACGATGGCTCGTGGATGTCGTGGACATTTACCGGAACCGAAAAGTGGCAGCTAGAACCGGAACTGGACAAGGCCGAACTTACGGCCGTACTTAACGAACTGCGGACGCTGGAAGACCAGAACCTCGACGAGGCAGAGATCAGGCCGGACGACGCAGAGGCCAAGCCGTCCAGGCGCCAGTACTTCTTCACTGACCACGAGGGTGGTGGGACGTTTCAGTATGACAGCCGGTGCATCGAACCGGAGGTAGAACTCCGCCAAGTCCGGATTGCCGGCGCCCTTCGAACAAAGCAGATGACTAAAGCGAACATCGCTCGGGTAGCCCGGAAGTTGGCGCCGTCAGATCCGTGGTGGTTTCCAAAGCACAAACCCCCCAAACCCTAACTCCTTTGTTTTCAATGCGTGCGCCTATATAGGCAGAGCGAGGAAATTCTATGTTTACAAAGAGGCAGCAGGCCTACGACTACGATCCCTATTTTGAAGTTTTGATGACTCTGGTGCTGCTGGCGCGTCATGGGCGAGACGTTAACGCTGTACTGATTGCGGCAGCCGAACCGCTGCGTGATGAGCTCGCGGGCGTGCCAGAGTTCGTCACGGCGGTCACGGAGTTTCAGCGCGCCCTAACGGCGAAAGGAACAACATTCAATGCAGTTTCTCATTAAGTACTTGGCAAATAACCTCGCGTTTGCGGGCACAAGGTTTTTCGGAGCTATCTTTTCAAAGTTGACTCGCCCCGCCGTGACGCAGCCGGATGGACAAACGCAATATTTCGACAATTCAGCGCTGGCTACGCAAGCTCTTGCGGCCGGCTCGGCAAAAACTACGCAGCCGGGAACGTCGGACCTGAGCAACCTGCGGATCGGAGGTTCCGGGCCGATAGGTGGACCAGGCGACGACGGTAGCACAACTGGCAGCGTGACCGATTTCTCTCCCGTCGCCGCGCCTCAGCCAAAGATGGGCCAGCCGACTTTTGCGCAGGCATCGGGTGGGGGAACAACCCCACTCAGCAACGAACTAACCTCAAAAGGGAAAGTACTGTCTTTACTCTTAACCGCAGGGCAGGGCGCCGCCCGCGGCGCAGCGGCGAGTGTCCCCACGAACCCGCATATCAGTCCGGGCCTCGGCCCGTCGATCGAAGCAGGTTTCGAGACAATTCCCGCGCTGAAGCAGCAACAAAACACCCTGGCCATGCAACAACTCGAACAACAGAAAGAAAAAGCGCAGATCGCGTCATTGCCATTACAGGCGGCAATGCAGCGCCAGTTGATGGGGTCCGAGATTGACCGCAATGAAGCCATGGCGGACACTCGCGGCAACTTCACGAGTCGGCCAGGCGATCTTCGCTTCGACGCTCACGGAAACTTGCTTGGCCGCGGCGCGGATGTTGGCGACGTTGCCAAATCAAAGCAGGCGGGTAAGGAGGCTGGAACTGTAGCTGCGGTGCAGAATGCAGGCGGAACTCCAGCGCAGGTTTTATCTGCCCTTGGGGTAAAGAATCCGACCGATAAAAATACCACCACGGCTCAGATGTACCTTGACTCCAACGACGGTGATCCGGCCGCCGCTATCAAGGCCATGAATGCTGACAGGGTTTCTACCTCGAACTCTATCCATGCGAACATCGCGAGATTGAGATCAATTGACGGAGGCGACTCGCCTGCGGTTTCTCGAATGGTCAAGTCTGACCCGCAGTACAGTGGCTACCAGAAGCAACGCGATGCCCTTGTTTCCAGATTGGCCACCGAACAAGCTAATTCTTTCTCCGACCCGAAGGTTGTCTCTAGCCTGCAAACGCAGACCGACGCGCTGACGCAGAAGATGATCGCGCGGCGTGCGGCCCTGGGCGGCGGCACGACTCCAAGTGCGGCACCACCGAAGACGCAAAAGGGGCTCGACGCAGCCACCGCGCAACAGTATCTCCAGAAGGCCGGAGGCGACAAAAATAAGGCGCGCCAGCTAGCGGCGGCAGACGGGTACTCCTTCTAAATCATGCCTGACATTTTTGACCAGGTTGCAGGTAACTCACCGGCTACTCGCGGCGACATCTTTGATCAAGTTGCCGCACAGCCGAAACCGCAGGGCGACATTTTTGATCAAGTTGCAGGCGCAGCACCGGCCGACCAGAGATCCTCCGACTACGGTGATGATTCCTGGTATCAGCGGAAGCTCGGCGAACTGGTTCCGCAGTCTACTACTCCGGTGCTGGCTTGGCTCCAGGCACACGTTAACGACCCGCTGGATAAGATCGGGGCGAAACTGGCGGCAGGTGGGCGCGAGATGGGTTCCGATGTAGTATCCGCCGCAACGCTCCTCGCTCACCCAGATTACATTGCGGCGACGATGCCGTCCCCTTACGGCCCGAAGCCTGCGGTGCAAAATCTCGAAAGCCTTACTGCAGAAGAACACCCCATCGCAAAGGGGATTGCTGAAGGCGTAGGCGGAGCCGTTGGCGGAGCGCTTGATCCGCGATACCTTCCCTTGTTCGCAATGGGCGGGGCGGAGGTGAAGCCGATACTCAGCACACTCCTAAGCGCGGGATTCGCTGCCCAACTGGGAACCGGCGCAGTTCAAACTGTCAAGAACCTGCACGACAATTGGGACACGCTGACGACCGAACAACGTGCCGAGATGGCAACACAGGGCGGAGTGTCGGCTGCAATGGCGACGATGGCCGGAATGCACGCACTGGGCGGAGAGGCGGAAGGTGCTTCGCCAAAGAGTGAGCAAGCGCAAGTTGCGGCACAGCCGGACATCTTTGACCGACTGGCCCGGTCGCCCGTGCAGCCAACCCCAGACATCACCATGCAAACAGCGGGCGATTCGCAGCCTGTCGCTAAGACTACCGGAATGGAAACTCCGTCCGCCGCGCAAGAGATGGCGAAGAAATTAGCCACCGATGAAACCGGAACGCTCGACCTCAATAAGTTGCATCAAGCAGCTAGTGCGGAAATCAATAACGAGATCAAGCCTTTCCTCGACGAAAAGAAAGCTACTCTCGGTCAGGCGCTAGACGAACTGCAACACGCGATCGCGCCGCGCGCCGGAGCGGAGCGCTCGACACTGGATTCTGTATTCAATCTGGCAGGCAAGCGCGAGCAGCACTCTTGGACTATTGACCAAGCCCTGCAGCCGGTTCGCAACGCATTCGACAGACTTCCTCAAGACGCCCAGGTTGATTTCATCGACCGTTACAAGGCCGGAGAGAAGCAAGTCACGCCCGAGATGCAGTCGGTTGACGACTTCATGCGGAAGACGGATGCGGACACTTATCGCAACGTCGTTGACACCCAGGCGGCGAGCCTTGGACCCAAAGCGCAGAAGATGTGGGCCGCGATGCCGGAGACGGATAAGCAAACCTTTCTGCAACAAATATCCGCATTCAAGGCGGACGACACTCTGCCAGCGGGCCCACTGAAAGAACTGGCCGATGGGCTGATGACTTTCAAGGATGACCACTACCGCGTTCTGTGGAAAACGCTACCCGGAAAAGAACTCGAAGAGGGCGCAAGCGGACCAATTGGACCTGGTAAAACGGCACCCACTGGCGGAGGGACTCGGCCACTCGAAGGCGGCAAAGGGTTCCTGCGGCAATCCACTCTTGATTCTATGAGCGCTGGATTGGACCGCGGAGGCATTCCCCAAAGTTACAACCCGGTTCGCATGTTTGAGCAAGCCCAGGCGGACTCGTGGCGCTACATCACCGCCCAGCGTATGTGGCAGGATGCGGCGGCGCAAGGTGCGCGCGTATTCGTAGGACGTGGCTCCGCGCTCCCTGACGGCTTCCATTTCATTGACGACAAGATCGGGAATGTGAGTTTCCCGGCGAAGTCCGGCGAAGGCAACATTCAAGCCGGCCGATGGGCGATGCGGGATGACTACGCCCGCCTGCTCACCAACATGCTGAGTCGCGATCTCATCCGGGAATCGGCGATCGGCAACGGCATCATGGAAGCCAAGAACACGTTGACCATGTACCGCCTGTCCTTGTCTCCGTTTCACGCTTTTACTACCACCGTGTCTGCAATGGCGTCGAACCTGAATCGCGGAATCACGGGCGTTTACGATGCCGCGCGACTTGGCGATGCCTCACTCGCCGGTGCAGGAATCAAAGACATTCTCCGAACACCCGTTTCTCCGATTCAGGATTACAAACTTGGCTCAGACGTAGTGAACTATGCCAGCAACAAAGGCGAGTTTTTGAAGACGATGCGCGGGACGGACTTTATTAAGGCGTATCCGGAAGCGGATCGACTGGTGGATGACCTGTTCTCGGGCGGCGCTAAACTTGGCCTCCATGAAGACGAGCGAGTTTCGGCCATTGCCAATATGAAGAAGGCGTTCGCTGAAGACAGGATCATCGGCGGTGTGATGCGCTCGCCGTTGGCAGCGAACGAGAAGATGTTTCAGCCGCTTTTTAGTTACTACATCCCGCGCCTGAAGGTGGCGACATGGCTCCGCGATTACAGCTATGCGCTCGTGGACCGCGAAGCTGATCTTAACGCGGGAAAAACCACTCGCGGTGAACTCGCGCGGCAGACTTGGGATTCAGTGGACAATCAGTTTGGTCAACTTAACTGGGATGCCCGCTACTGGAATCGGACCTTTAAGACTTCGATCCAGCTAGGGTTTCGAGCCTTCACCTGGTTTGCCGGAAACATCCGGATGGTGAAGGATGCCGGCATTGGACAGGCGCAGGAACTAGGACGGTCGGCGCAATACATTGCGGATCGCGCATCGGGTGAACCTACTACTCCGGGCTCGACAGCACTTCCAAGGATTGATCCTAACTTCGGAAAAATTGTTTCCTTGCTGGCGTTGACGGCGGCGGGGAACACGGCGCTGCAACTGGCCACAGGCAACGGTACTCCGAAGGACTGGAAAGATCTACTTGCCGCGCGCATTGGCAAAAACAAAGACGGATCGCCGATGCGGATTACTATTCCGGCCATCGTAATCAAGGATGGCATCTCGGCCGCGTATGGCGGAGTGGGAAATTACCTTAAGGCGAAAACATCCGACCTGATAAGCGGAATCCTGGACGCGTCGAACAACAGCGATTTCCGCGGCGCCATGATTCACCATCCGGAAGATTCCTGGTGGAAGCAGCGTTATGACGACTTCAGGCACGGTCTTGGGAACCCGATTGGAGTTTCGACCTACCTTCGCGCCCGAGATCTTGGCGGCAGTACGACCTCGAAAGTTCTTGGCTCCGCTGGTTTCGCACCAGCGCCGAAAGAAATTGATATGTCCAAGGGCGCGATTGCGGCACGCGATTTCAATCGGGCATATTCAAACAAGGCCATCCCGGAAGCATCGCTGCAAAAGGGGCAGAAGACTTACGACTTGAGACAGCAGTATCAGAATGGTGCTGTGCCGCTGCAGCAGTTGCGCGACATGGAATCGAAAGGCGAACTCAGCGAGAAGCAGGCGAAGAAGATTGCAGCCAATCCGGAAGGCAACTTGATTGACGACTTTAAGGCCGTTCCGTTGGAAAAGGCTCTGGAATTCTGGCCGGAGTATAGTTCGGACGAGCGCTGGCAACTCACGCCATACCTGCGGAAGCGCGCGGCAACAATTGACCGGCTTGATCGGACATCTTTACAAAGGCAAGCGTTGAGATCACGCGTAACCGCAATCTTGGCTGCGCAATAAGACCGGAGGGCATTCATGATAACAATCGGAAAACCTAACGACTTAGAACGAGCGGCCGGCAAGTTTGGGCTGACTAATGCAGACTGCCTCAAAAATCCGCGCTGGGCGCGACTGGTCAGTTACAAAGCCCGACTCGATGAGGAGATAGACGCACTCGTTGACGTAGAGGCGCGAGGGCTCGGGAAGCTAGTCGATCTCACTGAGGCAGATTATTCCGATCAGCGAGTTTTCGACTTACTGAAAGGCATCCTAGCAAGTCGCCGCCACTTAGCCACGCTTCGCCCCAGGAAGGCCAAGGTCTCCCCGAAATGACTATGACGTTGTTACAACGCGCAATGCACGCCGCCGCGCTCCGCGAGGCTGACCTAGCTTTTCTTGAAGCTATCGGCGTAACTCCGAACCTTGAACCAACAGAAGAAGCAAAACAGGAGAGCGAATGTCCGAGGAGTTGAATATCTCAATCATGGCTGAGGCAGAAACCGAAACCGTAGTGGAATCGGCCCCAGCGCCCAGTTTGGCCGAAGCCTACGAAGCCAATCATGCGGACAGTTCTGGCGAGCAGGAGTCGCGGA
>OBLU010004948.1_pt1 | contig 11999 bp, 6 predicted proteins | sample 1518681 | NCBI WGS metagenome assembly OBLU01 (sample SAMEA3539304, study PRJEB22396) | soil metagenome | biome: tundra; feature: field; material: soil | place: USA | collected 2010-05 | depth 0.15 m | reverse complement strand
CCTACTACCATCCCGCGTTCTTCAACGGCATCTTTTCATTTGCGCTGGTCGGCGGCCTGCTGGCTCCGGCCACTCTCGGGTACGCGGCGTCCATATGGGGAGTCAAGGTGGTCATGTGGATCCCGCTAATCGGGACCTTCCTCGTGATGGCTCTCCTGATCCTGATCTGGCTGGAAGCCAAGGTGACGGGAAGATGAAGCGCGCGGCGTTGTTAATCCTCCTCGGCGCCCATCTGCTGGCCGCCGCCCTCCCGGAAAGTATCCAGAAGCTGCTGGATTCCTCTCCTGCGGCACGCAGCGCTTTCTGGGGCATCCAGATTGTGGATCTGGCCACCGGCAAGACCCTGTACGAACTCAACCCGGACCACTATTTCGTCCCCGCCTCCAACGCCAAACTCTTCAGCACCGCGCTGGCGCTCAGCCGTCTCGGCGCCGACTTCACCTTCCAAACCCGGGTGCTCGGCCAGACTCAGCCCGACGAGACGGGCCGTGTCCGAGGATGGTTGCGCGTGGCCGGCGGCGGCGACCCCAATCTCTCCGGGCGCGCCGTGCCGTATCGCATGGGACCCATCACGGGCAATCCCCTGGCGGCCATTGAAGACCTCGCCGGCCAACTGGTGGCGCGCGGCGTGCGGCGCGTCGATGGCGACATCATCGGCGACGATACCTGGTACGTCTGGCAGCCCTACGCCGTCGGCTGGGCCGTCGACGATCCACAATCCGACGATGGCCCGCCCATTTCCGCCCTCACCCTCGCCGATAACGTGCTCACCCTGTCCGTTCATCCCGGCGCAAATATCGGCGATGTCGCCGTGCTTTCCCTGGCTCCCGCCATCGAGTTCTACCGCATCGAGAACCGCGTCCGCACCGTGGCTGCGGGCGGCGAGCGCCGCATTCATTTCGAGCGCATTCCCGGCAGCCGCGACGCCCAGCTATGGGGCACGATTCCGCTGCGCGACCGCGGGCAGGATCTACTCATCGGCGTGGAGGATCCAGCGCAGTTCGCTGCCCTGGCTCTCCGTGCGGCGCTCGGGCGGCGCGGCGTCGCCGTGAATGGCGCCGCCATCGCCGAGCACTTGTACCCCGACACCCTCGCCGACCTCGATCATGCCCCGGAACCCGCTCCGCTCGCCGGCATCGAACTCGCCCGCCGCGTTTCGGCGCCGTTGCTCGAAGACCTCCGCATCACCGCCAAAGTCAGCCAGAACCTTCATGCCGAGATGGCGCTGCGCGCCGTGGGCCGCGCGCGCCGGAACGTGGGCAGTTTCGAGGCCGGGATGGCGGAGATGAAGTCCTTCCTCGCCGAAGCCGGCATCGACCCGACCGGCTACAACCTGCTGGATGGCTCCGGCCTGAGCCGCCTCGACCTGGTCACCCCGTCCACCGTGCTCAAACTGCTGCGCTACATGTACGACTCGCCGGCGCGCGAGAAGTGGATCTCCATCCTCCCGGTGGCCGCGCAGGATGGCAGCCTCAGTGCGCGCTTCGGCGCCAGCGCCGCCGCCGGCCGCGTGTACGCCAAGACTGGAACCTTGTCGCACGTCAGCGCGCTTTCCGGATACCTCCAGCGGCCCGATGCCACCTGGGTCGCCTTTTCCGTCCTGGTCAATAACTACGGCACCCGCTCCGCCGCCGAAGTCCGCGGCGTCATGGACCGCATTTGTACTCTAATATTGGAATAGGGGCTCACTACGCCATGCCGATCTACGAATACCTTTGTGCCGATTGCGGAACCAAGTTCGAGAAACTGGTCCGCCGCTCCGCCGACGCGGATACTCTGGTTTGCCCGTCGTGCGGCCAGAACCACCTGCAGCAGGAACACTCCACCTTCTCCGCGCGTGCCAACGGCGCGTCGAAGAGCGCCGACATGCCCTCCTGCCCCTCCGGCGGACGCTGCCCCACTCCCGGCATGTGCGGCCTGAACTAAGGAAGAGGCGTTTCTCGCCAGGCCGCAAAGACGCCAAGAAAGTTTTCTTCGCGACTTCGCGTCTTTGCGAGAAACGGTTTTCCTATTAGAACGACAATTTCCCGCCGAGTTGCATCACCCTCGATCCCACCGAGGTCGAGGTGATGTTTCCAAACGTCGCGGCTTCGATATTCGCGCTGGGATTGGCGAATTCGGGGTTGTTCCAAATGTTGAACGCTTCGGCGCGAAACGTAAACTTCATCCGCTCCCTGATCTGAAAACTCTTAAACAGGGACATGTCCGTGTTGAACATGTGCGGGCCGCGGAGGATGTCCCGGCCGGCATTTCCGTAGGCGAAAATGCCTTGCGCGATGTTGCCGGGCACCGCGAAGGCAGTCTTATCGATACACCCGGTGAGATGTCCGGCGCCGCAATCGTATACGGGCGTTTTCAGCAGATTAGGCCGCTGCGTGCCCTGCGAGCTGGTATTGGCGGCGTCGGTGTTCATGGAGAGGTTGAAGGGGGTTCCGCTTTGCAGGGTTGTGATCCCGTTGAGCTGCCACCCGCTGAACGCGGCCTTGAGGAATCCGCTGCTGGATTCCGGGAACGGAATCGCGTAGATGTAAGTTGCCATAAAGCGGTGCCGGATGTCGAACGGAGCGTTGCCATAATCCCGCCTCCAGTTGTAGGCATCCATGGGAGTCCCGCCATTATTGGAGTCGCTGGTGACATCCAGCGCGTGCGACCAGGTATAACTGGCCTCCACCTGCATTCCGTGGAACACTCTTTGGTGCACCGAGACGGCCAGGTGATGATAGTTCGAAATCAGGTCGTTGGAGATGGTGCGGATCTGTCCGAACAGCTGGTTGGGACGCCGAGGATTGATGGCTCCGGGCCCTGGATACCACGGCGTGTTGTTGTAGAAGCTGCGGTCGAGGTGGAGCGAATGCGATCCCAGGTACTGCACGTCCAGGCCGGTGGATTGGGAAAGCTGCCGCTGGACGCCAAAGCTCCACTGGTTCATGGTAGCGGGCGGCAAGTGCCAGTTGTCGGTTATCCAGTTCTGCGATACCGATGTGCTGCACCCAGCGCCGAGCGGATTTTGCAGGGAGAGCGTCGGCGTGTTCGGCAGGGACGTGCAAGTGGTGGAGTTGCCGAATGGCGGGTTGGTAGTAAGGAACGTAAAGCTGTTCGTCTGGTTGGGGTTGTAGTAAATTCCGAAGCCGGCGCGGATCACGGTCTTGTCGGTCAACCGGTAGGCCAGGCCCAGACGCGGTGCAAAGTCTTTGTGGTTCGGGTTGTGGAACCGGAAGCCCGGGGACGGCACCGTGTCCGGCACCGCCGCAGTCTGCGCGGCGTTCAACTCGCGGGCATATCCGGCCACCGAGTAGGGCACGGTCTGAAGTTCATAGCGAATCCCGTAGTTCACCGTCAGCTTTCTCGAAGCCTGCCAGTTGTCCAGTACGAAGAACCCATCCCGCCAGGTGGCCACGTCGCCTTGGAACTGGATGGTGGGAGTCACCAGGTTTTGCACCATCCCGAGCATGAAGTCGGCCGGTGCGTATCCCGTAAACTGACCGTTGAAGTTGAATACTCCGCGCGGGCTGTTGGCGGCGCTGCGCGAGGTATACAGTTTCCGCAGTTCCACGCCCGCCATAATGGCGTGATCCCTCTTCAGCCAACTGATCTGTTCCGATGCCTGCCAGGTCTGGTCGGTCTGGAACCAGTTGGTCCCTGAGTTGCCCCAGCCGGAAAATCCGCTGACATTGAATTCCGGCGTTCCCGGGTTCTTGCCCGTGGTGTCCGCATCGAAGCCGGGGATGGCCAGCTTGGTCCCGGCATCGGCGATGCCATTGACATAGAAATAGTTCACGGAATTCGTGTTCAGCGCCTGGCGGCCGATCCGGAAATCGTTGACCAGGCTCGGCGTAAGCGTCTGCGTATAGCCCAGCGTATAGTTGTCGGTAGTGGACGGAATCTGGGCGGCATTGTACGGAATGGCGCTGCCGTTGGCGATCGCCTGCACCTGCCGCTGGTATCGGAAGAACAGCCTGGCTTTGGAGCCGATGTTCTGATCTACCCGGTCCACCGTCCCGTCGCTGGTGAGCGTCGCCGGAAATACCGTCGTGAAATTCTGCGTGATCGCGTTCGGGTTGCTTGGCTTAACGTAGTATTGCTGGAGCGAGAGAGCGATCGGGGAGAGCCGGTTGGTGGGCACGATATTCCCCGCGAAGGGCGTCCCGTTGTTTAAGGGGTCTTTCACGACAACGGGCGTCTGGGAGAAATTCCCCGCGAACATCTGTTCCGTCATCACCGTGTTGTTCGCCGACAAACTCTGCCGCTTGTTGCGCAGCCGCTCCCACGATCCCATAAAGAACGTCTTGTCCTTACCGTTGTACAGCTTGGGAATAATCACCGGGCCATCGAACTCGAAGCCGTACTGGTTCTGCCGGAGCGCCGTCTTATTCGAGGTCGCGGGCAGAAAGTATCCCCGCGCATCGAAGGCGTCGTTGCGAATGAACTCCACCAGATTCCCGTGAAACAGGTTGGTGCCGCCCTTGGTGATCATGTTGAGATGAACGCCCAAATAGGCGCCGTACTGCGCCGAATAAGTGCCCGTCTGGACTTCTACCTCCTGCACCGTCTCCACCATCGGCTGTGTGGGTGACGTGGTAATCAGATTGTTCATGATGCTGATGCCGTCCAGCGACATGCTGTTCTGAATCTCCCGGGTACCCGCGCCGATGAAGTCCTGGCCTGGCGGGACGCCCTGCGTGCCTTTGGTGCCCGGCAGAACTCCCGGCGTGGTGGTCGCCAGCATCAGCGCGTTGCGGCCGTTCATCGGGAGATCGGCAATGAGCCTGGATGAAACGGTCGCCGAAATAGTCGCGTCGTCCGTTTTGATTACCGGAGCTGCCGCCTCCACGGAGACCGATTCCTGCACCGAGCCCGGATGGAGCGTAAAATCGTTGCGCACAATCTGATTCATGCTGACGATGCTGCCGGTGTGCTGCAGGTGGGAAAACCCGGGATATTCGGCGGCAACGTCGTACGTGCCCACGCGAACGAAGTCGATCCGATAGTTCCCATCCTGGTTCGAAAGTGCGCTGTACGTGTCCAGAGTCTCGGCGTTGACGGCCGTGATCTTGGCCCCTGCAATGACTTTTCCGCTCGAATCGGAGACCGTGCCGACCAGCGAGGTTGTGGTAGCGATTTGCGCGTAGGAACTGCCGGCGAGCGCAAAATATGCGAATAGCGTGAGAAGCCGTTTCATTTTTCCCCCTACGATTTGCAGCTACAGCATTGGGGGAGAGCATATCCTATTCCAGCGCTGGATACAACTGCTTTTGCAATCCGCTAAAATGCGGCTGACCACACCGTCGTCGTCTCGGTCAAACGATCATGAAACGGGCATTGCTGCTTCTCATCTGCGCTGCCGCCGGTTTGCGCGCGGCGGATTATGCGATAGGCGCCGACCTGTCATTCCTCAAGCAGAACGAAGACCGCGGCATTGTCTTCAAGGACAATGGCGAAGCCAAGCCGGGCCTCGAGATCTTTAAGGATCACGGCTATAACTGGATCCGGCTGCGCCTGTTTCACACGCCGACGCAACTTCCCAATAGTCTGGAGTACACCATCGCGCTGGCCAAAGCGGCGCACCAGCTCGGCTACCGCTTCCTGCTGGACTATCACTACTCCGACACCTGGGCCGACCCGGGCAAACAGTTCATTCCCAAGGCTTGGGAGGGCATGTCGCACGAACAGACGGTGCAGGCGCTGCTGGATTACACCAGGCAGACCACCATCGCCTTCCGCGATGCCGGCGTGCTGCCGGACATGGTGCAGATCGGCAATGAAATCACCAATGGAATGCTCTGGCCCGATGCCAAATTGCCCGCCAATTGGGACCACTTCGCGGATTTCGTCAAGGCCGGAATCGCCGGCGTGGAAGCCGGCGCGGGCGCTCTTGCCCGCCCGCGCATCATGATCCACATCGATAAAGGCGGCGACGCCGCCAAGACCAAGTGGTTTTTCGACAAGCTGAATTCCTACGGCGTCAAGTATGACGTCATCGGACAATCCTACTACCCCTGGTGGCACGGCAGCCTGAACGACCTGCGCGAGAACCTGATCTTCATGGCCAACGAGTACCACAAGGACATCATGGTGGTGGAAGCTGCTTATAACTGGCAGCCGCGCGAGTACACCAGGAAGCCCGCGCCCTTCCTGGAATCGCCCGAAGGGCAGAAAGAATTCCTGGAAGAGGTGAACCGCGCCGTGCAAGCCACGCCGTTCGGCCTCGGCAAGGGTGTTTTCTGGTGGGAAGCCGCGGTCTCCGGCGCACGCGGCGGGCGCGGGTTCTTCGATGCCGACGGCAACGCCTTGCCGGTGATGACGGTTTTTGACAAGTTCACAAAGCACTAAGTGGCATAAGGCTCCGCCTTGTGCATCCGAGCTCAGCTCGGACAAGGAGCGACACATGAATCCACACACTCTCACCCGCCGCGGCCTTCTTCGACAGGCCGTCAGCGGGGCCGCGCTCGTCTCCGCGCTGCACGCCCAGAATCCGCCGGCGAATTCTGCGGGGAGAATCCGCGAGAGCTTCGACTTCGGGTGGAAGTTTCTCAAGGGAGACTCGCCCGGCGCCCAGCAGCCAGAGTTCCCGGATTCCGCCTGGCGCACGCTCGACCTGCCTCACGATTGGAGCATCGAAGGCCCTTTCAGCGACCAGGAGAAAGCCCAGGGAAGCCTTCCCACCGGCATCGGCTGGTATCGAAAACGCTTCCGCCTGCCCGAGTCGTACAAGGACCGCACCGTCCTCATCGAGTTCGACGGCATCTATCAGAACAGCGAAGTGTGGATCAACGGCCAGTACCTGGGCAAGCGACCCTATGGCTACATTGCCTTCTCCTACGACCTATCGCCGCATCTAAAGGCCGGCGACAACGTGATCGCTGTTAAGGTGGACAACTCCCGGCAGCCCAACTGCCGCTGGTATTCCGGCTCCGGCATCTATCGCCACACGTGGCTGCTGGCCACCAACCAGATGCACGTCGCCTATTGGGGGACGTTCGTCACCTCACCCCGCGTCTCCAGGAACGCCGCCACACTTCAGGTCAAAACCCGGGTGAAGAACGAGCGCAAGGTCGCGGCCACCTGCGTGCTGAGCACCAGCCTGCTGGATCGTGATGGGAAGACGGTGCAGACCGCCGACGCCACCCAGCAGATCGCGCCCAATGGCGAGTACGAATTCGTGCAGCAGGTGAGCGTCGATAAACCCCGACTTTGGTCGGTGGCCGATCCCTACCTCTACAAAGTTCACACTACGGTCAGCGATCAGGGCAAGATCGTGGACGAGTATGATACGCCCACGGGCATTCGCGAAGCCCTCTTCGACGCCGACAAAGGATTCCTGCTCAACGGCGAACACGTCAAGCTGAACGGCGTCTGCCTGCACCACGAGGCCGGCAGCGTCGGCGCCGCCGTCCCCGAACGCGTCTGGGAACGCCGCCTGGAAATTCTCCGCGAGATGGGCTGCAATGCCATCCGCACCAGCCACAACCCCTACGCCGCCGAATTCATGGACCTTTGCGACCGTATGGGCTTCCTGGTGATGAACGAGGCGTTCGATGAGTGGAAGGTCGGCAAGGGACAGATCGGCCCCTACGGCTACGCTAACTATTTCGACGAGTGGTATCAGCGCGACGTCAGGGACTTCGTCCACCGCGACCGCAATCACCCTTGCGTGGTGCTGTGGAGCGCCGGCAACGAAATCGGCGATCAGTCGCGCGCCGAGGGCGCCGAGACGCTGCGCAAGCTCCTGGAGATCTTTCACACCGAGGATCCGACGCGCCTGGTGACCGCCGGCTGCGACCAGATCGCTTCCGAGCCGCTGACCAACCGGGTCCGCCCCGAGTTCCTGGCGCAGCTCGACGTGGTTGGCTACAACTACGTGGATCGCTGGCGCGACCGCAAAGAGAAATACTACAGCATCGATCGCGCGGCCTTTCCCCAGCGGCGCGTGATCGGCACGGAGAGCGGGTCCATGGGCGGCACGCGCGGCGATTATCGCGCGTTGTTCCCCCCATCTCCACCAAGCAGCGCCGCGCCGGTGGCCGCCGCGCCCGCCGCCATGATGCTCCGCGGCGGCCGCGGCCGCAACATCGATGTCGAGCAGTTGTGGCGATTCGTCAGCACCTACGACTACGTAGCCGGCGACTTCATGTGGACCGGTATCGATTACCTCGGCGAATCGCGCTGGCCCGGCAAGGGTTCCTCCGCCGGCGTGATCGACACCTGCGGCTTCAAGAAGGACGGCTTCTATTTCTATCAGAGCCAGTGGACCGATAAGCCCGTACTGCACCTGTTCCCGCACTGGAACTGGAAAGGCCAGGAGGGCCAGTTCATCCCGGTGACCTGCTATACCAACTGCGACACGGTGGAGCTTTTCCTTAACGGCAAGTCTGTTGGCGCGAAGGGCTATGCATTCCCGCGCTACGGGATGGAAGACCGTTACGGGAACACCGGGGCGCGCGCCCGCGTCCCCCGCACCACCAACGATCTGCATCTGGAGTGGGACGTGCCGTATGAACCCGGCACGCTGAAAGCGGTGGGCACGAAGGATGGCAAGGTGGTGAGCACGGTGGAAGTCTCCACCACGGGTGAACCGTCGGCCATCCGGCTGACAGTGGATCGCGCGGAGATCGCCGCGGACCGGCGCGACGTGGCCCACGTCGCGGTGGAAGTCCTGGACAGCCAGGGACGGGTGGTTCCGACCGCCGACAATGAGATCGCTTTCGTGGTGGAAGGAGAAGGCAGGCTCATCGGCCTGGACAACGGGGATCCGCAGAGCCACGAAGACTACAAGGCCGCTCGCCGGAAGGCCTTCAACGGGATGTGTCTGGCTATCGTGCAATCGACCGGGAAATCCGGCCGCATTCGGGTAACGGCAAACTCGTCCGGACTCCAGCCCGCCAATCTCACGATATCGACCCGGACGTAGCGGCGTTAGACTATGCAAAGGAGAATCCCCACTCGATGAAGACCGCTACCCTTCTCGTCGTAACGCTTTGTGCCACGGCCACCGCGTACGCGGATTTCAGCTACACCACCACCCGAAAGACATCGGGGACTCAGGCTGCCGCGCCGTCCACCACCAAATTCTTCTACAAGGGTCAGAAAATGATGACGGATAGCGGCCCCGCCGCGACCATCGTCGATTTCGATGCGCAGACCATCACCATCCTCAACAGGACAGCGCAAAACTATACCGTGATGAAGTTCAGCGACCTCGGCCAGGCGGCGACGGCGACCGATATCGACGCCAAGATCGACGTCAAGGAGACCGGCGAGAAGAAGACGATCAACGGTTTCAGCGCCAGCGAAGTGGTCATGACCATGGAGATCGACAGCCCGCAGATGAGCCAGTCCGGCATGAAGATGCAGATGGAAATCGACATGTGGCGCTCGTCGGATGTGCCCGGCGCTCAGGAACTTAAGGCCTTTTACCAGAAGAACGGCGCCCGCTTTCCGTGGGCCGCCATGGGCAGCGGGGGAGCTTCAGGCATGCAGAAAGCCATAGTCGACGCGCAGCGCAAGATGGCCGATGCCGGCGGCGTGCCGCTGCTGCAAATCGTGAAGGTCAAATCCGCGATTGGAGGCGCGCAATCCGCCCAGATGCAGCAGGGCATGGCGCAGGCGCGCGCCCAGATGGAAGCCATAATCAAGCAGGGCGGACCCGGGGCCGCGGCGGCTCAACAGACCCTCGCCCGCATGGGCGCCGCGTCCGGTGGTGGAGCGCTGATCGAAACCACCATGGAATCCACTGACTTCTCCACCAGCGGCATCCCCGATTCGGTGTTCGCAATTCCCGCCGGCTATCAGAAGACCGAGCGGAAGTAAGAAACTTTTGGCCGCCGATGAACGCCGATGAACGCCGATAAGACCAAGAATGCTTATCGGCGTTTATCCGCGTTCATCGGCGGCCCATAACAATTTTCCGCAGGGAGCGTTTCCCTGAGACGTCGGTGATCTCGTGGAACGTTTGGCTAGCCGCCTGTGCCGTGCAGCAGGCGGTAGATCTGCGCGCCATACTTCTCCACCGTGCCGATCCCCAGACCGGGGATGGCGAGCAGTTCCGCCGCCGTGGCGGGCCGTCGTTCCGCCACGGCTTTCAGCGTCTGGTCGCTGAAGATCCGGAAGGCGGGAAGTCCGCGGCGTTTCGCCTCCGCCAGACGCCACTGGCGCAGTTTCCCTTCGATGAGCGAATCGGGCGCAAGCTTGGGACGGTCCGCCGGGCGAGGCGGCGCTGGTGGGAGCACGGGCGCAGGTTGCCGCGAGCGTTTCCGTTTGGCGGGCGCCCCCGCTTTCTTCTTCCTGCCCTTGCGCGCTTTGGTGGCCGCCTGCGCGGCGTCCTTCATGAGCAGATCGCCCGGCACAATTTCTTCCAGCGCCTCGCCATCCGGCGTGAGACTCGCCTTGCGGTATGGAATGGACTTGCCGTCCTTTTCAAAGACGGCGTTCGCCAGCCGGAGGAAATTGGCGCGCGCCATGGCGCCCAGGACCTCCTCGAAAGCGTCGCGCGTCATTTCCCCGTGAGGGCACACTTCGGCGTGCAATTTGCCGGTCGATCTTCCGCCATTCCGTAGCGCCTCGACCACCGAGAGCGCCGCCGCGCGTTCCCGATCGCTGGCCGGACGAAACAGCTGGCCTACACATTCGGCGGGGGCGCAGAAATCGCAGATGCCGCAGGCCTTCCGCGAGTCCGCCAGGTCGCCAAAGTGGCGCACCACGGCGGCCATGCGGCACTCGCTGCTTTCGGCGTAGCGCAGCATCAAATCGAGTTGTTGCTGCTTCTGTTCGCCCTGCGCGATATAGGGTTCGCGCCAATGGTCGTGCCCGCGGCTTACGTTCTCGGCATAGTCCACCAGGGCGCCGCCGTGAATCCAGAGCTTCTCCAGCGCCTTGTCGAAAACCTCCGGATCCATGCGGAGTTGCTGTTGCAGGACCGCTTTCTCTACCGGCTCGCCGCGCAGGCGCCCGAATATTCCGTCCAGCACCTTCACATCGGGGTAATCGCGCTCGAAGAAATAATCGTGCGTGCGGCGGTCCGCGTAGGAGTGCATCAGGATGGTGCGGCTGGGCGCGCCGTCGCGGCCGGCGCGGCCGATCTCCTGGTAATACGCCTCCAGGCTCCCCGGCAAAGCGGTGTGAATCACGGTGCGCACATCCGGCTTGTCGATCCCCATGCCGAACGCGATGGTGGCCACCATCACCTGTATGCCGCCTTCCAGGAATCCCTCCTGCACCCGCTTGCGGTGCACCGCGTCGAGCCCGGCGTGGTAGGCCGCGCACGGAAAGTGGAGGGCAAGCTCGGCAGCCACGGATGTGGCCTGTGCCCGCGTTGGGGTATACACGATGGCCGGGCGGCGCTCCTCCTCCAGCAGCAGTTCCAGCGTGAGCGCGGTGCGCCCTGACGGCGCCACCTCCACCACTTCAATCGCCAGATTGTCGCGGCGGAAGCCCTGAATGAAGAGCGCCGGCCGCACCAGGTCCAACTGCACGGCGATATCGTTCTGCACCACTGGCGTGGCGGTAGCCGTCAAGGCGATGACCGGGGCAGGTCGCAGAGTCGGCAGATACTGGCCGAGCATGCGATAGTCCGGGCGGAAATCGTGCCCCCATTGGGAAATGCAGTGCGCTTCGTCGATGGCGATGAGCGACGGTTTCCGCTTGGCCAGCATTTCCGGAAAACCCGCGACGCGCAATCGCTCCGGCGCGATGAACAGGAACTGCAAGGCTCCGTTGAGGTAGTCGATGCAGGCCTGCCGCGAGGCGGCGCGGTCGCGCCCGGAGTGGATTCGCTCCACCGCGAAGTTGCGCTCCTTCAGCTTGGCCACCTGATCTTCCATCAGGGCGATCAGCGGGCTGATCACCAGCGCCGTGCCGCCGCGCGCCACCGCGGGCAACTGGTAGCACAGCGACTTGCCGGCGCCGGTGGGCATGACCAGCAAGACGTCGCGGCCCGCAATGACGGCCTGGCAGACGGCTTCCTGGCTGGTGCGGAACGAGGGGAAGCCGAAGGCCGTTTGCAG
>OBLU010004946.1_pt1 | contig 12001 bp, 8 predicted proteins | sample 1518681 | NCBI WGS metagenome assembly OBLU01 (sample SAMEA3539304, study PRJEB22396) | soil metagenome | biome: tundra; feature: field; material: soil | place: USA | collected 2010-05 | depth 0.15 m | reverse complement strand
TTGACACGGTGCTCGAGCGCCCGGTCGCGATCAAGCTGATGCATCGCGAGATCGCCTCTGACTCCGCCCAGCTCGAGCGCTTTCGCCGCGAGGCGCGGTCGGTCGCGCGACTCAACCACCCCCACATCGTCACAGTAATCGATGCAGGCGAGGAGCCCTCGCCTGCATCCGCGGGCGACGAGGCGGGAGAAGGGGGGGTGGGCACTCCATACATCGTGCTCGAGTACGTCGAGGGTGAGACGCTCAAGGCACTGATTCGCCGCGACGGATCGCTCGAGATCCCTCGCGCGATTGCCTATGCGATCGAGCTCGTGCGCGCGCTCGGCGCTGCTCACGAGCGTCTGATCGTACACCGCGATGTCAAGCCACAGAACGTCCTGATCGGAGTCGAAGGCAGCGCCAAGATCACCGACTTCGGGATCGCACGCACGCTCTCAGAGGTTGGTCTAACGATGGACGGGCGCGTGCTCGGCACGACCGACTACGTCTCCCCTGAGCAGGCAATCGGGCAGTCTGTCACGGGCCAGTCCGACCTCTACTCACTCGGGATCGTCTTCTACGAGATGCTCACCGGTGTGGTTCCCTTCACCGGCGAGACCCCCGTCGCCGTTGCTATGAAGCATGTGCGCGAGGACGTGCCAGACGTGCAACTGGCACGTCCAGAAGTATCCGCCGCGACCGCCTCGATCGTCGATCGGGCAACCGCCAAGGATCTGACACAGCGTTATCCCGATGCCGCGAGCATGCTCGCCGACCTCGAGGAAGCGCTCGCCATCGAGGCCTCCCGCACAGGACAGGCGACCGGCGAGGTCACGACTGTGTTGCGCACCCTCCCCGGGAGGACCCGGCGGCGCCTGCCGTGGCGCATGCGCCATCCCGTGCGCTGGGTGGTCTCGCTCGCATTGCTGGCGGCGCTCGTCGCGCTCGTGCTCGTGCTCGTGCTCAATGGCACCCATCGCGGTGTAGTGTCGGATGTCGACGCGCGGCCCGGGTTGACGGTCGTGCCCCTCGCGCAAACCGCGGCTCACGATTACAACCCGTTCGGCACCGGTCCCGAAAACCGCGAAAAGGACCAGAGTGCGGTTGACGGCGACCCAAACACCAGCTGGAGCACCGAGCACTACTACGACGGCACGCTCAAGAAGAACGGTGGCACCGGCGTGGGGCTATATGTCGATGCCGCCCCGAACGTGGCCGCCAAGCAGATCGAAATTCAAACCCCCACCCCCGGCTTCGCCGCGCAGATCTATGTCGCGAACCACCTCGACCTGTCGCTGCCCTACGGCAACTCGACTCCGCTCACCGCGCGCGGCTGGCAAGGCCCGGTCGGTGAAGACTCCGACGTCCGTAATGGTGCCCACGTCCAGCTCGCCCTCGACGGTGTGCGCTATCGCTACTACCTCATATGGATCACCAAGCTGCCCCCTGGTATGGAGTCCGCCTCGCTCGCCGAGGTCACCCTATTCCGCTGAGCGGTTTCAGCGATGCCGCCCGTGGCGCTCGAGCGCCAGCCGGCAAAGACGGTCCAGAAGCTCCGGATAGGCGATACCTGAGGCGCCCATCAGCTTTGCGTACACGCTCGTCGGGGTGAAGCCGGGCATCGTGTTCAGCTCATTTACCAGCACCCGCTCACCGTCGACGAAGAAGTCCACACGGGCGAGCCCCTCACAGCCGGTGTATTCAAACGCCTCCAACGCGAGCTCGCGCACCCGCTCGCGTGCGCTCGCGCTAATGCGCGCGGGTATCTTCAGCTCCACACCCCCCGGCGTGTACTTCGCCGCATAGTCGTACCAGTCGCCCGCGAACACGATCTCTCCCGGCTCGCTCGCAAGCGGGCCGAGCACACCGCACTCGACCTCCACTCCGCGCGCCAACGCCTCGACGATCACCAGCGCGTCGTGAGCAAACGCCTCATCGAGAGCTTCTGGGAGCTGCTCGACATCGGCCACCTTTGCGATCCCGACCGATGAGCCGAAGTGTGCCGGCTTGACAAACACCGGCAGTCCCAGGCCAGCGATCTCGGCGAGTACCTGCTCTGGGGCGATGCGCCAGCGCCGCTCACGCACTCCCACGTACCCGACCTGATCAACACCCGCTGCTTCCATCAGCTGCTTGAACAGAACCTTGTCCATGCACACCGCCGACGCTGCCACCCCGGCGCCGACATACGCAACATCGAGCGTCTCGAGTAACCCCTGCACAGTGCCGTCCTCGCCAAACGGGCCATGCAGCGCGCCGAACACAACGTCCACCCCAAGCAGCCCCTCGCCCGGACGCACGCTCAGAAGCCGCCCCTCGTGACGCCAGGACCCGTCGCGTTCGATCTGCACCCACAACGCCTCGTACCCGGCCGCCTCCAAACCCTCGCACACCGCACGTCCAGAGGACAGCGACACATCGTGCTCGGTAGAGCGCCCCCCGGCCAGCACCGCCACTCTCAGAGTCTGCGTCCCACTCACTGGCCGGGCGCGGGGGTCGGTGGAGTGGAGGATGTCGTCGTGGTGGTGGTTGGCGTGGTCGCGGTCGGGGTCGTGGTGGGCGTTGTCGTTGTGGTCTGGGCGACCATGCCGATCGAAATCGTCACCGTGGCACCCTTGCGCGCGTTGGCGCCGGCGGACGGGCTCTGTTTCAGGACCTCCCCGACCTGGGTCGCTTCAGTCGTCGGTTCTGTGACTGACTTGACCTTGAAGCCTGCCTTTTCGAGGGCGGTCGTGGCAGCTACTTCAGTCTTGCCTTCGACCTCTGGGACAGCCACTTCCTTGGGTGCTTGCGCCACCACCAGGTTCACCTTGCCGCCGGCGGGCAGCGAGGCGGGCGCGGCGGGTGACTGCGACAGGACGGTACCCGGCGTCTGGCTGGCTGAGACCTGGGGAGTGATCGCGCCGACCGCTAAGCCCGCTGTCGTAAGCGCCGCTTCGGCGGCTTGTTGTGACTGACCGGTCAAGTCCGGCACGTGCACCTGGGCGGGGCCGCTGGAGACGAACACAGTGACTGGGCTGCCGATCTGTACCACGATCCCAGCGGAGGGATCGGTCGATATCACGTGACCCTGCGCGACCTTGGCACTGGACTGCTCTTGGGTCGTCGGCTTGAAACCGGCCGCCCGCAGCTTGCTCGTGGCGCGCGCCGCAGTGAGACCTTCGACCGCCGGCAGAGCCACGCTGCCAGGGCCGGCGGAGACCAAGATGCTCACGCGGGTCCCCTTCCCGACTTCACTTCCGCTCGAGGGCGTCTCGCTGACCACCACGCCGCTTGGGACCCTGGCACTTGCGGTCGTGGCGGCGACCGGGTCCAGGTTTGCTCCTCGCAGTCGTACGAGGGCGGTCGCTTCGGTCTGACCGACGACGTTCGGCACCGTCACCTTGCCCCCGGAGGACGCGAGCAGCAATCCGAGCACCACCAGCGCGGCGATCAGCAACAGCGCGCTTCCCCACAGCAGCCAGCGGCGACGGTCAGCTTGATCGGATCTCCCCCCACCGCCGTTCTCACCGTCCAGGCCTCCGGCCGGCGCCAGCAGCAGCGCGCCCGACTCCGGGAGCGCTGCTCCCCCGGGGGCCGTGTATGGAGGCGAGGCATATGGCTCCGCGGTGAGAATGGCTGTACCTGAAGCAACGCCCGCGACGACGGTACCCGCGCCAACTGACAGTCCCTGACGTGTCTGTTGGAGGGCTAGGATGAACTCCTCGGCATCGGCGAAGCGCCGCGCCGGATCCTTGGCGAGCGCGCGCAGCACTACCGCATCCAGGGGGGCGGGCACACCCGGCTGAATCTGGCTTGGCGGCGGTGGCTCCGCAGAGACCTGCTTGAACGCGATCGCGACCGCGGTCTCACCGTCGAACGGAACGGCACCCGTGAGTAGCTCGTACAAGATGATCCCAACGGCGTACAGGTCAGAGCGTCCGCTCACCGTGTGCCCCTGAGCCTGCTCGGGAGAGAGGTACTGAGCAGTGCCCATGATCGAGCCCGTCAGCGTCATATCCGAAGCGCCCGCCTTCGCGATCCCGAAATCCGTGACTCGCGCCCGGCCCTCCTCGTCGATGATCACGTTGTGGGGCTTTAGATCGCGATGGATGACTCCGCGCTTGTGCGCAAAGCGCGCGGCGCGCAGGATCTGCGTGACGATGTCGATTGCCGCCGCTGGGTCGAGTGCACCCTGCTCGCGTACGACCGTCTTCAGTGAGCGCCCAGCCACGTACTCCATCGCTATGTAGTAGGTCCCGTTCCACTCACCGCGATCGAAGATTCCGACGATGTTCGGATGCGACAGACCAGCGGCGCTCGAGGCCTCACGGCGGAAGCGCTCGACGAACTCTTGATCTTCGGCAAAGTGGTGGTGCAGTACCTTCACCGCTAGCTGGCGACCGAGCAACCGGTCCTCGGCGAGGTACACATCGGCCATCCCACCCGAGCCGAGCCGCGAGAGCACCCGATAGCGCCCGTCGATGATCGTCTCCGGCTCAATCATGGAGCAGCACTTCCATCACCTGTCTTGCAACCGGCGCCGCAAACGAGGCGCCCTGGCCCGGGACGTGTTCTAGGGTCACCGCGATCGCCACCCGTGGATCGGCGGCAGGCGCAAACGCGATGAACCACACGTTGTTGATCGCCGTGCCGATCTGCGTCTCGGCGGTGCCGGTCTTGCCCGCCACCTGCACCCCGGGAATCTGCGCCTCGGTGCCGGTGCCTTCGTTGACCACCGCCTCCATCATGCTTGTCACGGCAGTCGCCGTCGAGGGTTTCATAACGACCGACTGCACACGCGGGGAGATCTGCTGCACGGTACGTCCATCGGGATCGACGATCCGTTCAGTCATGTGCGGCGCCATCAGCCGACCGTGGTTGGCCACGGCCGCGGCCACCTCTGCCATCTGCAGCGGGACCACCGCCAGTTTGTCCTGCCCGATCCCCATGCGACCGACATCGACGCGCGGGCTCGTGGGCGGCAAGATCTTTTCTCGGAAGTACTCACCGCTGGAGGACATTTCTTCGGCCGGGTAGTCGAGCTCGGGCTTGCGATCGAAACCGAAGCGGGTCATGTAGCGCGCCATCGTCTGCTTCCCCAGTTTCTCGGCCACCTGCGCCCACACGGTATTGACCGATTTCGCCAGCGCTTCGGTCAGGCTGATCTGCCCGTAGCTCTCATCGTCGTCATTTCCCAGTGGTACACCGGAGACCAGCACATCGTTGCGCCCACTCAGCGTGGACTGCGAAGTGAACTGTCCCGTATCGATCGCCGCCGTGGCTGTAACCACCTTGAAGGTCGAGCCCGGGGCGTAACCGAACTGGATGGCGCGATTGACCAGCGGCCTGCCTCGCGTGTCTTTTGTGAGCTGCTCATACGCGCCCCTCTCGGGCAGCTTGTTGGGATCGAAGCTGGGTGTCGAGACCATCACCTTGACCGCTCCGTCACGCGGGTCGAGTGCGACCACCGCGCCCTGGTGTTCTCCCAGAGCCGTGATCGCCGTCTGCTGGGCCTTTGGATCGAGCGTGGTCAGAACTTCGTCGCCCCGTGGGCGCTTGCCCTGGAGCTGGTCGAGGATCGTCTGCAGGTTCGTCCCGGTCTGACCGTTCAGCGCAGCGTTCCGGAAACGCTCGAGTCCCGACTGGCTCAGGTCGGTGTAGGAGTAGCCGATCGGGTGGGCAAACTCTTCACCCTTCGGATATCTCCGTTCATAGGTCCCTTCTCCGCCCCTCACGCTGCGCGCGAGCACCGTGCCGTCGTCGGCAAGGATTCTCCCCCGGGCGATACGCTCCTGCTCGAGCAGCCCGCGAGCATTCAGCGGGTTGCTGCGCAGCGAGGAAGCTTCGAAGATCGTCCAGCGCGAAGTAAACGCTACTAGCAGCGCAAACAGCAGGACGACGAGCCCATACAACCGAACGATCGGCCGGTTCACCGTGCGGACCCCACTCGTCGCCGAGATCTCATTCGATCTGCCCCAGTTCGAGGCTGCGCATCAGCTCGGTTGCGTTGCCTTCCGAGCGCAGCGAATGATCGAGCAGCATCCGCCGGCGCTGGACGCTCAGCGTCGAGGCGCTCACCCCGGAGACGAAATCTTTGCTGTACAGCTTCACTCCGCCGGGTAGCTCATAGGGAAAGCCGCTGAACAGCGTCACCAGCCCGCGGCTGTTCGTGCCGATGAAGAAAACCGACTGCGAAGCCACGTAGACCCCCGCGCCGAGCAAGGCCAGCACCCCGAGCACGATCGTCGCCGTACCCGCGCGACGCCAGCGTCGTTTTCGCCGAGCGTGCGGCGGAGCACTCGGGGAGGGGTGCCGTGGTTGCCGCGGGGTCACCCTCCGCGCCGCGAGGTTCGTGGGCTCCGCGATCGAGTCGCTCGACGGTAGGGCTGGGATGCCGGTCAGCGTGGCGGGAGCCTCGACGAGCGAGGAGGCAGCTGGCTGGAGCGCCTCCACTCGCAGCAGCACTACCGTGATGTTGTCCCGTCCTCCCGCCTCGTTTGCCGCCGCGATCAGCGCCTCGCCGGCGTCGCGCAGTCGCGGATACGCCAGCAGGATTTCGGCGAGAGATGTATCCGGGACCATCGTCGTGAGGCCGTCGCTGCACAGCAGATACACGTCCCCGTCACGAGCGCGGTAGGAGCGGGTGTCGATCTCGACCTCCGGCTCGGGCCCCAGCGCGCGCGTGATCACCGAGCGCTGGGGATGCTCGACGGCCTCCTCGGGTGTGAGCTTGCCCTGGCGTATGAGCTCATCGACCAGCGAATGGTCGTCGGTCAGACGCAGCAACTCTCCATCGCGCAGGCAGTAGGCGCGGCTATCGCCGACGTGGGCGATCGCGACCTCTTCAGCGCCCACGTACACGGCTGTGAGCGTCGTACCCATACCCGCGTGCTCGGCGTTTGCCTGGGAGCGCTCATGAATGCTGACGTTCGCGGCACGCGCGTACTGGGCGAGACTGCCCTCGACGTCCGTCGTGTCGTGCAAGCCATCCCGGAAGGACTCGACGGCGAGCCGTGAGGCGACCTCTCCCGCCTGCGCGCCGCCCATACCGTCCGCCACCACGAACAGCGGCGAGCGGGCAAGCATCGAGTCCTCGTTCGCGCGACGCTGGCGCCCCGTGTCGGTCGCGACGTACTGCTCGGCGACGCGCAGCATCAGGTGATCGACTCCATCATCAGTCCACCTCGAACACGAATTCGCTGTCGCCGATGCGCACGCGGTCCCCCGGATGCAGCGGCCGAGCGCTCTGCAGCAACTCCTCGTTGAGGTAGGTGCCATTTGTGGAGCCGAGATCCTCGATGACCACTATGTTGCCCTGCTCATACACTCGCGCGTGTCGTGAGGAGGCAAATGGGTCCTCCAGGCGAATCTCCGCACGCTCGCCGCGACCGAGCACAATGTCCCCGTCGAGGTCGTAGATCATCCCGGGGTCGTGGCCGGGCGCGCGCTCCACTACCAGCTTGGGGTCTCGGTTCCCAAGATCGGCGTTGCCAAGGGTCGAGGCCGAATACAGCCCGGTTGCGTCGCCCGGAATCGCCTCGCCCGCCGCGGGAACTCCTCCGCCACTGCCGCGCAGGTCCTTCAGAGCGCTGCGCGCCACCCACAGCAGAAATAGGTAGAGCACGGCGAGGAAGCCGAACTTCAGCGCCACCGATACGGGCTCGAGCGTGCTCATCCGAGCTCGAACACGATCTCCGTCGAGCCGACCTCGATGCGGTCCCCCGGATGCAGTGGCTGCGTGTCTGCAATGGCGCGCCCGTTGACCCGCACACCGTTAGTGGAATCGAGATCCTGGAGCTCCCAACCGCTGGCGTGCGGGCGGATCTCGGCGTGCCTACGGGAGGCACCGGCATCCTCCAAGACGACATCACAGTCGCGGCTGCGGCCGATCGTGGCACCCCCGGGGGGCACGATCAGGCGTCGTCCACCGACCGCGAGCAGCGCGCGAGCAGCGCGCTGCTCGCGCGCTCTGTGGATGTGATCCCCGCCCGCCTCGCGGGTACGCGCCGAGGTGCTGTAGATCATCGTCTGTCCATGTTCGTCGTCCGGATCCAGCACGGCCGGCTCGGGTGGGTGGGAATGCTCGTCATCTTGCCCATCGGGGCGGACCAGCCGCGCCTGGATGCCGAATTCTCCCAACGCCAGGCGCTCGTCGGTGTGAAAGGCGATCAGCGGTGATGAGGCGAGGATCAGATCCTCGCGGCGGGCGTGCTCGAGCAGGTAGGCACACAGCTCGTCGACCACCTCGTGCTCCACTCCCTCATACCGAGCGCGGTCCTCCGGTGAGAGCCACACCGAATACTCATTGGGCGCATACACCCGCGAGACGGAGGCGGTGCGATGCTCGTCCATCTCCCGCGCGAGCTTGCGCGCGAGCTCCATCGGGCGGACCTCTGAGCGGAACAGGCGTCCGAACCCGCCTTCGACGAGGTTGGCGATCGTGGTCTCGAGGCTCTTAAGTGGGTTCATCACAAGGGTGGACCAGGTCCGATCCCGCAGGCGTGCCCCGCCAACTCTAAGGACCCATCTCGATGGGAGCGTACGGACTGGGAAGGTCGAGCGACTCAGACGGGGCCACGCAGAGCGCGGGCACCGACCGCGAGCATGCCCCCGAGCAGCGCGCCGAGGATGGCACCGCGCGGAACGACCGAGACGAGCTGCGATGGCAGCCCCACATAATGGGATGAAGAGGCGATGAGCAGCGCGACGGACCAGGTGATGGCGGCGAAGACATCGAGCACGGCGCTGCGCCCGCGCACGATCCATGCCAGCAGCACGGCACCTGCGGCCCACACGCTCGCTCCAGCCAGCACGCCGAGACTCAGTGTTGGGCCAATGACATGCACCGCGGCACTACTCAACGATCCCTCCCACACACTCCGCGGGGGCGTCCCCGCCGGAAGACCCAGCCACAGACGCCGGTCCAGCAGCGGCTCGGCCAGGGTCAACCACCAGTAGCCCAGCGCGGCGAGCGCGGCGCGCTCGCCGCAGCGGGCTCGCTGTCCGGCGAGCGCGGGAAAGGCGCCAGCCACGCCCACCAGACCGAAGGCCGGCGCAAGCGCTGCCGTGAGCCAGCCGAGTCCTGAAAGACGCGGCAGTACCACCAGTGGAAGGGCGGCGGCGAGGATCACCAAAGCGACGCCGGGACGACCGACCCAGACCTGCCAGGCGATCGCCGCCAGCGCGCCTACCAGCCACACCGCCCTTCCCAGCGCCGGCCGATCTCCAATCGGCCGGCGTGGAGAGACCGGCGGGGACTCGTCCTGCGGCGCATCTTCACCGAACCTGAGCGGGGGGTGCTGGGAGATTCTTTGTGGGTCGGCTCTGCGCACTGCCAGCCCGCGGTCGAGCTTGTCGGACCCTGGGTGCCAACCGTCGGAGGCGGGAATGTCTTCCCTCCTCGCCATCTCCCTCCCACGACGGCCACGCCCTCCTCGCCCGCGCTTCAGTCCCTGCCCCAGCGCCTCCTCGAGCGCCAGATGCAGATCCTCCAGCGTTCCGCGATACTCGGGCACTGGAGCCAGTGCAAGGTCAATCGCGCGCGTCAGAAAACGGGGCAGATCCCCTCGCCGTCGCTCCAGCGGCGCAAGCGGCCGGCCGATGCGCCGTACCGTAGCGGCCGGTGTCGCTCCCCGTACCGGGTTGACGCCAGAGAGCGCCTCGTACAAGACGAGGGCCAGCGCATAGAGGTCGGCGGGCGCGGCGGCCTCTCGTCCCTCGCTCTGCTCTGGAGCCATGTAGGCGAACGTGCCGAGCACATCCCCGGTACGCGTGAGCGCGTCTTCGCCGGCCAGCCGAGCGCCGCCGAAATCGGTTAGCTTGGCCGGCCCACCGCGCTCGTCGGGACTGTGGGGAATGAGCACGTTCTGTGGCTTGACGTCGCGATGGAACACGCCGCGGGCGTGGGCGTGGGTAAGCGCATCTGAGAGCGCGAGGCCGATCTCCAGCAGCTCCTCATCGGCGAGCGCGCGTGCGGCGATCAACTCCGCGAGGGTGTCACCGTGGACCAGCTCGGAGATCAGGTAGAACGCGTCCCCAGCGGCGCATGCCTCATGCAGCACGACGATGGCCGGGTGCGCCAAGCGGGCGCTGGCAAGCGCCTCACGGCTCGCGCGCTCGCTGTCGCCGTCGGGAGGGAGCGGAACTCGCTTGACAGCCACGTCGCGGTGGAGCAACTCGTCGTGCGCTCTCCACACCACCCCGAAGCCACCGGCGCCGAGACGCTCGAGCAGGCGGTAGCGGCCGAGCACCAACGCTTCCTCTCCGATCGGCGCCATAGCGGAGGGCGCACAATCCCGATCCGGATCTCCTCCGCGTCGGGCGTGGACGAGGGTGTCGAGCGAGTCCACCGACTCCTGCGTTCGCCGCCGAGGAGCCCGCTCCCTGCCAAGCCGCGCAGGAAAATGCGCGGTGAGCGAGAAGTTGCAAAATCACGTGGGAGGTGGCCGGCAGTCATACTTGGCCCTTCCGAGAACCCCTGCAAAGGAGCGGTTGGCTTTTGTCGTTCTTCGACGATGGCGAGGAGACAGCGCCTCGACCGTCAACTCGAGTGCCTCGCACGCCGCAGCGACCCCGGGCTCGCCGTGCTCAGCACAGCGCGGACTCGCTCCCGCTCGATCAGCACACGCTGATGGTGCGCCGGCGCGTCGCGGCGGCCGTCGGCGTGGTGCTACTGATCGTGGTCGTGCTGGTCGTGAACGGCTGCTTGAAAAGCCAGAAAAAGCAGGCGCTGGAAAGCTACAACCGGGACGTGAGCCGGATCGCCCAGGAATCTACTCAGCAGGTCTCTCAGCCACTCTTCTCGGCGCTCGCCGACGCCAACTCCAAGTCCGCGCTCGACGTCGAGGTCCAGCTCGATCAACTGCACATTCAGGCTCAGAACCAGGCAGCCGACGCAAAGGGTCTGAGCGTCCCTGGATCGATGTCAGGCGCCCAGCGCGATCTGCTGCTGGCACTGGACTTCCGCGCCGAAGGGGTTGCCAAGGTGGCGAGCCTCGTGCGCACCGCGCTCGGTGGGCAGGCCAAGCAGGCGAGCACGCCGATTGCTGGAGACATGGAGATTTTCCTGGCCTCCGATGTGCTCTACTCCCAGCGCGTCGTGCCGCTGATCCAGCAGACGCTTGCGGCCAGCGGTATCCAGGATCAGAGCACCTCCCCCAGCAGATTCCTCCCGAACATCGGGTGGCTCGAACCCACGATGGTCCTCACGCGCCTCACCGGACAGGCGGCCAGCAGCTCCTCGACCGGGGTTGCTCCGGGCCACCACGGCAGCGTGCTCAAGGGGGTGGGCGTGGGAACCAAGACGCTCGAAGGAGAACCAGCGCTCAATCACATCAGCGGGAGCAGCCCAACCTTCACCGTCCAGGTCGAAAACGACGGCGAATTCCCCGAGACCGACGTAAAGGTCGACCTCACCGTGACGGCGGGAGGCAAACAGCTGAAGGCCTCTCACGTGATCAACACGACCGAACCCAAAAAGGCCGTCAACGTCGAAATCCCCGTCCCTGGGATTCCGCTCAAAGTAGCCTCGAAGGTCGAAGTCCAGATCCAACCGGTGCCTGGCGAAACCAACCACGAAGGAACGAAGGGCACCTTCTTGGGGATCTTCGAATAGCCCGGCGTTGCTGTCGGGGCCCCTCGGCAAAGGCGGATGCGGGGGGCGAGCGCACCCGCATCGCCAGCGGCTAACTTGTGGCGATGCTCGCGTCGATCACCGACACCCAGGGAATCATCGCTATCGCTGCCGGCGCCGTGGCGATCGTGGCGCTGCTGGCGTGCGTAGCGATCGCCGTCGGGATGCGGCGCCTGCGGCGTGCCCAGCGGCTGGTTCTCGGCGAGCAGGGCCAGCGCGACCTAGTCGCCCACGCCGCCGCGATGCAGGCCGCGTTCGAGGAGCTGCACGAGTATGTCGAGGATGTCGCCGCGCGCTTGGACGGACGGCTCGCCGGGGCCGAGCTGGCCCTGCGCGGGGCGATCGCGCACCGAGCGCTGGTGCGCTACGACGCCTACAACGAGCTCTCCGGGCATCAGTCGATGTCGA
>OBLU010004945.1_pt1 | contig 12001 bp, 4 predicted proteins | sample 1518681 | NCBI WGS metagenome assembly OBLU01 (sample SAMEA3539304, study PRJEB22396) | soil metagenome | biome: tundra; feature: field; material: soil | place: USA | collected 2010-05 | depth 0.15 m | reverse complement strand
TCAATTGGCCGCCAGCGGCGGTGTGGGCGCGGTTTGGATCAAGACGCATCCGAACAGTCGGGGATCAATTGTCGTCAACGCTGCTCTTGCAACGCTTGGGGCAAAGTCCGTTCAAATCAAGGTTCAACCCGAAGCCAGTTCGGAGAGGATCTGATGCAAACCACGTCCCATGACAAGTTACAATCTGGCAACGCACCCTGATGCGCGCCAAACTTCCCAGAGTCGCGCTGCTCATTGAAACCTCCCGCACCTACGGACGCGGAATTATTCGTGGCATTGCTCACTATGCCCATGTGCATGGGCCGTGGTCATTCTTCACAGAGGAGCGCGAACTTCACAGCGGCATCCCGGACCGGCTGCAAAGCTGGAACGTGGATGGCATCATTGCGCGCATCGAAGGCAAACGGATGGCCGGAATTCTTTCGCGCTGTGGCTGTCCGGTGGTGGACGTGCTGGGCAACGCGCGGTTCAAAAGCATTCCGGGGTTTGACACTGAAGCCAACGCAGTGGCGAAACTTGCGGCGGATTTTTTCCTGAACGCCGGCTTCCGGCAGTTCGCCTTTTGCGGCTACCAGGGAATTCCCTTTTCCGATAGGCGTGCCGAGGCTTTTCGGAATTATCTGACGTCGCAACATTACTCCCTGCGCCAGCCTCCGGTTCTAGCTTCGCTCGCGGTTCCCGCGCACATCCAGGCCATCGAGCGGCAGGGAATGGATCGCGAAAAAACTTTGGCCGCGTGGCTGCGCAAACAACCGCGTCCGCTGGCGCTTTTCGCGTGCAACGACGTATGCGCGCAACAAGTCCTTAATATTTGCCGTGAACATGCCATCCAGGTTCCCGAAGAAGTGGCCGTCATGGGCGTGGACAACGACGACGTGCTGTGCAACATCTGCGAGCCGCCGCTGACGAGCATCGAACCAGACACCGAGCGGCTGGGTTACGAAGCCGCCGCCTTGCTGGACCGGATGATGCGTGGCCAGAAGCCGAAACTGGAGATGACGCAAATTTCCCCACTGCAAGTCGTGGAACGCGCGTCCACCGATGCAGTGGCGATTGGCGATCCAATTACCGTCCAAGCGGTGCGATTCATTCGCGATCACGCGGACGACGGCATCAGCGTCAAGGACGTGCTGGCCAACGTGGGCCGCTCGCGCACCGACGTGGAGCAGCGCTTCCGCCGCTGGCTGAAGACCAGCATTCGCGGCGAAATCATCCGTCGCCGGACGGATCGGATTTGCGCGCTGCTGCGGCAGACCGACTTGTCCCTGAGCGAGATTGCCCGGCGCACCGGTTTCAGCGCGCCCACCCACCTGTGCCGGCTGTTTCGTAGTCAGTTGGGCCAGACTCCCGGCCAATACCGGCATTCCCCAAAAGCCAGGCATTGATGCGGGTTGTTACATTTGGTCTTGAATTTGTCAAAATTGACAATGGATTAATTTCGCGTTCCCCAGCAAAGTTAGCGTGTGAACCAACAGCAACCAACCGCGCGCGGGCATATCCATGTCCACCGCCAAACCAAATCACAGCCCATGAAAACACCCCGAAGTATTCTTGTCAGCTTGAATTTAGCGCTAACGAGTGTGCTGATTTTATCCAGTGCATTTTTAGCCTCGGCACAAGTGACCCAGACGCTCTACTCAACGCCAACCGGCACACTGCGTGACAACTACAGTGGGGCTGTGGGTTGCCAGATCAAGGTGGGTGCCACGAACGTCGTCGTGTCGCATGTGGGAGTCTTCGGCACCAGCGGCGGACTGGCGGTGAGCCATATTGCGGGTGTGATGAATACTAGCCTGAGCGTGTTGGGCCAGGTGACCGTGCCTGCCGGCACCGGCGCTTATTTTACGAACGGGTTCTGGTGGATGCCGCTGGATCCACCGCTTCTGCTCGCCGCTAATGGAACTTACAATGTGGGCGGAATGGTGGGCAGTAGCGATGGTGACGGCTGGCAGGACGCCTTTACGCCGACGACGTGGAACACCTTTTTTATCGGCAGCGCCGCGACGACAACCCGGCATGCCATGTATGGGCCGGGGGGGTCTGCAGTCTGGCCTCCAGCGAGTTTCAGCCAGAACGGCAACAACAACACCTATGGCAATGTCTCTTTATCCTATATCGAAGTCGGCCAGGCCCGGGTAGGCGTGCAAACCACGTCGGTTTCCAGCAGTGCCGGCCAGACATTGTCAGTGACGGGTTTTGGCACTGGCCAGCAGCCCATCACATACCAATGGTGGCTCGCGCCTAATACCCCTTTGGCCAACCAGACAAATGCAATCCTGTCTATCCCCAATGCCGGCACGAACAGAAGCGGCACTTACTTTGTAACCGCGACCAATGCGCTTGGCGGCGAGCAAAGCGCAAGCGTGACGGTTTCGATAACGGCTTTCCCGGTTGGCATTACGAAAAATCCCACGAATATCACCGTGTTCCAAAACTACCCGGCCTCGTTTTCGATGACCGCCACGGGCACGCCGCCGCTTTATCTTCAGTGGTCGCGTAATGGCAGTGCCATTCCCGGCGCGACGAGCACGAATTATACTTTGGCGGCTTCGGCCCCGACTAATAATGGAGATGTTTATTCCTGTCTGGCGTCGAACTACATTGCTCCGAACCCTTACACCGCGACCAGCAGCAATGCGACGCTGACCGTGCTGGCAAACTACGCCCAGCCGCAGGAATTTCTGCATGGACAAAGATCCAAGGCCACGAATAACGCCGCCGGAACCGTTGGCGGCCAGTTTACGGTTGGGAATACGCCAGTGATGGTGACGCATTTGGGATATTTTGCTAACGGGGGCACTAACCTGACTTTAAGCCACCATGTGGGTATTTTCAGTGCCAATGGCAGCGTGCTTTATGCTTCCACAATCGTTCCCGCCGGCAATTTCCCGGATGCAACCGGCACCTACGTCAATACGAACGGATACGATTGGGCGCCACTGGATGCCCCGTTTGTCCTGTCAGCCAACACCCAATATTTGCTGGTTGCCGAAGTGTTCAGCGGCTCGCCCAACCCGGACCCGTGGGGCGACACTTATAGCATCCCGGACTTGAACCCCTATTTTGCCAGCGCCTGCGATGCGACCTATTGGGGGGCAGCTTGGCCGAGCACTGGAGTCGCCGGTGGATACTCCGGGCAAATGTATAGCGCGCCCAACTTGGCGGTGCTTGCGCTGCCGGCACCCTCCGCCTTTGCCTCACCTGCCAGCCTGTCCCAATATGCCGGTCTCGATGCGACCTTTACGGCCACTGTGGCTGGCCAGGCACCGGTGATCGTTCAATGGTATAAAGAACCCGGCACGTTGCTGTCCGGTCAAACGAACCTCATACTGAACCTGACTAATTTGAGCCTTGGGCAGTCAGGGAATTACTATGTGGTCGCAACGAACTATATGACCGGCTCAAACATTCAAAGCGCCGACGTGTCGTTGACCGTGATGCCTGATGTCGGACCGAGCGTTACGAATGACATTCAATCGCAAAATGTCTTTGAATATCAAAATCTGCAATTTGTGGTTGGCGTATCCGGCACACCACCGATGACCTACCAGTGGACTTTCAAAGGCAATCCAATTGCCGGAGCTACCAACAACACACTAAGTCTTAATAATGTCTCAACCGCCAATATTGGCAATTATCAACTCCTGATTACCAACGGCTACGGACATGCCAGCAGTTCGGTCGCGGCTTTGGGGGTTATTGTTCCTACATGGGGCACATATTCATCAGCCGTGATGGGATCCAGTCTGCTGGCCTACTATCCATTAAATGATGCGGCAACCGGCACCGCGACCAATCAAGGGAGTCTGGGCTTGGCTTACAACGGCACTTATGAAGGCGGATATTCCGGCGTGGCCGGACCGGCCGGTTTTTCAAACTTCCCGTTGGATAATCAAGCAGCTTCGTTTGATGGTTTTAGCGCCGATGTGCTGGTGCCCTCGTTCGGAATTACGGTTACCAACTGCACGATTGCCGCTTGGGTTATGGATGGCGGCGGACAGCCGGACAATTCCACGATCTTTTTTGAACGCCAAAGTTCGGTATTCGGCCTTGCCATTGGCCAAAACGGCGCCGGAGAATGGTTGAAATACACGTGGAACAACGGTTCTTACAACAATAATACGGGCCTTATACTGCCGACCAATCAATGGGCGTTTGTCGCCATGGTGATTAATCCGACCAATGCGATGATCTACCTGCAAAATGGCACGGGCATGATCTCCACTAACTTTGCCGGAGCTTATCCGTCTCAATCATTCACCGGCAACAGCTATATTGGTTGGGATACCCAGGGCGGCTCAACCGGCCGGAGGTGGACCGGAACGGTCGGTCCAGTCATGGTCTTTAATCAGGCGCTCTCTCCCGTTGCCATCAATGCGTTATACTTGGGAGTTCCGGCTTCAGCTACACTGACAATCGCGCCTGCGGCTGGTCACAATCTAACAGTAACCTGGCCGGGCGGCACACTGCTTGAAGCCACCAATGTCACCGGACCTTGGACACCAACCAGCGGTGCCACCAACGGCGTTTATACAGTGATGCCGTTACCGGCTCTAAAATTCTATAAAGTTCAGTTGCAATAATTGGGAATGAAAAACGATACAGAACATCTTGAAATACGGCGAGAACATAGGCAGTCAAATTCTGCCCGCGCCTTTACGCTGATCGAGCTTCTGGTGGTCATTGCCATTATCGCAATTCTAGCAGCTTTGTTGCTGCCCGCGTTGGCAGCAACTAAAGTAAGGGCGAAGCGGATCCAATGCGTCAACAATGAACGACAAATCGGCATTGGCCTGACCATGTATTTCGATGATAACCAAGGCTTTTTCCCTGCCTATTTAGGTTGGGCGAGTTGGGGTGGCGCAAAGGGAAGCGGCGCACCCTATGCAAATTATGCCTGGAATGTTCCGGACACCGCACGACCGTTGAATTATTACCTTAAGAATAATAGTGTTTATGCCTGTCCCGGCGACGTTGGCGATACAGGGCAATCGTCAGGCGCTGCCTGGCCTTCCGGCGAAACATGTTTTACTGACTGGGGGAATAGTTATCTCATGCCTTGGAGACAATACGGTCTGATAACTTCCGGAACCGGGCAAAACGGCAGTTTTGGCTGGTCTTATTATGGGATTGAAGCAATCGGTGGCGACTCGACGGTCGGCAGCTCGACCCCGTCCATGAAGACTTCGGACATGATCAATCAAGTTTCTACAAAGATACTTATGGTGGATTGGCCCGGGGCTCCTGATCGGACATTAGATCAGGTCTCCGCGTGGCACGCGGTCAAAGGCAACGGGATCTTTAACATTCTGTATGCGGACAATCACGTGCAGGCTTATCTTTTCACAGCCGCTCAACGCTACCCGACTGCGCCGTGGGGCGCAACTGTAGATCCGGGCGCAAATAATTACTGGTAGAATTAAACTCGGCACAATGAAAAAGTCCATGATTGAAGCTTGGAGGATGTGAATTTAAGTTCATCCAAGCTGCTGTTCGTGCGTAGCCGCAATATTAGACGAAAACGACCGCAGCAGGTGTTTAATATGAATGACATTTTCCCCCCAAGAGCTAAGAAGCCGGACTTGGCCTCCCATTCCACGAAGACCAACGGAGCACCTGAAACCAGCTTGGTGGCGCATGACGGTCGCAGTCACTCGCAGACATTCGATGTTTTGCCGGCCGGGCCGCGCGACAACCAGGACCAACCACCCGCAGCGACGGTCTCGATCCGCCAGGAGGCGCTTGTCATCCCCACTTACCTGCCCGCCGCGCCGGACAAAAATCCGATGTTTCTGGAGAAGCGCGTTTATCAAGGCAGCAGCGGCAAGGTCTATCCGCTGCCCTTCACCGACCGGATTTCCGAAACCAAGACGGACCGGAAGTGGAAAACAATCTGGCTTGAAAATGAATTTCTCCGGGTGATGATCCTGCCCGAAATCGGCGGGCGCATCCACGCGATTCTCGACAAGACCAATGGCTATGATCTCATTTACAATCAGCGCGTCATCAAGCCCGCGCTGGTCGGCTTGGCCGGGCCGTGGATTTCCGGCGGCATCGAATTCAACTGGCCGCAGCACCATCGTCCCGCGACTTTTTTGCCGGTGGATTTTGAAATCGAGGAACACGCCGACGGCTCGAAGACCGTCTGGTGCAGCGATCACGATCCGATGTGCCGCATGAAGGGAATGCACGGCGTCTGCCTGCGTCCCGGCAAGGCGTTCGTCGAACTGAAAGTCCGTGCCTACAACCGCACGCCCTTCTCGCAAACTTTTTTATGGTGGGCGAATGTCGCCACGCGCGTGCATGAGGCTTATCAAAGTTTTTTTCCGCCGGACGTTTATTTCGTTGCCGACCACGCGCGCCGCTCGATGAGCGAGTATCCGCTGGCAAAAGGGTTTTATTATGGCGTGAATTACAGCGAACGCGGCCGCAACGGTGTGCCGCCAAATGAAATTCCAAAACAGTTCATCCCGCCGCATTGCGACAATTCAAAATTAAAAATTAAAAATTCAAAACTGCCAGGCTACGCGCCGAATGACCTTTCCTTTTACGCGAACATTCCGGTGCCGACTTCCTACATGTGCATGGGCGGCCATGAGGATTTTTTTGGCGGCTATGATTTCAAGGCCCAGGCCGGAATCATTCACATCGCCAACCACCACATTTCGCCCGGCAAGAAACAATGGACGTGGGGCAACCACGAGTTCGGCTACGCGTGGGACCGGAACCTGACAGATGCCGACGAAAATGGCGAATTCGCGCCCTACATCGAAATCATGGCCGGCGTTTACACCGACAACCAGCCCGACTTCAGCTTTCTCCAGCCTGGCGAGACCAAAAGCTGGAGCCAGTTTTGGTATCCGATCCAGAAAATCGGCCCGGCGCAGCATGCGAACCTCCGCGCCGCCGTCAGCTTGAAAATTAAAAACGGGCGGGCGCGCGTTGGAATTTCCGTCACGGAAAACTTTCCGAACGCGACCGTTCAAGTTTTCGCAAAAGGCAAATTGCTCGCCAGCTTCACCCGCGATCTTGCGCCCGGCCAGCCGTTGGTTGAACCCATTGCCCTGCCGAAAAACATCCGCGAAACCGATCTGTCCGTGCGCGTCACGGATCATTCCGGCGGCGAAATTATTTCCCATCAAATCAAGCCGCGTGTGAAAGGCGAAGTGCCGCCGCCCGCAACCGAACCGCTGTCGCCGGAACAAATTTCCAGCGCCGACGAATTGTTCATCACCGGCCTGCACCTTGAACAATATCGCCACGCGACCCGCTGCCCGACGGCCTACTGGCGCGAGGCGCTGCGCCGCGACCCGCTCGATTCGCGCTGCAACAACGCGATGGGGCTTTGGCACCTGCGCCGTGGCGAATTTGCCGCCGCCGAAAATTTTTTCCGCCACGCCATCAAGCGCCTCACACAGCGGAACGCCAATCCGCAAGACGGCGAGCCGTATTACCATCTCGGCCTGACGCTGCGGTATCTTGGCCGCGACGACGAAGCGTATGCGGCGCTTTACAAGGCAACCTGGAACCAGGCATGGTGTGCCGCCGGCTTCCACGCGCTCGCGGAAATTGACTGCTGCCGTAACCATTGGAGCGCCGCGCTTGAACACTTGAACCGCTCGCTGCGTTTCGACACGGACAACCTCCGCGCACGAAATTTGAAAGTCATCGTGCTGCGAAAACTGGATGGTGACGGTGAAGCTGAAATTTTATTACGTGAAACACTCGCGCTGGATCCGCTCGACTGGTGGGCGCGCTGGCTGCTCGACCAGAATATTTCCTGCGACGCGCAGACACGGCTGGATCTCGTCCACGATTTCGCCCGCGCCGGTTTTTTTGCCGAAGCCGTCAGCCTGCTGGATGGGTTTGCGGCAGCGACCGGCGATTTGCCGGATCAAAATTGGGGCGCGACGCCGCTGGTTTTTTACACGCTCGGCTGGCTGCACGAAAAACTGGGAGACGCGAAAACGGCGCGTGATTTTTACCGGCAAGCCGCCGCGCAATCGCCGGATTATTGCTTCCCGTCGCGCCTCGAGGAAATTTTGATTCTTGAATCCGCCATGCGCGCCAATCCGCGCGATGCCCGCGCGCCGTATTATCTCGGGAATTTGTTTTACGACCGCCGCCGGCACGCCGAAGCCATTCAGCTTTGGGAACGCAGCGCGAAACTTGATCCGCACTTTTCAATCGTCTGGCGCAACCTTGGCATCGGCTATTTCAACATCTCAAAAAAGCCGGCCAAAGCCTGCGCCGCTTATGACAAGGCATTCAAAACCAATCCGAACGACGGACGGTTACTGTTCGAGCGCGACCAGCTTTGGAAACGGCTCGGCGAAAAACCGGAGCGCCGTTTGCGCGAGCTGGAAAAATATCCGCAACTGGTCGCGCAGCGCGACGACTTGAGCGTGGAGTTGTGCGCGCTTTACAACCAGACCGGCCAGCCGGCGAAAGCGTTGGAAATTATTTCGCACAGAAAATTCCAGCCGTGGGAAGGCGGCGAAGGCCACGCGCTTGGCCAACACGTCCGCACGCACCTGGCGCTCGGGCGCGGGGCGCTCGCGCAAAATAATTTTTCGGCGGCGCAAAAATATTTTTCCAACGCCTTGGCCGCGCCGGAAAATCTCGGCGAAGCGAAACACCTGCTCGCCAACCAGAGCGACATTCATTATTGGCTCGGTGTCGCGCTGGATTCGCTCGGCGACAAAAAATCCGCGCGCGAACACTGGCTGGCGGCGGCAAATTTCAAAGGCGATTTTCAGGAAATGAGCGTCCGCGCCTTTTCGGAAATGACGTTTCATTCCGCGCTGGCGTGCGAAAAGCTCGGCCAAAAAGCGCGGGCAAAAAAACTGTTCTGCGAGTTGCTGGCTTATGCCCAGAAACTGCAAAAGTCGGCCGCGAAGATTGATTATTTCGCCACGTCGCTGCCAACGATGCTGATCTTCGACGACGATATGCAATTTCGCCAGGAAACGACGGCGTTGTTCCTGCAAACGCAGGCACAGCTCGGCCTTGGCAAGCGGGCGGCGGCAAAAATATTATTGCAAAAAGTTTTGCGTCGCGAACCCAGCCATGCGCTGGCAGCCGACTTGTTGGGCGAAATGGAAACCGGAAACAAGATCATCGGGCGAAATGGTCGCGGATACGCAAACTCGACGATCCCGCGCAAACATGTTTGATCCAAACCATCGGAAATGTTCGGTTCGCAACTGCTTTGCGCAACTTACCGTTTTTATTTTTAGCCTGACCGCGAGCGCTTCGGCGCTGGACATCACACTCGATCCTCATCAGTCAGGCCGGACGTTTGAAGGCATTGGAGCTGTCAGCGCCGGCGCGTCATCGCGGCTGTTGATTGATTATCCCGAACCGCAGCGCAGCCAGATTCTCGACTATTTGTTCAAGCCAAATTACGGCGCGGCACTGCAATACCTGAAAGTCGAAATCGGCGGCGGGGTCAATTCTACCGACGGCACCGAGCCGACACACATGCGCTCGCGGACCGATCTGAATTTCTCGCGCGGCTACGAATGGTGGCTGATGCAGCAGGCAAAAGCGCGCAATCCAAACGTCACGCTGGACTGCCTCGCGTGGGGTGCGCCGGGCTGGATTGGCAACGGCAACTATTATTCGCAGGACATGTGCAATTACATCGCGAGTTTCATCCAGGGGGCGCAAACCAATTATGGCCTGAATTTCAACTTCACCGGCACGCACAATGAAGCCACGTTAAACACGACCGCCACCACCTGGATCAAACTGCTCCGTTCCACGCTCAACGCGGACGGGCTGTCAGGCGTGCAACTCGTGGCCGCCGATGAATGGGGCGGCACGTGGGGCATCGTCACCAACACGAGCTATGGCCTGCTGGTTGATCCGGCGTTGTCGAACGCGGTTGCCCGCGTTGGCGCGCATTATCCCGGCTTCAGCAGTCCGGCGGCGGCGCAAACTTGCGGCAAAATGTTATGGTCGAGCGAGGACGGCATCGGCGGCAGCACCTGGACGGCGGCGATGAAGCTGGCAAAAATTTTCAACCGCAATTACATCACCGGTAAAATAACGGCGACGGAAATCTGGAGTCCCATCACAAGTTACTACGACATTCTGGCCGCAGCGAATTCGGGGCTGATGCGCGCGAACACGCCGTGGTCGGGAAATTATCAAGTCGCGCCAGCGATCTGGGCGGCGGCGCACACGACGCAGTTTGCGCTTCCCGGCTGGATTTATCTCGAAGGCGGTGCGTCCGCACTTTTGCCAGCGGGCGGCAGCCTCGTCACGCTGGAATCCACGAACCATTCCGATTACAGCGTCGTGGTTGAAACTTCCGACGCCACCGTCGCGCAGACGGTCACACTGCATTTGACCAACGGCCTTTCGACCGCGACCCTCAACTTCTGGCAAACGACGCAGACCAATCAGTTCATCCAAATTGGAACCGTGACACCTGTCGGCGGCGCGTTCACTTGCACGTTCCAGCCCGGATGTATTTACACGCTCACGACGACCACCGGCCAAGCGAATGGCAGCGCGGTGCCGCCGGCTTCGGCGACATTTCCGCTGCCATTCAAGGACAATTTTGAAAGTTACGCCACGAGCCAAACACCGAAATATTTTTCCGATCAGGCAGGAACCTTTGAAACCTTCACGCGCACGGACGGCCAGGGGCAATGCCTGCGCCAGGTCTTGACGCAAACCGGCATTCGCTGGGCGGCGGAATGGCAACCTTACACGCTCATCGGCGACGCGACGTGGACGGATTATGACGTGAGCGCGGATGTGTTGATTGAGACGAATGGCGGCATCGCGTTTGTCATGGGGCGCGTCGGCAGCGTGCCGGGATTTTCCGATCCGCTGCCGCGCGGTTACTGGCTCGCGCTCAACAATGCCACCGCGCAATGGGAACTTCATTCGCCGTCCAACCTGCTCGCGTCCGGCACGGCGGCCATTCCCACCAACACCTGGCACAATCTGCGGCTCGCGATGCGGGGCAGTTCGCTCAACTGTTATGTGGACGGCGCGCTGATGACGAATGTCACGGATTCAACTTATGCCAGCGGCATGGCCGGCATGGGTTGCGGCTGGCACGGCGCGCAGTTTGATAATTTTACTCTGCGCCGGTTGCATCGCGGCAATAATTTCAATTTCGCGCTGACTGCGACCGCGAGCGCATCGTCCGTCTGGCAGAATGATCCGACTTACGCCGCCAGCATGGCCAACGACGGCGATCCGACCACGCGCTGGAACACGGCTTATCCCACGCTGGCAAATGAATGGCTCGAACTGGATTTTCCGTCGCCCGTCACATTCAATCAAACCACTTACTCGCAATACGGCGACCGCATCACCGGCTACCAGATTCAGCATTGGAACGGCAGCGCTTGGATGGTGGATGTCAACGGCGGCGAGTTGGGCGCATCAGCGGCTGACACTTTTGCGGCGGTCACTGCAAACAAGTTGCGGCTGGTGCTGACCAATTTCACGTCCTCGCCATCCATTGAAGAATTTGGCGTTTACAACGTCGCCCCGGCAACGGCTACGAACCTCGCGCCATCTGCGACCGCCAGCGCGTCGAGCATTTGGAGCAGCGGCTACACGGCGGCGATGGCCAATGACAATAGTTTTTCCACACGCTGGAATTCAGCGGCGGGCGACACGAACGGTGCGTGGCTTGAATTAGACTGGTCTGCGCCGGTCAGTTTCAACCGCACGGTGCTCTGGCAATTTCTCAACCGCGTCACCACCTACAAAATCCAGCACTGGAACGGCAGCAGTTGGAGCGATGACATGGTCGGCGGGCCATTGGCCACCACCGAGGCCGACAGTTTTCCGACCGTCACTGCCAGCAAGGTGCGTTTCCTCGTCACGACCGCCACAAACGTGCCTTCAATTTACGAATTTCAAGTATTCGACGATCAGCCAGTCACCGCAGCAACAGTGGCGCCGATTCGAATCAACGAATGGATGATCAACAACATGCACACGCTCGCCGATCCGGCGGGCGGTTATG
>OBLU010004944.1_pt1 | contig 12003 bp, 11 predicted proteins | sample 1518681 | NCBI WGS metagenome assembly OBLU01 (sample SAMEA3539304, study PRJEB22396) | soil metagenome | biome: tundra; feature: field; material: soil | place: USA | collected 2010-05 | depth 0.15 m | reverse complement strand
CTGGACGTGGAAGGGCGGCTGATCGATTTCAAGACGGCATCCCGCCGGCCTTCCTGTGTCTCGCCAGACTACGCCTTTCAACTCGCTACCTACCGGCAGATCACTCCCGGCGCCAGCGGTGAAGTGCGCATCGACAGCCTGGTGAAGACCCAGACTGTCCAGATCGTGCAGCAGGCCTACACCGTGGAGGAGCCGGACATTCGGGCCACCCAGGTCCTGTATCCGATGGCGCAGAAGGCCATGGGAACCGGGATGTATTGTCCGAACCGGCAGTCCATGCTGTGCAGCCAGAAGCACTGCAGCTTCTGGAAGCACTGCGAAGAGGAGTTCGGTGGCCGGGTCCGGCCGTCCTGATTTCCTCATAAAACACGTAACGCCCGGCGCGGGATGCTTTCGAGCGTCCTGTGCCGAGCGTTGGTCCTCCGACTAATACTGATCGAGGAGATTTGTGCTCAGGAGACGTGTGCCATTGCGCCGGAATGTGCCGTTACCGCGGGGCCTGCCTCCGAAACGGAGAGTGCCGGTTCGCCGAAAACGATTACGGCCGCGGCGGAGTCCCGACAGAAGCCCCGAATATTTGGCTTGGATTCGTATGCTTCCATGCGCAGTCTGTTCCCGAATGCGCGACGGATCTACCGTTATCGAAGCGGCCCACACGAACGCCTTGGGCCCCAGGGGATTGGGGCAGAAGACCACGGACTTCTCGGCGATCCCGCTTTGTGCAGCTCATCATCGGGAGGATCTGGATTCGTACCATATTCTGGGCGAGAAGGGGTTTTCGCACAAACATGGGGTTGACTTGAAAGACCTCGTGCTTCGCTTGCAGAGTCGATTCTGGCAGCAAGACGTGTCAGCACCCCTCGCCGTTCATCCGGTGCAGGCGGGGTGAGCTCTACGCGACGGAAAGGACTAATCGCCTCTTCGTGCGGCGCCGCGGCACCGGCTTTTCTTAACAATGTCGGTCCGCTAGCAAGACCGTACACCAAAGCGGTCCTGTACACGGGGAAATCGGTAGTGGGCTACTTTGAAATCCAAAGTAGCCTACTACCGGGAAATCGACGAGTAGCAGCAGGCGTCAGGGCGAAACGGCGGATGTGTTCGATGAGACGAGACAGCGCTTCACTATGATGGCCGGTTGCGATACCATGAGACAAACTCGTCGACGCCCTGCCGGAACGAAGTCTGTGGCGAGTATCCAAGCAGGCGCTGCGCCTTGGAGATATCGGCATAGGTGATCGGTACGTCACCGGGTTGCTCGGGTAGCCTCTGAATATCGGCTTTCTTGCCTAGGCTGGCTTCGATCGTGCTTATAAGGGTATTCAGGTCGACCGGGTGGGAGTTCCCCAGGTTGAAGACCTCGAAGGCACAATTGTGGCTGAGCGCCGCTACGATGCCATTGACTATATCCCTGTAGAACGTGTAGTCGCGGCCGCTGGCGCCGTTTCCGAAGACCGGGATTGGCTTCCCGGCTTCGATCAGATCGGTGAATTTATGGATGGCCAGGTCGGGACGCTGGCGTGGACCATAAACCGTGAAGAACCGCAGACAAACCACCTGAAGCTGGTAGAGGTGTGAATACGTGAAGCAGATTTTCTCTCCTGCGATTTTGGTCGCGGCATAAGGAGAGATCGGCTGATTGATCGAGTCTTCTTCGCTGAAAGGCACACGGTTGGCCACGCCGTAAATCGAACTGGATGATCCAAAGACAAATCTTGGAATGCCGAAACGGTGAGCCATTTCGAGCAGTACCATCGTTCCGCGGACGTTCACCCGTTCATACAAAAGCGGCTGTTCCAGCGAAGGGCGCACGCCCGCCCGGGCGGCTAGGTGAATGATGGCGTCAAACCTGTTGTCGTGGCCGAGCGCAGACATCCGGTCTTCGTCGCAGATATCGGCCTGGTGAAAGGCGACCTCGCCGCTCCTCCGTATCGCCGCCAGATTAGCCCGCTTGACATCCGGCGAGTAGAAATCATTCAGCTCGTCGACGATCGTCAGCGTATGGCCGTCGCGCAATAAACGTTCGCTCAGATGGGAGCCGATGAAACCGGCTCCTCCCGTCAGCAGAATTTGCATGGGCTAGACTCTTCGTTCCTCCGCGGCCGCTCTCAACGCCTCCGCTGTTTCGGCCGCAACCCTTTCCCATGATCGCGCCTGCCCCCATGCAGCAATTCTAGTGCGGTCCCATCGTGTGTGGATCGCTTTGCTCAGCCCAGCGCTAAGCATGGCATCGTCTGCGGGCGAAACGACAATCCCATAGTCGTCGGAGGGAATCATGTCCTGTACGCCCCCGACGTCCGTCGCAACCGTTGGCGCGCCGCACGCTTGGGCTTCGTGAACTACATTGGGCCAGCCTTCCCGCGAGCTGGCCAGGCAGACTACATCGGCCGCCGACATGTATTCCGCTAAAACCGCCGGCTTTACATTGCCCGTGAAGTGAACGACTGACTCGAGTCCATGCTCCTGAACTGCTCGGCGGATCTGGCCCTCGAACATCCCCTCACGTCCAGGGCCACCTATGATCCACAACCCCGTATTGTGGCCTTGGCGCCGCATCTCGCTCAAGGCCTGTACGACCCGGTGGTGGCCTTTCCGCTCGATTAAACCGCCCGCGGAGACAATCGCCTTCTGACCCTCGGGAATTCCCAGTTTGACGCGCGTTTCCGCATACGGGCGCGGGTAAAAGACGTTCCCGTCAACGCCGTTTGGGATGGTCCGGACGCGGCTGGCCTCGACACCTTCCGATATGGCAAATTGCCGAAGGCGCTCCGAGACCGTGATGATCCTGGCGGCGCGGTGGAAAGCCCACTGCATCCAGCGTCGCATGCCGGACGATTGTGCGTGCATGGTTTCGTTGCCGCGCAAAGTGATCGTGAACGGGCACCGCAACGCAGTTCCCAGTGCTGCGGCTGCAATCCCCGCCGGAAACGCGAAATGAGCATCAATCACATCAAACGGATATTCGCGGCGCAGGCGCCGCAGAAAAGGCAGAAGACGGGCCGCGAGAATGAAGGAGCCGTGATATCCCCCAAATGGCAGATAAAGCCACCGCGGATAGTGGACGTAAAGGCGCTCGTCCTGCTGACCAAGGGGAATTCCGCGCTTCCTAAATCCTCTGGCAGCGTAATCGAGCACACCGATTGGCGCCACCACCTGCACTTCGAGCAGCTTGGCTACGTGTTGGAGCCGTTGCCTTACAAACGGCCCCAAGTTCTCTTCGGACGGGTTCGGAAAAGTACCGGAGAGGCTGAGAACCCTGACGGTTCGTTTGGTTTGGAGTTCTCCCTGTGACTGAGGAGGCTCAACGTGCGTTGCAAGAGTATCCATTTAGGTCGCCACAGCGATGACCGGACTGTGCAGTGTATTTTCCGAGCACCCGCTGAGCCATCGGATAAAGCAATTTTCGGGCCAATTTATTACCTTGCACGGAGTACCGATTTCGACTGCCATTTCTTGCGAAGAGTCGCGGAAACAGCTTTGAACAAGGTCTTAAGCATACCGCATCTGTACACGAAATCGAGGCGCAGAATGCCGGGGCGTGCGACGGCGGTCATCCCGGTATCTGGTCACGAGCCGTCCTGGAGCGCGAAGGTAGCGGGTGTACACCTTTATGAGCTGACGGGGCTGGGCCGCCGGGTCGCGGGTGCCCTTTAGGGATGATTGCTCGCTCCAGGGCTTTAGCGCGCTCAAGACCTCGCTCCCCGAAGACGTTATAGAATGAAATGGGGCGGGGGAAATCAAGAGGTAGCAGCCGCCCACCGTTCCGGGAGATCAATTTGTCTAAGAGAGGAAAGCCCGCTTCCAAGGTTCGGGGCCTTCGAAATACTGTTCAATCGTCCGATACATGTTTTCCGTGAATTCTTTGTGGCCCTCCTTGAGGTGGAGGTAAAACCAGTTGGCGAGGGCAAGGGGAAGCAGCAGGGAAACATCCACAGGAGTCAGATCCAATCTCTGAGCATAGGATCGAATCAAGGAGGGGAACCGGTTCACCAGGGTTGGGTCCCAGGTTGCCGGCGTTTCCCCGGTACCCCGAAGGAGCGAATAGAGTAAGGTCAACAAGTCATAAAACGGCAGATCGATGGCTGCAAAACTCTCCCAATCCACTACATAAAAGCGGTCCCGGTGGGAGAGGATATTACCGGAATAAAGGTCCCCATGTTGGGGGATGACTGGCAATGAATTCAGCCACTGAGCGGAGATTGCGGCCGCAACTTGGGGGCATCCCGCCTTCACGGCAGTCGAGGGGCAAAACTGTGCCACGGCTTCCAGAGGTTCCTGTACCATGTGCTGGTACCGGCCCGGATCAAGTTTTTCTCGGCCACATCGGACTGCTGCATGCAGCGAGGCAACCATTTCGACCAGACGGTGCTGGACATCCGAAGCATAGCTCTTAGCGGTCGTGAGGGCCGATCCGGGAACACCTTCCATCCACAATCCCCAGAGATGTCCTTGAGGCCCGAAGTGTAATGGACGAGGAACAACGGCTGGTGCGCATTGGTGAGCTCGCCGAATGTTTTCAAACTCCCTTTTCAGCGGGGCAGGATCATTACAGAACTTGACCACGACACGGGGAAACGCGCCACCGTTGTGAAACCACATCACGTCAAGATTGCTGCAGTGCGGTTGGTAGTTGTTGTAGATGACGAAGCTCCACTCTCCACCCGCAGGGAGGCGCCATTCCGCAATCTTGTCGAGTAAAAAGAGCTTCCAGATACCAACCATCGATTACTTACCCGCCAGAATCACGAACGAGTATTCAAAATACTTCAGGACGCCAAGGTTGAGCAAGAGCGAGTGCAAGAGTCTGCGGATTCCTCTGGAGCGGATATGATTAAAATTCTGCGAGTAATATGAAAACCCATTGCCAGTCAGGGGAATCAGAAAACGAGGGTGATTGTAGCTGGGAACCGCCAGATAAAACTCGAAGCGTGTAAACCCAGCGCGGCGTAAGAGTTTGCGATAGCCGACGCTCGTGTACAGATAGTTCCGGTATCCCTGAAGCCCCTTTTTGCGAGCATACCAGTGGGCGAGAGGCCGTGGCAGGACGGTGACGAAAGGGACGCCGGCGTGGGGATCGGTATATCCAATAAAATAGCCGGGGCTGAATCGGTTTTCAATTCCGACATACAAGTACCCACCCGGGCGCAGGAGCCGGAAGGCGTTTCTTAAAGCGCACTTCTGTAACTCTTCCGGATCCCCGGCGCGTCCTTCGGCGACCCATTCGAGCACACCGTTCATGGCGACCAGGTCGAAACTTTCTGGGGCGAAGGGCAGCGTCCAGAGGGAACTTCGGACCAACTGGACGTTCGAGAGCTTTTCCTGGGAGAAACGGTGCTGCATAAACTGAACGCGTTCCAGGACAGGCTCCAGCGCGACTACCTCGCGGTAGTGCATAGCCAGGGCATGAGATGTGGTTCCAGTGCCTGCTCCCAGGTCGAGCACGCGGCTGTTCGGGAGAAGGTCGAGCAAGTAGTGCCAATTTGCCCGTTCGAGATTCAGGATCATCGTGGAGGCGCGCTGTATGTCGGGGTCCGGGCTGTCCAGAAGCACGTTCTTCCAGTTGTTCCCTGCTTGCGCCAGGCTATTGACCTCCCGCATCCGTTCTTGGGGGATCTCCCCCCAATAAGGAAACTCGCTGACAAAATGCGGGATACCGTCGACAAGCGGCCAGTTTTGCCCGCATGAGGGGCAATCCAATTTGCCGGTCGTCTTCACCAAAGGCTCTCCGCAGCCGGGGCAGACCAAACCTTCAGATGCATTCCGGTTGTTTCGGAGGGGCAGGTTGGCGGTAGCGTTGACGGGCATTGCCTGTGACATCATCGTAACTTTGCAAGCAGTCCAGTTTCCATAGTGCCTCACCGAGGGGATCTCTTCTGACTACAGAACAGGATATCACAGGTCTTTTAATCTTTGTTTTGACCGGCCAATGCCCAAAAAACCCGGCGTGCCGCTGGCCGGGCACCTCAGAGCATGTGAAGTCGGTCAGCAGAAGAACGGCGGCTGCCGGTTATGCCGGAGGTCAGTATAATGACGTTTTGCTTGCCCGTCTGCCCGGAGCACCCCAGTCAATGGTGACAGCCCAATCACCATTAACAGCTTCCACTGCGGCCTGTCAAACCAGCTAACAAAGCTGCAGCGGTCCGTGGATTTCCGTGGTGCATTCCCAATTATCGGCACTATTCCCCAGTATTGGGCACTGCCGGAGGGGACCGAGGCAGCAGGCCGGGCCCGTAAAATCAATAGGTTCCATGCAGCTCATGCAACTCGCCCCTGGGTTGAAAGCCAACCGGGCCGGCCGCGGTTGGAATGAAAATTGCTCATTTCGGATGTATTTGTAGAAGGAGGAGAATTCATGTTCAGCCCAGAGTCTCTGATTCGTGTTCATCGCCGTATCAAGGATCGAAAGATTAAAGCCTTTGGGGTGAATGCGATGCGCCTCCTGGGTCTGCGCCACATGGTGATCCGGATGGACACCATCAATTTGTGCAACCTGCGCTGCAAGATGTGCTACTACTCCTCGGACTACAACCGTAAGAAGGAGGAGATGGATCTGTCTCTTTTCCGGAAAATTGCCGAGCAGGTCTTTCCAAAAACCCGGTTTCTGTATTTGAGCTGTGCGACGGAACCGACGTTGAACAAGCAGTTCGCCAGTTTTGTACGGACCGCCGGAGAGTACAAGGTCCCTTTCACATCGTTCTGCACGAACGGCCAACTGCTCAGGGAGGACGTGATTCAGGCGTGCATCGACACCAAGACTTCCGAGATCATCTTTTCGATTGACGGGGCGACCGCGGAAACATATGAGGAGATTCGCCGGGGTGGCAAGTGGGGCCGGCTGCTCGAAAAGTTAGATCTTTTGGCTTCCATGAAGGAGCGGGCCAAGGCTGAAAAGCCCGTCACAAGAATCAACTTCACGTGCATGTTGAGCAATATTCACGAACTGCCCGCTATGGTCAGATTAGCGTCGGATCACGCCGTGAGCAGCCTTCACGTTCGCCATCTGTTGGCCTACATGGATGAACAGAACAGCTATCGTGAGCAGATGACGTATCTCCGAGTTTTCAACTCCGTCGCTGAGGAGGCGAAGAACGAGGCGCGTGCGCGCGGAATCGATTTGTTCCTGCCGGACCCAGTCTCCAGTCGACAGCAAAATACCGGCAAGACCTGCCTCACCGATCCGAGCCAGTTGGAAGCTAACCCGTACTGCGTGTTGCCCTGGGTACAGGCCATCATCTCCTGGAGCGGAGATTACCGCATTTGTTCCACGCACCGGAAGTTGGGCAATTTTAACGAGCAGACATTTGATGAGATCTACAATGGCCCGAAGATGCGCGACATTCGGCGCCGCATGCTCTGGCACGCCGCGGATTCATGTTCGTGGAACTGCCACGAAGAAGCTTACGAAGCCCCCGAACTTGACAGTGGCGAGCCTCAGGGCGAGTTGTTCAGCATCACGTCCGGGCGGTAGTTTTCCCCAGGGCGACATCGCAGACAAACGCCCCCGTTGAACGGAGGGCAATGCAGGGGTGTGCGAGCGGGCTGCGCCAAAATTTGGGATCAAAGGAGAAATATTGTACAACCATGGGAATCCGTCCTGCTCTACCTCCGTACAAGTATCCTAATAGTATTTTCGACAGCTTAGGGTTCCTGGCCCAAAAGTGTAATTGACGATAAGTGCTTTAGCGGCAATAAGTTGTGGGTCGACGGCCTGCGTGGAAGTTCTCCAAAGGCGGGTGATCGGGCGGCGTCCGGAAGACCCAAAGCGGCCGAGATGCTTGCGGTTCCGGACTTCAGGGAATGGGTACGGATCCGAGTCACGCGCCGGAGTTTCCAAGCGCGTTTGAGTGTCCAAAATCCTTCTCAAGAAGGGAGGCAGGACAACGACGACGACATCGGCGCAGACACCACATCTGGCAGTCGCTCGCGAAACCCAAGCAGGCTCGCAACTTCAAGAATCTAAAGGGACTCAAGTGGCGTTACACTCTTAGATACGAGCGCAGTTTAGCTGACTTCGCATATATGGTAAGCTACTTGCACGCGACTGCTAAAGATTAACGCAAACTATGCTACGGAAAAACTGTCGCCCCACTAGGCCGTTGAGTAGCATTCGCCGGAATATTTTGGCCACGCTTCTCCTGTTGCTGCCGGCGATGTCCGGTTATGCGTCCAGCCCCCCTACCGTGGCCAGCCCGGCCACCGCGACCCCTAACCCGGTAACGGGCACCACCACGGCGTTGAGCGTGCTAGGCGCGGATCAAGGGGGAGAGGCCAGTCTTACGTACACGTGGTCCGCGACCGGTCCTGCCCCGGTTTCGTTCAGCGTTAACGGGACAAACAGCGCCCAGAACACGACTGCTAGCTTTCAGGCGATCGGCTCCTATACTCTTCAAGTCTTAATCCAGGATACCGCCGGTTTGACCGTAACCAGCAGCATTACGGTGGCGGTGAACCCGAGCGTCGCAACGGTGGCCGTCAGTCCTCCATCGGCCACCGTGACAAGTCAAGCAACGCAGCAATTTACAGCCACCCTCCTGAACCAATTTGGCCAACCCGTAGCCCAACCCGTAGTACCGACGGGCTGGACCGATCTTTCCAGCACGCTGCTTCAGAGCGTGTGTCCGCCCAATTACTTTGGCGGCCAGAATTATCCGTTTTATACTTTGTGCTCCCAAGTGATCTGGTCCTGGAGCGGCGGTATCGCGGACACTTTGAGGAACCGTCTGATTATTTGGGGCGGGGGACATCAGAATTATTCCGGTAATGAAGTCTTTGCGCTCAATTTGACCGCCAATCCGCCGGCGTTTACGCTTCTGACGGAGCCAAGCGTTTTTGATCCGAATACCAGTGTTTGTCCTAACACCAACGCCTCCGATGGGACGCCAGTGTCGCGCGAGACATATAACGATCTCGTCTACTTACCCTCCATAGACAGGATGTTTTCCTTCGACGGAGGTAGGGCGCCATGCGGAACTTGTTCAGGCACCACTTGGACGCTGGACTTCACGGTATCGCCTCCAGTCTGGCGCGCAATGGACCCAGTGAATGGATTTAACCCTGTCGCGGTGGAGATGCCGGTTCGGGTTCGGTGACCGGAGCGACTTGCGCGTACGATCCAAACACGGATTCCGTGTTTTGCTCCTGGGGCAACGACTATGGTTTACTGCAATATACTTACAGCAATAACACCTGGACCCTGCTTGCACCTTTAAGGACGGAAATCGTTCCGGCCAATTCAACAGCGGTGGTCGATCCGGTTCGAAGGTTATTGATCTTTATTGGAAACGCGGCAGATGGTACTTTGAACGTCAATGCCATAGATATTTCAGGCGCCGATCCTACTTATGCCGTACAGAATTGGACGCCGCAGTTAACCGGTTGCTCCGGTATGAGCGCCAATTGGCCCGGGCGTGGCCTATGACCCTGTCCTCGACAGAATTGTCGAGTGGCCGGGCGCCGGGCAACACGGTTTACGTGTTCAGTTCGGACACGAAGACGTGCGTGGCGGAAACGTTCCCCAATGGTCCGCAGAATTCGGCCGTCAATAATGGAACGTTTGGCCGGTTTCGCTACTTTCCGTCCCTAAACGCTTACGTCGTTGTCAACGATGCCAATCTCGACGCACAGATGTTGAGTCTGGATTCGACATCGCTGGGTTGGTCGGTGGCCGGCGATGGGTTCATTTCGGGCTCCGGATCGTTTACGGCTGGGAGCACGACGGGCGTCGTCACAATCTCCGCAAACGTCGGAGGTGTAAGCGGCAGCGCCAGCGTCACGGTCGTGCCGAATACGACTCCCCCTTCCGTCTCTATTACCGCTCCCTCGAACCAGTCGACGGTAAGCGGCACGGTTACGGTGACGGCGAATGCGACCGATATCGCGAGTGTCCTGGACGTTCAATTTCTATTGGATGGCGTAAACTTGAGCGGACCGGTAACCGGGTCCGGACCATTATATAGCTACTCGTGGGATACGACAGCCTTGTTCAATGGAAGCCAGTTGGTCAACGGAACCCACACACTGGCGGCGGTGGCGACCGACACGTCCGGGAACATAGCCACCAGTAGCGCCATTTCCGTGAACGTGAACAATCCGCTGGGGCTGGGAGTGCTGTTGCAATTAGATGCGGCTCCGACGGAAGTGAGCGGGGTAACGAACGGATCGGTGGTGACGCCCAGTACCGGGCCGGCGGGCTTCACGGGCACGGTGGTGGTGAACGGAACGGGTTCGGTGAATTTCACTCCGGTGGAGACGGGCAACGGCGTGTATTTTCTGAACTGCTGTGTGAACACCAACAACGCGTACTGCCGCCGGCGGCGGGTTTTAGAGCGCGGCCTTTACCGGACGGCCGAACACCCGATTCTTGCGATGGCAAGAAAGTTGCTCGTACCGCGGCTCACACTCTGCGCAGGTTTTTAGTAGAATCAATTATGGCCTTAGGAGTTGATTCAGGTGGTATCCTCGATTCGGCTGCTACCATTGTGGCGAGAGAGTCGCCCATGGTTGGTAGAAAACCAGAGGCCGCAAGCTTCTACTTGCCGGCGCTTCGTTGGAGTGCTGTTTTTCTAGCGTTGCTGCTGTTTGCCATTCTATTACAGTGGTTAAGCGGCGCATACTCCAGCGAATTCTCCGGCGCGGATGAATCGGCGCACTTTGTCACCGGGCTCATGATCAGGGATTATGTCGCCTCCGGTTTTCCGACCACACCGATGAAATTCGCGGAAGAGTACTACATACATTACCCGAAAGTAGCATTTGGGATGTGGGGTCCTCTCCTGCACGTCACCGAGGCGGCCTGGACGCTCATTTTTCCGCCCACCCGAGTTTCCCTACTCCTGCTGATTGCGATGATGTCGGCCTCCATAGCCTTCTTGCTCTGTCGATCCCTGGTGGACGAATTTGGAGGCGTGCTCGCGGTGGGGGCCGGATTCTTGTTCCTCAGCGTATCTGCCGTGCAGCGGCAGACGGGCATGATCATGGCCGATATCCTGGTGGCCCTAATGGATTTCTGCGCCGCTCTGGCGTTTGCCCAATATCTGAAGAGGCGTGAATGGAAGTATTCGATGTGGTTCGGCGTGTTTGTCTGCCTGAGCGTTTTGACCAAAGGAAACGGGGTGGCGTTGGTGCTCCTGCCCCCGTTCGCGATCCTGTTCAGCCAGCAGTGGACGATCCTTAAGGAAAAATCGTTCTGGGCCGCAGTGGCACTTATCGGTTGCATCGCCGGCCCGTGGCAGTACTACTCCTTGATGGCGCTAATCGACATAGCGCACCGCGAACCCATAGGGACGTATTTTTCGGGATATACCTGGACGGTGCTCACCCTGTTCGGAGTGGCGCTTTTGCCGGTGGTTGCGGCAGGGGTCTACGACCGGTTGATCCTGCCGGCTTGGAGACGGTCGCTGGATGAAATATGGGTTTCGGCCGCAGCATTGATCTGCTCGGTTTGGGTGTTCCACGGCATGGTCAACGAGGTGGGAGTCGACCGGCGTTATCTGATTGCGCTCATGCCGCCGCTGCTCATGTTTCTCATCGCTGGAATCCGGGCAATTGCGCGCTGGATTGAGTTTCTCCCCATTGGACCCCAGCGGCGCTTATGGGGCACCGCAGCAGTCGTGGTGGTCGTATTCCTGGCCAGCAACTTCTCCATTCCCCACAAGCGGTACTTCGGATTTGATGAAGTGGCCGAACGCCTGGAAAGCCCCGCGTACAAAAACAGCGTCATCCTGGTATCTTCCGACGCGCTCGACGGGGAGGGAACGCTGATTTCGGAGATTGCCATGCGAGAAAAGCGACCCTCGCATATCGTCCTGCGGGCCACGAAGATGCTCAGCCAGAGCGACTGGCAGGGAAAACGTTATTCCCTGCTATATAACACACCGGAAGAGGTGATGAATTTCCTGAAGGGAACCCCGGTGGAAGTCGTGGTGATTCAGAATGGAGCTGGCCCGCCTGAATATCCGGATCATAAGCTGCTGCGGCAAACGATCGACCGGTATTCGGCGGAATGGG
>OBLU010004943.1_pt1 | contig 12005 bp, 10 predicted proteins | sample 1518681 | NCBI WGS metagenome assembly OBLU01 (sample SAMEA3539304, study PRJEB22396) | soil metagenome | biome: tundra; feature: field; material: soil | place: USA | collected 2010-05 | depth 0.15 m | reverse complement strand
GGTCGGTCGGCCGGCGCACGCGGCGGTCACTGCTCCGGCCCGGCCCGTCGTGACCGGCGCACTCGCTGTCCGCACCGCCGCTGCGCTGCATGTCGCAGTCAAGCCGCCCGTTACGCTCGCGGCGAATTGGACGACGGTCGCGCAGGTTCGCGGGCGACCGGCAGCGTGGGTCGCCCGGCGCTCCGGTGTCACGCTGATGAAGTTCGACCAGGGCCTGGTTCACCTCATCCTCCACGCGGGCTCGAGCGACGGCGGTGTCGTCGGTTGGCGGTATGGCGATCAGATCACGCCAGGCGAGATCCATCGTGTGGTGGCCGCATTCAACGGCGGCTTCAAGCTGAGTTACAGCAATGTCGGCTTTATGTCCGGCGGACGCGTTGCAGTCCCGGTGAAGCCGGGCCTCGCATCGCTGGTCACCTACACCGATGGCGCGTCCAACATCGGCGCGTGGCGAAACGGCGTGCCTTCGACGCGCAAGACGGTCCTCTCGGTGCTGCAGAACCAAAGGCTGCTCGTCGACCGCGGCGTGGCGGCCGCGAACGTCGCGAGTTGCGTGATCGTCTGCTGGGGCGGCACGATCCAGAATCTCACGACCGTAGCGCGGTCCGGGCTCGGCATCACCGCGACTGGCCAACTGGTCTGGGCCGCCGGCGAGCAGCTGTCACCGACCGATCTGGCCAACGCACTCGTGAGTGCGGGCGCGGTTCGCGCAATCGAGCTCGACATCAACCCGGCCTGGGTGGCCGGCTACCTCTACGTGCACCATCCGGGCGGACCGACCGCCGTGCCGGTGATCCCTGGACAGCGCGGCATCGCCGGGCGGTTGCTCGCGCCCTACAGCCGCGACTTCTTCGCTGTGGTAGCCAACTGACGCGCCGTGCTGGCGTCGGCGCTTGTCACGCGAGACGCCGCCCGAGACGTGACAGCCTTATGCACAGTTTCGTGGAGGTTTAGCCGGCGATCAGCGTCGGGCGCTTGAATGGGCTCCCACACTCCGCGGCAAAGGACCAACGTGAAGGCATTCTTGAGCAAGAGACTTGTGATCGGCGCGACCGGGCTCGTCGTGCTCGCCGGCGCGGCCGGCGCTGTGGCTGCGACGCAGGGGTCGACCGGTTTCGGTTCGCAGGCCTACATCAACGACCTGGCCGGCCGACTCGGCGTCACGCCGAGCGCGCTCACCGCCGCGATCAAGGCGTCAGACAGCGATCAGATTGACGCGGCGCTCGCCGCGGGCCGTCTGACCCAAGTGCAGGCGACCGCGTTGAAGGCGCGCATCCAGGCGAGCACCGGCGTTCCGTTCCTCGGCCACCGGTTTGGAGCCGGCGGGTTCAGAGGAAGCTTCGGGGGCAGCGCCGCCACCGCGGCGCAGTACTTCGGGATCAGCGAGGCGACGTTGCACGCCGACCTGGGGGCCGGTCAATCCCTCGCGCAGATCGCGACGGCGACACCAGGCAAGTCCGTGGCCGGTCTGAAAGCCGCGATCATCGCCGCCGAGACGACGCGGCTCAACGGCGCTGTGTCCGCCGGCCGGATCACAAGCCAGCAGGAGCAGCAACGCCTCAGCAACCTCTCCAGCCGAATCGACGCTCTACTCCAGCGCACCTGGAACGGCGGCGGCGCCTGGACCGGCGGCGGTCGCGGGCCGGGCCTGTTCGGTCCTCACCCGACCGCGTAGCAGCACCTGAGCAAGCCATCCCGTCGCGCTCCACCGGCGACGGGATGGCAGCCATCCGACCGTGCTCTGCGGCGCGGGTAGGGGGCGTCACACGGAGCGAGGCGGGCGTCGCAAGCGCCCGCTGCTAGTCGGCCTGCGCGGACCAGTACGCGCGCGCCTGGGCCTCCATCACGGCCAGGCGCGAGTAGTAGTCCGGAAACTCGTTGAGATGCGCCCGGGCGATCTTCGCGGTCACCGTCACGTCGTCGTCAGTCACGTTCGTCGCCGCATCACGGGTGCCGTGCTCGAGCTCGACGTCCATCCCGATCCGAAACTGGTCGACATCGAACGCCGAGGTCGACCACTCGATGCCGATCCGCTCGCCTACGGCCCGCGCCTGCTCGACGGTGAACTGCGGACTCATGCCAGCCAGGCTACCGCCCGGAGGGCGAGGACGCTGCCACCAGATCGCCGTGCTGGACGGTGCTCCACCTGCGGTCGCCACGCGTTCGTGGCTGCCACGTTGACCGCGGAGAACCACGGCGCGACCGTGCGGCATTTCACCGATGAACAGCGCCGCCCGCGATGCTTGGCTGGAGCCATGGCTGCTTCGGTGCGAGACGAGCCGCCGGCGCAAGCCGACTCCGCACCTCACGGGCCGACGCCTTCGAGGGTCGTGCGCCGGTCCGGTTTCGGTGCGCGTACTGTCGCCTACCTGATCGTCAACGTGACGTTGTGGGTGGTCTGGGCTCTGACCGGAGCCGGCTATCCGTGGCCGGTGTGGGTGACCGGCGCGTCGTGCATCGGGCTGCTGATGAACGCGTGGGCCGGGGTCAAGATCCGTCGCGACGTCAGTCCTCCTCGTTCCTAACGGGCGAAGCACGAGGCCGGTTGGCGGGTCTACTACGTAGTCGTCATCGGGTCGTCTCCCCGATGTGGCGCGCAGGGTGGCCGAATAGCGTCAGGCAATCCTTCCAACTCGTTCAAGACGGGAGGCAGGTCGTGTCCGGACGTTCCACGCGTCGGCTGACGGGAGCTGTGCCGCTGGTTGCGTCGTGTCTGTTGCTCGCCGCCGTCGCGCGGGCGGCCACCCCGATCAGCGTCACCGCGTCGCCGAAGACGGTGTCGCGCGGACAGAGGGTGACGTTCGGTGGGTCGGGCTGGGGGGTGATCGAGTTCTGCAAGCCGCAGGTGAGTCTCAGCCTGCGGCGATCACCACCACTGGGCCCGCTGGTGATCGCGAACGTCAAGCTGCGGACTGCCCCGAAGACGAGCGGAACCTTCGGTACGTCATGGACGGTGCCGCGGACGGTTCACAGCGGACTGCGCACGATCTTCGCAACCCAACATTGCGAGAGCGGAAAGAACGGCGCGACCGTGCTCATCACCCGCTCGACCACCGTTCGCGTCAGGTGAACGACGTTGGCATGCCGATCGCGGCGCGCGCGCCGACCACGCCTCCGATGATCCCGGCGGAGCCGGATGCTCCTCCGTCGGGGAGTAGAACACAGGCGTGAGCATCACCGACGCCGAGATAGGCTCGGCCGCGGTGCGAGCTGGCGCGCTCTCAGACGCTGACGCTCTGCCTGGCCTCAGTGAGCACGACGCCGCACGGCGACTTGCCGCGCGCGCCCGGCCGCGTAACAGCGGCTCGAGCCGCTCCTACGCGAGCATCGTGCGTGCGAACGTCCTGACGGTCTTCAACCTGATCCTCGCCGGCTTCGGAGCGGTGACGTTGATCTTTGGCGATTGGCGCGATGCCCTGTTCCTCGGTGTGATCGTTGCCAACGCCACGATCGGAATCACGCAAGAGGTTCGGGCCAAGCGCGCGCTTGACCGCCTCTCGTTGCTGGTCGCCCCCCACGCTCGCGTCCACCGCGACGGGACCGTGCGGTCGGCGGCGGTCGATGAAGTCGTCGTTGGTGATGTGGTGATGCTCGAGCCGGGCGACCAGGTGATCGCCGATGGGCGCTTGCTCGTGGCGAGCGATCTACGTCTCGATGAGTCGATCCTGACCGGCGAGTCCGAGCCCGCGACGCGTGGCGCGGGCCAGGAAGTGCGCTCGGGCGCGTTCGCAGTGGAGGGCGCCGGCGCGTACGAGGTCAGCGCCGTCGGTGCCGAGAGCTTCGCGGCGCGTCTCACGGGAGAGGCGCGCTCCTTCCGTCATCCACGCTCACCGCTCGAGCGTGCGGTGAATCGGCTCCTGTTCTTCTTGGTGGCGCTGGTCGTCGTGTTGGGGGCCGTGCTTGGTTACTCCCTGTACCACCGCCACGTGCACCTGCACGCGGCGGTGGCGACCTCGGCGGCCGGCGTTGTCACGCTGATCCCCGAGGGGCTGATGGTGCTGGTCAGCCTGACATACGCGGCGGCGGCGGTGCGCATGTCGCGTCGGGGTGTGCTGGCACAGCAGCTCAACGCGATCGAGTCGCTGGCCTCGGTGGACACGATCTGCATTGACAAGACCGGGACCCTGACCGAGGCGACACTGCGCGTTGTCGAGGTAGTGCCCGAAGCGCGCCTGAGCGAGGAAAGCGTTCGCGCGACGCTCGGATCGCTGGCTGCAAGCGCCTCGGCGCGGAACATCACCATGCAGGCGGTTGCCGATGCTTGCCCCGCCGAACCGCAGCCGGTGCTCGGTGAGGTGCCCTTCTCGAGCCGCCGGCGCTGGAGTGCGATCTCGTTCGCAGACGGCACGTTCTACCTTGGCGCGCCCGGACGTGTGCCGGTAGGGGCCCTCGCGGGCCTCGCCGAGGAGCGCCAGCGGCAGGGGCGACGCGTGCTCGCCCTCGCCCGAGGGGCTGGCCCGCTGGAGGGCCAACCCCCGGAGCAGCCGCCGGCGGATCTGCAGCCGCTCGGGATCGTCGTGCTCGCCGAGGAGCTGCGTCCAAACGTGCGTGAGACGATCGCGTTCCTGCGGCGCGAGGGGGTCGAGGTCAAGGTGCTCTCGGGGGATGCCGCGCAGACCGTGGCGGCGATCGCGCGCGACGTGGGGTTGGAGGTCGCCGGAGTGAGCGAGGGCGACGCGATCCCTGACGATCTCGCCGCCCGGCGCAGCTTCGCCTCGGATGTGACGGTGGTCGGCCGCATCTCGCCCGAGGGCAAGAAGCTGATCGTCGAGGCGTTGCGCGCCGCTGGTCGCTACGTCGCGATGGTGGGGGACGGGGTCAACGATGTGCCGGCGCTGAAGAGCTCGAACCTCGCGATCGCGCAGGGCAGCGGCACCCAGATGGCGCGTAGCGTGTCCGATCTGGTGCTGATCTCAGGCGATTTCGCGAGCGTGCCGTTGCTGGTCGCCGAGGGCCGGCGTACGCTGCGTAACCTGCAGCGCGTCAGCAAGCTCTACGTCACCAAGTCCGCGTTCGCCGCGTTTCTGATTCTGACGATCGGAACGAGCTCTGACGCATACCCGCTGCTGCCGCGACACCTGACGCTTGCGGCCAGCCTGACGATCGGGATCCCGACCTTCTTCCTCGCGCTGGCCCCGAGCAGCGGTCCGTGGCGTCCCGAGCGTTTCGCGCGCACGGTGGCACGCTTCGCGGTGCCGGCGGGCGTGGTGGTCGGCACGGGTCTCGTCGCCGGCTACCTGTTTGCGCTGCACGACCTCAATCTCTCGGTGACCAATGCGCGCACCGTCGCGGTCACAATCCTCGTGGCCTGCGGGCTGTACCTGGTGATGGTGCTCGAAGCTGTGGGCTCCCGACGGCGCTCGACGCTCGTGGCGGCCATGTGCGCCGCGCTCGCGGGTCTCTATGTGGCGGCGCTGGTGATCCCGGCGACGCGCCATTTCTTCGAGCTGACGATGCCCGACGCCGGAATGATCGCGACCGCGGTCTGCGCCAGCGCCGCGGCGGTCGCGGGACTCGCGCTGTGCGGCTTCTCGGTGCGCGTCACGCGCTCGGCGGCGGACGGAGCAGGCCTGTGACCGGTGGCTGCGTGTTGTTGTGCTTCGACGGCTCCGCGCAGGCGGAGGCGTCGATCCGCGTCGCCAGCGTCCTGTTGGCGGGCCGCGAGGCGATCGTGCTTGCGGTTGCGATTCCGGCAGCGGAGGAGCTTCCGCTCGATCCGGCAGGCGATCTCGTCGGGCGGATCAGCGGCCTCTACCGGGACTGGGATGAGATCGCGGCCGAGCTCGCCGAACGCCATGTGCGCACCGGTTGCGAGATCGCGATCGGCGAGGGCTTCGCCGCGCGGCCGCTGACGGCGTCCGGCAGACCCGCCGCCACGATCCTGCGCGTGGCCGACGAGAGCGGCGCGGCGGTGATCGTGCTCGGCGCCGGACGGCACGGGGCGCTCGGGGGTTTGCTTGGCAGCGTCTCCGCGCGGGTGGTCCAACAGGCGAGGTGTCCCGTGCTCGTGATTCCCGGAAACTGACCCCGGCCGTAGGGCACGCAGGTCCTGCGGGGTCTCCGATCCAAGCCGGTGGCGGCCTACGGATATGCCTGCCAGTCTCGCGCGCCATGCTGTCGGCATGGCGTTCGCTCGGGCATCTTCGCCTGCGCCGGGCCTCGTGCGCGCGGCTGAGCGCGGCCTGCCTCGCCGAGCGTTGGCCGGTTGGGTCGATCATCGCGCTCGCGTGCTTGCTGCTGTCGCGGTGCTCGCGATCACTGCCGGCGGCGTTCTGCACCTTGCCGGGGCGCCGGGCGGCGGTGACGAGGTATGGGCTGGAGCGGTCGCGCTGCTCGCCGCCGGACTCACGTTCGAGGTCGGTCGGACGATCCTCATCGACCGTCATATGGGCGTTGACACGATCGCGCTGGTCGCGATGGTTGGCTCGCTGGCACTCGGCCAAGAGCTCGCCGGAGTCGTCGTGGGTCTGATGTTCTCTGGGGGCGCGGCGCTCGAGGACTTCGCCTCGATGCGGGCGCGGCGCGAGTTGACCGCCTTGGTTCAGCGTGCGCCACGGGTCGCCCAGCTTCGCGTCGGGGACGCCCTGGAGCAGGTGCCCGTCGAGCAGGTGCAGGTCGGTGACGTCGTCGTCGTCCGCACCGGGGAGGTGGTGCCCGTCGACGGGACGATCGCCGGCGGTGACGCGGTGGTGGACACGAGCACCCTCAGCGGCGAGGCGCTGCCGGTCACGATTGGGCTTGGGATGCCGGTGCTCGGCGGCACGGCAAACGCAGGTGCGCCGTTCGAGGTCCGTGCGAGCCGCCCGGCGGCTGAGAGTGCCTACGCGGCGCTCGTGCGGCTCGTGGAGCAGGCGCAGGCGCAACGTGCGCCGTTCGTGCGCATGGCGGACCGCTATGCGGCGTTCTTTCTGCCGGCAACTCTGATCGCGGCGGGCGCTGCCTGGGCGCTGAGCGGTGACGCGGTTCGCGCGCTCGCGGTCGTGGTCGTCGCCACGCCGTGTCCGCTAATCCTCGCGGCGCCGATCGCACTTGTCTGCGGCCTGTCGCGAGCGGCGCGCGCCGGCGTGATCGTCAAGGGCGCCGGAGCGATCGAGACGCTCGGCCAAGCCCGCACCGTCCTGTTCGACAAGACCGGCACGCTCACCGTCGGTACGCCCGAGGTTCGCGACATCGTCGCCCGCAGGGGCTACGAAGAGGGGGAGCTTCTGCGGCTGGCGGCGTCGCTCGACAGGATGTCCGCGCACGTCCTCGGCGACGCGCTCGTGGCAGCCGCGACTGAGGCCGGCCTCACGCTCAGCGCGCCCACCGAGGTGCGCGAAGACCCTGGCCAGGGCATCCAGGGAACGGTTGAAGGACGCGCGGTCGCTGTCGGCAGCCGGGCGTTCGCCCGGGCAGTGGGCGTGCCCGCGGACGAGGTTGCGTCAGTCGCGATGCTCAGCGGCCATGGCTCCGGTGAGGCGCACGTGCTCGTCGCAGTCGACGGTCACATCGCCGGCGTGATCGTGCTGGCCGACGAACTGCGCCCCGACGCCGCGCACATCGTCGAACGGCTGCGCGCAGAAGGCGTTCGACACGTCGCGATGGTCTCGGGAGACCGCCGCTCAGTCGCGGAGCGGATCGGCAGCGAACTCGGCGTTGACCGCGTCTATGCCGAGCAGTCTCCCGAGGACAAGCTCGACGTGGTCGCGCGACTCCGCGCCGACCGCAACCTCTCCCCGGTGATCATGGTCGGCGACGGCGTGAACGACGCACCGGCGCTCGCGCTTGCCGACCTCGGTATCGCGATGGGCGTGGCTGGAGCGACGGTCTCCTCAGAGACCGCCGACGCGGTAATCACCGTCGACCGCGTCGATCGCGTCGCTGACGCGGTTCACACCGGTCGACGCGCACTGTTCATCGCCCGCCAGAGCGTGCTCGCCGGCATGGGCCTCAGCCTCGCCGCAATGGCCGTCGCCGCTGTTGGATACCTGCCGCCGGTGGCGGGCGCCCTGACCCAGGAAGCGATCGACCTCGCCGTGATCCTCAACGCCCTGCGTGCGCTGCGCGGCTGACCGGGCAGGAAAGGCGCGCTGTGGACTGGCCGCTGGTGCACCGGTGCGACCTTGCCGATGTCGATAGCGTGCAGCACATGGTCGACGATGAGCCCCCGGTCAAGCGACGCGTCGACCGACGAACGCTGCTGAAGGGCGCGCTCGCCGCTGGTGGCGTCGCGGCGGGCGGCGGGGCCGTTGGGGAGGTGATCGCCGGGGCCGATCGGGCGTTAGCGAAGACGCCGACACCGGCGGCGCGTCAGCGTTCGCCAAACATCCTGGTGGTGATGGTCGACCAACTGCGCGCGCCGCAGGGGTTCCAGACCGCGGCGCTGATGGCCGGCTTGATGCCCAATCTGGCGCGCCTGCGCAGCGGCGGCATTTCGTTTGACAGCCACTACACCGCCGCCAACGACTGCACGCCGGCGCGCGGCGCGCTCTTGACTGGCCTGTACAGCCACCAGACCGGCTGCCTCGTGACGGGCGGGAGCACCCTGGCTCCCCTGTTCCCGACCTGGGGGACGATGTTGCGCGAGCACGGCTACGCGACGGCGTGGTTCGGCAAGTGGCACTTGACCAGCCACGACAACAAGTGGACCGTTTCCCGCAACGCGCACGCGCTGGAGCCCTACGGGTTTTCCGGCGGCACATACCCGTCGCCGGACGGAGCGCCCGGGGAGGGTTGGCGCACCGACCCGCTGATCGCCGCCCAGTTCAAGACGTGGTACGCCCAGGCGCCCGCGAGCCGGCCGTGGTGCACGACGGTGTCGTTCGTGAACCCGCACGACATCGCGTGGTGGTACCGCTGGACCGCCCAGACCGCAACGGAGGCCTCGGCACCCAGCGTGGTCACTGCGCTGCCGGCGAACTTCGAGACTCCGGTGGAGCTGATCACGCGCCACAAGCCGCGGTTGCAGCTGTCGTTGCAGCAGACCGCAGCCGGCGGTTTCGGCCCGGTTTCCTACGCCGGCGCGAACGCGCTCAAATCATGGCTGCCGTTCATGGACCTCTACCTCAAACTGCTCGCGGAGGTGGACATCCAGATCGGGGCGGTGATGTCGGCCTTGGCGAGCCGGCCGCAGGTGGCCGCGAACACCGTTGTGGTCTTCACCTCCGACCACGGCGAGTACGGCTCCTCCCACGGGCTGCGCGGCAAGGGCGCCGGGGTCTACGAGGAGGCGATCAGGGTCCCCCTGATCGTCAACGACCTGCGCGGCCGGCTGAACGCGGCGCCGGCGCGCGCGCGAACCGGTCTGACCTCGAGCGTCGACATCGCACCGCTGCTACTGACGATTGCGACCGGCTCGAACTCGTGGCGCAGGCAATCCCACTACGGCCACATCGCCGGCCGCCACGACATCGCGGCGATGCTCACCAACCCGGCCGCACCCGGTCGCGCGATGGTGCTGCACGCCACCGACGAGATCGTCAGCGAATTTGCGATCGAACCCTATGCGATCAACGCGCCCCTGCACGTGGTTGCGATCCGCACGCCGAAGGCGAAGTACGCGCTGTACTCGAACTGGAAGCCCAACACCAATACGGTGGACAGCGCCGGCCAGGAACGCGAGCTCTACGACTACTCGTCGAGCCGCGGGGTGATCGAGCTGGACAACGCTGCGGGAGCGAGCAAGCTCGAGCCTGGGCTGTCTGCACAGCTCGCGAGGGCGGTGCGCAACGAGTTGCGCGAGCCGGTGCCCAAGCGCCTGCAGGCAGCCCAGCGCGACGGCTACGCCGACTACTACACGACCGCGAAGGCGACCGTCCTGGTCGCCGCCAGGCAGCGGCGCAAGCTCGAGGAGAGCGAGCCGGCGTCCCGCGCGGCCGAGAAACTCGGGGCGCAGTAGCCTCCGGCGGGCCCGGTCCGCAGGAGCGCAGGTCGTTCTGCTTCCGCGCTACCCCGTGAGGTGCGTGTCGAAGAAGGAGACGATGCGTTTGCGGGCGTCGTCGGCCGAGCGCTTGTCGTACCCGCCGCCCGCGAGCTTTCCGAGCAGCACGAAGAGCGCCGGCACGTCCGCGCGCTCGTGGGCGTTGAGGAATCCGTGCCCGGCGTCGGGGTACTCCTTGACGTCGTGGTCGACGCGGTTTGCGCTGAGCGCTCGCTCCAACCGGTCAGCGGCCCCGCGCAGCGTGCGATCGTCGGCGCCATAGCTGCCGACGATCGGACACGCACCGATCAGCAACCGCTCAGCGTCCTTCGGGACCGTGCCGTAGTTCACGCTCGACGCGGAAAACCCATGGTCGGGCGCGAGCAGCAGCGCGAACCCGCCGCCCATGCAGTAGCCGATGACGCCGATCTTGCCGGTGCAGCCGTCGTGGCGGGCCACCCAGGCCCGCGCGGCCTCGATGTCGTCGAACGCCGGCCCCTGCCGAGCGCGAGCATCGCGGATCATCGAGCGCATGCAGGTCATCCTGCCGCCCCGGTAGAAGAGGTCGGGCGCGACGGCCAGGTATCCCTCGCTCGCCAGCCAGTCCGCCTGTCTTCTCAGGTCCTCGCTCATTCCGAGCGCGTCATGGATGACCACGACCCCCGGCCAGGGACCATCGCGCGCGGGGGTCGCCAGATGGGCGGGCATCTCGCCCCGCGCAGTGGGAATCCTCACCACGACGCGCTCCGGCGCATGGAGTCCTGGCGCGCCCGGACGGCGGTCATCGGGTGCTGCCCGTGCTCGTGCGTGCGACCTGCTGCGCTTCAAGGAGCCGCTTGAGGTTGGTCCAGGTGACCTGTTCCTGGCGGTGTCCGATGCGCGCAACCAGCGGGCTGAGGAGCCTGAGCACGCCCCGTGGTCTCAGGTCCCACGCCCAGCGCATCCGCGTTCCGTCGGGGACGGGATCGAAGTCGAGGGTGCCATCGATCTCCATGGTCGACACGTGCGTCGAGGACGCGAGCCGTCGAGGCCGGCTGAGCGGCAGATCCAGTCGGCTGCCGACACGAACATGATGGCTCGGCGGGGAGGACATCGCGAGACCCAGGTTCCCTGAGTCCGCCGACTCCGCCATCCGTGGCGTTCCGCGAACTCGGGTCGGTCGAACTACGGACTCGCCGGTCGCTGGGCGGTGGCCACGAGCACCGAGCCACGGCTCGGCGGCGAGCCCCCCCGCCCGGGGGACGCCACCGCCTGCCACGGATCAGCTGACGGGAACCCTCTGGCCGGGTAGTGGGTCTGGTCGCGGGGCCGCTGCCGCGTCCGGCTCGGCGAGGCGTGCCGAGTAGATGGAGGGTGCTCCCAGCAGTCTTGCGATGACGGTGGCGAGGCCTGCCGCGAGCAGCAGCGGGACGGTGAGCGAGCCGGTGCTGTGGGTGAGCTCGAGCATCAGCACGGTCGCCGACAGCGGACCCTGCATCGCGGCGGCGAGGATCGCTCCGCCGCCGATCAGGGCGTAGCTGCCGATCGGCGATCCCGGCCAGATGACGCCCCAGGCGTGGCCGAGCAGCGCACCGAACAGCACGCCGAGCACGAGCGTCGGGGTGAACAGGCCACCCGGTGCCCCGCTGCCCAGGCAGGCGGCGGTGACGAGCGGCTTGAGGACGAACAGCACGGCGAGCAGCCCGACCGAGAGCTTGCCAACGAAGGCGATCTGTGCGAGCTCCTTGCCGTTGCCGAGCAGTTGCGGGTACTGGAGCGCCAGGGCCCCGAGCGCAGCGAAGATGACGATCGGCGCGAGCACGCGCAGCGTCCGTCGCGTGGGACGCGACCGGTTGGCCACGGACACGAGCCGTACCCACAGCACGGCGGCGAGGCCCGCGAGTGGGCCGATCAGCGCAGCCCACACGATCTGCCTTGCCGACACGCTGTATATCGGCACTGCGTACGTGGCATGGGTGGGGATGACGATCCAGGCGACGGCGGTCGCGAGCAGGCTCGTGAGCAGGGCCGGCAGTACGAGCGGCAGCGCCAGGCTGCCGAGCAGGACTTCGAGCGCGAACAATGCGCCGCCGAGGGGAACGTTGTAGACGGCGGCCATGCCGGCGCC
>OBLU010004942.1_pt1 | contig 12005 bp, 12 predicted proteins | sample 1518681 | NCBI WGS metagenome assembly OBLU01 (sample SAMEA3539304, study PRJEB22396) | soil metagenome | biome: tundra; feature: field; material: soil | place: USA | collected 2010-05 | depth 0.15 m | reverse complement strand
TTTCCGTGGTGGTGCGGCATGGTGACGAGCATCTCCTCATCACCAAGGGCGAGGCGGAGAGCGTCTTTGCCATCTGCCAGACCGTTAACGTCGATGGCAGTCCCCAGCCGTTCGACGAAAGCCAGCGGGCCCGCGCAGCAGAGACCTTCAAGAAGCTGAGTGCCGACGGATACCGCGTTCTCGGGGTCGCAGTGCAAAAGGTGGAGAAGCAGGATGCCTACACCCTGGCAGCTGAGCACGACATGACGCTGGTCGGATTTGCAGCATTCCTTGACCCACCGAAGGAGGGGATTCACTCCGTTCTTGAGGCGCTGAAACAGAATGGTATTTCCGTGCTTATCATGACCGGCGACAACCAATATGTGACCCAGAAGGTCGCCCATGACGTTGGGCTGGGAGCGGACCGCATTCTCACGGGGAACGAGGTCGATACGATGGACAATCCCGCTCTGGCCTACCAGGCCGAGAACGGCGCCATCTTCGCCCGCATGTCCCCGGAACAGAAGGACCGGGTGATTCTCGCTCTTAAAGCACGTGGGCATGTCGTCGGGTACATAGGTGACGGCATCAACGATGCTCCGTCGCTGCACACCGCGGATGTTGGCATTTCCGTCATGAACGGAGTGGAGGTGGCCAAAGACGCTGCCAAAGTCATTCTGCTGGAGAAGGATCTTGCGGTGTTGAACGAGGGAGTGAACGAAGGGCGGCGCTCCTTCGCCAACATCATGAAGTACATCATTATGGGCACGAGTTCGAACTTCGGCAACATGTTCAGCATGGCGGGGGCATCACTCTTCCTGCCCTTCCTGCCTATGCTGCCGACTCAAATACTGCTGAACAACTTCCTCTATGACATTTCCCAGATCAGCATCCCCGGCGACAATGTCGATCCCGCCCTGCTGCACCGGCCCAAGCGATGGCAAATCGGGTTCATTCGCCAGTTCATGACGATCATCGGTCCCATCAGCTCAATCTATGATTTCCTCACCTTCGGGATACTCCTCTGGGTGTTCCACGCTTCCACGAACGCGCCGCTATTCCACACTGGATGGTTCGTGGAATCCCTGGCAACCCAGACGCTCGTCATTCTTGTGATCCGGACGGCAGCCAATCCTCTGAAGAGCGGTCCCAGCCGGCCGTTGCTGATCGGCGTGTTAGCCGTCGTGACGGTCGCCGTTGTGCTCCCGTATACGGCAGTCGGAACCCTTTTGCGCTTTACTCCGTTACCCGTGTCGTTGTTGGGTACGATTGCGTTTCTCTCCGTGACCTACCTGGCGCTGGTACAGGCCGTTAAGTCCTGGTTCTACCGGCGGCACGCGCTACTCTGATAAAGTAGCGTCGCGAAGCGTAGCATTGAGAAGGTAAAAATAAATGCTCCCAAAATCAATGTTCCCACGATCAAAGTTCCCACGATCCCCCTTCAGCAGGGGCCATCGCAAGAGTTGGCTGTTTCATCTTGCTTTCTTCTCGGTCTCCGCAGCCATCGCTCTCGCCCTGCTCTCGGATGGGGTTACCCTCGCTTTTGCACAGAACCAAAACCCGCAGCGTCAGAGCAAAACAGCCAGCGGACCTAACGTCGCTCGCGGAAAGTATGTCGTCGAGGGCGTGGCCGTGTGCGGACAGTGCCACACACCCCGCGACAGCAATGGAAATCTTGACCGGACTCGATGGCTGCAGGGCGCGCCCGTCCCCTGGCTACCGGCGAAGCCCGACTCGAACTGGCCTCTCAGCGCGCCACGGATTGGCGGCACTCCACCCGCCAGCGACGCCGACATGATCAAACTACTGACGACCGGCGCTTGGACCACCGGGAATCGTCTTCGGCTTCCGATGCCCCAGTTTCGCATGGACCGCAGTGACGCCGAAGCCGTCGTTGCCTATTTAAAGTCATTGACTCCGCAACAGTAGCCCGCCCCGCGCCTCATCCTTGACGTTCCTCGCCAAGGGTGGGATTTCACGGTCGTGTTTCGCTTGGGATCTGAATTGACGTCTTGGGAAGGTTCGGGCTTTCCACCCCCCAAAAGATGTCGCCCCGCGGTAACCCCCAGCGGGTTTTAGCATCCAAGTAAAGAGGCGCTTTCGCATGTTATACTGGCGTCAGATGGGGTGGCTGGGTCCCTCCACGTCCCTGCCCGAGGATTTCGAAACATGGCCGGTAGTTCTCGTCGTTCACTCTTCCTGATAGTTTTTGTCCTTGGGCTGTTCGGCTTGCTGGGAATGTTGTTCGCGCAGCGAATCAGCCCGGCAACCACGCCCAGCAGCGACTCCGACGTCCGCGACAGCTTGAAGCAGTTCACCGAAGTGTATGAAACGATCGAGCAGAACTATGCCGACCCGGTGAATGCCGACAAGGCAATTTATAACGGCGCCATCCCGAGCATGTTGCACCAGCTCGATCCCCACTCGAATTTTTTCGATCCGAAGTCTTACTCCGCTCTGCGCGAAGAGCAGCGCGGCAAGTACTACGGCGTGGGCATGACGGTCGGCCCGCGCAACAATAAAGTCATTGTCATCGCTCCCTTCGTCGGCACACCGGCCTATCGCGCCGGCATCCGGCCCGGCGACATTATCGCCGCCATTGACGGCAAGCCCACCGACAACATGAGCACCTCCGACGTGGCCGATCTGCTCAAGGGACCGAAAGGCACCACCGTCCGCATCACGATGTTGCGCGAGGGCTCCGACCATCCGCTCGAATTCGCGGTCGTCCGCGACGAGATTCCGCGCTACAGCGTGGACCTGCACTTCATGATCAAGCCCGGCATCGGCTACATGCACGTCTCCGGATTCCAGGAAACCACCGAGCATGAAGTCGCCGAAGCTCTCGATCAGATGGGCGATTTGAAAGGCCTGGTCTTAGATCTGCGGCAGAATCCCGGTGGACTGCTGAGTGAAGGCGTAGGCGTTGCCGACAAGTTCCTCAAGAAGGGCCAGTTGATCGTCTCGCACCACGGCCGCTCGTCACCGGAAAAACGCTACGTCGCGGCCCGCGGCAACGGTGGCAAAGAATATCCGCTGGTGGTGCTGGTCAATCGCGGCACCGCGTCAGCAGCCGAAATCGTAGCCGGAGCAATCCAAGATCACGATCGCGGCCTCATCGTCGGCGAAGTAACATTCGGCAAGGGTCTGGTGCAAACCGTCTATCCCCTCGCCGAAAATACCGGCCTAGCCCTAACCACCGCCAAGTACTACACCCCTAGCGGACGCTTAATCCAGCGCGATTACTCCAACCTCTCTCTCTATGATTACTACTACGCTCGGGAGAGTGAAGAGAATAATGCGAACCACGAAGTCAAGCTCACCGATGGCGGACGCACCGTGTATGGCGGCGGCGGCATCACTCCCGACGTGAAGCTGGCGCCCTACAAGTCCAACAAGTTCCAGGACTCGCTGTTGCAGCACTACGCGCTGTTTAACTTTGCCAAGCACTACACGATCACTCATAAAATCACGCAGAGCTTCGAAGTGGACGATGCGGTGCTGCTGGATTTCCGCAAGTTCCTCGATGCAGAAAAAATCTCCTACACCGAAGCCGAGATGATCGAGAGCAACGATTGGCTGCGCTCCAACATCAAGAGCGAACTCTTCGTGGATACGTTCGGCCAGGAAGAAGGCTTAAAGGTGCGGGCCGAAACCGATCCGGACGTGATCAAGGCTCTGGACCTGATGCCGCAAGCGCGCGCTCTGGCCGACAATGCCAAGAAGGTGGTCGCGGAAAGAAACTCGGCCCCCGCGGTCACACGCTAAGATAGGCAAGCCTTATTTCGACTCCAATTTCAGGCCCGGGCAACCGGGCCTTTTGCTTTAGCCGGCATAGCTCCGCCTTTGGCATAGGATAAGATGCGAGCATCTGATCTCTATGCCCCAAACGTTTCGCTGCCTCCAAGTGCTCACCGTCCTGCTGTTGTTGGCGATCACGATGTGTACCGGCACGATGTGTATCGGCGAAGACCTGCAGCACACGGGCGGCAGCTCCGCATCTCAGCCTCATTCTGCACGCCCGTCCGGCCACCAGCGGAAGATCAAGGGCATTGTCGATTTCGGTGAAGTAACCCCGGCGCTTTTTCGCGGAGGGCAGCCAACCCATCAAGGTTTCGAAGCGTTGGCAAAAATGGGGATCGACATCATCGTGGATCTACGCGGCGACCGCAACAACAGCGAGGGGAAAGAGGTGCGCCGCCTCGGAATGCAATATGTTGCGATTCCGTGGCACTGTCCGTTCCCGAACGACCATGTATTCGCACGATTCTTGAAGCTAATGCAGAAAGATCCGAACAAGAAAGTATTTGTGCACTGCCGCCTGGGCGACGATCGGACCGGGATGATGGTCGCCGCCTATCGCATGGCCGCGGAAGGCTGGACCGCAGACCAGGCGATGCGCGAAATGCATCAATTTGGCTTCGCCGGCGTTCATCACGTCATCTGCCCAGGACTGGCGTCGTATGAGAAGAGTTTCCCGAAACATTTGAAGAGCAACCCCGCATTCAGGGGTCTGCGCTGATTCAGGCTGCCTTAGCAGTTCTCGGTTCTCAGTTCTCAGCGAAAAAACACCGGGCAAGAAACTGAGAACTGAGAACCGGGAACTGAGAACTTCGCTCTTGAGTACGGCCTCCGAAAGCCCTAAAGTAAAGGAAGCGAAACGCGCGGAGGCGCCTGTCTGCCAGCGGCAATCATGGTTCAATCTGGGCCCTGGATCTTCGTGCCTTGGATTCCCGCGGTGCTGGTGGCGATTGGCGCGGGATTTCTCGACTGGCGCTACCGGCGGATTCCGAACTGGCTCACGGTGTCGGGCCTGGCGGCGGGCGTCGCGGTCAACACGATTCTCTATCGCTGGCCGGGACTGAAAGCCGCCTTGCTGGGGACGGCACTGGGCCTTGGGCTGCTACTGCCGTTCGTACTGGTCCGCAGCCTCGGCGCCGGCGACTGGAAACTGGCCGGCGCTTTGGGAGCTTGTCTCGGTCCGCGGCAACTGCTCTCCGTGCTCATGGGCACGGTTCTGGTTGCGGGAGTCATGGCGCTCGGCGTAGTCATCTGGAAAGGACGGCTGAAACAAACGCTCTTGAACATCGCGCACATGCTGGCGGCGTTGTTTAGCCTGCGGATGCCTGGGTCTGAGGTATCCCTCGACGATCCGCAGTCAACAAGAATTCCGTTCGGCGTGGCCATGGCGGCGACGGTTTTGTTCTATGGGATGGGCAGAGCGATGGGGAATTTGTAATTTGTGATATGTAATTTGTGATTCGCAGTTTGTGATGTTTGATTTGTAATTCGATTTATGATGTGTCATCCATTTATTCAGAATTGTCATCCTGAGCGAAGCGAAGGACCTGCTTTTTGCTGAACGTCAAACGAATAGCGCGCAAACTCGGAAGCACTGACGGCGCGGAGATCGCTGAGGCCGCGCTGGTGCTGCCCCTGGTGTTCATGCTCCTGTTGGGCATCATCTGGTTTGGACGGGCTTTCAACATCTACTCGACCATCCAGCAGGCGGCGCAGCAGGGAGCGATCACTGCGGCGCGATCAACGTGCGCCACGTGCACCAATAGCTTTCCCAACGATGGCACAGTGACGGATGCCGTTGAGGCGGTGCTGAAATCTTCCAGTCTCGATACAAATCAAATTCAAGTAAGCCCGAATCCGCTAGCCCCGGTCTTCTGCGCGAATCCTCCGAACGCCTGCACGACCGCCGGCGACCACGTTAAGATCTGCCGCAACGTGCTGCTGAATCCCCCGGCCGGAGGGACCCAGCCTCCACAATGTGGAACCGTCGTGAGCTTCCAATATCCATTCCAGTTCTACCTGCCTTTTACTTCGCTCAACCTGCAGAATATTATTTTGTCGGCGCAGGCGCAGAGCAGGATGGAGAACTAGATGCTTCGGTCTCGAATTCCGCATCGCCGCGAAAGGCCCCACTTCTCGAAAAGCGCGAGAAGTGGGGCACCCGGCGCGGTCGGCCTGCTGCGGGAAGTGCAGGGCGCGGCGCTGCTGGAGTTTGCCATCGTGCTGCCGCTTCTGGTGGTGTTCGTTGTGGGTATCTTCGATTTCAGCGGCGCCTTCAACCAGAAGCAGAAGATCGAGCAGGCGGCGCAGGAAGGCGCCATCATTGCCGGCGCTCAGCCGATGAGCGACATTGCGTCGGCCACCGCCCCGGATTCCCTGCTGCCGGTAGTGACGGCAGTTTTCAACTCGCTGGTCGGCAGCGGAGTCCTGCACGGCTGCACACTGCCAGCTGCAGCATCCGGAACTGGCTTGGCGTCGACTTATACCATTTCCGGGTGTCCCGATAGTCTCATCATCACCATCAATCGCGGGACGGTAGTCAACTCGGTGTCGCCGGCAGTCGTCGGCACCAACGTTCAGGTGCAGTATCCATATCACTGGCGTTTCAATAGTGTGATTCAATTGCTGATTCCAGGCGCAAGCTATGCGGCTATAACGCAGTTGAGCGAGAGCGCTACGGTCCACAATCAGATGTGAGGGTATGTGCGTCGAAAGAAGAACATGTCGGGGCGGAAGGACGAGCAGGGGATCATCATCGCGCTGGTTGCGGTGTTTATGCTGGCGGTCGTCGGAGCGATGGCCGCACTGTCCATCGACGTGGTGACGCTCTACACCGCGCACAGCGAAGCGCAGCTGGCAGCCGATGGCGCAGCGCTGGCAGCGGCGCGCGTGCTCGCCAACTCGGGGGCGACATCGGATGCCGGTTTGCTAGCCAGTGCGAAAATCCCCGCCGCCAAGAATGTCGCCATTTACGTCGCCGAGCAGAACCAAGTGGGAGGAACCTACCTGACCGCCGGTAATATCGTTTCCGTTGTTTTTGGTGGAAGCGATACCAACCCGACTGTCACCGTAAAAGTGCAGAAAACCGATCTGCCAACATTCTTCGCGCGCATCTGGGGGACCAAGTTCGTCACGGTGGGTGCGTCGGCCACAGCGGAGGCTTACAATCCTTCGGGCACGAATGCCTTGGGTCAGCCGACGATCCCGGTCGCGCCCTCTTGCGTAAAGCCTTGGTTGCTGCCGAACATCGATCCCACTAATGCGGCAAACCCCATTTTTGACAGGACTACGGGCGCTATCAGCAACGCGGCGCTGCTAGGATCGACGCCCGCCAGCTTTGCCACGCGACTGCGGCCTCGTTGCACAAACGCCGCGAACTGTAGTTCGGCGCCACTGCTCGCGCCGGTAGCTTGGCGGTATTATCCCGGGAATCCAGCGTCATTTCCCGCGCCGACGCAGGCCCTGCCCACCTGTGTGCCGGTGTTGACCACCCCGTATGAGGAAAGCATTGCCGGCTGTGTACAAACGCCGATCGCATGCAATGCCCAGGTGCAAATTGACGACACCCTTTTCACCACGCCCGCTCGGGAAACGGAAGCGGCGGATGCAGTGAATTGTCTGACTCATGCGACAGCCGGCGCCGATACGGTTACTTCGACGGCTCCGCCGAGCGCACCTTTCGAGTTCGTCGCGGGCGCCGGCAATCCAATTCCCGGCGAGTCAGGAAACGACGTGATGGTCAGCGATTCGCTCGTGACGGTGCCGGTATATGACGTTGGCCCACCGGGTCCACCTCCGTACCCCTCGCCCTCTTTGCCTCCCGGCACGGTCACGATCGTGGGATTCGTGCAGCTGTTTTTGAATCCCGACGGCGTGGCAACGCCGAATTTCGGGGCGAATAACGGCCGTGTGAACACGAACATCATCAACATGGCGGGTTGCGGAATCGGCGCCGCCGCAGTTCCGCCGATTCTTGGCAACGGCGCGTCTCCCGTTGCGGTGCGCCTGATCTCGCCGTAATCGGAGATCAGCGAATGTCCAGAGCCAGAAGCTCATTTTCAAAGTAGAGGGCCTGTAAAGAGCGCGGGCGCGGCAAACCTCAGCCAACTAACTTGACATCAGGAGTTATAATAAGAACTAGACCTGAGCCAAACCGGGCGTAGGCAGAAGGAATCCTAAGTTCATTGAAATCTAGACTTTGCGCGACTTAGTAAGTATAACTCATTGATTCTAAAGGCCAATGCCCAAGAAGACTGCCGCTAACTCGTTTGCAATGAATACTTTGTAAGTTAAATCGTTTAAAACCAAAGACCTGGCGGAAATTTCCCCGTAACTCTATCATTTTAATAGATAGGGGGGGAGGGGGGGGGCTTTGCCCAAAAACAGCCTGATCGCCCTCGTTTTCAACGACTTATTGGGCAGACTGCCGACTTTTTAGGCAGACTGTTGTCGGTTATTCTACTTGTCTGCATTCTCTTCGGGAAGTCCTACGGGTTCCCAATACTCCGTAACGAGGCCCTTGGAAGTCCCGCCCCATCGCATGAACCAACGCATGTGAATTGTGGTCTCCCTCTCGCGTTTGAAAATGTCCCTGTATTTTGCAATGCCGTAGAAATGGACAAACGCCAGTCCCTTCTTGAAGTTCATGATCTGTTCTTCATTCAGGACGCCGTCAGGGTCGATAAAGATAAGAGCGGAATTTGGTATGCGGCTATTTGCCAGAATAGTTTCAGAATAAAGAATCTGCCTGCACAGCGTGTAATCAGGGACAATCTCCTTCGGGAGGCAATAAATAAGTCTTGCCCTGAAATCAGTTACGAAAGCAGGACTAGGGCCGTTGTTTTCAAGCCAACATGTGATTCCATTAGCCCCTGCTGCAAGCTTCAGCGGATCAACTCCAATTTTGCCCCTCGCTCTCTTTTCTTCGATGCCCGCCTCCGCCTGCTCTCTGGCGATAGCAACGGATTCCTGCATAGTTCGATTCTGGCTTTCTATTGCAGCGATCTGCCCATTCATCAAAACGAGTTGTTGATCCATGATTCCGGCCTGAGTTTTGATCGCGGTCGCATTGTCTCTCGCAGCGGACGCCAGTTGTTCAAAACTAACCTTGTGCTCCCCCATGATTTTCTTCTGCTGGAAAAACAAGATCGCCTGTATGAGCAACAGGACGGCTTGGACGCCGCCAACTATCGCCAAATACCCTGTGAACTTGGCGAGTTGCCGTTCTACTTCTATGCTGTCTCGACTTGCATTGGAGCTATCGCCAGTGCTTTCGCCGCTGGCAGGTTGATTTGCAGTAGTCGCATTCTTTGGAAGGTTTGCGGTGGGTTGGTCTTTAGTTTCTGGCTTTTTGTTCAGGGCAGTATTGCTAGTGCTTTTTTGTACGGGAATCCCCTTGTCATTTGGGGTCTGGCAAACTCCGAGGATTGCGATGCAGGACAAAGCAATTACAGTAACGGCTTGTTTCATGGCGCGGGCGTCCTTGGCCTGAAACTATACGCTCGCAGTCGCTCCGCCCCAAAACACAGGATCAATTCCCAGTTCGTACATTTCATGGATCAGTACCACGAGATTGTGGCAGAGAACTTTGCACAGCGTCTCGTTAATCATCGCAACGTCCGTCTTGCTGCGAAGACCGTCTCCAAACTTCCGTTTAATCATGCTGAACGTAGATTCAACATTGCTGCGCTTGTGGTAGTGCTGCAAGAACTCTGTCCGCTGGAATTGGAAGTAGTGATACATCCGACTCCAGATTCCAGTGCCATTTCCCCGGTGATGGGATGCGAAGGCGATAAACGGAACGGCTCCTACCTTGGCAATCGCTTCTGCGTTGTCCCGTCCGCAGTAACCAGCGTCCGCCGAAACTTCGTGCATCTGAAAATTCTGAGCCGTGGTCTCTACCATCGGAGGGAGCAACTTGTAGTCATTTGCGTTCCGGTCGCGAATCTCGACCGCCGTCACGATGTTGGTTTTGACGCCGCACATCAGATGGCACTTGACCCAATCATGCTGTTCTCTGACGGTTCCGTACTTGTGGTCATACCAGCGAATGAAACGCGAGGTAGTGAAACCGGAAGAGTCCACAGCGAAGTCCGTTTCGACAGACTTGAGGGGCAGGCTGCTTTCGGTAATGAGGGATTCCAAGATGGGAGTCAGGTCAGGATTCTCAAGGTAATTGAAAACGGAATTGTAGTGAGGGGTTTTGGAGGTGAAACCGCGAGTGTTCGCTTCCCGGAGGTCGCTCATAAAGCGGCGTCCCGAAACCGTGGAATAGACCTTGAACGTCGCGCTGAAAATGGCGTCAGAGAGTGGCAGGCTGGGCCGTCCCATCTTGCGCTCTTGCGGCTCAGGGATGCCACGACAGAGGTCAGAGAGCAGGGTTTGGAATTTGTCTTTCTCATTGGTTTGCGCTGCGTTGTACGCGGGCCAGTTCTGTGGGTAGGTGGTGCGCTCCGTGGTTGCCGTGACCGTCAAAGTCTTCGTCACGGTGGTGCTGCCATCGGCATTATGTTCGCGTGTCATAGCGTAAGAGACCGCAAAAATATGCTTGCAGCGGGTGCCCCGCGTCTCGAAATCGGGACAAGTGCAAGTCGCAAGTTTGGGCATCATGTGTACCCGGTACGTTCCGTTGCCAGTCTGCGAAGGGACAACCCACAAATCCCCCTTGTGACTAATCGTCCGAGTGGCTGCGATTTCGAGACCGCGTTGCTGTCTAGCGTCCATGATCGTCGCTCCCTTAAATCCGCTCAACATCTAACTACAAGGTATATTACCACTAGGTATATAGCATGTCAAGTGAATATTTGAACAAAGTTGCTTTTGCTGAGCCGAAGACAAGCGGGCGAAAAATAGCCTTGGCAATAGCCGACTGTTTGTGGCATAAGTCTTCAGTGCCGCTTTTTATAGAGAGATTCGTGCTGCCACTGTTTGCGACGGCGGTGATTCTTTTAGCTTTGTCAAATCCGATGGGATTCGATATTCAACAACGCGTTTCTGGCGCTCTCGCTTTGATTTGTGCTGCTTATTTTCTCGCCCATACTATTCATAAGCGGTCGCTACCAGTCCCGCCTCAACCTCCCTCCCCATCAAAGGCCGCAACGTTTGGGCCAAAGGAAATCGAACCACGAGTTCAGCAGGGGGCTCAAGTTTCTGAAGAGAATTGGTTAGCTTTGTACAGAGAGAAACAGCAATTGGAAGATGAATTGGAGTCTCTCGAATTGCCAGAGCCGGAAAGTTCGTGGAAGGATAGGCCGATAATGACTGCCGGAGAGATTGCTAGTGGCCCTTTGAGGCGGATGACGTACTCTGAACGCTACGAGGACGAGAAACGAGATCGAAGGATACAGCGCATAAAGAAAGAACTGGCATTCATTGACGAGAGACTGAAAGACCGCTTGAAATGAAGTAGCGCAGAATATACTTGACAGAATACCTGTCTGGTATATTATCTATAGGTATGGCGAAAATCATGCTGCAAGGCTACCAATGCGAACGGTGCAGCCACACATGGGTGCCGCGACCGGACAGCACGGAAGAACCGAAAGTCTGCCCGAAATGCAAGAGTCCGTACTGGAATACTCCGCGTCAGAACGGAACGAGCGGCAAGAGTGGTAAGAAATCTAAACGCCGATGAGGAATGGAATATGACCCGATCAGCGCGTGTTGTCATAAGTGCCTTGCTGCTTGCTGTCGCAGTTGTGAGTGCGTCCGCACAGCAGCATAAGCCGCCAGTGAAGGCACCATCCGATGCACCACTAGTGCCAGCGTTAAAGATAATCCAAGATTCTCTTCACCAGCAGGGCGAGTTTAGCTACTTCGTAAAAGGCACGGTCTACAACCCGCACGACAAGGCCGTCAAGAACGTGGTCATCAAGTATTACATCTGGAAAAAGTACATGGGCCGAAGCTGTGAGCCGTTAGACGGGCAATGCGGGCGGCTCCAGACGGGCGGAGTAGTCACGGCAACCCTCAAGTACCTTCCGCCGAAGCTACCAGTCGATTTTACGGCCACCCAAGAATCCGCGAATTGCTGTGCGGATGTACTGCCTCACAACGAGATGCCCGCTCCGCTAGTGGCCGAGATAACCGCCGAGTGGGATCAATAGCACGACGCAGACTTTTTGGGCAGACTATGAACTTATTGGGCAAGAACGAGTTGTTAGGCAAAGCCGAGGGGGGGTACCCCCACCAGTACCAACTAGTACACATAGTCGAATTTCTGACCG
>OBLU010004940.1_pt1 | contig 12008 bp, 10 predicted proteins | sample 1518681 | NCBI WGS metagenome assembly OBLU01 (sample SAMEA3539304, study PRJEB22396) | soil metagenome | biome: tundra; feature: field; material: soil | place: USA | collected 2010-05 | depth 0.15 m | reverse complement strand
CCATCGATCCGGATGGAACCGAAGGAAAACTTGTCGAAGCGCATAGGTGCACCCCTCGCATGTTCACGCGCTCTTCTTGGAAGTTAAGACGTAGAACGCGGACCAACTCAGTTCTACGTTATTGCTGTCGCAATGCGGACAGAGGACTTCGCCTTCCTCGTATTCGGCAAGCGTCAGCACCTTCGAGAATGTTTTCTTGCAGGCGTGGCAGAAGAACTCGTAGTGAGCCATTGGGACCTCCGCGTAGTCGTGAAGGGTAATAGCTAAATTGTAGGCCCCTGGGTGGGGCGGGTTCAACATCGGGCACGGTCAGGGATTCTGCGCGGTTGGGTCGCGCATTTCTCGTGAGGTTCAAGTCAGCAGGATGTTCTTGGCTGGCGAGTACAACCCTGCAGAGCGGTTCATACACCAGCCCACACGCCGGCAATCGAACAGCTGCAGTGCGGACAGCATCCGGCCCTGAGGTTGTTCTGCAGGATGTCGAAGCCGTGCCGACGGATCAGCACGCTGCCGCACGCGGGACAGTACGTGTTGTCGTGCGGATCACCCGGCACGTTGCCCATATAAACAAACTGGAGGCCTGCTTCCTCACCGATCTCCCAGGCGCGCTCCAGAGTGCGCACTGGCGTTGCAGGTGCACTGAACTTATAGGCCGGACAGTAGCGGGTAATATGCCACGGCACGTTTGGCCCTAGATCGGTGGCGATTCGGCGGGCGATACTACGAAGCGTTGCCTCAGAATCATTCACGCCTGGAATAAGCAACGTCGTAACTTCGATGTGCACATCGCGCGAGCGTGCCAGTTGGCATGCGCTCCAGACCTTTTCAACATCGATGGTCTTGCAGTACTTCCTTCCCACCTCGGCGTCGCCTTTGATGTCCACATTCATCGCGTCTAAGCCGGCATCGATTAGTAGTGACAGGGACTCGGGCGTCATGTAGCCATTCGTCACAAACGTGTTGTAAAGGCCGCGGGACCCGGCCAAGCGAAAGACGTCCAGTGACCACTCCAGGGAGAGCGTAGGCTCATTGAAGGAAATCGATGTGCCCTGGCATGACGCTTCCGTGGTCAACTGCACGAAGTGCTCCGGAGAGACGTAACGCCCTCTCACGGGCGGTCGCACCTTGCTGATGTCCCAGTTCTGACACCACGGGCAGCCGAAATTGCATGACCAACTGCCTACAGTCAGCGCAAAGGTGCCGGGATGAAAGTGGTAGAAAGGCTTCTTCTCGATGGGATTCGTTGCCAGAGAGGAAACCGCGCCGTAGATCAGCGTCAGCAACTTTCCATCGCGATGCTGCCGGGTGCGACACCAACCAAATCCGCCCGGCGGCAACAGGCAGCGGCGTTCGCAAACGTTGCACCGAATCTTAGTGTCCGCTCTGTCGTAGAGTAGCGACTCGCGCAAAAAGATGTTTTCCGTTGCTGCCGGGGGAGTGTAGGCGGAACGTCGCTTCGACGCTGTCGCGGGCCTACAATTCATGATGAGGTCTCTCTTTCCCCAGTATAGGCTCGCTGTGGAGCTAGGACTTGGGAAGAGTGGACGTATGTCGGAAATCGCCGGCAGACCGTTTCTCTGGAATCGAGGCCGCAATACGAGCCGGGCGGGGCAGAAGATCGTCATGGGTTCCGAGCGGGGATCCGTCGTTGTGACTGGCTGAAGCATAGCCAAACCGAGCTCCTCACAATCTGATGCAGCCTTGCAATCACAAGAAAAGGGAGCTCGCTCTATCCCAGCAAATCTCTGACGATGCTGAGCCATTCCGCATCGAGCGGTTCCCGGCAAACGGGCTTGCCTGCGCGACTATACCAGTAGGCTGCATTACCCTGATCGCCTTCCTTGCGATGGAGGTAGGCGTGCACCCTCGAGCCCTCGGGGCCTTCGTCCTGCTGAGCCGATTCGCGGGAAGGTGGCGGCAAAGCTGCGGGAGGCGGCTGGAAACTGTTGACCCGTCGAAGAGACGTGAGCGCCACCACCGAATTGTGCGACCGCTTGTCGGGTTTGACGGTCTGCTATGCTCACTGAAAATGAATGATCCAACTCAATTGACGCGAAGCCGGGAAACTCGTTGTGATAGTTGCACCCGCATCACCCCGAGCTACGACATCGTGAATTACGGCTCCATTGAAGGCGGATATCGACATCTCTGTAGCCAATGTTTCAACAAGGAAGTGGCGGAAACCGCCGGGCTGACAGGATTCGAAAACGCCAAGTTCGAGCCGGTGGGTCTCGTCGATTCGACTGGAGAAGTCCACGAGTTTCACTTTCGCACCCATTTGTTCGGCACGGGAGTCGCGCTCGACGCCTTCGAGCTTTGCGATGGACATCCGGCTGGCTACAAGTTCCAAATCATCGGTGATCCGGAGGAAGACCTGCTGGTTCTGCTCGGGCGATTGATCGAAAAGATGCGCCGTGCCTTGTCCACGAAGCATCTCACGGACGACGAGCACGGACTGCAAATCGCGGAACAACGAGTGGTGCGTGGGCGGATTGAGTGGGACGATGCCCGCAATGGCCGCGTGCCGCTTCTCGTTATTGATGGTCGGGAGATCGACTGGGACGAGTTTGGCCGTATGTTGATGAGCTTTGAGGGCTGGCAGTTCAAACTAAGTATCGCCGACAAAAGCGAAGAGTTGTGATCCACCCACGCATCCGTTCTCAAATCGGTGCGCCAATGCAAGCCATCCGCAGACTGGATTCTTCAAAAACGCTTGCACTTAGGGTCGATGTAGCGCCCACGATGACCCCCACGGTGGTCACAAAGGCTCTGAGCACTTCTGAAACGCCCCAGCCGACCCAAACCCCATCCGGGCGCAGGCAAATCCACTCCAAATCGACTTACGGGCTCTTCAAGGTGTACTTCGAGAGGAGGAAATCCATGTCATCTCCGACGCCATAGCCAAACTCATGGCCGATGACCCGCACACGATCTAACCGGGTCATAAGGTCGTCGCGGCGCTCGACCGATAGTGCGTTTGCGATCTTAAGGGCCTGTTCGAACATGCGCACCAGTGCATCGAAGTATCCCTCATCATCGGTGCAAATGTCGCTGCAGAACCCTGCCGCTTGCTCGCAGTAGAACACCATCAACTCGGCCAGTCCCTCGGGATCGCCAACTGCCTTCTTGTAATCAGAGATGGCCCGCTTGGCTTGGGAGACAGAGGTGTCCTGCCTCCGGAGCACGTCCGGCCAAAGCCACCGATCAATGATTTTCTTGTACGGTTCCAGCACGTCCTCGCCCAAGCCAAAGCGGGCATGAAGAAACGTCTGATTATCCTTGTGCGCACTGTAGAGACTCTGGATCAAGCCTAGCAATGCTGTCCGGTCAAAATCCGCGAGTTTTTCTTTGACATCTGTCCACGTAGGTTGCGATTTCGGCTTAGGTTTTGCCATACACTCCACGATTCTACCCATGCGAGCCAAAACACCGGAAATCTGGCTCGTGACGATTCACCCAAGCCCCAGCCCTCCGTGGGAAAATGAATCCCCAAGCATGAACGCCGCAATCCCTGAACGCAGACCCGCGACCGAGGAATTCTCCGGCCTGATCGAGCGCGTCACCTTCCACAACATCGACAGCGGCTTCTGCGTCCTGCGTGTGAAAGCACGGGGGCAGCGGGAGGAGACGACGGTCGTGGGGTCTCTGCCTTCCGTGACCGCAGGGGAATGGCTGAGCGCGGAGGGTTGGTGGGTCAGGGACAAGGAGCACGGTCTGCAATTCAAGGCGACCACCATGAAGACGGTGCCGCCGACCACGGCTGAGGGGATCGAGCGGTACCTCGGCAGCGGCTTGGTGAAAGGGATCGGACCGACCCTCGCGAAGAAGCTGGTCGGGCGGTTCGGAGCGAAGGTTCTCGCCGTGATCGAGAAGCGGTCCGCCGAACTGCAAACCGTCGATGGCATAGGCCCCAAGCGCCGGGAGCGAATCGCGCACGCATGGCAGGAGGCGAAGCAAGTCCGCGAAATCATGCTGTTCCTGCATAGCCATGGCGTGAGCACCAGCCGGGCAGTGCGCATCTTCAAGACCTACGGCGAGCAGGCAATCGAGAAGGTGCGGAGCAATCCCTACATGCTGGCGAAAGACATCTACGGGATCGGCTTCGCGACCGCCGACCAGATCGCGCAGAAGGTCGGGATTCCTCGGGACTCGCTCAATCGGGCACGGGCGGGCATCGACCACGTGCTGCTGGAAGCGACTTCGGACGGACATTGCGCTTTGCCTCTGGAGAAACTCAAGGTCGCGGCAGTGAAGCTGCTGGAGGTGCCGGAAGGGACTGTCGAGCAGGCGTTGTCGCAGATGCTCACGAGTGGCTCCCTGTTGCTGGAGGAGATCGACGGCGAGCCCCTGATCTTCCTGCCGCACCTCAGGAGGGCAGAAGAAGGCATTGCGGCAAGGATCAAGAGCCTAGCTGAAGCGGAGCTGATCTATCCGCCGATTGATTTCGACAAGGCGGTCCAGTGGTGCGAGCGGCAGACGTGCAAGACGCTCGCCCCCAGCCAGCGTCAGGCACTGAAAACGGTGCTCGGGAACCGGGTCATCGTCATCACTGGAGGACCGGGCGTTGGCAAGACTACGCTGGTGAACTCGATCCTGATGATCCTGCGTGCCAAGGGCGTGAAGTGCCTGCTGTGCGCCCCAACCGGACGGGCGGCGAAGCGGCTCACGGAAACCACGGGCTTGGAAGCGAAGACGATCCACCGCCTGCTGGAAATTGATCCCGCAACAGGGCGGTTCAGCAGAAACGAGTCGAACACCCTCGCCTGCGGTCTTCTGGTCGTGGACGAAACGTCGATGGTGGACGTGCCGCTGATGCACTCGCTGGTGCGGGCTCTTCCGAACCGTGCCGGATTGGTTCTGGTCGGGGACGTGGATCAGCTTCCCTCGGTCGGACCGGGCACGGTGCTTGGGGACTTGATCGAGAGCGGCGTCGTGCCAGTCGTTCGCCTCACGGAGGTGTTCAGGCAGGCCGCGGACAGCCACATCATCACCAACGCGCACCGCATCCGCCGAGGGCAGATGCCCGATATGCGCGGAGCCGATCCGAGTTCCGATTTCCATTTTGTCGAGCGAGACGACCCGGAAAAGATCGTGGCAACGCTGGTCAAGCTGGTGCAGGAGAGGATTCCAGAACGGTTTCGTCTCGACCCGATCCGCGACGTGCAGGTTCTTTGCCCGATGAACCGGGGATCGCTCGGCGTGCGCGAACTGAACACAGCCTTGCAGAAGGTATTGAACCCCACCCATCCCGGTCAACCCTTTGTCGAGCGGTTCGGATGGCGATTCCAGATAGGCGACAAGGTTATCCAGACGGAGAACGACTACGACAAGGACGTGTTCAACGGCGACGTGGGTATCGTCGAGCGAATCGATGCCGTCGAACAGCAGGTCGCCGTGCGCTTCGACGAACGGCTGGTGACGTACGACTTCGGGGAATTGGATGAGATTTCGTTGGCTTACGCGATCACGATTCACAAGTCGCAGGGCTCGGAGTTCCCGGCAGTGGTGATCCCGCTGGCCACGCAGCACTACATGCTCTTGCAACGAAACCTGATCTACACGGGGATCACGCGGGGCAAGCGGCTGCTCGTCATTATCGGGCAGAAGAAGGCACTGGGCATCGCCGTCCGCAACGACCGCCCGCAGAGGCGGTATTCGGGGCTGCTGGCTAGTCTGAGAAGTGACAGGTGGTCGAGCACCTCCCGGAGGCCGTAACTCCCCATGCGCGCACTGCATTGGATTTTCGCAGAATAAGCGAGGCGCCAAGGGCACGAAGGTGTGCAAAAATGTACTGGCGCTGTGGTTGTTTTGGGACCCACGGGACGAGGGGCGCTCGTCGTTGGGAAAGCGACATGGCTCCACGCGGCACCCCCGCTTTCGTTTCTGTCACAATGTTCCCGGAGGTCCTTATGCCGCAGAAACGAATTCTTATTCTGGTTGGCGACTACGTCGAAGATTACGAAGTCATGGTGCCGTTCCAGTCCCTGCAGATGGTCGGACATCGGGTCGAGGCGGTGTGTCCGGGCAAGAAGACGGGAGAGTCCGTGCGCACCGCGATTCACGATTTCGAGGGCGACCAGACGTACAGCGAGAAGCGCGGGCACAACTTCACCCTCAATGCGAACTTTGATGAAGTGCATCCGGAGAGCTACGACGCGCTGGTCGTGCCCGGAGGGCGGGCGCCCGAATATCTGCGGCTGAACCCGCGGGTGCTGGAAATCGTCCGGCACTTTGCGGAGACCAACAAGCCGATCGCGGCGATCTGCCACGGGGCGCAAGTGCTGGCCGCCGCCGGAGTGCTCAAGGGGCGCCGTTGCAGTTGCTATCCCGCGGTGGGCCCGGAGGTCGTGGCGGCGGGTGGAACCTATGCGGATGTACCCATCGACAAAGCTTGTGTGGACGGAAACCTGGTAACGGCTCCGGCATGGCCCGCGCATCCAGCCTGGCTGGCGGCGTTTCTGGAAGTGCTGGAGAAGGCTGGCGCCAAGAGCAGCGCAGCCTAGCCCAGATCAAGTTCCGATTTTCAGACTGCGAATTTGAGTACGGCGACTTTCGTGAATTCTCTAACCTACGCCTCCGCGCGTCTCGACTTACGACTAGACAACAAACTGTCCAGATAGCGTGACTTCATTTGCTGGCTCGCCATCACTTGTTTCAGCGGCGGCAGTTTGAGAATCACACCAAGAATGGCGGCCATCGCGCGATGCCTGGCAAGCGCCTGATTGTCAAAGATGAGGTCCTGGAGTTTGCCGCGCTCAATGGCCATGACAACCGTGCGATGAGCGGTATTCACGGGCGTGATCACGCGTTGCCCCCGTTGCTTCAGCCCGATGGCCTGCTTGTCGCAAACCCGAGCGCACACGCCGCAACCGAGGCAGATCTCTTCGTTGACCTTAGCTTTCTTGCGTTTGTGGTGGCGCGGGTCTCCCGCAGAAACCATGCCCATCGCTTCTACCGGACAGACGTCGGCACATTTCATGCAGCCGGAACATTTGTCCTCGGCGATGGCGGGCAGGAAGTTGGTGGTGCTGATGGGAGTGAGAACGGCGAACCGTTTGGCGGCTAACATAGCTTCGCAACAACATCCACAGCAGTTGCAGATGAAGGACACGCGCTCGCGCACGTTCTCCCCGAATTGCACCAGGTTGCGATCACGGGCTTGAGCGAGCAGATCGTGACATTCTGCCTTATCCACGCGGCGGACGATGCCGTGTTTAATCAGCGAACGCGCAGTGGTGTTAAAGGTCATACAGATGTCCATCGGCGCTTCGCAATTGCGCCCCAGATGCGACGCCTTGTGGCGGCAATAGCAGGTGCCGATGCCGATGTGCGAGGCCGTTTCGACGACTTGCGAAGCTCGTTCGTAGTCGAGCACGTGTAGCGTGTTTTCCGCGCTCAATACTCGCTCGTTGACGAAGACGCGTCCTACTTGTGTTTCGCCGGTCGCGAAGAGGGCTTTGACGAAGTCCTCCTCGACGTTGAGGTACTGGTAGAAAAGTTCGGCGAGGAGTTTCTGGTCGTAGTGGCCGCCGATGCGCATCATGGAGAATTCAAAGAAGCCGGCCATCGGCGGCGGCATGACGAACATCTGGCCATGGCGCGAGTCGATGTCGAGCATCATGCCGCGCGAGGCCAGCGCTTCGAGGATGTTGCGGGCCTCGGTTTCGGACTTCTTCCAGAGCAGCGCTGCTGTTTCGGCCGTGAAGGGCTTGATCGGAAGCAGCGCGACGAGTTCGGCCTCTGCCGGCGTGAACAGGACTTCGAGGATTTGAAACAAAAGCTCGGTCGGCGGAGCCCCTTGCGGGAAGCGGTTGATCCGCTCCGACAGTTTGCGATAGCTCTCTCTGGCCGTGTGGTGGGACATGGGAAATAGCGTAGGACGAATTGGTCCGGGGCGAAAGGGCCAGCATCACAGATGTTTGTTCGTTTATTGGTTAAAATCTACTCCCAACTCCCTGTTTCCACTGATATCAGTGATATCGTTTTGAAGGGAAACGGAAGCAATAGCAGAAACCATAGAAGGTGTACTGGAGCCGAGCCAGTGCTTGCTGACTGCCATACTCCTCAAAACGGATCTCGCCCACTGCGGACACAACCTGCATCCTATGGGCCTGGGAATGGATGGCTTTAGACTGAGCGACAGTAAGTCAGCGAGCTACAAATGAGTCTTTCTTGGTCCGAGGCGAGGCGACGGATTCAATGGAGGTGCAAAAATAGCGGTATGGCAGATAGATACAGGAACTTCGCGGACCTCGCAGCTCACGAAAAGGAAAATTTGGACTTTCGAGTTCGGTCGGATGCACGCCACGGTGCCGCGGCCGTTATCGCGCCGCACGGGGGCGGAATTGAGCCTGTACATCGGAACTCGCACAGGCGATTGCCGGCGACGATCTATCCTTCTATGCGTTTGAAGGACTCAAGAAGAATAGGAGGTCTGGCTCCTCATTGTTAATGACCAGTTCCTGGGACCGGGAGAGGTCTATGCACAGCCGGAGCATCTCGCAGCCTGGGAATTTCCTTTTGATTTTGACAAGGTCCTTCTGTTCTCACGCGAGCCTGGCGGCACCGGAGAAGTAATCGAAATTCAGCACGCGACAGGCCCTTGAATTCATTGATGTTTTCCGTCGCCGAATCTTGTTCGCTATATTATAATGCGTGAAGTTCGTATAAAGTGCGAACTTTGCGTGTTATAATATAGCTATGAAATGCGAGATGGACCCCTTGCCGGCTTCCCGCGCGCGGCTTGCTTCCGTGCTCCGCGCCGCCAACGAGGTCGTCTCTGTTGATATTGCGACAAAGACACTTGGGATCGAGCGTCGCGAAGCCGCTAAGCTTCTGTCACGCTGGCGAGAGCAGGGCTGGCTCCGAAGGATCGGGCATGGGGTCTATGTTCCTGTGCCTTTGGACCTGGCCGGCAGCGAACAGGTCATCGCAGATCCCTGGGTACTTGTTCCCACGCTCTTTGGTCAATGCTACATCGGCGGTTGGACGGCCGCTCATCATTGGGAACTCACAGAGCAGCTCTTCAATGAAACCTTCGTCTTTACCACGCGCCGTGTCTCTGTGAAGCATGTGACCGCGCAGGGCGCCGCATTCCTGTTGCACAACATAAAACCCAAACGCTTGTTCGGATTAAAAACTCTTTGGCGCGGCTCAGCCAAAGTCTCGATATCTGACCCGGCGCGCACGCTGGTCGATATGATCGCGACACCGGAAGTAGGGGGCGGCATCGATCACGTGGCGGATTGTCTGAGTAATTATCTTGCGGGCAAAAGCGCCGATCGGGAGCTGCTCATCCGTCACGCAGAGCAGTTCGACAACGGCGCCGTATTCAAGCGCCTCGGATTCCTTGCAGACACGCGGCTCCATGACAAGAAACTCGCGGACGAGTGCTGTGCGCGGTTGACGCACGGTTATGCCAGACTCGATCCTTCGCTTCGCACCGGAAAGCTGATCACTGCCTGGCGGCTCTGGGTACCGGAGGCCTGGAAGGTCGCAGCCTCGTGATCGACAAGCGCGAAATCCTTGAAGCCGCGTCGTCGTTTTCACTGTTGCCCAATATTGTCGAGAAGGATTATGTCCTAGGCTGGATACTCGCCGGCATCAACGCGCATGAAGAGCTTGAGGAAAGCTGGGTCTTCAAGGGGGGCACCTGTCTCAAGAAGTGCTACTTCGAGACTTACCGCTTCTCGGAGGATTTGGATTTCACGCTGCGCGATGAAAGTCATCTTGACGAGGAATTCCTGAAGCCGGTATTCGAGGAAGTCGTTGCCTGGGTCACGGAACAATCCGGATTGAACATTCCGGCCGACCAGCTTGAGTTCGAGATCTACGACAACCCGCGCGGCAAACCTAACTGCCAAGGCAAGATCGCATATCGCGGGCCGGTTTCGCCGACATCGGGCGGCTGGCCCAAGATAAAGCTCGATCTCACGGCGGATGAAAGGCTCGTGCTTCCTTCCGTGCGGCGCGAAGTTTTTCATCCTTACAGCGACAAGCCTGAAGGCGGAATCTGGGCGAATTGTTACGCCTACGAAGAAGCGTTTGGTGAAAAGCTGCGCGCGCTCGGAGAGCGGACGCGTCCGCGCGATCTCTATGACGTCGTGAACCTCTACCGGCACACGGACAGCCGGCCAACGGCCACGGTCCTGCTGGACGTCCTCCGGCAGAAATGCGATCACAAGGCAATCCCCGTGCCCACCTTCGCATCCCTGCAGCCCTATCGCCAGGCGCTTGAGGTGATGTGGTCGGACGTGCTCAAGCACCAGCTGCCTGTTCTTCCGCCGCTCAACGATTTCTGGAACGCGCTTCCGGAAATATTCACTTGGATGACGAGCGGCGCGCCGGTCCCGCAGCGCGCGATCATCCAGCACGGCGCCGGCGAAGTGGCGGTCCGGACGCGCGTGCTGCCGATGGCAGTCCCTCTTCCTTCCCGCTCGACTCTGGAAATCATCCGGTTCGCAGCGGTGAACCACCTCTGCGTCGATCTTACCTACGACCACAGTGTGCGGCGCATAGAACCGTATTCCTTAAGGCAGACGGCGGAAGGGTATTTCGTGCTGCACGCTATCCGCAACGATTCGGGTGAACATCGTTCTTACCGCGTGGACCGAATGCAGGGCGCGACTGTGACGTCGCAGGTGTTCAACCCGCGCTATGCGGTTGAATTAAGTTCGACGGGCCCGCTGAACGTGGCTCCTTCGACGGCCATGCCCAGAATGCCACGGATGCGGCGGGCTCCGAGGAGCAGGGCGCAGGGGCCAACCTATGTTTTCCGGTGTACGGTGTGCGGCAGGACTTTTGACAAAAAGAAGATGGATGGAAAGCTGAACGCTCACAAGAATCGTTCCAGATCGCAATGCTACGGGCGGTACGGTGTATATGTCCGCACGAGATACTAGCGAATTCGTACGACTCGCTAAGTGGTCTCAGGGCGGCAGCGACGGCTCGCAAGAGAGGCGCACCTCTCGCACACTGCCAGCGTGCCAACTGGGCGATTCATGTGTCGACTGGAGGATCACGGCTGATCGGCCGTCAGTGCCTCCCACGCCTTACTGATTTGCCTTTTTCCAACGAGCGATTCATTCACCTTCCCCCTTTTGTAAGCGCCTGCGCATTGAGGCGGCGCAGGGCCAGCAGCCGCTCAGGAAACAGAGCCAATCAATTACAATCCCATTCCGGAGGGGGATTCATGGCAAATCTAAAGGGACTAGCTGGCTTTGTGTCGGAATTGAAGACGGTGAGAACGACTCTGGTAGATGAGCTCAGGCATGTTGATGCCGCTCTCTCGGTTCTTGGCAAGTTTAAAGGCGGGCGTAATCACGCGAAACTGAGTCACACGATGTCAGCATCGGCTCGCAAGCGGATGAGCCTCGCGCAAAAGGCGCGATGGGCCAAGGCGAAAGGTCAAGCGCCGAAACCCAGGCGCACAATTTCAGCAGCAGGCAAAAAACGGATCGCAGCCGCTCAGCGTGCGCGGTGGGCGAAGCTGAAGGCGCAACAGAGGAAGACTGCTTAAAGGGCACACATACCGGGAATCTTCAACCATGGCTACTTCGCCGGTGGATGTTCACCGATGTCCATTACCATCCTTGTTAGCAGATAGACCCTGGGCACAATGCTTGCAAGGTCCGCATAGTCGTCTAGGCTATGCGCTCCCCCGCCTACAAGGCCGAAGCCGTCAATTGAAGGCACGCCGGTTTCCGCCGCGAATGCGACATCTGTAGAGCTGCCAACGGAAGCTGTAGCCAGGCTGCCACCGATCTCGGAATAGAGCTTGCGCGCTCTTTCGACCAAGGCATCCGTGGAGGCTACATGTGGCCAGGGTGGAAAATTCCGTGCCAGCGTTGCGGAGACCTCAATGCCGGGAACGATCGTCTGGTTGGATAGTCTACGCAAGCCCTCTTCCACGCGATCGAACTCTTCGTTGGAATAGGCCCGGACGTCGGCTTTTACCGTGGCATGTGCTGGAATGACGTTGATAGTTCCGCCGCCTTCCAGCACCGTTA